>Ga0233439_10002210_pt1 | contig 22451 bp, 22 predicted proteins | sample SI_123_September_6_FD_182713 | JGI IMG/M metagenome (GOLD analysis project Ga0233439, IMG submission 182713) | Seawater microbial communities from Saanich Inlet, British Columbia, Canada - SI_123_September2016_100_MG | ecosystem: Environmental > Aquatic > Marine > Inlet | place: Canada: British... | reverse complement strand
ATCGAAAACGCCGGGCGGAATGAGATCGGCCTTCTTGTTCTCCGGCACATCCTTCAGCCAGCGTTCCTTGGCCGAATCTTTCGAGACGAGACGATATGCGCCAAGCTTCGGCCACTGCGCCGGCGGCGGTTCGGTGCGAATCCACTGCGGCGCGTAGAGCACGAGGCGGTTGACCTTGGCGTTGTTCTCGCTGGTGTAGAGGCCCACGGTCGATGTGCCCCACGACCAGCCCATCACGTTGATCTTGGAGACCCCGCGTTTTTTCAGGATGTAATCCACCGCGGTCCCGAAGTCCTTCGCGGCAACGCGCGTCTGAACGATCGGCTTGTTGTCGCCGGGCGGCTGGCTCATTTCAGCCGGCCGCGACGAGCGGCCGTAGCCGCGAATATCCACCAGATAGACGTCGTAGCCTCGCGCCGCGATCAGATCCATCATCGACTTGCCTTCGATGGGCAGATCGAACGCGGTCTCGGAGGGATAGGTCGCACCGTGTACGTAAAGCAGAATCTTGTCGGCAGCGAATTTCTTCTGGTTCGCCGGATGCTTGTTGCGCACGAACAGCTGGATGCCGGCGTCGCCTGTCGGAATCATGGTGTCCGACGTCTCGAGCCTGACGTCCTTTGCCTGCGCGCTCACACCGGTGAAAAGTGCACCGGCGGCGAGGCACGTCAAAGCGAACCAAGAAAACTTGCTGGTCATCGAATCCTCCCGCGGACTTTATGTTTGAGTTTTTGATCGTCCCCAGGCGGATCGTCCGCTCAGCCCGAGCGATGGCAATGCTAGGTAGATTCCATAGCGATGGGTAGGCGCGGTATTGCTGGGGCTGGTCTTTGGAGGTCTCGAATGAGCTAGGCGGCGAAAAACGACAAAGCCGCCTTGCGGCGGCTTGTCATTCGACAAACGATCCGAAGATCGTTGATCGGCCAAGAATTTCTGGAGCGGGCGAAGGGATTCGAACCCTCGACCCCGACCTTGGCAAGGTCGTGCTCTACCCCTGAGCTACACCCGCATCACAGAGAATGGGCGGGGCGCAAAGCGCGCCGCCGGGCAAACCTATGCCAAATGCGGCCATGCAATGCAACAGGGCTAATCCTTTAATCTGCACGCCCGGTTCCGGCCAGTTTTGGGCCAAATCGATGTTTTCATGGGCCTTTGCCGTACACGGCCCGATTGAAAATCCCCCAAAAGACCTCCATCTGTGGCTTTGCGCCATTTTCGCCCTGACGGCCACCCGAGGTCGCACGGAAATCGCGCCTTCTTGCATATCGGCCATTTTCCCTGCGGCGGATCGAAGCTGCCGGGAAAGGCCCAAGCCATGCTAGAAGCGGCTTCTTCATAAGACATTCGGCAGGCGAGGATCACGTGACGATAGTCGAACAAGGCACCGGACCCGCGGCAACGACGCCGCCGGATCTGATCAAGGACACCACGACCCAGACCTTCGTGAAGGACGTTATCGAGGAATCGAAGCGCCAGCCGGTGCTGATCGACTTCTGGGCGCCGTGGTGCGGCCCCTGCAAGCAGCTGACCCCGGTGATCGAAAAAGCCGTCCGCGCTGCAAAGGGCAGGGTCAAGCTGGTCAAGATGAACATCGACGAGCATCCTGCCATTCCCGGGCAGATGGGCATCCAGTCGATCCCTGCCGTCATTGCCTTCGTCAACGGCCAGCCGGCCGATGGCTTCATGGGCGCGGTGCCCGAAAGCCAGGTCACGGCCTTCATCGACAAGCTGACCCAGGGCATGCCCTCGCCGGAGGACGATGTCACCTTGATTCTGAACGAGGCCGAGGCCGCAATGGCGGCGGGCGATCCGGCAACGGCCGCGTCGATCTATGCCGAAGTGCTCGGAGTCGATGCCACCAACCTCACCGCGCTTGCCGGCCTCGCGCGATGCTATGTCTCCGCCGGCGCGCTGGAGCAGGCCAAGCAGACGCTGGCCATGGTGCCGGAATCCAAGCGCAGCGATGCCGCGATCTCCGCAGTGCAGACGATGCTCGATCTCGCGGAACAGGCGAAGGCCGTGGGTCCCGTGACCGAGCTTGAGCAGAAGGTCGCTGCCAATCCGCTTGATCATCAATCACGCTTCGATCTTGCCGTGGCGCTCAATGCGAGCGGAAAGCGGAGCGAGGCGGCCGGTCATCTGCTGGACATCGTCAAGCGCGACCGTAAATGGGACGATGACGGCGCGCGCAAGAAGCTCGTGCAGTTTTTCGAGGCGTGGGGGCCGGACGACGATGCGACCGTTGACGGCCGCAAACGTCTGTCGACGATCCTGTTCTCCTGAAGCTCCTGACCGAGCTTCTTACGCCTGACGTGAGGGAAGCGGATGCCGATCAACGCAGAATATCGTGGGCCCGCCGATCTGCCGAAAGTCATTCCGGTGTTTCCGCTGCCCGGGGCGCTGCTGCTGCCGCGCGGCCAGATGCCGCTTAATATTTTCGAGCCGCGCTACCTTCAGATGGTGGACGACGCGTTTCGCGACGGCCACCGCCTGATCGGAATGATCCAGCCCGACGTGACCCACTCCCACAGCAACGAACGGCCGACTTTGTTCAAGGTCGGCTGCGTCGGCCGCATCACGCAGCTCGCCGAATCTGGCGACGGCCGCTACATCCTCGAACTGACCGGCGTCGCCCGCTTCCGGGTACTCGAAGAAAAAACAGTGCTGACGCCATACCGCCAGTGCAATGTGGACTTCAGCGCATTCCCTGACGATTTCGTCGCGCGCAAGGGCGAAGAGGAAGTCGATCGCAAGGCGCTGCTGGCAGCACTAACGCAATTTCTGAAAGCCAACCAGCTCAAGGTGGATTGGGAAGGCATTGAAAGCGCACCCAATGAAGCGCTGGTCAATGCGCTGGCGATGATGTCGCCCTATGGACCGGCGGAGAAGCAGGCGCTGCTGGAAGCGCCGAATCTGAAGACGCGCGCTGAAATCCTGATCGCCGTCACCGAAATGGATCTTGCGAAAAAGCAGACATCCGGCGATCCGCCGCTGCAGTAACGAGCGGCGGCGGGGTTTAGTATCCCGCGATCGCCAGCACCACCACCACGCTCAGCAGCATCCATCCGAAATGACGGCCGCGCTTGGCCCAGGCATTGGCCGCGGCTGCGAAGGCGAACACCACCGCCATTGTCACGACGATCCAATGGCGCGCGGCGTCCGATCCCATCAGCGGCGCCGTGAGCAACAGAACCCCTCCGCCGATCCACGCCACCGTGCCGGTCTGCCAGACAAGCCGCAGCAAGGTTCGCACCTGCGCGGGTTCGATCGTAATCCTGTTATTGCCTTGCGCGAATATTCTGGTTTCGCCCAGCGTACCGTGAATCAGCGCCACGACGATGGCGAGACCTCCCGAGACTTGCAGCAACAGATCGCGCATCCCGCCAACTCCTCATCTCGACCATACATATGTGTATGGTTAGACTGCGCCGAATGCTGGCACCTGTCAATACTGTTGTGTATGGTGCCGCTGACGGCGGGGTTTACCGGTGAAGAACAGCGCGCAATCCGACCAGCTATCCGCCACCGACTGGCTCGATCAGGGCCTGAAAACGCTGAGCGAAAGCGGATTCACCGCGCTGAAGGCCGAGCCGCTGGCGAAAGCCATGGGCGTCTCGCGCGGCAGCTTCTATTGGCATTTTGCGGATGTCGGCGCGTTCCATTCCGCCCTGCTCAAGCGCTGGCGGGAGGTTGCGACCGAGCAGATCATAGCCAGTCTCGAGCGCTCGCCGGAGGGCGAAATTCCCATCAACGTGCTGCTGCGCCGGGCGTTCGGCGGTAGCAGGTTTACAGTGGAAGTGGCGGTGCGCACTTGGGCCACGGTCGATTCAGCGGCCCGCGCGGCGGTGCAGGCCATCGACCGGCGCAGGCTGTCATACATGGAGGGCCTGTTTGTGGCACAGGGATATTCCCCCGCAGCGGCGCAGGCGCGCGCCCAGATTCTGTACTGGGCATTTCTCGGCTTCACGCTCTCGGAAAGGCCGTTGCCGAAGCCACGGCAAGAAGAGATTTTTGCTGAGTTGATCAGGATCGCCAACACGCCGGCCTGATGATTGTGACAACGGAACCGCTCGGTCAGTTGATCCGGGTTGCCCTGGATGTGATACAAAGCCACGACAAGACCTGATCTGGAGTTGACCTATGACCTCGCCGTCTGAGCGGCCCGAAAGCGGCGTCGATCCGAAACTTCTCGAAATTCTGGTGTGCCCCCAGACCAAGGGGCCGCTGGAGTTCGACAGCGCGCGGCAGGAACTGATCTCGCGCTCCGCCAAGCTCGCCTACCCGATCCGCGACGGCATCCCGATCATGCTGCCGGAAGAAGCGCGCCGGATTGACTGAGCGGCGGCTTTCGCTGCCCGCGGCATTGCCGCGGGCGCGGCGCCTATCCATAACACCACCGGAGACACCCGATGCGACCCGCCGCTCTCGAACGCTGGCACGATTTTATCAAATCGCATGATGAAAAAATGTTATGGGATCTGCTTCACCCTGATGCCGTGTTCGAAAGTCCCGTCGTCCACACGCCGCAGCGAGGACGCGACATCACGTTCAAGTATCTGGCGAGCGCGGGAACGGTGCTCGGCGGCCCCGGCTTCAGGTATCTCGGCGAGTGGCGCAACGACAACGGCGCGGTGCTGGAGTTCGAGAACGAGGTCGAAGGCATCAAGATCAATGGCGTCGACATCATCACATTCAGCGATGACGGGCTCCTGATTACACATTTCAAAGTGATGGTCCGGCCACTAAAGGCAATGAATCTTCTGCATCGCCTGATGGGCGAACAGCTGGCGAAAGCAAGCTGACTTTGCATCGTCATTGCGAGCGAAGCGAAGCAATCCAGCTTCGTCTTGCGCAACAAAGGACTGGATTGCTTCGTCGCTTTCGCTCCTCGCAATGACGGACCTACAGCGCCTCGCCGCGCAACAAGCGCGGCACTTCGCCGGACAATCCTGCCGCCTGACGAATGAACGCGCTTTTCAGCGGCGGCACGCGATCGACAAGACCGAGGCCGATATCGCGCACCGTGCGCAACAGGGTCGATTTGTTCGAGAACAGCATGTTCAGTGAATTGGTGGCGACACCCATCGCCACAGTGTCAAAACGCCGCCAGCGCTGATAGCGCTCCAGAACATCGGCCTGCCCGGGATCGATGCCGAGCCGCGCCGCGTCGACGATCACTTCCGCCAGCGCCGCCGCATCCTTCAGGCCCATGTTGAGCCCCTGCCCCGCAATGGGATGAATCACATGCGCCGCGTCGCCGACCAGCGCGAGCCGCTCTGCGATGAAGGAGCGCGCCACGAAATAGCCGAGCGGAAAAGCGCGCGGTTTGTCGAGCGCTTTCACCTCGCCGAGATGAAGCCCGAACCTCGTTTCCAGTTCGGTCTGAAATTCATTGTCGGGCAATTCGATGATCCGCGCGGCTTCTCGCCGGCTCTCGGTCCAGACCAGCGACGAGCGATTGCCCTTGAGCGGTAGGATCGCAAACGGACCCGCAGGCAGGAAATGTTCTTCGGCGCGGCCGTGATGATCGCGCTCATGTCCGACGGTCACGACAATGCCGGACTGATCGTAGTCCCAGCCGTGCGTTGCGATACCAGCGCGCTCGCGCAGCTTCGATTTCGCGCCATCAGCCGCAACGAGAAGACTTGCATCAATCACACGACCGTCGCTCAGCGTGACGCGCGTGCCATCGCCGTGCACGTCGTAACTTGAAACAGCGACCGCATTGAGTTCGATACCTTCGGATTCCGCGCGCGTCACCAGCGCGTTGATCAGGAGGCGATTCTCGACCATGTGCGCGAATGGTTCGCCGGGCTCGACTTCGCCGCCGAAGGTCAGGAAGATCGGGCGTGTCGCATCCTCAAGACGCGAGTCCGTCACCACCATGTCCAGGATCGGCTGAGCGCTGTCGGCCACCTGATTCCAGACACCGACTACCTCGAACAACCGGCGGCAGGCGGCAACGATTGCAGACGCGCGCGGATCGCGGCTCGGCTTCATCGCGAAAGCCGGATCGGCAACGACAATCGGAATTTCGGGACCAAGGCCCTGCCTCAGCGCCAGCGCCAGTCCCAGACCGGCGAATGCGCCTCCTCCGATCACGATGCTTCGTTGTGACGACATAAGACCCCGACCTTCATAGGTACATTTCGTTTCACGGCCGCTCTTGCCTCAAACCCGGCCATGGGGGAAACATGCCCCATGAATGGGTCCGGAATGAGCCACCGCTGTTTATCAGGGTTTTTGGACCGCCGGAAACCGCCTCGTTGTCGCTTCGTATCGAAGATCGGAACATCGTGAATGTCGAAAAGCCTGATTGATCTGTTGTCGATCCTCGATATCGAACAGCTCGAAGTGAACATGTTCCGCGGCACCAGCCCCAAGACGCGCTGGCAGCGCGTGTTCGGCGGGCAGGTGATCGGTCAGGCGATGGTGGCGGCATGCCGCACCGTCGAGAATGTCGAAAAGCGGCTGCCGCATTCCCTGCATTGCTACTTCATTCTTCCCGGCGATCCGCAGATTCCGATCATCTACGAAGTCGAGCGGCTGCGCGACGGCAAGAGTTATTCGACGCGGCGCGTCACTGCGATCCAGCATGGTCACGCCATCTTCTCGATCATGGTATCGTTCCATGCCGAGGAAGAAGGTTCATTCAACCATCAGGACAAGATGCCGGACGTTCCGCCGCCCGAGAAACTGACCGCGGAAGAAGTGTCCAAGCAGCCGATCTTCAAGGAGATGCCGGACTTCATCCGGCGCTACTACGAATCCGACCGGCCGATCGAGCTACGCCCGGTTGAACTCGGCCGTTACTTCGGCCAGAAAATCGACGACGGTCGCATCCACGTCTGGATTCGTACGGTCGCAAAACTGCCGGACGATCCGGCGCTGCATCTATGCGCGCTGGCCTATGCATCGGACTTCTCACTGCTCGATGCCGCGATGGCGCGCTATGGCCGTACCTTGTTCGACAATCGCATGATGCCTGCGAGCCTCGATCACGCGATGTGGTTTCATCGGCCGTTCCGCGCCGACGAATGGCTGCTCTACGCGCAGGATTCGCCCAGCGCCCAGGACGGCCGCGGGCTGACACGTGGCCTGATCTTCAAGCAGGACGGCACACTGGTCGCTTCCGTCGCACAGGAAGGTTCGCTGCGGGAGCGCAAGGAAAAGCCGCCGGCGTAACCGGCGGCCTTCATTTCAGACGACTGATTGCGCTGACGTTGGCTTACGACAGGCGCTCCGTTGCGGAAAATTGCGACACGTACCAGCGGGTGTACCAGCCCATCACCCACGGAATCGGAATAATCAACACCGAGCCGATGGAGAGGACCAGCGTTCGCCACAGTGTCTCCAGTCCGGTCGCGTTGAACGAAATGGCGCGCCGTGTGCCCGTGATGTTGCTGCACGTCCATCGCATCCACGCGGTGAGAACCCACGCCCAGCCGATGATGGTGATGAAGGACAGCGCCAGTAAAACGTACCAGCCGATATAAACCCACGGGCTGCCATCGAAGCTGAGCCGAAGCGGCCGGCCATCCGCCGTAATGTTGGCCACAACCCACCGCACCGTGAGCCACGACAAGTACGCCTGAAGCGGAAACAGAAGGTAGCTCAGGTAAGGAATGTCGGTGAAGCTGCCGACATACGTCATCAGCGCCAGCCCAATGAAAACGTACCAGATGTCGAGCGGCTTTCCGGTGAAACCGAGATAGCCCCGTTGCGGCACATGGATGCGCGAGATGATCCAGCCGTAGAAACTTGCCGCAACCCATGGCGCCGGAATGACCAGCAGAAATCCGATCAGGAAAACCAGCGCGCGACCGAGCATCTCCCAGATGCCGATCTCGATCGAAAGCGATCCGCCCGACTGATCGCCGTTGGCGGACGGCGCGGATGCACCCGGACGCGGAATCGAAAGTGGCGCACGGCCGGGCGACAGCAGGCCCGGGATATCTCCAGCGTATTTCCAGTCCTGCATGCCGTCGGCCCAGACATAGGTGTCGGGCCGGATGTTTCCTCGCGCAATCAGATCGCGAAATTCATCCTCGGAATATGGACCTTCCTGCTTCTCCCCGGCGGCAACAAACCAAGATCGGCCCGGCATGATAATTCCTTTTCTTTCGGAAAATGGAGCGCCGGACCGGCCGCAAGACGACTGTCGTGCAGCATCAAAGCAAATCGCATTCGGTCTCAACCCCCGAGAGGGCGGATGCTACAAACTGACCGCGCATTGCCGCAACGCTTTTCGAACCGGCCTGCATATTTTTCCGCCGCTTTGCCCAAAAAGGTAGCGGATTCCCGCAGGCGCGCGTAAAGACTCCTGACGCTTCCGCACTGATTTAGGGATGAAGAGCGACCATGAAGCTTATCACCGCCATCATCAAACCCTTCAAACTTGAAGAGGTCCGTCTGGCCCTGACCGCGATCGGGGTTCACGGCATGACCGTTACCGAGGTGAAGGGTTTTGGCCGCCAGAAAGGGCATACCGAAATCTACCGTGGCGCCGAATACATCGTGAATTTCCTGCCGAAGCTGCGCATTGAAATCGCAGTCGGAAGCGACCTCGCCGAGCAGGCCGTACAGGTCATCACCGCAGGTGCACGCACCGGACAGATCGGCGACGGCAAGGTTTTCGTTACACCGATCGAAAACGCCGTCCGCATCCGGACGGGCGAAACCGACAACGACGCACTTTGATTGCGGGCTTGATCCCGAAAAGTTGAAAGCGGTTTTCGGACCCGATCATGCTCAAACGAAAGTAAGCATCACCAAGCGACTGCAGCGGCGCGTGCAAGACGCCGCAAGGTCTTCCTAGCCGGGGGGATTATCATGTTGAGATTACCGCGTGCAGTCGCACGGTTTGCGACGGCGGCTTCCGTTGCGGCCTTCGCTTTCACAACTGCAACACCCGCCCTTGCTGAACCGGCAAAGATCGACGGCGCCGACACCGCGTGGATGATCACCGCGACCGCGCTCGTCCTGATGATGACCATACCGGGTCTCGCGCTGTTTTATGCCGGCATGGTGCGCAAGAAAAACGTGCTTGCGACCATGGCACAAAGCCTGATGGCAGTGGCACTGATTTCCATTCTGTGGGTGATCTACGGCTACAGTCTTGTGTTTGTCGGTGACGGCGCGTGGATCGGCACGCTGGAGCGTTTTCTGTTGTCCAGCATGACGATGGATGGCGTCAATCCGGCGGCGAAGACGATTCCGGAAGCACTGTTCATCATCTATCAAATGACCTTCGCGGTGATCACGGTCGCGCTGGTCGCCGGATCGGTCGCCGACCGGATGCGGTTTTCCTCCTACGTGCTGTTCTGCATCGGCTGGTTCACGCTGGTTTACATCCCGCTCGCGCACTGGGTGTGGGGCGGCGGCTTCCTGGCGCAGGCGGGCGTGCTGGATTTTGCCGGCGGCCTCGTTGTGCATCTCAGCGCGGGCACTGCCGGCCTCGTGGCAGCTGTCGTGATGGGCCGTCGCCGCGGTTACGGCACGGAGAACCTTGCGCCCTACGATCTTTCGCTCGCCGTTATCGGCACCGGCCTGTTGTGGGTCGGCTGGTTCGGCTTCAACGGCGGCTCGGCGCTGCAGGCCAGTTCACGTGCGGTGATGGCGATTCTCGCAACGCATCTGGCGGCCTGCGCCGGAGCGCTGACGTGGTGCGCGATTGAATGGATCACCCGGCGCAAGCCCTCGGTCCTCGGCATGATCTCGGGCGCCGTGGCCGGGCTCGGCACGATTACGCCCGCGTCCGGCTTCGTGGAGCCCTGGCATGGCATCGTGATCGGCGTGATCGCGGGCGCGGTGTGTTTCTGGGCGTGCACCAGCCTCAAGCACCGCTTCAATTACGACGATACGCTCGACGTGTTTGGCATTCACGGCATCGGTGGACTGCTGGGCACCCTGATGACCGGGATTTTCGCCACCGCCGCCATCGGCGGAACCGCCGGGCTGATCGAGGGCAATCCCAAACTGCTGCTGACCCAGGCCTATGGCGTCGCGGTCGTGTTCGCCTGGACCAGCGGCGTGACCTTCGTCCTGCTCAAGATCGTCGACATGCTGGCCGGCCTGCGGGTCTCGCACGAGCATGAGGTCGAGGGGCTGGACATCACACAGCACGGCGAAGCTCTCCAATAAACCGCCTTAATTGGTGAGGATCTGGGCCCTTTTCAGGGCCCAGATCCTCTTTTGCTTCTCCGATGGGCACGAATGTGTCGACAGTCTGATGTGCCCATGTTTTTGGCATTCCTGTCGATCTTTTAGGCGTGGCCAAATCACCTCATTGTTGCGCACCCCCCTCGGGGCCGAAAACCCTCGGATTCATAAACCGTTAGCAATTTTCGCGGTGTTGGCACGGCATTTGATTCTATGGGACCCGGCTGTGCCCGTGTTGTGATCTGTCTTCGCGCGGTGACCCTCAGTCGAGAACGCCCGGTGTGTTGGACCGGGCCCAAGCGGGGAAGAATCCATGAAAATTGTTATGGCCATCATCAAGCCATTCAAGCTGGAAGAGGTCCGTGATGCCCTGACCGCCATCGGCGTTCACGGTCTCACGGTGACGGAAGTGAAGGGCTACGGCCGCCAGAAGGGCCATACGGAAATCTACCGCGGCGCTGAGTATGCCGTGAGCTTCCTGCCCAAGATCAAGATCGAGGTCGCTGTCGCCTCGCCCCAAGTCGACAAGACCATCGAAGCGATCACCGGCGCTGCAAAGACCGGCCAGATCGGCGACGGCAAAATCTTCGTCATCAATCTCGACCATGCGGTGCGCATCCGTACGGGCGAGGCCGATGACGCGGCGCTTTGATTTCGCGCAAACCTCATCTTATCAGGAGTACAAACAAATGACGTTCAAGCGTCCCACCAGCGCGGGATTGACAGCTCTCGCAGTCGGCCTTTTCGCCACGACAGCCGCCTACGCAGCGCCGACGATCAACAAGGGCGATAACGCCTGGGTCATGACATCGGCGATTCTCGTGCTGCTGATGACCATCCCGGGTCTCGCCCTGTTCTACGGTGGACTCGTCCGCTCCAAGAACATGCTCTCGGTGCTGGCTCAGGTTTTCTACACCGTCTGCATCGTCACCATTATCTGGGCAGTGTACGGCTACAGCCTCGCCTTCACCGGCGGCTCTGATTTCATCGGCGGCTTCTCGAAAGCCTTCATGTCCGGCATCACTCTGGAATCGGCGGCGGCGACGTTCAGCGTCGACGTCAACATTTCCGAACTGGTGTACTTCTGCTTCCAGCTCACCTTCGCTGCAATCACCCCGGCCCTCATCGTCGGCGCTTTTGCGGAACGCACGAAGTTCGCGGCGCTCGCGCTGTTCGTCCCGCTCTGGGTCACGCTGATCTATTTCCCGATGGCGCACATGGTTTGGTACTGGGCGGGTCCGGACGCGATCACCGATGCGGCCAAGGCCCTTGCAGCCGCGGCTGACGGTGCAGCAAAGACTGCGGCGCAGGCGAAACTCGACGATGTGATGGCGGACGGCGGCTTCATCTTCAAGAAGGGCGCACTCGACTTCGCAGGCGGCACCGTGGTGCACATCAACGCCGGTATCGCGGGCCTCGTCGGCGCGCTCATCATCGGCAAGCGCACCGGCTACGGCAAGGAACTGATGGCTCCGCACTCGCTGACCATGACCATGATCGGCGCTGCCCTTCTGTGGGTGGGCTGGTTCGGCTTCAACGCCGGATCGAACCTCGAAGCCTCAAGCGGCGCTGCGCTCGCCATGACCAACACCTTCGTTGCAACCGCAGCGGCGGCTCTGTCGTGGATGTTCGCGGAGTGGATGATCAAGGGGCACCCCTCGCTGCTCGGCGCATTGTCCGGCGCAGTCGCGGGTCTCGTTGCTGTCACGCCAGCGGCCGGTTTCTCCGGTCCGATGGGCGCGATCGTGCTCGGCCTCGTCGTCGGCGTCGTCTGCCTGTTCTTCTGCACCGTCGTGAAGAACGCGCTTGGTTATGACGACTCACTCGACGTGTTCGGCATCCACTGCATCGGCGGCATCGTCGGCGCTCTGGGCACCGGCATCCTGGTCAACCCCGCCCTGGGCGGCACCGGCGTGATGGACTACGTCGCCGGCAAGGTCGGCGACTACGACCTCGTGGCGCAGATGACATCCCAGTTTTGGGGCGTCTGCACCACGCTGCTGTTCTCGGGCATCGGTTCGGCGATCCTGTTCAAGGTCGTCGATGTGATCGTGGGCTTGCGTGTTCCGGTCGACGCGGAGCGCGAAGGCCTCGACATCACCGACCACACGGAGCGTGCATACAACATGTAACGAGCGTGATCCGGAAAAGCGGATCCCGGTTTTCCGAAAAGATCATGCTCAATGAATAAGGACAACGGTTGGGGCACAAACCCGGCAATGCCCCGTCCGTCGGAGGGCCCCAGCGCAAGCTGGGGCCCTTACTTTTTGTGCCATCCCGAAACCGAAGACGCTGTCTCGCTGGCCGCAACCTATGCGGCGAAAACCCTGCCGCGCAGCGATGGTTAATCGCGTCTTAACCTCGCCCCACCTATGGTGATGTGATCAAATCCTGCGCGATCCCGGATCAATCTTGAGGGATCGAAGGACCCTAAAGTGCTGGCGTTTCTCGAATGGCCATAACCGCTTCTTCCCGCTCGGCGGCCGCTGCCGGCGCCCAAGATGGCGCTCAGGTCAGCGAGCGCTCCCCCTTTGCCCGGCTGACCGACCTTCTGAGCCCCTATGAGCCCAGTAAGCCATTGATAAACCTGTCACTTGGGGAGCCGCAGCATCCCGTGCCGGGCTTTGTCGCGCCGGTGCTGGCCAAACATATCAACGAATTCGGCCGCTACCCGGCCGCAAAAGGCACCGAGCCTTTCCGGCAAACCGCCGCCGCCTGGGCCACCAGGCGCTTCGACCTTACGAGGACGCTCGATCCAGAAACCGAGATTCTGGTGCTCAACGGCAGCCGCGAGGGGCTGTTTTTTGCAGCGATCGCCGCCGCCCGTTATGTCGGCCAGCGCAACGGTCCGCCCGCGATCTTGATGCCCAACCCGTTCTACCCGGCCTACGCAGCAGGCGCGCGCGCCGCCGGATGCGAGGCGGTGTTCCTCCCGACCACGCGCGACAACGGCTTTCTGCCCGATCTGGATTCGCTGAGCGCCGAAATCCTCGACCGCACCGTTGCGTTCTATCTGGCATCGCCAGCGAATCCGCAGGGCGCTGTCGCATCGCGCGGTTACTTCGATCGCGTGAAACAGCTCGCCGACCGTCACGGCTTCGTCGTGCTCAGCGACGAATGCTATTCCGAAATCTACACGGGCGAAGCACCGGGAAGCATGCTGGCCTCCGCCGGGAATGACTTCGCCAACGTGGTCGCATTTCAGTCGCTGTCGAAGCGCTCGAACCTGCCGGGCATGCGCGTCGGCTTTGTCGCCGGCGACAGGAAGTTTCTCGCGCGCTTTCATGAACTGCGCAATGTCGCGGCACCTCAGGTGCCGATCCCGTTGCAGCACGTGGCTGTCGTCGCCTACGGCGATGAAACCCATGTCGAAGAGAATCGCAGGCTCTACCGGATCAAGTTCGATCTTGCCGACCAGATTCTCGGCGACCGCTTCGGCTATCGGCGACCAGCGGGTGGATTTTGCATCTGGCTCGACGTTTCCGAACATGGCGGCGATGAAGCCGCCACGGTGAAGCTTTTCAGGGACGGCGGTGTGCGCGTCGTTCCCGGCAGCTATCTGGCGCGTCCGCAATCCGACAACAGCAACCCGGGCACCGGATACATCCGCGTTGCCATGGTGCAGGACAGTGAAACAACGGCTGAGGCGTTGCACCGTATGGTCGACGTTTTGAATGAAGCTCGGGGCTAGAAATATGCCAGCGATCGAACGCGTCATCCCCATCGTCGGCCAGATCTCGGACCCGTTGCGCGAAATGCTGGCGCGCCGCCTGCGCGAACTGACTGGCCTCGGTGTCATCGCCCTGTCGTGCGTTGTTGCCGCCGCCCTCATGACGTGGTCGGTGCAGGACCCAAGCCTCAGCCACGCAACATCCGGCACCATCCGCAACCTGATGGGCCGCCCCGGCGCCATCGGCTCCGACCTGCTGATGCAGATCTTCGGCCTCGGTGCGATCATGCTGATCCTGCCGGTTGCAGTGTGGGGCTGGCGGCTGATGACCCATCGCCTCTTCGACCGCGAAGCCTTGCGGATTGCATGCTGGATTCTGTGCGCGGTAATTGCCGCCGGATTTGCCAGCTGCCTGCCACGCAGCGGCGCATGGCCGTTACCCACCGGCCTTGGTGGCGTCGTCGGCGATGCGCTGGTGCGTTTTCCGGCCGTCGTGTTCGGCCCGCCGGGCGTGATCTATCGCACCGTATTGGGTATAATCCTGTTCGCGGCGATGATCGGAAGCTTCGCCTTCGCATGCGGCGCGGGCGCAAAGGAAAAGATCGTCGAACGCACCCGGCCGCCGATGATCGAGGAGGACGATTTCGAAGAGGACGACCGCCGCTCGATTTCGCTCGGATGGCTGGTCCACGCTGCCATGAGCGCAAAAGCGCGCGTCGTTCGCATGGTCTCAGCGCTCTTCGCAATGATGGTCGGACGCACGGATTCGCAACGTACGCGCTCGTTTGAGCGCATGGAGCCGAACCTTGGCGGCGACCGGCGCTCGCCCTCGCTGGTGCCGCAGGCCGAGGATGACTACGAAGACGAGGAGGAAGAAGAGGAAGACGACGAGGAGGAAGAGGAGCCCGCCGCCCGCGCGCCGCGCAAGCGCGCTGAGCCAAAATCCTCCAGTCGCAAGGGCGTGTTCGTGCTGCCGCCGATCTCGGTGCTGGCCGCACCCAAGGCTTCGGATCGCTTCACGCAGAGCAAGGAAGAGCTTGAAACCAATTCGCGCGCACTGGAAGGCGTGCTGCAGGACTTCGGCGTGCGCGGCGAAATCGCCAAGGCCAATCCCGGTCCCGTCGTCACGCTGTACGAACTCGAACCTGCACCGGGTATCAAGTCATCGCGCGTGATTGGCCTTGCCGACGACATCGCTCGCTCGATGAGCGCGATCTCGGCTCGCGTCGCGGTGGTCGCCGGCCGCAACGCCATCGGCATCGAGTTGCCAAATGCGAAGCGCGAGAAGGTTTATCTGCGCGAGTTGCTCACGACCAAGGAAGGCATGGAGAGCAACGCCAAGCTGCCGCTGTGTCTCGGCAAGACCATCGGCGGTGACCCGGTCATTATCGATCTGGCTCGTACGCCGCACATGCTGATCGCGGGCACCACCGGTTCCGGCAAATCAGTCGCCATCAACACCATGATCCTGTCGCTGGTGTATCGCCTGCGTCCGGATCAGTGCCGCCTGATCATGGTCGATCCGAAGATGCTCGAACTGTCGGTCTATGACGGCATTCCGCATCTTCTGACGCCTGTCGTCACCGATCCGAAGAAAGCCGTCGTCGCACTGAAGTGGGCCGTGCGCGAGATGGAACAGCGCTACAAGAGCATGTCGAAACTCGGTGTGCGCAACATCGACGGCTACAATGCCCGCGTTGCCGAGGCCAAGGCCAAGGGCGAAGAGCTGACCCGCACCGTTCATACCGGCTTCGACAAAGAAACCGGCAGGGCGATCTACGAGGAAGAGAAACTCGAACTCGAGCCGTTGCCCTTTATCGTCATCATCGTGGACGAAATGGCCGACCTGATGATGGTTGCCGGCAAGGATATTGAAGGCGCGGTGCAGCGTCTCGCGCAGATGGCGCGCGCCGCCGGCCTGCACGTGATCCTCGCCACGCAGCGTCCGTCGGTGGACGTCATCACCGGCACCATCAAGGCAAACTTCCCGACCCGCATCTCCTTCCAGGTGACATCGAAGATCGACAGCCGCACCATCCTGGGCGAGATGGGCGCCGAGCAGCTGCTCGGTCAGGGCGACATGCTGTACATGGCCGGCGGCGGCCGCATCAGCCGCGTCCACGGCCCGTTCGTGTCGGACGAGGAAGTCGAAAAGATCGTCCGCCACCTGAAATCGCAGGGTCAGCCGGAGTACCTCGAAGCTGTCACGGCGGAAGAAGAAACCGACGAGGACGGCAACGCCGTGTTCGATGGCACCAGCATGGGCGCCAACGGCGGCGAAGGTGACCTGTTCTCGCAGGCTGTGGCGATTGTGAAGCGTGACCGCAAGGCCTCGACCAGTTACATCCAGCGTCGGCTTCAGATCGGTTACAACCGCGCCGCCACCTTGATGGAGCGGATGGAACTTGAAGGCATCGTTGGACAGGCCAACCACGCCGGCAAGCGCGAGATTCTGGTAGCCGAGGAAGATGAACGATTTGGCTAAAACCACGCTGTTCGCAGCCGCGAAATCGCCATAGCTTGGGGCTAGGCCCCAGCGGAAAGCTCACAAGACATCCGACAGGACGGACCGTTGAGAAAACTCCATCGCAATCAGCCGTTCTGCCGCAACCCGCTCTCCGCGCATGCCTTTATCGCCATGAAATGGCCCGCGGCCGCATTGGCCACGGTCATCGCCGCGGCGCTCATGATGCCGCCGGCCTCTGCTCAGGCCGTCCCCGTTCCAAAGCCGGCGCCGAAACGCACGGATACACCCAAGCAGGCGCTGCCCTCGCCGGTGATTCCGGCCCCGTCCGCCGCCGCGCCACCGACACCGATCATTCCGGATTTGCGCAGCCTGTTCGGCGGCAGCACACCAAACTTCGATGCCAATCAGAAGGCGCTCGCCGGAAAGGTCAGCACTTATCTCTCCTTACTCGTGAACGTCTCCGGCAACTTCGTGCAGGTCGGTCCGGACGGTAAACGCACGACCGGCGATTTTTATATCCAGAAGCCCGGCAAGATCCGCTTCGAATACGACGATCCGTCGCCGATCGCGCTTGTCGCGGATGGATCGTCCGTGATCGTGCGCGATCGCAGGCTCGCGACTCAGGATGTTTATCCACTATCGCAGACGCCATTGCGCTATCTCCTGTCCGACCGCATCGACCTGATGCGTGACACCAATGTTGTGGGCGTCGCCTCCGACGACATGTTCATCAGCGTGACCATCGAGGAAAAGCAGCCGCTGGTTGGGACCAGCCGTCTGATGCTGATGATCGGCGCCAAGGACAATCAGCTCAAGCAGTGGACCGTGACCGATCCGCAAGGGTACGACACCACCGTAGCGGTCTATAATCTCGACACCACCAAGAAGCTCGATCCCGGCATGTTCAGGATCGATTACACCAATTACCAGAACCCGAACAACTAACAGTCATTGCAGACGACGGTCTGGAGCAGACAAGCAAAACCGGCTAACGGTCTTGCCTGATCGTCCTCATTGCCCGTTGTCATGCGCCTCACCCTCACCACCTGGAACATCAATTCGGTGCGCCTGCGCATCGACCTCGTTGCGAAGTTCATCAAGGCCGTGCGGCCTGATGTGCTCTGCCTTCAGGAAACGAAATGCATCGATGACGCTTTTCCGCTGAAGCGCTTCAAGCAACTTGGCTACGAGCACGTCGCGCTCAATGGCCAGAAGGGCTACCACGGCGTCGCCATCGTCTCGAAAATTCCGTTCGAGTCGAGCGACGTGCGCACGTTCTGCGGCAAGATCGATTCACGGCATATTTCGGTGGCGTTCGGGGAGAAGGCGCAGATCGCCGAGCCGCTGGTCGTACATAACTTCTACGTGCCCGCAGGCGGCGATATTCCCGACCCCGCACTCAATCCGAAATTCGAGCACAAGCTCTCGTTCCTTGACGAGATGCGGGATTGCGAACCGCTGCATCCGAAGGCTAGCGAGCGGCACATCCTGGTGGGCGACCTCAACGTCGCGCCCCACGAACACGACGTGTGGTCGCACAAGCAGCTTTTGAAGATCGTGTCGCATACCCCGGTCGAGTGCGACAAACTGCTCGCCGTACAGACCCATGGCGACTGGATCGACGTCGCACGGCAGCGGATTCCGCTGTCCGAGAAGGTCTACACGTGGTGGAGTTATCGCTCCGCCGACTGGAGCGCCGCCAACAAGGGCCGCCGGCTCGATCATATCTGGGTCTCGAAAGCGCTCGGCGGGAGCGTTCAGGACTTTAGGATCACTAAGGAGGCCCGCGGCTGGGAGCGGCCGTCGGATCATGTGCCGGTGACAGCGGTTCTCGACGTTTGAAACTTGTAGCCGCCGGTCGCGAGAACTATCGCAACGTCGCGGACACGCGGGTCATGGCGCCGATGGCGGCACTGGAGCGAGCCGCGAAATCATCGCGCAATCGCCGCGCCGCCTCCGGATGACTTTCAAGCACGCGCTGAAACAGACTACGTGAAATACGCAGCACCGATGATTGCTCAAGCGCAACCGCTGTCGCTGGCCGCGCCATCGCGACCACGAGCGCAAGCTCACCGATCAGCACGTTCTCACCCGCAACGGCTTCCTGGCCATCATCGGACGCAACACGAAATGCGCCGCGCCGGACAATGAAACCGGAATCCGCTGGCTCGCCCTGTACGAACAGCTTTTCGCCAAATCCGTAGTCGCGCTGCTCGGCGCCGATCGCAAGCACCTGCAAAGCCGCAGCACCCAACAAACTCAATGTCGGGACGCGCGCGAACAGGGCGATGTCATCTTCAATGGCCATAGAGCGCCGCGCTTAAGCGCCGGGTGATTCGGCTCATGGCACCAGCTTATAGCCCCCGGACTCAGTCACAAGAATTTCGGGGTTTGCGGCGTCCTTCTCCACCTTCTGGCGCAAGCGATAGATATGGGTTTCCAGGGTGTGGGTGGTGACGCCCGAATTGTAGCCCCAGACCTCCTGAAGCAGCGTTTCACGCGACACCGGCAATTGCCCGGCGCGATACAGAAAGCGCAGGATCGCGGTTTCCTTTTCGGTGAGCCGGACCTTCTTGGCGTTGGCGCCGGTCAGCATTTTCGAGCCGGGGCGGAAGCTGTAGGGGCCGACCGAAAACACCGCATCTTCGCTGGCTTCGTGCTGGCGCAACTGTGCGCGGATGCGGGCCAGCAGCACCGCAAAGCGGAACGGCTTTGCCACATAGTCGTTCGCGCCGGATTCGAGGCCGAGGATGGTGTCCGAATCGGTGTCGTGTCCGGTCAGCATGATGATCGGCGACTTGAACCCGCCCTTGCGCAGGCTGCGCACCACTTCGCGGCCGTCCGTATCGGGCAGGCCGACATCCATCAGCACGAGATCGGGCGAATTGCTCTTGGCCGCAAGTGCACCTTTTGCGCCGGTATCGACCGCGGATGCCTCGAATTCCTCGTGAAGCGACAGTTGTTCCACCAGGGCATCGCGCAGATCGGTATCGTCATCCACGATCAGGATCTTGCGGGCGTTGGCCATTACATCCAGTCCTTTAAATTTTGGCTTGTAAAAGAGGACTTTGAGAGTGATCCCGAAGGGGCATATCTCAAAGAGCCTCGGCGAAATAGAGCATTTGCAGGCGAAAGCGCAAGCTGGGTTTGTACGCAGTCATCGGAAGCAATTATGGGAAATCTAGGCTTTCCAAGGGCTTATCAAACACCGTTGCGTGATCGGCCGCTGGCGGCCATCGCGATCCATGCCGCTGCCGGCCGCTCGACCCAAGGCTGGCTGGTCGCTGGAGCGCATGTGCTACCGGTCGCGCTTGGGCGCGGCGGAATCAAGGCGAACAAGTTCGAAGGCGACGGCAGCACCCCGCGAGGCACCTTCCGGCCGGTCCGGTTATGGTGGCGAGCCGACCGGCACCCACGGCCACGAACGCATTTGCCGATCCGGTCCATCGGGCCGACGGACGCCTGGTCGGAAGACCCGACTGACCGGCATTACAATCAGGCCGTGACGCGCGCGCCGGGTGATGGCGGCGACCGGCTGACGCGGGACGATCACCTCTACGATTTCATCGTCGAGATCGATCACAACACCCGTCCCCGCATTGCCGGACGCGGCAGCGCCGTCTTCCTGCATCTCGCCCGCGAGAAATTTTCGCCGACCGCGGGCTGCGTCGGACTGACCCGAGGCGCGATGTTGCGGCTGCTGGCGCGGATCGGGCCGAGGACGAAGATCGTCATCGGCTAGTGCCGGCAAATCAGCGATGACCGAAAATCGCCGAGCCGACGCGAACATGCGTCGCGCCGAGTTGAATCGCGGTCTCGAAATCGGCGCTCATGCCCATCGACAGCAATGTCAGTCCGTTGCGCGCGGCGATTTTTGCGGTGAGCGCGAAGTGTGCCGCGGGCGGATCGCCGACCGGCGGAATGCACATCAGTCCGGAGACCTGCAAGCCATAGACATCACGGCAGCTTGCGATGAATGCATCGGCATCCGCCGGTGCAATTCCCGCTTTCTGTGGCTCTTCGCCGGTGTTGAGCTGAACGAACAGCTGTGGATGCCGATCTTGCTTAACGATCTCTTTCGCCAGCGTTTCGCAGAGACTGGCGCGGTCCACAGAGTGAATGGCATCGAACAGCGCCACGGCCTCCTTGGCCTTGTTCGACTGCAGCGGCCCGATCAGGTGAAGTGCGAGGCCTTGGTGCTTCGCCATCAGGGCCGGCCACTTGGACTTTGCTTCCTGCACACGATTTTCACCAAACACGCGCTGGCCCGCGTGAATCACCGGCTCGATAGCATCACCGTCGAATGTCTTCGACACCGCAACAAGTGTTACCGAGGCGCGCTCGCGGCGAGCGTCGCGGCACGCGCGCGAAATCTCGCGCTCTACAGCGACCAAGCCGTTTGGTGAATTGGATGTTACCGGCGGCACGTTATCCACAGCCATCGATGCAAACCTGCGTTAAAAATTAGGGATCATTCGATTTTTATCGAATTCAAGAAAGGGTCTTTGAACCCTTTTTTGTAGGGTTGGCGTGGGGCAAGGGAATACCGATGTCAATCGCCAGCTTCGGCCGCAAAACGTCAAAACTCAAGGCGCTTATCGGGATTCGCGCGCGTCTCGTGATTCTGGCATTGATTCTCGTCGTTCCGCTGATGCTGGATCGCGTTCGGGTGCTCGAGGATACACGCTCCAGACAGGTCGCACAGGCTGCAACCGAGCTATCGGAGCTTGCAAAACATACCGCCGACGCGCAGCGCGAAATCATTTCGACGGTCCAGGCCGTCGTGAAATCCTCAGCCTATATCTACGCCGCTGCAGCTCAACAGGGCCGCGGTTGCGCGGTCATGCGCGCAAGTCTCCGTGTTGATTTGCCCTGGATCAGAAACATTTCGATCATTGGCCCGGAGGGCAAGATCGATTGTTCGACAAAGACGGATATCGTCGGGTTCGACCTCAGCGATCGCGACTATGTCCGCAAGGCGCGCGAGCTTCATGAATTCGTCCTCAGCGATTACATCCAGAGCCGCATCACCGCTCTTCCGACGCTGATCGCAGCCTATCCGGTCTCCGCCGTGAACGGCGGGCAGGAGTCCGTGGTGATCGCGGCAATTGACCTGAAATGGATGTCGCAGCTTCTGACCAACCGAGGCGGGCGCTCCGGCGTGTCGGTTGTTCTCGTCGACGGAACAGGAACGATTTTGGCCTCTCCGCCCGAGAGCGCGAACCTGATCGGGCAAAAGCTCAAGGACACTTCGCTCCTCGAAGCCGTCACGTTGCGTGAAATCAATCTCGATCGCGAATACGGATCAATCTCCTTCGAATCCGCCGATGGCGAGCGGAAAGCCGTGTCGTTCGCCCGCGTCACCGGCACACGCGCCCGCATGATCGTCAGCATCAACCAGTCCGTCCTGCTGGGTGACATCAATCGCGATATTGTAAACGCCTATATTCAGCTTGGCCTGGTCGGACTCATGACATTGCTGGGCGCATGGTTCGCCGGCGAGCGTCTCATCATGCGGCCCGTCCGCATGATGACCGACATGGCCCACCGGCTGGGCCGCGGTGAATTGTCAGCGAGGGCATCCAATGCGACGTTGCCGTCTGAGTTCGTACCGCTCGCAAAGGCGTTCGACGCGATGGCGTCGCAACTGTCCGAGCGCGAACGCGCGATGGCCGCTGCCAACGACCGGCTGACCGTCATTGCGTCGCTCGATCTTGTGTCCGGTCTGGCCAACCGCCGCGGGTTCCAGAGCCGGCTCGAATTCGAGTGGATGAAGGCGCTGCAGTCCGACGGACGGCTTTCGGTGCTGATGATCGACGTCGATCACTTCAAATTGTTCAACGACACTTACGGTCATCCGGAAGGCGACATCTGCCTCAAGCGGGTCGGCGAGGTGCTGGCGGCGATCGCCAATTCATGCAGCGGCTTCGCGGCCCGTTACGGCGGTGAGGAATTCTGCCTGTTGCTGCCCAGCAGCGACCCCACACATGCCATGCAGGTCGGCGAGCAGGTGCGCGCGACGGTGGAAGGTCTCGCGATTCCGCACCTCACCAGTCCTGGCCAGACCGTTACCGTCAGTGTCGGCGTCGCCACCATCGCGCCGGGCCACGCCCAGCCCCAGGATGACCTGATCGAGGCCGCGGACGCCGCGCT
>Ga0233439_10002208_pt1 | contig 22461 bp, 21 predicted proteins | sample SI_123_September_6_FD_182713 | JGI IMG/M metagenome (GOLD analysis project Ga0233439, IMG submission 182713) | Seawater microbial communities from Saanich Inlet, British Columbia, Canada - SI_123_September2016_100_MG | ecosystem: Environmental > Aquatic > Marine > Inlet | place: Canada: British... | reverse complement strand
GTGAGTAAACACCGACGCCGTTCTTGGCGGCGGCTTCCATCATTACGTCGGCAGGGTCTTGTTCGAGGATCGAGTAGATCAATTCCGCCGGAACCTTCATTTCATTGACTGTGTACAAGCCCTCTTCGAGCCAGCCAATGTCGGGACCGACCGCAACGCCGTAATGCCGAATTTTGCCTTCAGCTTTTAGTTCTTCAAGGGCGGCGATTGTGTCGTCTCGCTGAAGCGCTTCTAAGCGAGGGTTGTGGTACTGGTAAAGGTCGATGTAGTCGGTCTGAAGTCGTCGTAGGCTGCCTTCGCAAGCCTTCTTGATGAAATCGGCGTCCCACTGTTGTGGACGTTCCTTGTGACCTTCACGTGGGGCTTCGATGTCGTAACCGAACTTGGTTCCGATCACGAGGTCTTTACGTCTGTCTGCTAGAGCTTTTGGAATGATCTCCTCACCGTAGCCAGCACCGTAGGTGTCGGCGGTGTCGAAGAAAGTGATGCCCTTGTCGGCTGCTTTCTGAAGAAGATTTATGCCGTCTTCTTCTTTGACTTCGCCCCACCAGTTCATGCTCACGCTCCACACGCCGAATCCAATTTCGGAAACGGTGAGGTCGGTCGACTGTATCTGGCGGTATTTCAACGTGATTATCCTGAACGTGCTGGTTGGGTGGTCTGGCGTACCAATGTTAGTGGGCAGTGACAGTTTCGGATGTAAGCGCTATGTGAATTTGTGAAATCTGTTTTTCGAATTCAGCGTCGGTGAGCGCTGGGGTCGAAGCAGATATATCGATTTCATTGTCGAGGTCTACCCACGACTTGCAACCGCCGTATTCGTCGGTGACCCTTACGGTAGTTGGGGTGTCGAGTTTGTAGGCTCTGACGATCATCAGTTTTAGCGGGTGGCGCGGCTTCCAGTTGAACCGCTTCACTGCGAAATCTTCCGACCAGATGTGAAACGCATCGAGCGTTCGTACCTGGTGCTCTTCTGAGATATCGATCGTTTCAACAAGGTTGCAGTAAACAGAAAAAGTGATCTCTTTGCTGAAATCGGCGTTCGCTGTTTCTTCAAGCAGGTGTTGATTCTCCTGCTTCAGGAGCAACTGTCCCTCGTGAAACAACCCCGGGTACAGCAGGAACTGTTCGTGCTCGATTTTGAAGTGACGTCCGTCTTCACGGATGCCGCCTTTTCGAAGCAGGAAAATTTGTTCACCACGTCCCAGTGCGCTGGACGTGACTGCCCATTCCTTGAGCCCTATGTTTGATGAGATTAAAGACATAAATGTATCGTTGCTGTTTTATTACATTGCCGTGCCACAGGAGAGAATTCCTATGCGTAATAATGTGGACTCAGAGAATTTTATAGCGAAATCTCTCAAGTGCGTTCCCTAAGGGGCGATTAGCTAGTGTGAGTTTACGAACGGGATGTGGATTTGAGCACAGTTTCGACGATGCTAGCGCGTTTGCCGAGCATGTCGAGAGCATTTTTTGTGGTTGTTGCCTGAATCGTCTCGACGGTCGTTCCTCTGAGAGCGGCAAGTTTTTCAGCAACAACTGCTATGTCTTTGGGTTCAGTCCACTTGGCGCGATTCTTCTTGAACGTTTGCGGATAGGCGTCGGTCTCAAGCAAGATTCGATCTTCAGGCGTGTTTATCGCTGTCTCTTCGAGATCAAATTTGTGGGCAAGTGTTTTTGCGAACGAGATGCTTAATCCAAGATCGAGAAGTTCTTTGGCGAATGGCCAACGACCTTGGAAGTAGTGAGCGGTTCCGCCGAGTTCTCCGGCGTTGGTTTCCTTCAAGATCGATATTGCGGCGTCTCGCGCCGAGCGAGCGTCGTAGTCGTCCTGATGCTCTCGGACGTGGAAAACAATGGGTAGATCGTGTTTACGGGCGATGGCGATTTGAGCGTGAAACGATTCGGCTTGCCACTCTTTGCAAGGCGATTTTTCTTGATGGTCGATGCCGATTTCACTCATAACCACTACCTGCGGAGAAGCTGCTAGATCGCTGAGCTTCGATAGATCGTCGGCAGTTAACGAACGTTCGAGATCAGTAGGGTGAACACCGACTCCGGCGAAGACGTTTTCGAAGCGGACCGCCATATCGATAGCTTTTTGGGAGTCTTCGACGGTCGTACCGGCGGTGAGAATCGCACCGACACTGGCTTCGACTGCCCGATCGACTATGTCGCCGGACTCTTCTGGGGCGTGTTGGTGAATGTGGGCGTGGGTATCGATGAACATGTACAAGAAATTTTAGGACAGGAACTGACGGTGGTGGTGGGTTAATGGTCGTCTTTCGACCGTCTCAGCGCGCCGCGTTATCCTGTGAACTTTGGTACCAACGACTTCGTCCATGATTGAATCGCTTGCCAGTCGCGGTGGTCGCCTTGCGGTGTTGGGGCGAAGCGATCGATGATGCGCAAATACCACGGCAGGTTCGATCGTTCGAAGTAGCCACTGAACAGCGCATCGGAAACTATATTCAGCTTTGGTGCCACGTCGATGAGACCGGTTACGAAATCCTTATGTTCCTTTTCGCCGGCTTCCGAACTGTTTAGGCCGAGAGTTCCGACGGAGAACAGGGCAACCGGCTTGCCATCGATTCGTTCCGATGTGATTGCGGCGAACATCCCAGCTGCTGCCAGCCACTTGCTGCCATATATGGGCGATCCGATGACGAATGCATCGTAATCGTCGGGGTTTAGTGAGCTTGTTGCTTCTGCTCCATGTGCATCAAGACCGGCAGAGTTGAGTTCGTGAACCATTGCCGAGACGATTTCACGGGTGGACCCGAAGCGGGTGGCAAATGCGACCAGAACTCTTGTCAATTTCGGCTCCACTATGAGACTTTCTAGTGCCATTCGTTTCTACATGGCTGTTCATGTAGAAAGTATCGCGTATACAACTCGCTGTGCGCAGGCTGAAAATCGATAAGGCGACGCGGCGATGACGGATCCTGGATACTGACATATATTCCCCTCGTGATCTCGGGAACTTCAGAATGTAATTTGGCCGAAATTGCCGTGAAGTTCCAGAGGTGATCACACGTGTCAGCGTATGGACTTACAAGGTGTCGTATGGGTTCTCTACGTGGGCTTACCGATTGCATTTTCGAAAAGACAAAAACGGCTGGTGTTGCTCCGTAGATGCAACGCCAACCGCTTTCTTGCGATCTGAGTTTTCGACGTACTAGAAAGTATTAGTCAAGCGAGAACGGTGGATATTTGTCGGTAGTCAACAGGAATGCGTACGCCTGTACTCGGAGCGACCAACGGCTCACTCCAACTAAGAATTTGTGGATTCCCTGAGGAAGTTTTCCGGTGATGAGGATTATGACCCATCCAACCAACACAAGAACCGATGCAACCATTAGTAAAACTGCAAGAACGATGTAGTGCGGTATCGCCAATATCCACTTGATAAGTGGAAGCCATCGATTCAATTCGCCTTGAGCCGGGTAGTCCAACGTTAGATGGGTCGTTTGTTCCTCATCGGTCGATGGATACTCATCTCTCAGCAATAGCCAATACGCGCTAACTCTGGTCGAGAACTTGGTCACTTCCAAATTGAAATCAAACCACCATCGTGGATATTTCTGTCGGAACAGAACCATAAGAATTATGGGATACAAGACGGCTTGCAAGCCGCTTATTACGAGGAGGATTGGTATGAGAGTTACGACCCTGAAAAATACTGTCAGGCGATTCCTACTGGAATCGTCGTAGTCGATGTCCAAGGTTGCCGGGTAATCCGAGGTCGGATTCTGTGAATCGCTTGTCATGTGAATGAGTCCCTCTTCGTTAGCTGATATTGAGCTTGTGGTTCCGGCAGGTTATGACATTTCGTACTCATGCTGCAAGCGGTCGATACCGCTACCGCTTGACTCGGGCGGGGTGTAAATTGTCGGGCAGCGACTACGAAACACGGCGTTCGCAACATATACCGATTAGGAAAGACTCAAACATGCGTGCAGGACTCGGACAAATCAGACAAGCCTCACCTGAATATTTGCTGTTCGCTCAGCAGTACGGGATGAACGATATTGTGTTCAACACTCCCGATATCCCAAGTCACGATGGAACATGGGCTGTCCACGATCTGGTGAATCTTCGCCGTAACGTTGAGAACTACGGACTTACGCTTTCTGCGCTTGAGAACGTGCCCACGACGTTCTACGACCACATCATGCTGAACGGTCCGAAGCGCGACGAGCAGGTCGACAACATGATTACTACCGTGCGAAACATCGCTCGTGCGGGCATTCCGATCTTTGGTTACCACTGGATGCCTTCACACGTTTGGCGAACACCTGAGCAGCTGATTCGCGGGGGCTCAAGGGCTACCGCTTTCAACTACAAAACTGCCGGCGAAATGCCACTGACACACGGTCGTGAATACACCGAAGAAGAGATGTGGGCGAACCTCGAATACTGGATCAAGATTATTACGCCGATTGCTGAAGAAGAAGGCATTCGTCTTGGTATTCACCCGTGCGATCCTCCTGTGAAGAAACTCGGTGGTATTCCGATGCTGTTCAATTCGTACGACAACTACCGGCGGTACTTGGACATCTATCCATCAGACAACTGCGCCATCGAGTTCTGCCAGGGAACCGTTTCTGAAATGTTCGATTCAGAGGGCGACGCTCTCTACGAATTCATTGCTGAAATGACGGCGAAGCACAAGATTTTGTACGTTCACTTCCGAAACGTTTCGGCTCCGAACCCTGAGGACTTCCGGGAGGAGTTCATCAACACGGGGCACGTCGATATGTACCGGGCGATGAAGGCGTACAACGATAATGGATACGACAGCTTCTTCATCGACGATCACGTTCCGCACACGCATCAGGACACGCAGTTCGGTCACCGAGGTCGTGCGTTCGCCAACGGCTACATCCAAGCAATGATCGAAGCAGTTACGAAACAGGGGTAGGCGGTAATACCGCGTTTTCTATCTAGGGATTGTGGATACCTAGATAGAAAATCGTGGGAGCTTTCGACGTCAACTGTCAATCCTTCGACGGACTCAGGATGACATTTAGCATTTGATTCAAATGAAAGTCGTTCGCGCTCCGCCATCATCGATCTACTAATAGAAAACGACACAGTGTCATCCTGAGTTCGTCGAAGGATGCAGGTAGGGAAGCAATCGGTTTAATAAAGAGGTCTAAATGAGTCCGCTCGAATCAGCATCAATAGGAAACGCCAACTTCTTCGCCACCCGCATCGGATTCGGTGGTGCTCCGGCTGGGTTGACGAATTACTTGGATCCGTTTTCGCCGGTTGATGTGAGTCAGCGCTATGGTGTGATTCAGGCGATAGTCAGGGCCAGCGAAGTTGGGATTAACTATTTCGATACCGCTGCGGCTTATGGCACTGGTGAGAGCGAGAAGATTTTTGGCGAGGGGCTTGCCGCTGCCGGGATCGCCAGCAAGCGGGACGATATTTACGTGGCTACGAAAGTTAGTCACAACGAAGAGAATCCACGTACTTCGATCGAACGTTCCTTAGAGAATCTTCGTCTTGATGTGATCGATCTGGTGCAGGTTCACGGCACCACTTACACGCCCGAAGCCCGAGATCAGACGCTGCGCAAGGGCGGAACTCTTGATGTGCTTGAACAGGCTCGTGAAGAGGGATTAATTCGACACATCGGATTTACGACTGAAGACCAAAACCCACCGGTGTACGAATTTATCGAGTCGGGCAGGTTCGATGTGATGCAGACCTGCTACAACATCGTTTTTCAGCACACCTATGAGCCGACTCGTCCGTTCGGTTCGATCTACGAAGCCGATAAAGCTGGCATGGGCGTCGTGACCATGAGGGCTCTCACTGCGAGCGTTTTCCAGCGATGGATGAGTGCAGTGCGCCCCGAGGATGATTTCGACTATTCAGCGGCATTGTTGCAGTTTGTATTGTCGAATAAGCTGATCGACGTGGCGCTGGTTGGGATGCGGACGCCCGAAGAGGTCGACAAGAACGTTGCTGTGCTGAATGATTTGTCGGGTCGGGTAGATCTGAACGATTTGCACGAAAAGTTCGTTTAGACCGTGCTGATAGCTTTGATGATGATCGGCTGAAGAGCGACCCCAGCCAAGGTTCCTCGGTTACGATGACTTCGCTCGGGAAATCTAATAGTTCCGTGTTGTAATGCAGGAAGTGATCAGGATGAGTTCGTTTAGAGATTCGGTTAAGTCGGGGATGTCGGAGTATCTAGGTGAGCTCAAAGACAAACTCGAAGGTCTGACCGATGCCGAGCTTTACTGGCAGGCGAGTTTGGACACCAACACGATTGTCTGGCTTGTTTGGCACATGGCGCGTGTTGAGGATAACTGGATCAACAGTGTGATCGCAGGCGGCGACAGCGTGTGGGACGCTGGTGGATGGGCAGCCAAGACTGGCATTACGTCGGAAGGAAACGGCTATTCGAACACCATGGACGAAGTTCGGGCGCTCCCTGAAGTCGCTGTCTCAGATTTACTTGCTTACTACGACGCCGTCCGGGCTGCAGCGTTCGGCGTTATCGACGGAATATCCGATGAAGACATATCGAACGAGTTTTCGCGTGGCGGGAGGACGATCACTTGGGGCTGGATTCTGGGACACGTGATCGTTGAAGAGTCTCAACATCTTGGTCAGGTCGCCCTGATTCGTGGAATAATTCGAGGCCTCAACGGCTAGTAAAGGTGCGTGCGTACGATATGGCTTCATTCAGGGATCCGATAAAAAGTGGACTCAACGAGTACTACGGCAAGCTCAAAGAATCGGTAGAGGGACTGACCCCCGAGGAATTGTTGTGGCAACCGGGTCCGGAATCGAACCACATCTTGTGGACGGTTTGGCACATGGCGAGAGTGGCGGATCGCTGGGCGAATTCGACTGTGCTCGGCAATGACGAACTCTGGACTCGCAACGGCTGGGCTGCGAAGCTCGGGATGCCTGAGGATCGATATGGTCGTGGCGAAACGCCGGATCAGGTTCGTGATTTCCCTTCTGTCGATATCGGGTTGGTACTCGAGTACTACGATGCAGCACACGCTTCAGTGCTTGCAATGATCGATGCGTTAGAGCAGTCGGATTTGGAAAGAGACGTGTTTGCTGAGTACCGAGACGAATCGTTGAATATCGGTTGGATTCTTGGACACATTCTCGCCGAGGAATCACAGCACTTGGGTCAAGTCGCCTACATTCGGGGAATCCAACGTGGGTTCAACGGGTAATGGCGATCAAGTGCGTCTTCTTCGATTTCGATGGTGTTCTACGTCACTGGGATTTCGGCATGTACGGCATCGAGGAAAAGTTTGGAATTCCCTTAGAGGCTATCCATGAAGAGTGTTTCAGCGACGCGAGCGTGAATCCAGCTGTTCTTGGCGAAATAACTGATCCTGAGTGGCGAGCAGGCGTGGCTGCGAGATTGGTGAAACGGTTCCCTGACAAAGATGCCAAAGGGGCCGTGAAGTACTGGGACAGCACTACAGGCGAGATCGTGCCGGAGGTTCTTGCGCTCGTAAACGAATGCAAGGCGGTGGCGAAAGTCGCACTGTTCACTAACGCAACTACCAAGCTGAATCAAGATATGAAAGCTCTGGGGATCGATAACCTTTTCGACTACGTAGTTAATGCTTCGGAAATCGGAGCGAAAAAACCTGAACCCGAGATTTACCATCACGCGGTGAAGCTTGCCGGTGTGGATCCAGAAGAGGCATTTTTCGTCGATGACAGAGAGCATATGATCGCGACGGCTGTTCAACTTGGTTGGTCGGGTCATGTGTTCGAAAACGCCGCCGGATTGCGTACCGCTTTGGTCGATGCCGGAGTACTTTAGGGGCATCAATGCCATTGTTGGTCACAACATGAAGACTACCGGGAGAATTAGATGCGAATAACCGGATACCGCACGCTGTCGTGGACTTTCCACCGAGGCCACCCGATGGGAGATGCGAACGCTGTCGCGCCCGACGATATTTCTCGTGCGACTTACTTATTTTTGGAAACCGATGCCGGCATTACGGGTATTGCTCCAGCATCATCGCCTGATGTTGAGAAGCTGTTTCCGATTCTCGAAGGAAAAGACCCTAGAGGTGTGATCGGACTCTGGAAACAGATGTCGGATGTCGGCTTCAAAGGTGGCGTTGAGGGATCGATGTACGGCGCAATGTGCGCTCTTGATGCGTGCATGTGGGACATCAAGGCGAAGGACGCTGGTCAGCCGCTGTGGCGATTCCTTGGCGCTCACGAACCTCGCGTGAAGGCTTACGCATCGGGTCTTGATATGGGCATGACTGATGACGAGTTGGCGGCGTTCTATCAGGAGTACGTCGATCTTGGAGTCGACGCCGGCAAGCTGAAAGTCGGGTTAGATTTCGAATCGGACATGCGACGTCTAGAAATCATGCGTGATGTGTTGAAGCAGAACGCCAAAGAGCCGATGTTGATGATCGATTCGAACGAGTATTGGTCGGCAAAGCAGGCGATTCGTTACATATCGCGTATCGAAGAAAAGTACGACCTCACGTGGGCGGAAGAGCCGGGACGTCGTTGGGACTATCGAGGGCTGAGGCAGATTTCGCGAGGGATCAAAACAGCCGTCGCTACTGGCGAAAATATCAACGGCATCGACGAGTTCTATCCTCTGATTCACAACGAAGCCGTCGATGTCGTGCAGTTTGGGACTTTGGGAGTCACAAGTTTTCTTCAGATAGCTCATTTCGCAGAGGCGTACGAGCTTCCGGTATCGATCATCGGATCGCCGGGAAGTCCGATGTCCCACGCGGCGGCAGCTGCTCCGAATCATCTTGCGCAGGAAGTGAAAGACCTCACTCCGCCTACGGGCGTAAGCATCGACAATAAAATCGTCGACGGGTTTATCGAGATGGGTGAAGCACCGGGCTGGGGCTACACGATCGATGAAACAGCGATTGCCAAGATGCAAGCAAACCCGCTGGTGTCGAAAGGCTCAGGGTTGCCGGGTTCACGTCGTAAGGGCGCAGGGCTGTACATCATCCCACCGAAGCCGGGCGAGACGGGGTTGTACTAGCCCTGGGACGTAGCAAGTTCCGGTACAAGTTGCTCAAGCAGCGCGGCGCACTGCGTGAGTGACGTTTCCGAATCACGACCCTGACAAACGAGGATCATGTTCCCGTAAATCACATAGTCGCCATACTTTGAAATTCGGCAATTTGAAGAATCGCCTCCTGCGCTACGGGTACATGCCCGAGCATCTTTGGCGCCCTCTCCCCACATAGTCTCACCAGTTTTGATGTTGGCGTCGGGGCCTGTGCGTTCATCTGCGAATACAACACCAAATTCAACCGCATCGGCATGCGACTGATAGAAACGTGCTTCGTAGTCTTTCCGATCGTAAGGATCGAGTCCCCAAAATCCGTTGTAAGCGGTTGTTGCCCCTGTGAGACCTTCGACATCAAAAGTCTTATTTTTTTTGAATCCCACTTCAGTTAGATCTTCGAGAGAGAAGATGGTTTCAGAAGAGGTGATCTTGGCGATGGCTCCCGCATCGGAATCGGAACTGGAACCACAGGCGATGAAGATGACCGCAAAAAGCGATAGGAGCGTTAGCGGGATAAGTTTTCGCAAGTGAGATATTGCTTTCTTCGATGTCTGGGTTCTCTGAGGAGAGTGAATATAAAGGATGCAGGGCGAACGATATCAGTCAATATCGATTCTTCGGTGAATTTTCACAACAAACCGACGCTTTTGGCACATCATCAAATATCCAACGTGCTACATTCCTTCTCTCTGACAAAGTGGTGAATATCGAGAGTTGAACACGCCGTAATAGCTGGCGGAGCGGCTTTCGGTAATTCGAGAAGGAATATCACATGGAACCGATGGTCGCGCTGCACGGTAATCCCACCGACGAAGTGCTGCAAGTAGCCGCTCAATTTGGGATACAAAATATCCTTGTATACGGCGGTCCTGGTAGTGCGCATATGAAGTACCACGAGTACGTGGCACTTCGAATGAAGATCGAGTCGTACGGTCTGAAGTTGGCTGCTATCGAGGGTGGATTCTCTCCACAGCTTGATTACCACGATGTGATCTTCGGTGGTCCTCGGCAGGACGAACTAATCGAAGATTTGCTCGTACAGGTTCGCGATATGGGTCGAGCCGGTATTCCGATTTACGGATACAACTGGATGCCGAACAGCTGGGGCAGGGCGCAGCCGACGATAGTTCGGGGTGGCGCTCTTGGCACCGGGTACAACTACGATTGGGAGAACGACCGTCGCCCGGCTACGTTCCCAGAAGAAAACATCACCGAAGACCAGATGTGGGACGCACTGGAATACTGGATCAAAGCTGTAACGCCGGTTGCCGAAGAGGTTGGCATGCGCTGCGGGATTCATCCTGAAGACCCACCAGTCGCTCAGCGCGGTGGCGTACCGGGTTTGTTCCGTTCGTTTGACGCTTTCAAGCGCTTGGTCGAAATCACCGATTCCGACTACAACGCTATCGAGTTCTGTCAGGGTACTTTCAGTGAAATGCCCGGCGAAGATATTTACGAAATGATCGAGTACTTCGGAAGTCGTAACAAGATCATGTACGTCCACTTCCGTAATGTCAGCGGTCAGGCTCCGGCGTTCAACGAAGAATTTATCAACACCGGTTACGTGAATATGAAGAAGGCGATGCGTACTTATCGTGACGCTGGATTCACCGGTAATTTCATCGACGACCACTGTCCTCTGATGACCGACGACGAGGACTTCCCGGGCAACTTGGGTGGGTATCGTTCGCGACTGTTCGCACAGGGTTACATCGCTGGTGTGATCGAAGCGGTGAAGAAGGAAGTTGAATACGGCGGTCCGGTGGATATGAGCAAAGTAACGAAAGGAGCTAACTAATGAGGATCGGAATGGGACTCAATAGCTCCACAAATCGAGAAGCACTGCGCTTCATGGCTCAACTTGGTGTGCAGGACGTTGTGCTGAACACACCACCAGTGCCAGTTCGAAATGGCATCTGGGAGTTGCCCGACCTTGTCGGCCTAAAGAACGGTATCGACGAGTGGGGCTTGAAGCTGACTGCAATCGAAAACACTCCGATCGACATGCGGCATCACTTGATCGCTGGTGGTCCTCGCTTCGATGAGCAGCTCTCAAATATGCTCGAAACCATCAAGAACATCGGTAATGCCGGTATTCCGATGTACACCATGAGTTGGCGATACCCACGGTTCTACCGCACGGGGCACGTCGATATTGGTTGGGGTGCGCTGGGTACGGCTTACGACGCTGCTGAAGAAAACTGGCCGAGCGTTATCGACTGGGATCTTTCGCTAGATCGAGCTTGGGAGTGTCTCGAAACTTGGGTGAAGGAAGCAACACCTGTTGCTGAAAAGTACGGCGTGAAGCTGGGTCTGCACCCGGTCGATCCGCCGATGCCTGAAGTTGGTGGTGTTCCTCAACTTTTGCATAACTTCGAGGGTTACAAGCGGCTGATCGACATTGTCGATTCGCCCTACAACTCGATTTTGCTATGTCAGGGATCGTTCTCGCAGATGGCAGGTGCCGATCAGGACAATGGCGAGAGCATCTACGACATGGTCGAGTATTTTGTGAAACGTGAACGGGTGCTTTATGTGCACTTCCGTAATGTTGAAGGCACGGTTCCGAAGTTCCACGAAACGTTCGTGAACAAGGGTCACGTCGATATGTACAAGGTGATGCGCATCTACGCCGAGAACGGTTTCGATGGCTTCTTCATGGACGATCACGTGCCAATGACGAAGGGTGATACCGCTTGGGGTCATCGTGCGAAGGCGTACGCAAACGGCTACATCCAGTCACTAATCGAAACGGTGACGGATACGTCGTTGTATGGGCTGCATAAGTAGAGGGGCGAGAACCGTTACCTCCTTCTCCCCAAGAAGAGGGAGTTTGAATTAGAGCAAAAAATGAAAATTGAGAAGATTGAGACTTGGTTGGTATCGAAGTGGTTGACCATTCGGGTTACCTGCGATGACGGTACGTATGGCGTTGGTGAAGGTAATTTCTGGAGCTACGCCGATGCGACTGAAGTAATTGCGCACCGGATTGAGGACGATATCCGTGGGCTCGACCCAAGGGATATCGACCGAATTTGGAACGTTGCTTACCGCAAATACTCGTTCCGAAGTCCGGCGATAACTGCCGTTCTCAGCGCCATCGACATGGCGCTTTGGGACATCAAGGGCAAACGTTTCGGTGCGCCGGTTTGGGATCTTCTCGGCGGCAAAGTTCGAGACAAGGTTCGAGCAATTCCGCTTCTTGGCTCTTACGGCTACTCGGGGCCTCTGTCTACGCCAGAGAGTTTCGCAAAAGCGGCTCGAGTTGCAAAGAGCGACGGCTACACTGCTCTCAAAATGACGCCGTTCCCCGAGAACTGGGGCGAGCTGGCGCATGGCGACCTAATTCGTCAGAACACGGCAATTGTCGAAGCTGTTCGAGAAGAAGTTGGTTGGGATTTCGATATCGGAATCGAGATTCACAGGAACATGTTCCCCGGATCATCAGTCGTATTCGCACAGCAGATCGAGAAATACTTGCCGTATTTCTACGAAGACCCGATAGCACCTGATTCGGTTATTTCGATGGGTGGCGTTGGTGACAAGGTCAACATTCCGCTGGCGGTTGGTGAACGGAACAACACGCTTTGGGAGTTCCGAGAATATTGTCAGCAGCCGGGCGTGAGCTTCTTGAAACCAGATATCGGACTTGCGGGCGGATTTACGCACGTGAAGAAGATCGCTGCGGTGGCTGAAAGCTTCCATATCAAAATGGCTCCCCACCACTTTTTGGGTCCTATTGGCAACATGGCTAACACGCACATCGCAACGGCTACTCCGAACTGGGATGTCAACGAGTTCTCTCCCGAAGTAGGAACGTTCAAGGCAGACATCGTTACGAATGTTTCAGAAGTGAAAGACGGCTATTTCATTCCTTCGGAAGCACCGGGATTGGGTATCGATATCGTCGAAGAAGAAATGGCGAAGTATCCGTACGAGGCTGGAACGGGCGAAAGTTCGCGTCGACCAGACGGCGGATTGGTGCTGGGATAAACGAATGACAACATCTGAACCAAATGGACGCCTTCAAGGCAAAGTGGCGATCATCACTGGCGGTGGTGGTGGCATGGGCGGAGCGCAGGCTCGCTTGTTTGCGGCAGAAGGATCGGCTGTTTGTGTTGCTGATAATCGTCTTGAGGCTGCTGAGAAAGTTGCTGCTGAGATTACCAAAGCAGGCGGTCGAGCTATCGCTGTTGAACTTGACGTGCGTGACTCAGGGGCTTGGCGCGAGGTCGTTGCCCGAACCGAATCTGAACTCGGTCCAGTGAATTTGCTTTGCAACAACGCTGGAGCGAATTTTCGGGTTGGATTTGAAGAGCAGACTGACGAGCAGTTCGAACTAATAATGGATGTCGGACTCAATGGGTCGTTTTACGGGATCAAAGCGGTTGTGCCTTCGATGCGAAGGGCAGGTTCGGGAGTGATCTTGAACATGGGCTCGTTGGCTTCGATTCGTCCCGGCGGAGGAAGTCCTGCTTATGCAGCTCAGAAAATGGCGATGGTGGGTCTGACTCGTTCAGCAGCATCGTCATTCGCAAAGGACAACATTCGCTGCGTGATTATCTCTCCGGGTCACGTCGACACGCCGTTCATACGGGGCAACAACGAGCACAGCCCAAATAGCTGGGAGACCAGTATCGACAATCCTGACAACTTCGAGCGTCGATTGAAGAACACTCCGCTGGGTCGATTGCAGCAACCTGAAGACATCGCAAATGCGTTCATGTTTGCTGCGACCGATGATGCGGCGATGATTACTGGTTCGATGATTACTGTAGACGGCGGAGCAGCACTCTAAGTGCCGGTGGCACGTCTTGTTGCGGTCGTGTCGATTGTTGTGGTTGGCGGGTTTTTCTCGGGATGTCGAGTGAGTTATAAGGATCGATTTTATGGGTGCGATTACGGGCAATTTCGAAGTAATAATCGAGCGAAATCTGGAAGTTCCGATGCGGGACGGAACGATACTTCGCGCCGACGTTTGGCGCCCAGATGCTGTCGGGCAATTTCCGGTGTTGATTGAGCGGACGCCTTACGACAAGGGCGGGTCGTCGGAATCGAATCTTGGCGCCGGTGAATTTTATGCTTCACACGGCTATGTAACTCTTATTCAAGACGTCCGTGGTCGCTTCGCATCGGACGGCGAATTTTATCCGTTCAGGGATGACGCTGATGGCGAGCATCAGGACGGATACGACACGGTTGAATGGGCAGCTGAACAGGCGTGGTCGAACGGTAAAATCGGAACCATAGGCGGTTCGTACTCTGGTGCAACCCAGTACCGAATGTTGTCGACTCAACCACCTCATTTGGAAGCACAATTTGTTCGACAGTCGTCGGCTGATTACTACGATGAGTGGGTCTACAGAGGTGGCGCGTTTGAGCATGGTTTTAATACCATGTGGACCCTCAAGCACACGTCTACTAACGCCCGAAAATTAGCTCAAATCGGTGCCGAAGAAGCAACGGCAAAACGAGTTAATCAGGCATCAGACGACTATCAATCGTGGCTCGAAAATTCGCCGGTTTCGCCGTTGCCTCCGGTTGCCGATCTGCACGGTTGGTTTAGCGATTGGATGAACCACCCAAACCACGACGCTTATTGGGAAGAATTTAGCAACGCTCGCTTCCACGACAAAACGAACGTTCCGGTGCATCACTTCGGTAGCTGGTTCGACTGCTTCTTGAACGGTACGATCAGGAACTATGAAGGCATGCGCTCGAAGGCGGCTACGGCTGAAGTACGAACGAGCCAGCGGATGACGATTGGTCCGTGGGTACATAATCCCGGGCCCGCCGACTTGCGAGAAGCAGGCGAGGTCGATTTTGGTGAGCAGGCGATATTAGGTTGGTTCGAAACTCGAAAACGCTGGTTCGACCATTGGCTGAAGGGAATCGACAATGGAGTCGATTCCGACAAGCCGGTCAAGCTTTTTGCGATGGGCATCAACAAGTGGCGCGAGTTCGATGAATGGCCACCCGCAGCAGCCACCGGCACGCCGTTCTATCTATCGGAAGGCATCTCTAACACAGCAAAATCTCTCAATGACGGTGTTCTCACCAAAACGAGGCCTAGCCTCTTCGGAGAGGTGTTCGATGAATACGATTCCGACCCTGAAACCCCGATTAGGTCGTTTGGGGGTGGTCACCTTGGTGACAATAACGGTCCGCGAGATCAACGTGGTTACGAAGATAACGTTCTCACGTATACCACCGAAATTCTCGACGAACCGCTCGATGTAACTGGGCGTGTGAAAGCTGTATTGCATGCGTCATCATCGGCGATCGATACCGATTGGGTCGTCAGAATCACCGACGTTCACCCTGACGGAACTTCGATGCTCGTATGCGACGGAATCTTGCGAGCGAGGTTCAAAGACTCGTTCGAGAAGCCGATTGCTCTTGTGCCGCATCAACCGACCGAATTTGTTGTTGATCTATGGGCGACGAGTCATGTGTTCCAGAAAGGACATCGACTAAGAGTTGCAGTTGCAAGTAGCAGCTTCCCGAGATGGGATATCAACTGGCAAACGGGCAAGAACAATGCGTTGGAATCGAGCGGAATTGTGGCTCGTAACCGGATATTCCGTGATGAAATTCGACCTTCTCACGTGATTCTGCCGCTGCTGTAGTCGCTGTGGCGTCGAGGCAAACGAAGTTCGTTCGTACACAAACTGAGTTTGGCGGTTTGGCAGCGTACGCCTGTAACGTATGTGCGTGTGCGCACACGGGCTCGGTGCGACGTTTACGCATGTGTGAAATGCCCTTGGTGACTAATCTCAATGTATGGGAACAGTCCTGGCACAAAGCACCGGTCGCCAATTACTCACCAGACGCTCCAAAATTCTTCTATTTGCAGTAGTGCTCGTGGTAGTTGGATTTGTCGCGCCGGCGGGCGATATGAACACAGTGTTCGCTTCGCAGATTGGAACGCTGGATGTGAACCCAGCACACACCGATCTATCGTCGGAAGTCACAGTGACCGTTTTCGATCCTGATTTGAACGTAACGGTGCTTCGAGAGTTTGAAGCTACCGACTCGACCGAGAATCTGTTTGAACTTCCGATTGGTGTTCAAGGCGATGACACGGTGTTCAAGCTTCAAAACGCATCGGTTGGCGATTTCGACGCCGACGGCGCAATTACCGCTGCCGACATTCAGATCAGCACGACCAAAGCATTTGTTCAGTGGGTGAATAAGGATTCTGGAACGTTCCAACTTATTCATAACCAAACTGTCTCAACTGCCGAGAATTTCACAGTTACCTATCGAAGCGAGCACAACGACACAACGTCGGTTACTCTTCGCACTCCTTCTGACCCAGCCGGATTCACGCTGATTTTGCGTGAGACGACTCCGACATCGCATTCATTCGCCGCAACGTTCAAAACCGGTGATGCAACCAGGGTGACCGGAGCGTCGGACGCTACGGAGACGGTTCGTCCTGTCATCAAGGTTATTGATGGCGACGTAGTTACTATCGAATACGCTGACGCTAATCCATCGAAACTCATAAGTGAAGCGGTGGTGGTTGATGCAACTAAACCTGCCGTATCGATCACTTCACCGACTCACAAGAGTTCTTCGAGCAGCACGTCGGTTTGGGCTAGGGTAGTGGTAACCGATGCAGCATCAGGAGTTGACCTGAGCGATATCAAATTCCATGTCGATGTCGATCGCGACGAAGTGTTCGACGAGCCGGGTGAAATCGTTAGTGCCTCTGTGGTCGAATCGACTGCGATCAACCAAGGTTGGAATGCTGCAGCCCAGCTACCCGCAGTATCAACCGATGGTCTGCTCAACTGGTATGTAACCGCAACCGACCGATCATCGAACGTCGGAGTCTCCGACTCAGAAGCGACTGCGGGAGAACAGTTCCACAAGTACACGGTTGATACTTCGCCACCGGCGTTGGTCGAGGTTGTGCTTGGTGAGGCGTACGACGCGACTGCGGAGGTCACGGTTGGAAACGTGCTCAATGCAGTGAAGGTCAAATGGACGGAGCCGATCAAGGAATCATTGATCGATGCGTCTCGATTCATCATCAATGGGCAGTCGGCGAAGACTGCGACTATGGTCACAGGCATCGAAGATATCGAAGACATTGAGGATACTGTTTGGCTCACGTTCGAAGATATTCCGACCTCGCCCGAGAAGATAACAATCATGCCCGGCGCTGTATCTGATCTCACCAATTTTCCGAATGAATTAAAAGAGTTAAAGCCGGACGACAAACTCGGACCACGTCTGACGGTTTCAACTGACACCGCGATTACCAACGGTTTGCTGACAATTAATGTCACGACGATTGAAACGATAATTGATGACCCAACTGTGACGATTAATGGAGTTACGTTTGGGTCCGCTCAACCGGTCGATACGAATCAGTGGATCATCCATGTTGACGGCACGACGTTTACGGGCTCTGCTGCTGGCGATGGTGTGAAAAATGTCGAGGCAGCCGGATTCGATGTGGCGCTGAACATCGCTCGTGGTGGTTTAGCCGTCGGAACGGTGGGATACCCAATCGGTGCAGTTCAGTTCGATCTAGATACGGTTATCAAACCGCCGGTCGTGGTTCCCGGTGACCGTGAGATTTCAATCGTCTCTCGTCCATTGATTACAGTTAGTTTTGCTGATGAGATCGGTGAGTACTCCGGTGATTCGCACCCTGGGGTGACAATTATCAGTGCGAAACTCGATGGCGTTGATGTCACTTCGGAATTTACCGCTGAATCTGCCTCAACATGGTCGTATCGCCCTGGCGATCTCGAGAACGACGAACATGTTCTAGAAATTCTTGGTCGTGACGATGCAGGCAATACGCATAGCCCGATAGTGCGTGTGTTCAGCGTCGACGCTCCAGTTCCAACACCCACCCCGGTTCCAACTGAAACACCGATTCCGACAGCTACGGTAGTTATTCCTCCGACCGTCGAGATTGCTCCTACAGAAGTGCCGTCGGACGCCTCTGAGATCGCCACAGCTACTCCGGAACCATCGACTGATCCAGAGCAGGTTGTTCCGTCAGAAGCGACACTTGAACCCGCAGACACTATTGAGCCAGAACCGATTGCGACTGCTGTGCCAGATACGGTAGAACCGACCGCTGTTCCGGTTGCTGCTGCACCAGTCGATCCTGAAGAGGCACCAGTGCCCGACGATGCCGTGGATCCAGCTGATGACACCGCAGAGGAGCCGACGGATGCGCCTGACGATGGTGCTGTAGAAGATACCGATGTTGGAGATTCGGAAGAGGATATCGCCGCGACAGTAGCCGCAATGCGGGCCGCTGATGAAGATCTAAACGACGAAACTTCGGCTGAGGATGTACTAGCTCCTGAGCCTGCGTTGACGGTGTTCGGCTGCAATGTCCCAACCGGACCCGAGGAGGCGGCTGGAGCAGTTACAGCCGGTGCTGACTACATCCTTATGGCTGCAGGGTTGTTCGGTCTTATCGTTGCTCGTGTTCGACCTAAACGCCGTAAAGACGAAGACTAGTTCGCACGACTTAATCTGACTTAGAGGTACGGCCCGCCCGGACCCCAATCGTCGGCTCCTGTCAGTCGTTTTCGCAATGCACGCAATTGAAGCGGCATTTTCGCGTTTGATTCCCAAGTCTGATCGACACCTTCAGCCTGAGGTTCGCCTTTGACCATGATTTCGATCAAGACTGGCCCAGGACTGGCGAGAATTTCGGGCAGTGACGAATCGAGCGACTCAACATCGTCGAATCGAAAAACCGAGGCGTAACCACATGCTTCTGCGGCCTTGGCGTACTCAACCCCCGGCGCTGGAACGGGTTGCCCGCCGGTGACCGAGTAGATGCCGTTGTTGAACACGAAGTGATAGAGATTTTTTGGTGCCATCCCTGCGATAGTCGCGAGCGAACCGAAGTTCATCAGTAGCGAGCCGTCGGCATCGAGGCAAATTACCGAACGGTCGGGTTTGCCGAGGGCTACTCCGAGCGCGACTGATGAGGCTTTTGACATGGCGTTCGCAATCCCGATATCGAGGTCGGGATGTTCGGAAATCTGGTACCAGTATTTAGTTTGCGTCATGGTCGTGACCACGACGGCCTCGTCGCGTGAATCGTTGATGACTCGGCAGGCGTCGGTGTAAGTAATCATTGGGCACCGCCTTGTTCTGCACCGATTGCTTTGTCGGATTTGGCATATTCGGTGCCGATCGCTACTGCAACAGGCTGGTTCGTTTTTGCAGCCAGTTCAAATGCAAGCGGTACTCGATCAAGATCTTCATCCGACTCAACTACGAAGTAATCGACACGCCACATGTGGAGAAACGGTTCGAGGATCGTCGCTGCCGAGTCGGGCGTGTCGCCTTTGCGATTGTGCCCTCGGTATCCGATGAACATCACCAGCGGCAGACCGATTCCGAGTGCGAGCCCTCTTAGAGCGTCGCCAGCTTCGTAAAGCCCGGCGTTCTGAATTGAGATGACAGGATTTTGACCCGCCACGAATAATCCTGCCGCAACTGGTATCGCCTCACCTTCGCGAGCAACAGGTACTAAGGTGATCGACGGTTCATCCATCAGAGCTTGGTACATGTGTGCCGTCTCTGAATCGGGAAGCGTTACGTAGTGTGAAACACCGTGTTGCACGAGCTGAGCTATTACGTTTTTTGGGTGCAGAACGCCGTTAATCAAGCTGGATACCGTTTCCTTGGTTCGTCGGGATGATCGGAATGCAGGGCGAGATTAGCTGTCGATAGCCTTCAGCGCAATATGTTGATCGGTGCGAACTACTCGATGACTGGCTTTGTTGGACGCCTAGTGGCGATCAGAAGCAGAATGGCGAGAATCGCTGCCACGGTGAACGTAGGGAACGTTCTTTCGTACGATCCGGTGTAGTCGAAGATCAGCCCGGCGCCGATTGCGCCAATCGCTTGTCCGCCGCTTACGAACGGTTCGGTCGCACCTCGAATCGCTCCGAGTGAACTGCGCCCGAAGTAGTGCGCAATGGCTACAGGTGGAACGACCAATAGCCCTCCAAGACCTATTCCAAATAAGGCGGCGGCGGTGAACGCCATCGCTGGTGAATCGACCAATAGGAACAGTAGTGACATTCCGCCGAGCCAAGCAGCTGTCATCGAGTACACGATCTTTACTGGCAATCGATCAAGCAGATTGCCCCAGAGGATGCTGCCGATTGCCGTTCCACCTGCCATTACGGTTAGTGCCGATGCGGCGATCGATGGGCTTATTCCATGGTCGCGTAAGAATGCTGCCTGATGAATATTCACACCTGTGTGAATGAAAAATACGAGTCCGCCGACTAATGCCAGCATCCACATAGCTGGAGTGCGCATCGCCTCTTTGAGAGTCCACTGTTCTTCTTGATCCGCGGCGGTTTTTATTTGAGTCGCCCCGGTTGTTTCGATCGTCGCCGTATCGCCGTCAGGTGTTAGTCCAACGTCCTCGGGCTTGTTTACGAAGACCAATAGCGTTAGCGGCAGGGCGATTACCCAAACGGATATTCCCATCCAGAACCACGCCATTCGCCAGTCGCCATCGTTAGTGTTCATGAACAATTGGGCGAACAGCGGGAAGAGTCCCATTCCTAGAGAATGCGATACGCCTAGTATCGAGGATGAACGTCCACGCATACGAACAAACCACTGTGCCACGGCCGTTGAAGCTCCGATTTGGAGAGGGGCTTGGAACATCAGTCGACCTGCGCCGAACAACAGGTAAAAACTAACCGGGCTAGTGGTCCATCGCAGCGAGAGAATCACGGCGCCCAAAATAAAGACCGACGAAGCCATCAGTACGCGGGCACCGTAACGCTGGAGAATCCAACCGGCGAGAGGCGATACGAACATCGACACCAGACCAGCAGCAGCGGCGGCACCTACGATCAGAGTTCGACTCCAGCCGAGATCTTCGCTCATTGGGAACACAAACACTGCGATAGTCAGTGTGGCGGCAGTGTTGCGAACAAACATTGTTGATCCGGCTGCTAGTACCACTGCCCAACCGTAGAAAAATGGGGTGCGCTGGGCGAGCGCGGCGCGTGGATCGGTCGATGTAGATGGCGTTGGGTTCATATTCAGGAGGACTAGGCGGATGTAGTTATTTGCACAAGGCAGGATGCTAGCAGTGGTAACTCGGCGAATGTTCCTCAGAAATAACCAGTACCACTGGTAAAGTGGTTACTCGAAGAATTGGGTCAGACGTTTTTCGCCGCGCAGTTGGTGGTAAATTCTGATCTGCGAATTTGATCTTTTGTAATCACACGGTATAAGCAGCAAGCAAAATATGTCACCTGAATCAACTTCTTTCGACGCCAAACGATCGTTCGAGACGACGGCTGGGACGGTTAACTACTACTCCCTTTCGGCGCTCGAAGATGCCGGGCTACTCGATATTTCCAAGACGCCTTACTCGATCAGAGTGCTTCTTGAGAACGCATTACGCAAAGCGGATGATGGGCCTGCGAATGACGACCACGTGAAGTTGGTCGCTTCGTGGAGACCCAACGCCAAGCCCGCCAGCGAGTTTCCGTACATGCCGGGTCGAGTTGTGCTCCAGGACTTCACGGGCGTGCCGGTAGTGGTCGACATTGCCGCAATGCGTGACGCTGTTTCGAATGCGGGTGGTGATTCATCGATCATCAACCCGATCGTTCGATCCGACATGGTCATCGACCACTCGGTGCAGGTCGACTATTTCTCGAACGCCGGCGCACTTGCGATGAACATCGAGCGTGAGTTCGAACGAAACACTGAACGGTATCAGCTGCTCAAATGGGCGCAGGGTGCTTTCAATAATCTAAAAATTATTCCACCGGGAGCAGGAATCGTTCACCAAGTGAACCTCGAATTCCTCGCTGAAGCCGTGCTTTCGGAAGAGAATACCGCTGGCGAACGAGTCGCATTCCCCGACACCTGTGTCGGCACCGACTCGCACACCACGATGGTTAACGGTCTTGGTGTGCTCGGTTGGGGTGTGGGTGGAATCGAAGCCGAGGCAGTGATGCTCGGTCAGCCGTACTACATGGTTGTTCCAGAAGTAGTCGGCGTTCGACTTACAGGATCGCTACCAGAAGGCTCTACCGCAACTGATCTTGTTCTGGGCATTGTTCAGATGCTTCGAGAAGAGGGTGTTGTCGAGAAGTTTGTCGAGTTCTATGGTCCTGGTCTCGAAATGCTGCCACTAGCAGATCGGGCAACTATTGCGAACATGGCGCCTGAATACGGCGCAACTTGTGGCTTCTTCCCTATCGACGATCAGACGCTGAAGTACATGCGTGATACGGGTCGGGATGACGCGACGGTTGAACTTACCGAGAAGTACGCAAAGGCAAATTCGTTCTTCTACGATTCTTCAAGTGAACCTGAATATTCAGTCGAACTGAGCTTCGATCTCGAAAGCACTGTTCCCG
>Ga0233439_10002207_pt1 | contig 22461 bp, 23 predicted proteins | sample SI_123_September_6_FD_182713 | JGI IMG/M metagenome (GOLD analysis project Ga0233439, IMG submission 182713) | Seawater microbial communities from Saanich Inlet, British Columbia, Canada - SI_123_September2016_100_MG | ecosystem: Environmental > Aquatic > Marine > Inlet | place: Canada: British... | reverse complement strand
ACCGCACTCATCTCTGAGCTACCGGCCGCCGGCACCGCAAACATCGGCGCCGACACTGCAGCATCTGGATCGGAGCGCAGCGATGCAGTAGTCTCTATCCAGCTGGTCCAAAATATCCGTCAGGTCACTGCCGGACGCAGGACATTTGTCTACGAAACGCCTTTGGTGGCCTTGCCTGAGGCGGCAGCGCCGGATCTCAAGAACAAGTCGTTCACGATCACTGCCGAGGCAGAAATCCCCGCCGGCGCAGAAGGCATGATCTTTACGCAAGGCGGGTTCACCGGCGGCTGGGGCTTCTACATCCAGCAGGGCAAACTCGTCGGTTTGCACAGCCACGTCGCACTCGAACGCTACCGCGTCGTGTCCACCGAGCCGGTGCCGACCGGTAAGGTCACCTTGGCGATGGATTTCAAGTCCGATGGCGGGCATGGCGAAGGGCGGCACGGTCACGCTGCTCGCCAATGGTAGGAAGATCGGGGAAGGTCGAGTCGAAAAGACGACGCCGGTCAAATACTCGCTCTATGAGGGGCAGGACATCGGCGAGGACAGCGGCTCGCCGGTGGACTTCAGTTACACGCCACCGTTCAAGTTCACCGGCAAGCTTGGGCGGGTGACGGTGGAGTTGAAGTGATGACAAAGGAGAAGATGATCATCGGCGCACTGGTGTTGCCACGGTCGGCCTTACCACGACCCCGCAGGCGCAAACTGTCTCTGCACTTGACCTCGACAGCCGCACGACCGAGCGGCGCGCTATCGAGTCCGTCATCTGGGGCATGCTCGCGGTCAATCTCGATCTAATGCTCCAGGCGATGATCGACAGCGCCAAGGGCAAGCCCAACCAGATCGTCTTTTGGTCACGTCAAGAATCAGACGCTCACGCCCAATCCCGACGTGATTTACGTGATGCCGTTTTTCAACACCGAGGATGCCGGTCCGATGGTGCTGGAAATCCCGCCGGCGGATGACGGCGTGATCAACGGCACGATCATGGACTTGGCAGGTGCCGCTTGAGGATGTCGGGCCGGCCGGCGTCGACAAGGGCAAGGGCGGCAAGTATCTGGTCTTGCCTCCCTACCATCCGGCCGCTGTTTCGGACGGTTACATCGCTTTGCCTTCGATGAATTATCAAGGCTACGCGTTGTTACGCTCAATTCTCAAGAGCGGGAGCGATGCTGACATCGCCTCGTCGGAGCTGGCCGGGATTGCGGAGATGAGGCGAGCGCGGGTTATGTGATCGTCGTCGCGGCTTTTGAAGCGCCAACTGTCATTGCCTCAACGATATCGCAGTGATGGGTTAGCCGGTCGAGCAGCGCCGTCGTCATCTTGGCATCGCTGACGGGATATGCGTCACGAACCAGCTTTGCTCTCATCCACAGTGGCACAGCGTTGCCGGACTTTGAGGCCTTTGCGCTCGGGACAGCGGAATACCCCGATCGCTCGACGATCCTTATTGTGGAAGTCGATACGCTGACCGAGGGGCCTGAACTGGTTCTTCGCGGGCCTGGCATCAAAGACACATCGTCGGGCGGCGAGCGCGCCATTGAAAATGCTCACCAGTTACTTGCGTACGAACGTCGCGGCGATCCAGCTGTACCCGATCTCTCGCTCGCACAGATATCGGCGCAGTTTACGCTGGCAGTCGATCGCGTTATGACCGAAGCTCGTTCTACGAACGCGAACTTACAGCGTTAGCGATCAAGCAGGCGCGGGGCGACCTGATCGAGGCGATTTTCCTGCTGCGCGCATTCCGCGCCACCCCGCCACGGTTTGGCGCGACGGAGCCGGTCGACGCCGCAGCCATGCAGGTGCGCCGCCGTGTCTCGTCCACCTTCAAGGATATCCCCGGCGGGCAACAACGAGGCGGTCAGCCCGATGATGCTGTTTGGGCAAATGCTGGCGCACGGCGATTTCGCCTTCCAATGGGAGGCGCATGGCCTACGCTATGGGGTGCCATCTTCGATTGTTGATGATGTGACGGCCGGGCGCGCTGTTATCGTGAATGCGTTCCGCACAATCATCGAGTTCGCGCGTAGATCGTATGCCAAAGTGACGGTGGTTTTAGTGACGGCTCCGCCGGACGTGCTGGCGACGTCTTGCGGCGCGCACACGCCCTAGCGATGGCCAGATCGACGACAGACTCCGCAGAACGGTTGTTGCTGCCGTACCTGATGTCATCATCAATAATGTAGGCTTGGCGGAAGATCATGCAGCCGAGCTTTTGAGCGCTATTGGCCGCGGTTGACAGGTGGCGCAGTCACACGCGCAAGAAACTGCACCAGTGCTTTGCGGTCTTCGTCCGAACCGATGCGTTGTTCGGGCATCTTCGTACCTGGTGTATAGGCCGCCGGGCCGATTTCGAAAAGCTTCGACACTGTTTCGGGCGTCCAGACGATATCGAGCTTCTTCAGCGGCTCGGAATAACTGTAACCCGGTAAAGTTGCGATCTTTCGTCCGAAAATTCCCGATAGCGTCGGACCGGCCTTGTTGACCTGATCCGGGGTCAGCGTGTGACAGGCTATACAGGCGCGAAAAATTTCCGCCCCACGGTCACCAGCATAGGCGGCAAGCGGATCGTTTGGGCTTTCCTGTATGGTCGCGCCGATCGGTTCGCCTGTAAGAGCATTCCAGCGCCGGATCATGTTGTCCGCGCCTCCAGTGAGCAGCGTGCCGTTGTCCGGCATGAACGCCACTGACCACACCGGTAGCCCTGGTCCAACCAGCCTGCGCACAAGCGTGCGCGCCTTGCGGTCGACGATCGCGACCGATCCCCGAATGTCCGCCGCCGCGAGCAGCGCACCATCCCTCGACACTGCCATCGCAATGACCGGGATCGGCCCAGCGGCGACCTCGCCATCAGAGTTTCCGGAGCCGTCGAGGAAATGGATATTGCCATCTGCACCCGCGGCGGCGATTTCGCCGTCCTTGAACGCGACGACTGAATTGAGCGGCGCGGGCAGGGTGACAATGGACGGTGCGGCAGAACTGTCGAGCGGCCAGATACGGAGGGTCAGGTCATAGCTGACGCTGATGAGGGTTTTGCCATCAGCGCTGAATGCTACTCCGTTGACGTTCTGTGCGTGCCCTTCAAGTACGCGCGGTGTGCCGCCAGCGAGCGGCCATAGCCTTACCGTATGATCCCATGCTGCGGATGCGAGCATTTCGCCGTCTGGCGACAATGCAAGCGCTGCGATTGGCGCGGTGTGGCCCTCAAGCACGGCCTCGGGTTGCTGCTTGCTGGAACTCCAGACAGCGATGCGGCCATCGGCGCCAGCGGTTACCGCGCGGCCATCCTTGAGCAATGCTGTCGCATTGACCGCATCGGCATGAAATCTGAGAACCTGTTCGGCAGCATCGCGACCAAGCGACCAGCGGATCGCGCTGCCGTCAAAGCTTCCTGAGAGCAACGTCTGTCCATCGGATGAAATCGCCAGCGCGCGGACTGGTCCGCCGTGACCTCGCAATTGTGCAGCAGCAGGTGCGGTGCCGAGCACCGCAATGAGCGCCCCGATCACGAGCAGCGCGCGAAGCTGATATCTTCCGTTGTTACGGTCAGCTTCTTGCATCGGCGGTTCCCTCGAACGCTATCAATCTGAACCGTATCGAAACACGAAAACCAGGTTCAATAAACCGTGCGGAAGGTTCAGGTGCCTCACTGGAAGTCGCTCGCCGGTCAGGCGAAATAGCGAATTGTGCCGGCTGGCGTGGTGTCGTAGCCTGTGAGGTCTTTCGCGCGCTGTTTGAGGATGGGCTGCGAAATGAAGTTCATCAACGCCTGCAAGGCCGGCTTGAAGTAATCACGCTGATGCATCACGAGATCGAAATTTTCCCATAGCAATGGCATGAAATCGAGACCGGCTGCGTTGGCGGCTGCGCGCGTCGCGATGCCGCAGTCGGCATTGCCAGCACGAATTGCCGCCGCCAGATCAGGTCCGGTCAGGCATGGCGGATCGAGCCGGCGGAGATCCTTCAGCTTTGCGCCCTGCTGTTTCAGGAGCGCGTCGAGCAGCATTTGTGCGCCCGCGCCGGATTGCCTGATAGCCATGGTGGCCCCGGACGCGAGAACTCCCGCGACGCTGGTGAGGCCTTTCGGATTTCCCGGTTGGAGCAGGAGTCCTTGTTCGCGCCGCACAAATCCGACAAGCACGGCATCGTGCAAAGTGGCAAGCGAGCGCACTGCTGAGACATTGGCGTCCTCGCCGGCGTCATGCACATCAGTTTCGGTATGAAAATGGATCGCTGCGGCAATTGCTTCACCGCGCAGTACGCGGCCGACGCCGCTTTCTGTTCCTTCAACGAGCGTCGCGAGGCCGGAGCCTGATTCGCGCAAACTCCATTCGAGCAGGGCGTCCTGGCTTCCGCCCACGATCAAAGGCGCATCCGAGGGACTCATGCCGGCCGGCCGCAGTAATCCGGACAGCACCCATCGATCGAGCTCTTCACGCGGGAAGAGCCACTTGCCCGTCACCTTGGTGCATGGGATCGCGCCTTCGGCCACCAGCTCATAGAGCTTGCGCTCGCCGAGTCGGAGGTATTCAGATGCCTCTCCTGTCGTAAGAAGGTCCATCCTGCATTTATATGCATATTGTTGTTCTTTTTCAATTTATTGACAGACCTGAAAAATATGCAGGACAAGGCATGGGGAGGAAAATCATGCTGGACGGGCTAAATGCCTGGCAACTGATCATGAGCGGCGATGCGACACTGTTCGCCATCGTCAAATTGTCACTGGCTGTCAGCCTTTCCGCCGTGGTGCTTGCGGCCGTTATCGGCTTGCCGCTCGGTGCATCGCTTGCGTTGATGCGCTTCCCCGGACGGAGCGCGATTGTCGTACTCGTCAACGCTTTCATGGGATTGCCGCCCGTTGTTGTCGGTCTTGCGGTCTACCTTTTGCTGTCACGCTCCGGGCCGCTCGGCAATCTCGGCATCTTGTTCACGCCGACGGCAATGATCGTCGCGCAGGCGATCTTAATCGTGCCGATCATCGCGGCGCTCACGCGCCAAACCATTGAAGATCTCTGGATCGAATACCGCGACGAACTGTCGGCGATGGATGTCGGGCCGCTCGGTCGCATAACGACGCTGTTGTGGGATGCGCGCTTCAGTCTGCTGACTGCGCTGCTTGCGGGATTTGGACGTGCCGCGGCGGAAGTCGGTGCCGTCATGATTGTCGGTGGCAACATGGAAGGTTTCACCCGCACCATGACCACTGCGATTGCGCTCGAAACGTCAAAGGGCAATCTGCCGCTCGCGCTCGGTCTCGGCATGATCCTTGTGGTGATCGTTCTCGCGATCAATGCCGCGGCCTGGGGTGCACGGGTCTGGTCCGAACGGCAGGTGGGATGACGATGCGGGGGCCGGTGACCGATCTTCCCATTGTCTTCGATCGCGTTCTGGTGCGGGCCGGCCTCACGACCATCCTTGATCGCCTGACCCTAACGTTATCGTCTGGTTCGCCAACGCTTGTTATTGGGCCTAACGGTGCGGGTAAAAGCACCTTGTTGCGCCTGTGCATGGGACTTGCGGTGCCGACCGAAGGCCGCATCACGTGGGGTGGTCGCGCCGATGCAAAGCCGACACGCCGCGCGTTCGTGTTTCAGCGGCCGGTGATGTTGCGCCGGACCGTGTCCGCCAATGTCGCCTATGGGCTGACCCACGCGGGTTATCCGCGCGCGAAATTGGCTGCGCGTACTGCTGAATTGCTTGAACGCGTGGGCCTGTCGGATTTGGCCATGCGTCCCGCCCGACGTTTGTCCGGCGGCGAACAACAGCGGCTGGCGCTGGCGCGTGCTTTGGCGCGGGATCCGGAATTGCTGCTGCTTGACGAGCCGACCGCAAGTCTCGACCCGGCGGCCACGCGCGGTGTTGAGGAGATTGTTCGTGATACCGCCCAGTCCGGCATCAAGATCGTGATGGCCTCGCACGATCTGGGCCAGGTGCGGCGACTCGCTGGTGACGTTGTTTTCATGGTGCGGGGCAACGTGCGCGAACAGACACCCGCCGAGGATTTTCTCAAAAACCCGTCGACATCTGAGGCTGCGGCCTTTGTACGCGGCGATCTCGTTGTTTGAACTCTTGAGGGAGATGTCATGAAACGCCAATACGCTTCTTTTGCCTTTGCGTTCTCGTTACTCGCGGTGGCGGTCGCAACACCTTCTTCCGCGCAGGACAAATCCATTGTCGTGGCTTCGACCACGTCGACGCAGGATTCCGGCCTGTTCGGCTACATACTCCCGTTGTTCAAGGCTAAAACCGGAATCGAAGTGAAGGTAATCGCCCAAGGTACCGGACAGGCGCTCGACACCGCGCGTCGCGGTGATGCTGATGTCGTCTTCGTGCATGCCAAGTCGCAGGAAGAAAAATTTGTCGCCGAAGGGCACGGCGTGAAGCGCTTCGATGTTATGTACAATGACTTCGTCATGATCGGCCCGAAAAGCGATCTTGCTGGCGTCGGTGGATCGAAGGATATTGTTGCCGCACTGAAAACCATTCAGGGAAAGGCACTGCCGTTCGTCTCTCGCGGCGACAAGTCAGGTACGCATTCGGCTGAACTCGCACTGTGGAAGCAGGCAGGTATCGATCTCGAGACCGCCAAGGGCCCTTGGTATCGCGAGATCGGACAGGGCATGGGGGCCGCGCTCAACGCGGCGGGAGCGATGAATGCTTACGTGATTTCCGACAGAGGTACCTGGCTATCTTTCAAGAACCCCGGTGACCTGGTCATCGCGGTCGAAGGCGACAAGCGGCTGTTCAACCAATATGGAGTCATTCTAGTGAACCCGGAGAAGCATCCGGCGGTGAAGAAGGATCTCGGTCAAAGCTTTATCGACTGGTTGATCTCACCCGAGGGGCAGGGCGCCATTGCGGTCTATCAGGTCAACAGCAAGCAACTGTTTTTCCCCAATGCCGAGAAAAGGGCGTCCTGAGCCCCAGAGACGGTTGGCCTATTTTTTCGTCTCCGGCGGACAATCCGGGCGCACTTCCATCGCCTTTCCGTCGCTCTGCACCGTCGGGGCGGCGGAATTTGCGTGTCCGCCTGCAGATGGTAGAATAGCGCTCTTTTCAACGCCCATCGACGTGTCCGCGGTCTTGGCGTTGCCGGAAGTCGTGCCTGCCGAAGGTGTGGTGTTGCAACTCGTCTCAGGCTTGTCACTTGCGGGCGCGGCCGTTTGTGCCAATGAGGGAGTTGCAGCAAACAGCCCCGCAATGGCAACAGCGATGAGTTGAGTACGCATTTTGAACCTCTGTGGGTGTGTATAAAGGAATCAATGAAACGTTCCCCTCAACGTCCCATGTTTGAGATGGTTCCGTCGCATTCGCCACCTGCCTGTCGCGCGCCCGGCCGTCATCGAGCGTCAAGATGACACAGCGCTTGCCGGCCACGCTGACCCCGCTCGATGTTGCCCTTCGCTTGCTGCTGGACGGTGCGGAGCCGGTTGAGTCCATCGATGCATCGCTCGCAGATTCTGCGGGTCGCATCGCAGCTGCGATTGCGTCGCCGCAAACGGCACATCCGATGTTCAGTATTGCGGTCGCCGACGGTTGGGCAATGCGGGCGCGTGATATCGTCGGCGCATCGTCCTATTCTCCGCAGCCGTTGTCTGCATCGCCTATGTGGGTCGAAGCGGGGGATCGGCTTCCGGAGCATTGTGACTGCGTGCTTGATGCCGACATGGTCGAACAGACCGGATCGATGTTTCAGGTTCTCGCTGAGGCGGTTCCCGGTCACGGCATTCGCCGGACCGGAGACGACGTCGCGGCTGGGCGCTCGATCATTTCCCCAGGGCGGCAGGTGACCGCGCGCGACACGCTTGCTCTCCGCGTCATGGGACTGGATCGCATTCAGATTCGATCTCCGCGCGTCTGCGTTCTCGATGTGACGTCGAGGGACGGAAATATAGCATCTTCGCAGTTCATCCTGGAGTTTGTGAAGGCTGCCGGTGCTGAAGCGGTTGGTGTGCAGACAAAGGGACGCGACGCCGCCAGCATTTCCGCGGCTGTGGACGAAGGCGCTTACGATCTGCTGATAACAGTCGGGGGCACAGGCCTCGGCCGCGCCGATTCAGCGGTTCACGCGCTGGCAATGCGTGGAATTGTTTTAGCGCATGGACTTGCCTTGCAGCCCGGGCGCACGGCGGCGGTCGCGAAGACCGGCAGAACGCCCGTTATCGCGGCTCCCGGCGCGCCTGATCAGGCTTTGGCGGTTTGTTTAATGCTGGTTCAACCCGCACTGGACTTGCTCACCGCGCGGTTGCCGCGGCAGGATATCGTTCGTCCCCTTGCGCGCAAGGTTTCTTCGTCTATCGGTGTTGCCGAGATTGTGTTGCTGGAAGCGCTGGATGACAAGTGGATGCCGATTGCCACTGGTCAACTTTCGCTGGACGCTATCGCCCGTAGCGAAGCATGGCTTGTTGTGCCGGGAGATAGCGAAGGCTATGCAACCGGAACAGCGGTCGGCGCATTTCCTCTTCGCGATGGGACGTGAGATTTCAAGATGACAGAACCGAAGGTATCGCTGACCAATGCAAGCGTTGACCAGGAACAGTTTCTGACCATCTTGTCGCGCGAGGAGGCGATTGCCCGCTTTGAAGCTGCGCTGTTTCCTCGGGATATGTCTGCCAACGACCGCGCGCTGACCGATGCGCTTGGGCTCGCGCTAGCCAGCGATGTGTTTGCAGTTGTCGATGTCCCGCCATTCGATCGCTCCAATGTCGACGGATTTGCTGTACGTTCCGCCGATCTCGTTACCGCGGGTGAGGCATCGCCGGTTCACCTGCGGTTGAACAACGAGACAATCGCCTGCGGCACCGCGCCGGAATTACCGGTGGTGCAGGGCTCGGCGACGCGGATTGCCACTGGCGGTCCCATTCCGCGCGGCGCAGATGCTGTGGTGATGATCGAACACACGCAACCGTTGCGTAATGACGCGATCGAGATCAGACGAGCTGTATCACCCGGACAGTTCGTCTCCTATGCGGGCTCGGATATCGCGCAGGGCGAGATTCTGCTGCGCGCGGGCACGCTGGTCGGCTCGCGTGAAATCGGCATGCTCGCCGCATCGGGTATCGCGCGCGTCCCGGTGACAAAGAAACCGCGCGTTGCGATCATCTCGACCGGTGACGAGCTTGTTCAACCCGGCTTGCCGCTGCGTCCGGCTGCGATCTACGACGCCAACGGCGCGATCGTCGCAGCCGCGGTATCTGAAAACGGCGGCGAGGCCGTGTTTCTTGGAGCGTTTCCGGACGAGGAAGACAAGCTCGAAGCCGTGATGCGCGAGGCGTTGGCAGCCAGCGACATTCTTCTGTTGTCCGGCGGCACTTCAAAGGGCGAGGGCGATGTTTCCCACCGGATTGTCTCGCGACTAGGCAAGCCCGGCATCATTGCGCATGGTGTGGCGCTGAAGCCGGGCAAGCCGCTGTGCCTCGCCGTATGCGATGGCAAACCGGTTGTCATCCTCCCGGGTTTTCCCACATCCGCAATGTTTACGTTTCATGACATGATCGTGCCCGTGCTGCGCCGTCTCGCTGGTTTGCCGCCGCGTAACGACGCGCGCGTGACGGCGAAGGTGCCGGTGCGCATTGCCTCGGAGCTTGGCCGGACGGAATTCGTGATGGTGTCGCTCGTCGATGGCGATGACGGATTGGTTGCGTATCCTACCGGCAAGGGCTCCGGCGCCATCACATCGTTTGCTCAAGCTGATGGGTTTCTGAAGATAGATGCGCTCGCCGAGCAGATTCCGGCTGGTGCTCAGGCCGAGGTAACGTTGTTCACACCGCATGTCCGTGTGCCTGATCTAGTGATTGTCGGCAGTCATTGCACGGGACTGGACGTTGTCACTGCGCCGCTGACACGTGCTGGGCTGTCCGTCCGTTCGATCTCGGTGGGAAGTCTGGGCGGACTGGCCGCGGCCCGGCGCGGCGAATGCGATCTCGCACCGATCCATATCTTCGATGAGAAGACCGACACGTACAACACGCCGTTTCTTGTTTCTGGTCTTGAACTCGTGCCCGGTTATCGGCGCATGCAGGGGATTGTGTTTCGCGCAGGTGACAAGCGCTTCGAGGGGCTTACCGCCGAAGACGCGGTGCGTGCAGCGCTGAGAGACCCATCATGTCTGATGGTCAACCGCAATCAGGGTGCAGGCACGCGCATTCTGATCGACCGTTTGCTCGGAGATGCGAGGCCTGATGGGTACTGGAATCAGCCGCGTTCGCACAATGCCGTTGCGGCCGCCGTGGTGCAGAACCGCGCCGATTGGGGTATGACCATCGCACCGGTCGCGCGTGCGGCGGGATTGGGGTTCATTCCGTTCGCCGAGGAGCATTACGATTTTGCGGTCGTGGCTGCGCGAAAGCAGCGTCCTGCTGTGGAAGCTTTTCTGGATTCGCTGGCGTCATTGGAAACGCGCGCGGCGCTGGAGCGGGCAGGCTTCCGCCCCGCATAGTCAAGTTGGGGCGCCGTCGAGCACTGCGAGTTGCTCGGCCTCTGCGACATCTTCGATGGTGTTGGCGTTGAAGAACGGATCGATCGGCTTATCCGGCCACGTCACCGTCGCCAGTTTATAGCGGGCCGTCCAGCGATCGATCTTGCGCATGTCTTCCACCACCAGCGCGTGCCGCAGTTCGCCGCGCAGCGCGACGCTCCAAAGCCCGATCACCGGATGAATCTGCTCGCCAGAGGCCGCGACCGCGAGCTGCGCGCCTTCGGAGATACGCGCATGCTGCAAGCGCGCGACCAGATCGCGCGGCAAAAACGGGCAATCCGTTGCCGCGCTGAGCACCCATTCCACATCTGGCCTGTATGCGGCCGCCCAGTCGAGCGCTGTCAGGATGCCGGCAAGCGGGCCGGCAAATCCCTCGACAGTGTCTGCGATCACGGGAAGTCCGAAAGCAGCGAAGCGTGCAGGGTCGCCATTCGCATTGAGAATGAGCCCGTCGCACTGCGGTGCGAGTCTTGCGATCACGCGTTCGAGGATGGTGCGGCCGCCAATGGTTTTCATCGGCTTATCGCCGCCGCCCATACGGCGTGCCAGTCCCCCTGCGAGGAGAACGCCGAGTGTCGAGGGCCGGTCCTCAGTCATCGTCGCTGCCCTTGCGCCGATGCCGCGCGGATTCTTCAGCGATAAACTCCAGGCTTTGGTCGAACACGATCCGCTCCTGTCCGGACAGCGCGATGAACCGCTTGCCCTTGGTCCGGCCGATCAGCGTCAAACCCACTTGCCGCGCCAGTTCGACGCCCCAAGCAGTGAAGCCGGAGCGCGACACCAGAATGGGAATGCCCATTCGTACGGTCTTGATCACCATTTCCGAGGTGAGGCGTCCCGTCGTGTACATGATCTTGTCGGCGACATTGATTTTGTGCCGCCAGGCCCAGCCCGCAATTTTGTCGACCGCGTTATGCCGTCCCACGTCTTCCATGTAGCAGATTGGTTCGCCTTCCTTGCAAAGCACGCAGCCATGGATGGCACCGGCTTCGAGGTAGAGCGAGGGCGCCGTGTTAACGGCATGGGTCATTTGATAGAGCCACGACGTGCGTAACTCAGCCTTGGGGAGGGTCGCGCCTTCGATGGCCTCCATCAGGTCGCCAAATGCGGTGCCCTGTGCACAGCCGGAGGTGAGCGTTTTCTTCTTCAGCTTCTCTTCGAAGTTGGTGCCGCGCTCAGTGTAGACGACCACGACTTGGAGATCGTCGTCGTAGACCACTTCGGTTACGACATCGTCGAGCTTCAGCATGTTTTGGTTGAGGAGATAGCCGAGCGCGAGATACTCCGGATAGTCGTTGATCGTCATCATGGTGACGATCTCCTGCGAGTTCAGATAAAGGGTCAGCGGACGCTCGACCGGTACGCTGATCTCGACCGGCGCGCCGGTCTGGTCGATCCCCATGACCCGCTCGGTGAGGCGCGGATTCTTCGGATCCGGCATCACGCGCGGTAGGAGCTGATCGCTCCGTGCAGCTTGCGATTTGGCTTGAATTGTTTCCGTCATGGCTTACTCGATCACGATACGCGGCGCTGGCCTGGCCCCGACGCCCGTGGTGATGGACGTCCAGAGCTGGCGTGCGATGCCGATATAGTGCTTCGCATGAACACCTTCCGGGTCAGTGGCAACGATCGGACGGCCGTCATCAGATGTTTGGCGTATCGCCATATCCAGTGGGATTTCGCCGAGAAAGGGGATGCCGCGCTTTTCCGCGTCAAGCCGCGCGCCGCCGTGGCCGAAGATCGGCGTGACGTGATTGCAGGTCGGGCAGCAGAAGCTCGCCATGTTCTCGATCAGGCCCAGTATCGGGATGTTGACCTTCTTGAACATCTCGATACCGCGACGTGCATCGATCAAAGCGATATCTTGCGGTGTTGAGACGATAACCGCGCCCGCCAGCGGCGTTTGCTGCGCCATTGTGAGTTGTGCGTCGCCGGTACCCGGCGGCAGATCGACGACGAGAATGTCGAGATCATGCCACGCCACCTCGCGCAGCATCTGCGTGATGGCCGAGATCACCATTGGTCCGCGCCAAACCATGGCATTGTCTTCCTCAACCAGAAACCCGATCGACATGACCTTCACCCCGAAGCGCTCCAGCGGTTCCAGCATGCGCGGACCGAGCAGCCGCGGCTTGCCGCGCAGGCCGAATAGCTTCTGCTGCGATGGACCGTAGATATCCGCATCGAGAACGCCGACCTTCAATCCCAGCGCCGCGAATCCGAGTGCAAGGTTGCACGAGGTGGTCGACTTGCCCACGCCGCCCTTGCCAGACGCCACGGCGATGACGTGCTTCACACCTGGAATGCCTGCGGCCTTTGATGTCGCGGGTGGGTTCGGGGTGGCGTGGGTAACTGACAAATTCGATCTCCCGACCGATCGCGCTCACAGCGCGTCGGCTCATTGCGATCCGAAAGGATCGTTCTTCTTGATTTCCCGCGCACGCAGATAATCCTCGGTGGACATCACGGGCGGTCGTTGGGGTGCAGCATGAGGATCGAAACTCTCATTGATGACGGCCTCGACACGGCAATCCGCGCACATCTTGATAACATCAAGCCGGCGCGCGTTGGCGCCTTCAAACATCCAGTGTTTTTCCTGCAATTTCGACAGCACGCGCTCGATCGAGCTCCTGGTGCCGAACGGCGTGCCGCAGGCGATGCAATGGAATGGTTCTTCTTCTTTCAGCACGCGCAGCGGTGCATTCCACGCCCGGAAGTCGAGCCGCGGCTCCAATGTGATGACATCCTCAGGGCAGGTTGCTTCGCAAAGCCCGCACTGAACGCACAAGCTTTCGGTGAAGCGCAGCATCGCCCGGTCGGGATTGTCCGAGAGCGCGTTCGTAGGACAGGCGGTGACGCAGGCATGGCAGAGCGTGCAGCCTTCGACGTTTAGCTGAACAGTGCCGAATGGCGCGCCGGCGGCTAGCGGAACGACATCGACGGGAGTAGGGGCCGCAAGATGCAGTTCGCGGAACGTAGTCTCCAGCACGCCGCGCTTGGCGCCGCGCGGGACCAAGCTCGCCGGATTCGATGAAGCAACACCGGACGGCATGGCATCAAGCATCACGCGTAACTGATCCGGATCGTCGGTTTCCAGAATGCGGACGAGACCTTCACCGAAGCCGAGCGTAGCGGCGATCGTCCCTGACATATCGGCGGCGCGGCGCAGTCCGGCCGTTTCGTGACGGGGCTGCGCGCGCAGCAGAAGCGCGACGCCTGTACCGCCATAAGCAAAGACCGCTGCGATGGATTCCGGCCCGAGCTGCGTGACTTCGTTGACGCGAACTGGAAGCACGTTGGCCGGTAAGCCGTCACCGAATCGTGCCAGCGCGTCGATCAGGGGCTCGCCATGATCGCCATCGTGAAAGAGCACAACAGCCAGTTCGCCGCCCGCCTTGCGATAGGTTTGCAGCAACGTACGCAAACGGCGCATCAGCGCGTCGGCACTCGGCAGCGAATAGGATGCAGCGCCGGTCGGGCAGACTGATGCGCATGAGCCGCAGCCGGCGCATATATTGGGATCGATCGCGACGGCATTACCGTTCGGTGTGATCGCGCCGGTCGGGCACAGATCGAGGCAGCGCGTACAGCCGGTAATGTTCGAGCGCGAATGCGCGCAAAGCGATTCCTCGAAATGGATGAAGCGCGGTTTGTCAAACGTGCCGACAAGGTTGCCGGCTTCCGCAATCGCGCGCTCGACGGCGGCGCGGTCGCGCGGATCGGCGCGCAAGTAACCGGGCCGCAATTCGTGCGCGGGAAACAGCGGCAGGCCGCCGCTCAGATCGAGGATGAGGTCGCATGTCGAGGTCGCGCCATCGCGCGAAGCACCAAACACGAGTTTGCTCCGCGAGGAAGGCATCGGCAACGCGTAATCGTCGATGGCGAGTTCGAAATTTCCGAGATATCCGCGCGCATTGCGGATCGTGCCTTTGAGCACGGGAAATTCGTTGACCGCGCGCGGTGTGATGTCACCGGGCTTGGTGAGGATAACAGTGATGTCGAGACGGTCGGCGAGGCGCTTGGCCGCATTGATGGCAACGTCGTCATGGCCGTAGATCAGCGCGCCCCCCCCGCTTTCCAGCGTGACCAGCGAGATCGGCGGCATTTCTTCCGAGGCTGCGGCAATCAACGCCGCGGCTTTCGGACCAGCCGCCGCCGCATCCTTCGACCATCCGCCGGTTTCGCGAATGTTGACGAAGGTGAGGGGGACGTCGGGAAAGTCCTCGGCGACTTCCTTGAATAGCGGCGCTTCCTGCGTACACGCCACCGTGATCGCTTCGCCCTCAGTGAGCGCCGCCTTGAACTGGGCGAGGTCCAGCCCGCAGAGCTGGTTGGCCTGTGTCATATGAGCCGCGCAACCGCGCCCGATTGCCTGCGCATCAAGCGGCATGGTCTTTTCGCAACTGCAAACCAGAAGGCGGGACTTTGCGCTGTTCATGATCTGCAACCTTGACCCTTGGCGTCTGCTCAGAGTGGCTATTTCAATCATATGGTGCCGCGGCAGCGGCTTGTGCAAGCACCCCGCCGCCTTGACCGGGATAGCATAGACTGCCCAAATACAAAGAGCTTAGGGAAATTTTCTACGATGATGGTTTCGCGTACGGCGCAAGCGGAACAGCCGCTCGATCTGCCTCCGGGGTACACACTCGTGTCGCTTCGCGAGTATGGCGATGCGTTTGCGCACGGCTGCACTATTGCAGCCGAAGCCGGTGCGGGAACACTGGTCTGGGTCCGGCGCTACGATCTGGTCGAGTTCGCCGTTGTGCTCGAGCCGGACGAGCCACTGACGTCGGCGCGCCGCGCCTTCTTTGCCGGCATGAACGCGATCGGGGACGCTATCGCGGTGCATTGCCCGCCGGAGCGGGAGGTGCAGTTCACCTGGCCGGACACGATCCTGTTCGACGGCGGTGTGCTGGGCGGTGGGCGGCTTGGCTGGCCAAAGACCTGCCGCGAGGATGAAGTTCCGGATTGGCTCGTGTTCGGCGTTATCCTGCGCGCCGCGGACATGGCGCATGTCGAGGAAACCGTTGCGGCGGGCGGCGTCGCCCTGCTCAACGAAGGATTTGAGATGGTCGAGACCGAAGCGATCGTCGGCAGCTTTGCCCGCCATCTCATGGCGGCGTTCGATCGGTGGAACGAGCGAGGTTTCGAGCCCATCGCGCGCGATTATCTGGAGCGGCTTACGAAGCAGACGGCCGGCCACCGGCGCGGAATCGACGTCAACGGCGATTTGCTCGTCAGTGCGGCGAAGGGGCCACCGGAGCGCAATAGCCTGCTCAATGGGCTGGCCAAGGTCGCATGGTATGATCCCGAATACCGCGCCCCGAAACTTGGGTGAGGCGGACATGTTGAAGCTGCCGCGCACCATCAGGCTCGATCCCTCGGACACATTCGTGTTCGAGCGCGCCGCTGAGCCCGGCGAATGGGCGGTGTCCGGAGCGTTCGTGTTCTGGGACAGCGATCCCGCGACGCTCGGCCAGAAACAGCGCGTCGCGCTGCGCTCCGGTTTTCTCGGTATCGACAGTCTGGGCTGGTCGACGCTCGCTGTCGTGACTGACGCAACCGAGGTCGAACGGCAGGGCGTGATAGAGCAACTGGCAGCGCAGTTGATGGCGAAGTTCGGAGCGCCGGATATCGAAGCTGCGCGTGCCGCCGCGGAGGAGGAAGTCGCATTTGCGGCCTCGCTTTGCGATCATCCACCGCAGACCTTGCTGGCTGTGCACCGGAGCGTCGAGAATGGAGAAGTCCGCGAGCGTTTCCGGACGCTGAAGCCGCGTGGGGCGGAACCGGGCGGGGATCGATTGCACACCCATGCACGCGCCTTTACCTTTCATGAGGTCGAAGGCGACGAACCGGTCGAGGAAGTCGATCTTCGCGGGCTCACAAAAACGGATCGGACATGAGAGAATTTTGGGTTGCTTCAGGCCATCACCTTACGCGCCGGGCCGATCATGGCGGGCTGGTTGCAACGCCGGAGCTGATCATGGCGTACCTGGCCCGGCCGGAGCTGATGCCACCTGATGATGCTTGCGACGCCGAGCGGAACTTGCACGCAAGCCTGCTGGCGGACCCGCTTCGTCCGGTATCGAAAGCGGATATTGCCGCACTTGCCGACGCTGATGCGCGTGAAAACTGGGCGTTTATGATGGCATTTCGCGACAAGCTGATAGCAGCACCATCGTTGGAAGCCGTGTATGTGGCGCTGGCGCGTAAGGGCGCCGGCGATCTGCCGCCGATCTTTCTTTCGCAACTGTGTCATCTGATCCTGCGAAACGCACTTGAAGGCTGCGACGATCCGTATGTGCTGCGTGCGGCCGAATTGTTCTATCGGAGCCAGAAAGCCACGATTCACGACGGCGCGCTGCTGCTTGCCGATGCCGAAGTCGTCGAGGCCCAGCATCATGCGCAGCAGGATCTTCATACCTCTCCGCTGACCGCCATGCTCCAGCCGCAGGCATTCGGCGAAATGGATGTCATGGATGACGAAAATGCCTGGACATATTGGTCGCGATCCGATGCGCATGCGATGGTCATGAATCTCGGCGGCAATCCCAAGGCGCGCGCCGCGTTGTGCCAGGTGGTCGAGCGCTGGATCGCCCATCTTCTGGGTATCGCTGTGAAGGCGGAGCCCGTCGCCTCAATTGAAGACCGCGATTGGCGGTGGTTCGTCGGCCTCGACAGCGAGGGAACCCGGATCGGCAATGCCCTCTGGAATGGAGATACGCCGAGCGCCGATGCCGCCGAGCGGATCGTGGCATTAATGCGTATGACATTCGAGGATTCCCGTTTCGTGGATGGGCGTGTTGGCAACAAGCCCGTCTACCTTATTTTAGCGATGGGCGCGGACAAGGTGGTGCGCCTGAAGCCGCAGAATCTTGTCGCGGGCTTGCCGCTTACGTCAGCGGCGAATGTTGCATGATTCACCGGCAACGGGAGGTTCAGACATGACCGAAGCGTCCCGCGAAGTTGGTGTGGTGCTCCGCCGCCGCGCGATCGACAACCCATGGATCGACCACATGTGGTCGCCCGTCACGATTCTCGATAATGTACCCGCGACCGCACCCTGGACGGTGTTATCGCAAGAGGGCGATGCGACGCTGTATTACGCGGGCGCTGGATTTATCGATCTGTTCAGCGCCGACACGGCCAACTACCGCGACAATCTTGTCGATGGATCGCCGCAAATATGGGTCGCCCTGCGGCGACAGAATGGTGGATCGGAACTCGAACTGACCAAGATCACCGCCGATCCGACCGAAGGCGAAGCGATGTTCGAAAGCGGCGCCGACGTCATCGGCACCGTGCCGATGCCGCCTGAGATCGCAGCGTGGATAGCGGCTTTTGTGGACGAGTTTCACGTCGAACATGTGTTCCATAAGCGCAAACGCGATAGGGCAAATGTCGATCGCAGGCGCAGCGAAGATCCATCCGACGGGCGGAAGGACAGCGTATGAGCCAGGACGAGAAAGATAAGGAGATAAACTTTCTTTCGCGCTGGTCGCAACGCAAGCGTGAGGCGACTCTGCCAGAGTCCGGCGGCGCGGCTGTAGAACCAAGTGGTAGCGCAGAGGCTGCCGCGGTGCCGATTGCCGAAAGCGAAGCTGCGGAAGAGCCGTTTGACCTTTCAAGCCTGCCAAAGCTGGAAGATGTCACGGAAACCACCGATATCACCGGCTTCCTGCGTAAAGGCGTGCCTGAGAGTTTGCGGAACGCGGCCTTGCGAAAATCCTGGGCGCTGGATCCCGCGATCCGCAATTATGTGAATCCTGCGCTGGATTATGCGTACGACTGGAACACGCCGGGCGGCGTCCCCGGAAACAGCGAGATCGCGGTCGGCACCGATATCGCGAAAATGGTTTTGCAGATTATGGGCGGCCACTCTTCCAGCGATTCGCAAGCCTCGGACATCCCGCTGCATAATGACGCAGCCGATGCTGGCGAATGCGATCCCAATATTGGTGCATCGCAAAATGAGCGCACGGATTTGCCACTCCAACAAGTGAGATTGTCCAGTATCGGGACGATCTCAACGGCCGCCACGGCTGATTTTGAACAGGCTGAACATGGTCGGGTTGCGAAAGAACGTGCAAGTGAGGGCATATCTAGTGCGCCGCAACATCAGGTCCGGCGACATGGTTCTGCAAAACCAAGGATTTAGACAAAAGTTTTTGAGGCATAGGACGAACCTATGATACTAATTCGAACTAGAATAATTCTAGGAAAGCAGATGCCTGATTTGAAGGCACGGGTGGGGGAACTCGGTTCGCACTATGCGGGACTCAGGACTAGAGCAGGCAATCGAGGCAGCAGGCGGCATCGCCTCCCTGGCGAGAGCTATTGGAATTGCACAGCCCTCAGTTTCGGCGTGGTCGCGTATTCCGGCTGAGAGAGTTCTCGCCGTTGAGTCTTTGACAAAGGTCCCCCGTTTCGTTCTCCGCCCCGACATCTACGGATCAGCCGGGGATCATATGTTAACAAAATCAGACATCGACGAAGTCGATCAGCTTCGCGCTGCGGAGTACGGCTTGCTTTCGCTGCTGTTGGGCAAGGCGCCCTCTGTGGATACGCTGTCCAAGATTGCGATGCTGAAAGGCGATGCGTCCGATCTCGGCATGGCGCATATCGAACTCGCTGCGGCGGCGACGGAGTTCGACGAGCGCGCAGTCGCCAAGGAATTTTTCGATCTGTTCATCGGACTCGGGCGAGGGGAGTTGTTGCCTTATGCCTCGTACTATCTGACGGGCTTCCTGCACGAGCGGCCGCTCGCGCGTGTCCGCGAAGATTTCGATCTCTTGGGAATCGAGCGCGCCGGCTCGGCGCGTGAGCCGGAAGATCACATCGCGATTTTGCTTGAGGTCATGGCCGGTCTCGCGCGAGGTGACTTCGAAACGGACTTCGCAGCGCAGGCGCGATTCTTCGAGCGGCATCTGAAACCTTGGGCCGCGCGGATGTTTGCGGATCTCGAAATTTCGCAATCCGTTAAATTCTATCGTGCAGTTGGGCGCGTTGGCCGCATCTTCATGGAACTGGAATCCGAGGCTTTCACGCTGTCTGAGTGACGTGAGGGCGGACTGGAAAATTGACTTGGAAGGAGACCGCGATGAGTAAACCGTTCAAGAGCAAAGCATCCCCTGACAAGCGGCAGGATGCGAAGAGGTTTGATCGTCGCAGTTTCTTCATGATGGGCGGATCGGCTGTTGCCGCGGCCGCGATTGTGCCGATAGCCACCGAGGCGGAGGCAGACGAATCTCAGGCCGAGCGGGTCAAGGCTCGCTACAAGGCGGATTCGCCGGACGTTAAAAACTACTATCGCGTTAACCGTTATTGATGGAAGCACGCACATGTTGATCAAGCGAAAAGAAGGATCTGCCGGTCGCGCGCGCTTGCAGGGCATCGCCGCGGGCCTCGCTTCCGGTGTTCTCGATCGCCGAACCTTCCTGCGCCGCTCAGGCCTCGTTGCGGGCGCAGGCGCCGCTGTCGGATTGATGCCGCTCGGATCGGTGCGCAAGGCGCAGGCCGGGCCGAAAATTGTTGGCGCACCGACCGAAATCAGGAAGAACATCTGCACGCATTGTTCGGTGGGCTGTACGGTCATCGCCGAAGTGCAGAACGGTGTCTGGGTCGGTCAGGAACCAGCGTGGGACAGCCCGCTCAACCGTGGCTCGCATTGCGCCAAGGGCGCGTCGGTTCGCGAACTGGTGCACGGCGACCGCCGCCTGAAGTACCCGATGAAGCTGGTCAACGGCGAATGGCAGAAGATCGGCTGGGATCAGGCCATCAACGAAATCGGCGACAAGATGCTTGAGATCCGCGCCAAGTCCGGCGCCGATTCGGTTTATCTGCTGGGCTCGGCAAAGTTCTCCAACGAAGGCGGTTATCTGTTCCGCAAGTTCGCCGCGTTCTGGGGCACCAACTCGATCGATCACCAGGCGCGCATCTGTCACTCGACCACGGTCGCGGGTGTTGCCAACACCTGGGGCTACGGCGCGATGACGAACTCCTACAACGACATCCGCAACTCAAAGACTATCGTGTTCATGGGATCGAATGCCGCCGAAGCGCACCCGGTTTCGCTCCAGCACATTCTGACGGGCAAAGAAATCAACCGCGCCAACGTTTTCGTGCTCGATCCGCGGTTCACACGCACTGCTGCGCATGCGACCGAATATGTACGATTCCGCTCCGGTACCGACATCGCGGTGATCTGGGGCATGCTGCACCACATCTTCGCCAACGGATGGGAAGACAAGCAGTTCATCGCCCAGCGCGTTTATGGCATGGATCAGATCCGCGCCGAGGTTGCGAAGTGGACTCCGGAAGAAGTCGAACGCGTAACGGGCATTCCCGGTGAGCAGGTGAAGAAGGTCGCCGAGACCTTCGCCAAGCAGAAGCCGTCCACGTTCATCTGGTGCATGGGCGGCACGCAGCACACTGTCGGCACGGCGAACGTTCGCGCGTATTGCAACCTTCTGCTCGCGACCGGGAACGTCGGCGTTTTCGGAGGAGGGGCCAACATCTTCCGCGGTCACTGCAACGTGCAGGGCGCGACCGACATCGGCCTCGATATTACCTCGCTGCCGCTCTATTACGGTCTGGTCGAAGGCGCCTGGAAGCACTGGGCTCGCGTGTGGGAAGTTGAGTATGACTATCTGCAGGCGCGGTTCGACGAAGTGCCGGCCAAGGCCGGGCGTCCGGCCCGTACCCGCAAGCAGAACATGGAGTTGCCGGGGATCCCGTGGACCCGCTGGTTCGATGCGACGCTTGCCAAACCGGATGACGTCGATCAGCGGGATACCGTGAAGGGCGTGGTCATCATGGGACACGGTGGCAACACCATCCCGCGCATGACCGAAATGGTGAAGGGCCTTGAAGCTCTCGAATTGCTCGTGGTCGCGGATCCGCATCCCACCACCTTCGCGGCGATCTCCGACCGCAAGAACGGCACGTATCTGCTGCCAGCCTGTACGCAGTTCGAGACGTCGGGCTCGCGCACAGCGTCGAACCGTTCGCTCCAGTGGGGCGAGCAGATCGTCAAGCCGATCTTCGAATCCAAGGATGACTACGAAATCATCTATCTGCTTTCGAAGAAACTCGGATTCGCCGACCCGATGTTCAAGAACATCAAGGTCGAGAACAATCATCCGTCGGCCGAAGACCTGCTGCGCGAAATCAACCGAGGCGGCTTCTCGACCGGCTATTCCGGCCAATCGCCAGAACGGCTCAAGGCGCACATGAAGAACCAGGGCAAGTTCGACCTGGTGACGCTGCGCGCCAAGGCGGACGAACCTGAAATAGGCGGCGACTATTACGGATTGCCGTGGCCTTGCTGGGGCACGCCGCAGATCAAACATCCGGGAACACACACACTCTACAACACCAATCTTCATGCCAAGGACGGCGGTGGTACGTTCCGTGCGCGCTTCGGCGTGGTGTACGAGGAGAAGCAGCCAGACGGCTCGGTGAAGAACGTCAATCTTCTGGCCGAGGGCTCCTACAGCAAGGGCTCGGAGCTGACAGATGGTTATCCCGAGTTCACCTATGGTGTGCTGAAGAAGCTCGGATGGGACAAGGATCTCACCGAGGCCGAACTCGCCACCATCAACAAGATCGGCGGCAACAATCCGGATGGCGTCGGCTGGGCGGTCGATCTGTCGGGCGGCATCATCCGCGTTACGCTTGAGCACGGCGTAATGGCCTATGGCAACGGCAAGGCCCGCGCGGTGGCGTGGAATTTGCCGGATCCGGTGCCAGTGCATCGCGAGCCGATCTACACGCCACGTCCTGAACTGGTCGCCAAGTATCCGACACGTCCGGACGGACGCCAGTTCCGCATGGCCAATCTCGGCTTTTCGATTCAGAAGGCGGCGGTGGACAAGGGACTTGCCAAGCAATTCCCGATCATCCTCACATCCGGGCGCCTCGTGGAATACGAAGGCGGCGGCGAAGAAACGCGGTCGAACCGCTGGCTTGCCGAATTGCAG
>Ga0233439_10002206_pt1 | contig 22464 bp, 30 predicted proteins | sample SI_123_September_6_FD_182713 | JGI IMG/M metagenome (GOLD analysis project Ga0233439, IMG submission 182713) | Seawater microbial communities from Saanich Inlet, British Columbia, Canada - SI_123_September2016_100_MG | ecosystem: Environmental > Aquatic > Marine > Inlet | place: Canada: British... | reverse complement strand
CAAACATATCAACCGAAGCATCCACCTCGATCGTCCACACCTCTCCATATCGGTCTACCAGGCACGCAATGTTGCGCCCATCGTGCACAGTGAGCACCATGTAGAAGCGTGTACCATCGGCTTTGAAGGACGCAACAGAGTCTGGGTCGAGCTGTGTCTCATGGGTCATGCTCACCGGTGTCTCGAATGGGATGCTGCGCGAGCCTTCGTGTCCTCCTGCCGCCTGTTTGCACACATGATGTACCCAGTCGATTTTGCTCTTGTTGGTCACGTGGTACCGCATGGTTGTGTTGTGTGCGAATAAATAATACGTCTAAGGAAAGAAGGATGGCAACGGGTTATATGGACGACATGTTTGATTTGGAAAAATTAATGAAGAAACAATCTAAATTGAAACAATCTTTGGATCAACGATCCGAATTGAAACAAACCTTGGGTCAACGATCCAAATTGCAACAATTATTGGATGATTCCCGGCCCAAGGCCAATGATTGGTTGAAATCGAAACTGCCCTTGGATGAACGATCCAAATTTGAACAAAACATACGTCAACCATCCAAATTGCGAGAATTATTGGAGGGTTTCCGGCCCAAGCCCGATGATACGAAGATAAGAAAACATCATTTCGATGATGCCCTGCCTGAAATTAATTGGGAAGATTACATGACGCAAGGAGAAGTCACAATTGGATCGTCAAAGCATACAATAAGATCGTTGGATCAAAACAAGGTTGACACCATGTTAAGAAAGAGAAGTGACAACTTTCGCGATGCTTTTGATGAGCAAATGGAAGAAAAACGTAGAGATGAATGGAATTCTCGTCCTAAACACGTACCCATGCCACGGGGGTTGGAAGACAGAGCCGTGGACTTTGGTGTTGAGTGGGCCAAGACAACGTTGATTGATGCATTGTTATCAACAATTGACAAGCGGGACATGACCAACCCCGCCGTCACAGCATTCATTTCGGCAGTCATGGCATTGGTGACGGAAGGTGAACAACGATGGTCCGATTTCTTCGCTGTTGTTGCCGGATTGGCAGTGTACCGTAATTACGACCGCATCACGGCAGACAATTTGTTTTCGTTGCTTCCCGATGACTCGAAGTGGTCACTTTGGTCGTGGTTTGGATATGGAGAAGAGACGGATCAAACTGGTCCAGAACCAGCTGATCCACGAACCATGCCGTACAGACCGCTACTGAAGGACCCAATGTTCACGGAGTTCGTGTGCAGTACTAACACCGGACCATATCGCGCTGGAACTAAGGAGTGTACGGCTGAGGAACGGGCTTTTGAAAAGTATGTAAAACTACCGGCGAGTCCATGTGGAGGAGGCCCAGGCACGCGTCAACTGGACGGAGCGATCGATGGAGAAGCGTATCTCTGCCAAGCAGAACCAGGTACAGAGTACATGAAGGTACCGGAATGGAAAGATGGCCACTACTCACCAAAAGTGATAATAGAGCCACCCAGTGGGGGGCTATTGCAGGACCCAAGGTTCACATCATATAGTTGCCGTGAAGTTGGTGATAACCAAAGTCGTCCTGGATCACGATCTTGTACAGAAGAAGAGCGGGCTTTTGAAAAGTTTGTAAAGCTTCCAGTGGGCGAATGCGGAGCAGGCCCAGGTACGCGACGATGGGATTCACGTATTGATGGAGGAGGTGAATATCGCTGCCCGGCGGCAGCAGGTACAGAGTACATGGATATTCCAGAGCGGTGGCAACCCAAACCACAAGCGATGAGTGCACATCAAACTCGTCGCCGTCGCCGTGGCACCCGTAAGCGGAAGTAATACCACACTTGCCACATAAAATAATCTTCCAGACAAGCAGAACGAAATGGTCAAGACACGAAGTCAAAACATGGCCGAGGCCACACCCATTCAAGTGTTGGAGAAATTGGTACCCCTTGATCAGCAAGTCAAAGGCAAGGAACGCAAACACTACGTCTATTTTGCCGAAGGAAACGCACTGGTACTTGTGTCGCTATTCAAGAGGAGCAAATGGGGTCTGGTGTTGATCGATAAGACTGGAAAGGTGCACCAAGGGCAGTACGTCAAGCATAAAATACACCCACGCGAGTGTGGATTTGATGGAACACATTTTTACTGGGACGCCTATATTGACTATTTTTTTGTGATTGGCAAGAGTATTGCCCCGTATTTTACTGCCGTGGAGCCAACGCAATGGACTGATGGATATGGTTTTGATCCTGTCACGGGTAAGCCGGGTCATAATGGATGGGGAGGAGTAGGTAAAGCTGGTGGTGCACACGATGTCATGTACGATCTCACATCTCTCACATGGGACCGCATACCGGCACCTTATCCCGGTGCTTTGAGAAAATGACGCAGTCGAAGAACAACAACAACAACGATCCAACAAGGATGGTGCGCACACGATCAACTGTGGTTACAGTAGTAACCCAACCCAACCCACCCGTCGAGGAGGAAGAGGAAACCGCACCACCACCACCGCCACCACCACCGCGACGCAATAGGAACAAGCAACGGCGTACAAAGACACCAAGCACACCGCACGATGTATTTGTTGCCGAGCAGCGCGCCATATACCGACGTGACGGTTATTTGGATCTGTCTGAGATAGTGGAAGGAGAAAACAAACCACGAGGCCACATCAACTATGACATTATCAAAGAAAAAATGAAGGATGTTTAATAAGTGCGGACAAGGCCGTTGGAGCCATTTGTCCCATGTGATTGATGTTCGAAACGCTCTCCCAGCCCAACTAATCCAGGAATCACCTCAGCAGCAGTACCCTTGTCCGATCGTGCCGAAACGAGAAAACCACGAGTGTAATCCTGTTCACGACCCATGTCATGCGATGCTGCACCACGAGCACCAATCTCGGTTGCTGCTTTGAGGTCAAACGCCTTGTGTTGCATTTTCTGCCCATCCTCGCCGCGCATTGTGCCCTTTTCTGTGCGTATCACTGGGGCCGCTTCCAGGTCACGACCAACATGATGCTCCAGTTGATTCCCAGTAAACAAATTATTGAATGCAGATTGCACCTTTTGGGAAAATGTTGGGACGAGGTCGCGCGTTCTGCGCTCAATTCCCATGTACTCGGGCTGGATCGTGTTGTTTTTGAGATGATCGTGGCGTGGCCCCGTCTCGTGGATTCGAAGTCCGGGCTTACGGTTAAAGTCAATTTGTTGAAATGTGGGTTGGATTGTGTCGTTTTGTAGGTATCGGCCTTGATTTGGAAAATCGTGCACACCATGCGCCCGAGACTCCACTCGCTTGCGCTCTAGAAAGTGTGGATCATCAATTGGACCGCCACCCTCGAACGATTGGTTGTTCACAACAACTGCTCGGAGCCGGTCTTCCACATTTTTAAAGAATCCGCCAATGTCATGGTACGCTTTGTCCATCATAACCTTGAAGTTGTCAACGTGGTGAAGTTCACTGCTCTTGGCACCTGTCCCAAAGTTTTTGAGCCTCGCTCCCGGCATGTTACTGCTCGCCCGAGGCACTGAGTGTTGCTCGAGACTAGCAACGCGGACATCATCATTGTCCACAATTCTCGGCAGCGTCACCCGTTCGTGGTACATTGCCGGGTCGTAGCGCTGCCACATGTTATCCATGGAGTTGTGGTGTGGCACCGTCATATCGGCATGCGTCAAAGATCGGAGCTCGGTCCGGAGCTGTTCATCCTTTCTATATTTGGTACGATGTACACTGTTGGCGGCTTCGCTATCAGGGTCGTGCACAACCCGACGCAAGTCACTACCTTGGTAAACGTGGCCAACTCCGCGCTCGGACATCATAGAGTTTCGTTCAGCCTCCCACGCCGCCGGTGTCTCGTGCGGCGCAAGTTGCCGTATGGTGGGGTCTCCCCTGGGTGATGGCGGACCCAACGTCACACGGGTCCGACCGTACTCGTCAACCCACTTGTTTTTCACAACACGACTGACCATCGCACACTGTCTCAAACACTGCCCCAAGTTTTTGAACTGCTAGAATTAGGACACATGGATTGGGACATTGTGGCTTTATTGGTTGTTGTTGCTTGGTTCCTAATATACGCTATTATTGTGATGGGACCATCAGTCTTTGAAGCGCTAGAGATTCCAAAATCGGATCTTTGGACTCGGATAATGCCCCCATGTAGTAGTTGTCAATCTTAAATCAGCCGGTTATTACTTTGTCGTATCACAAGAAGCAAACCGGTAGAAACTTCCGTTTTTCTATTTGAACGTGACGTATATAGGAAAATCTGCAATGACCTTTTCCTGTAAACATTTCGCGGCACTCACAGCCGGCAAATCTCCTATAATAGGCGCATCAGGATCACTGTAATCCTCGAGTTCTTTGCGTACATCGTCTGCAACTAAAAACATGGACATGTTCTTTTCAACATCGACAAATACAAACCCAGGACGCTTTTGCAATAACCCTTTCACCTTTGATTGAAAATAATCACATGCATGCTCCATACTCTTCGTTGAAAAATCGGTTTGTATATCTTTGTCATAATAATGACCTGCGCTGATGATGACAAGCATAGTAACCAAATTTTGGATGTAATCCATCTCTTCGTCAGGAAGCTTGGGCGATGTAGACGGAGGCAATGGATCTGGGAGCGGCATCTACTTTAATATAAATGTCATGTATTTTCAAAAAATGGGATTTGTCAGACATATAGAGGCGGTTTTTCGATCTCGACCTTTTTCAGTGCAAGATCCTTCCGGTCCGTCTTCTCAAGCACTGTGTTGTACACCTCGACAAAGCGGGACCACTCGGGCGGGTCGGAATTTGGTCCGTTCAACTCGGTCAGTGTTGCCATCACATCGTGCATATGTGCAGAAAACCTGTATTGTCTAACCGGCATGGTATTGAAACAATCTTTACCATATACAATTCGGATGATGTGATTGGGTGGTTTGAAACTGCCACTTTCGCGCCATTTTTGTTTGCCCATTGCGAGCACGGCATCGTCAATGGTTGTTGGCAATGCTCGCCGACTTTGAGGAACTGCTAATGACGTCAACATCTTCAGACTGCTCACACGTTTTTGCTTGCTCGACTTGGCACCCATTGTTTGGATTATGACTCTGATTGGTTTGTTGTGTTGTTCTTTGCAAGTGCGTCATTCGCAACGGTTACGTCCAACAATATCATGGTGTGTGAACAGACCACCACTCTGCGAAACAACCTTGACCCCATCCAGTTTATGGCTTATCATATGTTGGTTCGTGTTGGCGTCTTTGTGCAACGAACAAAACCGTACAAATGCTTCAACACGCGGTCTTGGAATATAAAATATAGTATCCCCGACACCAACGCCATCCTTTTTGTAGTACGGGGCAATGATACTTTTTGTATCCAACTTGGCCGGAACAAATTTGTTCTTCCATATTAAATCGATGCGTGACATCACAAACAAGTCTGCTGATGTGATGTATTCTTTGTGTGATTGGAATATGGATGCTAATGTTTGTCGTTGCGATTCAAGTACTTTGCGCCTGTCATTGTAGTATACAAGTCTCTTACCAAACACACTGCGAACGTGATTCTTAAATTCACTCTGAAACAGACCGCCCGTGTTGATATCTACCACAATCTTCACACAATGTCCCAATAAATGCTCAAGCGGAACAATCACATAGTCCAAAATAGTCTGCACAGCCTTGAATTGTTGTTCCTTAGTTAACGGATCTGGTACAGACTGACCTGATCTGCCTTTGCGAAACCCGTGACCCCGTATCAGCATCAGCGCGGTCATGGCACACGTACCCAAACCACTCGTATACTGTATGGGGATTTAGGTTCCAATTTGAAGTTCCAATCTTGAAAATCTGAGCTTAATATCCGTTTCAACGCATCATACATCTCTTCCTCTGACTCGAAAGTAAGCTCGGATACAAATGATGTGTCCACAAGTTGGGTGTGGGCGTACATTGCATCGACGTCGGAAAATTGAATGGTGAGCGGCATGTCTATCAATGCGGTTATCCCATTAGTATACTCGGGGTGTGCCCACAATGTCGCCATCAAGGCACCATACCAATAGAGTCGATCGCGGATCGCGTGGTTCTCTATATCAGCGGAAACACTCTCGAGCGGAAGTAAAATATTAATCTGGTTGTGTGGGGCCGTGTCATGCTCGAGCCGCACCCGGGTAGCTGTCTCGAAAGCCTCCACCACCCGTGACAGGTACCGCAGGAACGACAATGGTTTTTCTTTTCGCAAATGACGGGGTGGTGGCAGCTTGCGGAGATATACTTTGATAGTGGCATACGGGTCGTCAAAAACCTTGAATGGTAACGAATTACTAATACCGCCATCGACGTACATGGTACCATCCACCTCTACTGATTCGAAGATCACTGGAACCATGCACGACGCAGTACACGCCTCCACCACTGACGTGTGCGGACTGGTCTCTACTGAGAATAACTCTCCTCTGAGATCATCAATGTTGTGAGCAGCGATCCACAGCTGCATTCCGGGAAGTCGTTGGCCCAGCTCCTCAAAAGTAATGTCGGTCACCCCGAGCTTACGTTCAATCATCGCCCGGAGAACCCGTCGTATGGGGTCAGGTTTGAGCATTCCACTTCCCGTGCGGTACAAATGTACTAGATTGGGCTTTTTAAACTCGTCGGCCACTGTGTCCAGTTGCTCATCCGCAAACCGCTTAAGCTCTGCTCCTCGAAACCCAAGCACTGTTGCGAGTGCCATCATCGCTCCAGCGCTTGCGCCCGACGCTCCGCGGATGCAACGGTGCAGGTCTTTTCCTCGAAGAGCATACTCGACCTCGAGGGCATGAAGGACCCCGATGTGTGCAAAACCATTAATCGCCCCGACAGAGAATGACAAGTAGACTGCATCGGCCTCCATATGACTGTCAATTCAGCACGGCAGAAATTCCGTGGTGCGCTGGTTATCAGTTGTGGTGATGAATGTCAATCCGATTGCCTTTCAAGATGGACACCGCATGATCGGACCAGAAAACACCATTAATGACGTCTTGCGTGTGACTTCTGAACGAATACGTGACTCGGGTGATAGCAATTCGGTTGGCCAAGGTCAATTGGTGGAACGCGCGCGGTCGCGTTGGAGTGCGGAAAAAGTGGCGCTCATCAAAGACCTTACCGATATGCACGTCGCGGCGGTGCTGGGAAAGGACCGTCGCTCGTTCCGGCCCAAGATCGAGGACAAGCTCAAATGGTGGAAGGAGATGGAACAGATGTTGGCTGCCGACGCCAAAACTCAATCAGCAGACAACGCGGACATCGACGCTCAAATTACTGGAATTAACAATGAGTTGCGCAACACCGGCAACAGTTTTGCAGGCCGGGATGTTGCGGGATACAGGGTCCTCATCAACGCGCAGCGCACCTTGTACGCCTTGTGGACTACACACGTCAATGCTTTGGAGGAAGCCCACCGCGAAGACCTTCGCGAAGCTGTCGGGATTCTCCATGGGTTACTCAACGGTCTCCGTGCCACTCGTAAGTATCATACCGACAGTATTGGCGTTGCCGAGGCCGACTTTGCTACCCTACGCAAATCTATTGCCGAGGGCCCACTCGAGATTCAAGGGTTGTCTGCGTCGTGTGCCAAACTCAAACAAACATTGATCAATGACGTGTACACACCCTTACGATCCGAGCTTTTGAAAGGTGGTGTGGATCCCAACTTTGCTGCCATTCCAATCAGCGCAGCATCGGCAACGTCGGATCCTTTTTCGGTTCGTGAGTGTCTTGCAATCGAGGAGGTGTTGCTCGACCTGCCCAATGTTTACTCGCATGGCGCGTCGGCTCAGAATCAGGCATTGGTTGACGCCAAAGCTCATATTGCCGAGCTCCGACAGCAGTGGAGAGCGCTAAGCCGTGAGGAGACACATGTGCTCGCCGACCCTAACCGTCGACCCTCGGACACGGCAGCCGCTATCAGGGTATTGCATTCTCAGACTGTTTCTGTCAAGGATGAAATCAACAAGGCCGAGAGTCGGGTTCGTGCGCTTATATCAACAAAAGCCCAACCCGAAAAAGAGACCACCCCGGCTGAGCGAGACGTGTTGCTCAAGCGCACACGAGAGTTGCTTGAAGCATGCCGTACGGTTAGGCGCACTGTTCAATCAGCCAAAACATTCGGCGCCACCTTCCAACGCATCGCAGAAGCACAACACACCAAGAATCTCGAGCTATTCCAAGACACGGCAAAAGATGAATGCCGAACGGTCGAGGCCGACGCACATCACCGCATCACCGCTCATGCCAAACGTGCTGCTGTCGCTTTCAAAGAGGCCAATAATGTGCTGTCCGAGGCAGACGTGGTGGATGAAGCACGGGCGTCGCAGCGAATCGAGGCACGAGCCTCGTCGGAAATGGCTTTGCACGGACGTATCGAAAGGGCAGTGCAACTTCGGCGTGCCATGACCAAAGCCAATGCCCGACTGGTAGAAACCAACGCTCATATTCGGATCGCCCGTCGCGTCATCGCGCTATGTACCAACATGCTCAAAGAGCTTTGATGTCCAAAGGACAAGTGATTTTGGTAACGGGACTCGGTGGAAGTGATTAACGGAAATTTCTCTTTAATAAATACTATTGGCACCAGCCCGAATGAATATACCCATGACGACTCAAACCATATCGTTTCAGATAGGTGTTGTATGCTAATTCAAAAATCTTCAAGTATACCAGCTCGATATCGGTGTTGTCTGCAAGTTCAGACAGATCGACCGTCCCACTAATAAAACGTTTGTTCCTCATTGTTTGATTCGAACCGTTTGTTTTTAGAAAGAGTAATAGCTCTGCCCAAACCAACGTATATTAAAGTGCACTTCTTCGAGTGACTTCAAGTATACCAGCGCGATATCTGCGTTGTCCGCAAGTTCAGATAGATCGGCCGCCTGACTAATAATAAGGTTGTACCACATGTTCCAATACAAATACCTTCAGGTACACTAGCTCAAAGTCGGCGTTGTCCGCGAATTCGGATAGATTGGCCACTCGCTCGAGTTGGTGTCGTCTGCGGATTGAATTATTACTCAAACTGTTTCAAAAAGTACACCAAATTGAATAAATCTTCAGGTATACCAGCTCAAGATCGTTGTTGTTTGCAAGTTCAGACAGACCAACCGCCCGATTAATAAGGGGTTTGTTCCACATGATTTCTTAAATGCAATTCCAATACGAATACCTTCGAATACACTAGCTCGAGGTCGACACAGCCTGCAAATTCGGCCAAAGTTGCTGCTTGTTTGTTGGTATTAGAAGAGTATACCAAAATTTCCTCGTGCCAACCAGTAATCGTTTTTTGCCAATAAAAAAAGCTTCAAGTACACCAGCTCGAGGTCAGCAGTGTCTGCAAGTTCAACTAAAGATGCCGCTTGGCCGTAACGCTCAAATAAGAACATTCCCTGTAACTGGTCAGTCGTTGCACCCGCACGGAGCCGAGTGGCAGCCTTCGTCAGAGTCGGTCTTGGTTGTTGCGCAATAGTCGCTGCGACTGTGAAGGTATGTTTGGGCTGAAGCGTATTTGTGGAAGAAAATGGCATTACCACAGTCTTCGCAACGCATTGAGAAGTGGCCGCCCTTCTCTGTGTGTTTGAGGCATGTAACGCAGGAAGGTTTAATGTTGTAGATATCAAACCCATCTGGTATGGGTACCGAAACACGTTTCGTTTTTGGTTTGGTGCGCGGAGGCATTTTCGGGATTTTACCAGTTTTCATCCTCCACTGCAACAACAGTACCGTTCACAACCGGTGTATTTTCTGCTCGTTTGTTTGTGCCGCGCTGATAGTCGCTGGGCTCGCGCTCGAAGAAGTTGCTCTTGTAGGGTGCTGACATAAATCGCATGAAAGCGAATGGGTTCTTAGCGCCATAAATAACCGGGACCGGCTTACGTTGGTCCTTCTCGGGGTCGGTAGGCAATAATCGACGGTCGGCGAGATAGTTATCCACCAATGACCCGTCTTTGTTAAACGGTTGCTTAAGTCTGAGCAGCAATCGGTCGGCTACGTAGTCCACATAGCGACACATGAGCTCGGGAGACATGCCAACCAACCGCACATTCAAACTTTCGCGAACAAAGTTCTTCTCGATTTCGGCCGCCCCACGAATAATCTCTTGTATTTTGGATATGGGCGTCTTGTTGATGATGTGGTCGTTGTACAAGAGAATCGCAAAATCACAATGCAGTCCTTCGTCGCGGCTAATGAGTTCATTGGCATGACACAGACCAGGAAGTTTCTTGAGATGTACTTTGACCCAATAAATGGCGGCAAACGATCCCGAAAAGAATATTTGTTCGACAGCAGCAAAGGCAATCACCCGTTCCCCAAAACTGAGCGATGAATTGATATATTTGGCCGCCCAATCGTTTTTGGCACGAATACATGGGACCGTCTTGATTGATGAAAACAATTTTCTTTGTTCAGTTTCATCCGGAATCAGAGAGTTGATCATCAGGTTGTATTGTTTCTTATGGATGGCCTCCACACCCACCTGAATCTCATAAAACTGCTTTGCCTCTTCCGCTTCGACATCCCCATGAAACCGTTTGATTAGGTTATCAATGACACTGCCCTCGGCCCCAGCAAAAAATGCCAAAATAAACGAAATAAACTTTCGTTCGGCCTCTCGAAGCGTCGGCCATTGCATCACGTCTTTAACCATATCTACATCGTCCGTGACCCAGAAAGCGTTTTCCGCTGTAGTAGCAAAGTCATAGAGGTCCTTGTACTTAATAGGGAACAAGGTGTAGCGTTCTGGATCTTCGGTGAGAAGAGGCTCAATGATGGTAGACATGGCGAAACTATGGGACCGGCACCCAGACTTTTTAGGTACGTGGCTCGGAAACTCAACAGGTTGTTTGAAAGAAATTCATGTCTATTATGACCGTTCATCAACCTTATCCCCGCAGGCAAAAACATTTGAGCACCCTCCGATAGCTAGAAGATGCCGTCCAAGGCCACGGAAGTCAGTTGTTACTCCAATTACTGTCATCAAATGCGGACCCTGCGTGGCGACCGCAATCGGGTTCTTCTGAGCTGTGATGCAGTTGCCGTTAGCACCCCCGCAGCCCAAAAAATACGCACGCTTGTGAACAAGGCGTACAAGACCATTTGCAACTATGGAACAGCAGTAGCAAAGAAATTCCTCGAAGCTGTTGAAAGCGGCGACTTGGCCAACGCCAACATGCTTGCCAAGAAACTCAATCAGTTTACACGGCGAGTCACCGAGTACTGCATAATGCTGGAAGAGGAGATAGTACCGCACGAGGACTTTCCCAACGGTTACATACCAAAAGAGGTGGACCCGACCATCCAGTTTGATTGCAAGCATTTTATCGACAAGCTCGATCCAGCAACCCAAGATATCCTCGCCTACGTCAAGGAAAACAAACGTTCATAACCAGTGCGTCATGGAGGCAGACTTGCAACGAAATTGTGCCACTGTGGTGCGTGATACAGACGAATCCGAAAAAATCAATGCGGCGAGGATTCATGTTACATGTCCAAATTGGCACGCTCTCCGAAAAATGGCCGATCTAACATTCCCCTGCAAAGAGTACAACGGCACCGAGACCACAGTGGACTTTGAGTTTACCGACAAAATACAATTGGCCGAAGTCAACCACGCGATGTTAGTATTCAGAAAAAATCTAATTGCGGACGGCGAAGGGTTGGCCTCTCATTATGTCGACGCTGCCCCGCCATAACCAGTGCGTCATGGATGCGGACTTGCAACGAAATCGCAGAAATGTACTGCGCGATACAGACAAATACAACGACGTCAATGCAGCGAGGATTCACTTTAAGAGTTCGAATTGGGGCCTTCTCCGAAGCATAGCCGAATACATACATCTAGCATTCCCCTGCAAAGAGTACAACAGCACAGAGACTACAGTGGACTTTGAATTTACCAGTGAAATTAAATTAGCCGAAGTGTATGCTGCGATATCATCATTTGATAGGGTTGGCAAGGCGACTGTTTTCTACCATGTTGACGCTGCCCAACTACCACCCGGCTACACCATGGATTCAAAATCTTAAAACCATAACATCATATCATTTCCATAAACCATCATCTTTGAGAATACATGTACATAACCCCTAGTGTCATGGCAGACAGCCAAACCGTTCCATGGAACCTTCAAGATGCCTATTGGGACAAGGTACATCCGGGTATGAAGGGACGGATTTATCACGAAGTTGTGCTCTTCCGACATTGCGAGTCTACACGCAATGCCGACCTCATGGAAGGCGACGTCAAGTCTGAACAAGATGTAGATGCAATACTAACACCACGTGGCGAAGAGCAAGCCAAACATGTACAGTTTGTTGTACATGGGCTTAAAATACCACTTGATACTACCAGTCTTGTCGTATCGCCGCAGCGTCGTGCCATTGACACCATCGGGAAACACCGAAAATGGGCATTGGCGATACCAGACCTCCGAGAGCGCAACCTCAAGAAAACGTTTCGGATTGAAGATGGGTGTTGCAGTGAGGTAGAAACGCAGAAAGAATTTGAGAATCGAGTAGCACACTATATTGATCTGTGGTCCAAACGCGGAACGGTGGACAAGCGGCACCGCACCATCGTGGTAACCCATTCTTTGTGGATCCGTGAGTTCATGCGTGCGTTGCAGAAAGCGGATCATAACTTCTCGCGGCATCATTTTGGAAACGGAAGTGTTACAGTTATTCAATTTACTGAAGATGAGGATGGCACAAAGCACGCCGAAATACAAATGACAGGGTCGGTGATGCATCTACCGGACCATCTACGAACAGGACACCACCATGCGTTGTATTACTAGTTTTGCCATTCTTGTAGGACGAGCGTTGTATAGACAGGATCCCCGAGCCACCAGCTATCTTCGCCCGCCCTGCTCCACTTTAATGCATAGGCCGCAGCAGCCGTTTGATCCAGCCCCACACCGACAATCCGCTCTGCTTCTTCGTACTCTACATGTTTGCAAGATGCCCACATGCGTGTCGCTACCACAACCTTGTCTCCCGTCTTTAGATGTGGTGATGGAAGCATTATTGAGTGCACATGGTAATGGCCTGATGCCGGCTCAGGGCGTCGTCGAATAAAAGCCTTCGTATCAATCTTCTTGCTATCACTTGACACAATGTGAACCCCAGTATTACGTCTCACTATCGGCTTCTTAGGTCGGGGTACCGGTTCGGTACGTGTCTTGCCGCTACGCATGGTGGAACTGTGTGGTAATCCATAGCAAGTACAAAACAACAGTTGTATTTCATCGTCAAACATCGATTATCTAAAAATACAGCGATTGGGTCTCGCATAAACGATTTATTAATATGGATACCCAGAGCCAAACTAGTGTTCCCGACAAGATATATTGGCCCTCCTTGAGAAAACGTGTCATCGCGTTGGATATTGAAGTCACAGGAAGCGGGGAATCTGGTCGGATCATCCAAGTTGGGATGATGAGTAATGCCTTTCCCGAAAGCATCAACCAGGTCATCAGCTTTGATGCCGCCACCGAACCCGGGTACATGGAGCGTAAGTGTCGTGAAAAGAACATCACGCGCGAAGACCAAGACCGAGCAGTAACATTTAGTGTGTACGCGCCAAGCTTAAGCAAAGACTTGGATGGAGCAACCATCGTGACCTATAATGGTGGCAATGATTTGTTGCATCTTTCGCGTGAGTTTGTTCGTGCAAGCTCTAGTATTAGTGAGATCAACATGCCAAACCGATGCATGCCAACCTATGGTAGTATAATTGATGTCAAGAACCTCGCAACACAGCTGATACCACGCGATAAGATCAAAGGTTATAGTCTGTGGGATGTGTCAAAGTACTTTGGTATTTTGGAAGAAGGTCACGAAGTGGACCGTCACAATGCTGAACTTGATGCGGTTTACACGTACAAGATCTTGGTGATGATGATGAATATGGCGCCAACCATGAGCGCGTTCGAGGGGCTCGTTACCACCGCGCACACAAAAGTTCTCCCAGGTTGGGCCGTCAAAGCATTTTCAAAAAATGTGCCCCCCGTCGAAACAATCCTGTCGGATGAGGAGTTGATTAAGGCTGCCGAAGAGGCGGAAGCTATGGCAGAGGAAGCCGAAGACTTTGCCGATGTGTTGTCTGTCATGGGAAAAGGGTTGAATGATCCACACCTAATTGAAAACATGATGCATAGATCTGCCGAACAAAAAGAGATTGTCAAGGAAAAGCGTTTGGACGCCAATGACAAGAGAATGCAGGTTCGGGTGCCATACCTGGAAAAGTATTCCAAGGCCGCCCGAGACTCGCCGTGGTCTATATCACTGGTCCAAATATACGCCGCGTCTAAACATCAGATCTCATACCGAGAGGCCGGACATCTTCCAAACAGCCACACAGATTGGAAATCGGCTGCACGGGTGGTGCGTGGGTACGCATTAGGTGAAGAAGAAGAGTATTTTGCATATGGCACCAATGTACAGAGTCTTGAATTTGTGGTGGACTACTTCATGTTTGAGGAAAAGCGGATGCGCAGTGCCAAGCATTTTTTCGAAAACAATTGGAACAAGAGTTTCCTTAACAGTGTGGGTCACGTCGGTCCTGACCCACTTACAACCAAACACCGCATGAAACTTGCATCACTGGAGCAGCGAAAGGCCCACCCGATACGGCTCACGGAAAAACACAGACGTTCTCCTTCTGAAGATAACGATTACCCAATAACTCGGGCAAAAAGGATATATGCCATCAACCCAAGTCTCTACCATTAACACCATGGTGCGAATTGCCGTTACATCCAAATCTCCCATCAAGATTGGTGCGGTACGTGATGCTCTATCGGGATTGCAATTAGAGGCAGAGGTAAATGGTTTCAAAACCGACTCTGCGGTTGGAGACCAACCAAGAGGACTCGAACAGACGCACGAAGGTGCTGTTAACCGTATCGCATCAATTCCCCGCAGGGATTACGATTACATTATTAGCATTGAGAATGGCATACATCGTTTGGGCGCGCAGTGGATCGACTCGGCGGTGGTGGTAATTGAGACAAAAGACGGTCGGAGATCCCAGGCCGAGTCGGCTGGTATTCCGATCCCGGCAGTGGCTGTCAGATACGCTGACAATATGGCAGTGCACATTGGTCGCGGAGTCAAAGCCACCACACACACAGAAGCCAACTACTGCGACCCCCATGCCGCCATCACCAAAGGCATGTGGCCACGCCAACGACTACTTTCCCAAGCCATCACGTTGGCGCTCATTCCTATATTGAGCGTAGAGTATGAAGTATAATCCATAATTGCATCATGGCTGCGCGAGTAGGCAACCTAATTCGGGGCTATTACAAGCATCATGAAACTGCTGCCCCTGTCACCAAAAATATACACTCATAATTGCATCATGGCTGCGCGAATAGGCAACCCAATCAATGGTTATTATAAATACCATGGATTGGTTGCCCCTATTGTTGGCATTGTTGCAGGCACGGTGGGTGCCGTCGTAGGGATTGTAAGCGCGGTTCAAAGTTCTTCGACCATAACAGATGCTATGATAACTACCTCTGTTGCAGTACCTGTGTTTGGTGGAGTAGGCGCAGGATGTGGGATCCTTGCGTACTACACGGCACCTGTTCTCATACCGGCTATCGGGATTGCAGGGTTCGCCAAAAGTATACAAATACAAAGAAACTGTGTTTATTCTGGGTTTTGTTGTCCCGCTTTGTAGGCGAGGTAACGGGCAATTTGCTCACGCGAATAGCCTCGAAGACGGCGGGCGAATGGGACCTCGGGAACCTCGGGCTCCATAGGTTCAAGCTCAGACTCGGACTCCTCCTCCTCCTCGTCAGTTGAGAAGAAGTCATCGTCACTGTACTCTGATCCCTCCTCGTCATCACTGTGTTCTTCCTCCTCGGCAAAGTAGAGTTCATTGAGACCGCTTGCGTTGTCATAACATGTCTCAACAATAGTTTGAAGGTCAAACGAGAAGTAACCCTTTCCTCGGAAGAACACCGTGACCTGGTAATCTTCGTCATCGCTGACATCTTCATCCAACATGACACCTGTCAGAATGCAGAAGAATGTGCGCGCGCCGAGCCATGCATCAACGTAGTAGAGACGAAAGAGCTGCGCAGCAATATCTTCCTTTTTGAATTTGGACGAGTTGATAATTTCAGTGAAGATAAGGTGGAGAGCATGGTCGCGGCGTTCCATGTCATCGCCGGCCACGTCCAAAAGTGCTTTCAGATGCTCAAATGCAACCATGACTCTCGTGTTCTGGTAGAACCCACTTCGTCAAGGTTTGGTGGGTGGGTAAAAAAATGTCAAAGTCCAAGCTGCGGATATTTATTGTTGATGAAACAGATGCGCGGCTTCGGTTACTGACAGTGACCAAAATTCCATCCACTATTTCTTCGCTGCCACGCAACCAGTCTATTCGCATTGGTCCGTACACGTTCCGAGTATACGACGGCGGTCCTCCCGGTGGACCTGGGAGTGGTGCTGTGTTTGATGTTCCCAACATTGGTACCTCGGTTCTCACATACCCGGTGGCAATGTGCTCTGACGACCCAGATGCGCTCATCATGACCGAGGCAAGAATCCGAAAACTTATCGTAGATCACACCGTCAACCCGGAGATCTATGACGATGATGAGGACGACGAAGAAGAGGATGACTACGAGACGCTGTACGAGGAGGATGATGTATGTAGCGAAGGAAGCAGTTACGAGGGCGAACCCGTTTCAGACGAGGAAGAGGATGTGTGTGTTCTCAACGATGACGAGGAAGAGGAAGACGATGACGACGACGATGACGATATCGATGTTGACTTTGACCCTACCGTTTAATAAAAAACAATACAAATATTACCACCAACACAAACCCGACCAGAGTACCGCCCACAATACCACCGATATCTTCTGCCGAAGGTGGCGGTTTGACCATGACGGCTGCAGGACGTCTCTGTGCACCATGAGCATCTAGCTGTTTGATTCCAGGAGCCTCGACCATGGCTTCGACAGAGGAAGCATTGATCCCCCGTGCAAACTTGAACGAGCATGACGACGGACCCCATGAGTTGCGCACCAACCAGTACTTTTGACCCGAGTGGGTTGTTCCATACCCAACCAACGATACCGCGTGCGCCATGACAAAGTGAGTTTTGCCATCTGGTCCAGGGTTGGTGCTTGTCCACTTGGGGTCACCTTCGAAACGGCCCCAGTCGAGCTCGGTACTCTCCCACCCAACTCGGTATGGTTCGGACTGATCGCTATGGGCAAGGTACTCGGGGAGATCGCTAAACATGTTGAACGTGGCACATACGGGTCCGTTCAAAGCAATTTCGGCTGCGATGTTTTTGGCGTTGTCCTTGAGAAACTTCGGTGACATGTCATTCGGGGCGGTGTGCAATAAGATCGGGCCACCCATGTCCCGATCCAAAGTAACTCCATAGTGCGAATCAGCTTTGAATCGCTTGCTGTTTTGTGCTGCGGCATCCATGGTGCAAATAGTTCGCACTTCGCCTTGACTCGCATCCCAGTGCACACCGGACCCCGAGTGTTTGGATTGGTACACACCACTCGACACGGTGCCGTGCTGAACTAAGAACTCGAGTGCTGCCGTCACAAACCCACCCGAACAATCTTCGGAGCATCCTTTGGCATTGCCACGGTACATGACGCAGTTATTTGAGCAATCGGTGACCAGCTGGTGGGATAATGTTGTTACCGGCTCCCCGGCAAGGGACAACCGATCATACAACGTTTGTGTCGCCACAATGGCATAACACGAACCACACACGCCTTGTGATACACACCCGGCCAATTTGCCTGTATCTCGCAGGTCTAGTCTAGCAGGTGCTCCGGCAGCGTTATCATGCACGGCAATAGGCACGTCGTTGGAATGTATCATGCTCATGCTGTTACCTCTGTGTCTATGTAATAATTGGGAGGTTCTTCCCGTGGAAGGTTCTTCGCCACCTGTATGCGTTTGATCATTTTCGCCCAACGCCTAGACCGTTTGCATTCAAATACATGTGTATGCCTTCCAAATGCCACAATAGCCTTCTTATTATGGTACGCAAAATACGTGAGTGTTCCTATATCAATACTCAATATCACATTCTCAGTTGCCTTGTCAACCACGTGGATACTACCGCTAGTTTTGCCTACGAAGAAATAGACATCACGGGGCGGAGCATACTCGGACACAAGGTATAAATCGGGATTGTTGCCTCGGTAATTTGTTTCGCCGCGGTATGAGACAATCATGATTTATGGTTGATTGTTAGTCATTATTAAAGATTAAAGGCTCCCCGTGTTGTAGCGTTTGGCTTGTTCTTTTGCGAATTTGACAAAGGTTTCCTTTCCTTCCGAGGGTTCGGGTAATATGGAACACGACCACTTTGCATATCCGTATTCGATTGCCGGCTCTACCTTAGCAAAAAAGTGAATCCCGCTCGCGCATTCAACGTTTGGATCCGAGTTAAACGGTTTCGTGGGCGTTTGCAACCATCCTATCCGGTATTCATATAATCCGTACGCAGGGGAAAATATCGAAAAGGCAGTTTGGTGACAAAAGGGTTGGATAGAAAGATCAATGTCCTTGATGGGCGAGATTGCAAGGGTGATGGCTTTGTTTGCTCTCTGTTTTCCGTCACCTGAATAGCCACAAACAACTCGAGCGTCCTCGGGAATACCAAGCGCAATCACACATGCGGTATAATTATCATCAGCAAGAACTGCGCCTTTGTAAACTATTTGTTTAATCTTAGCAACTTCTGCCATGACTTTGTCTTGGTGGGGTTATGTGTTGTTTGTATTATAGGTTTGTGTTTGATGATGTGATGACGTGGTGTATGTATTTAATGCTTCTTATTCAGAAACAATTAGTGTGGTCATCACCGTGTGAATCCACGGCACTAACGCAACCCACAACAGACTTGTATTTCTGTTGTAGTACCAGTCTATAGTGGCCACATCCCGCAAAAACGCGTCCCACATGTATCCGAGAAACATACCAACCAACACTGGGATGTAACCGGAAAAGTACCAGCCACACCACACCATCCATAATAACCGTGTGATGTACTGAGTGTTTTGTGCAAACACGTGCAACCATATGGGCGCGGGCTGGGGTCGATTGTCGTTGAGGTAAATCTCACCAAGCTTGAGTCGCACTGCCAATTCAAAATTATCCGGCAGCATCATCTGAAAAGGACTAGGGACAACTTCAGGAAGCTCCACCACCTCCTCTCCTTCTTCTCCTTCCTCCGACACCATAACGCACTGTGATTGTGACGAATACAACAGACACTCTAATGAGAAAATGTGCGTTCGTTTGACGTTATTATTCTATACTCTAAATTCATGGTGGATGTCAGTTTATTTCTTATTTTTCGCAATCAGGCGGTATGTCTCTTTGTTGTGGACGGCCGCAGTACCTACCCGTCTCTTTGTTGTAGAAGGTATTGCGCATGGGAGTAGCTACGGCTTTGGCAAAGTTTTCGAGCCTTCGTGCAAGATGCTCCTCCTCCTCCTCAAATGAGACGTTCCGAGTTTGTTGGTCGGTTGGGAGAACGGTTTCTAATATTGAACTTATTTTTGACGGCGAAGCCAATTTCAACAACTTCGCCCGGTCGATAGGGCATCCGGCATCCATTGTGGGAACCTTCGCGACGTCCTCCTTTTCCATTGTAGGAACCTTTGCGACGTCCTCTACAACATCCTCCTCCATTTCAATGCGCGTCTCATCTCTTGGTCTCGGCCTGCAAACATGCACCTCGGCCCACACTTCACGGGCATCTTTAATGTTGAGACACAAGATACCGCCTTTCACACTCATTGTGAATGATACACCAACAAGTGATCCCACGTTACCAAAGTAGCTCATAATGCTGCCCTCGATCAGCGGCTGCGGAACAACAAAATTCACAACAAATTTGCCATCGTATGTATCATACTTGTCAAGATGAAGCCGAAGCCGATCAAGTTTTTCTTGGGTCATAACAGCAGGAATATTTGGGCTACATATCCAGTTGATCTGTACCAAGTTGCCAAACGGATCATATACACCTTCAACGGCCCGAGTGATGATGGGACCCCCAACCCAACGGAGTCCGTTTATCCATCGACCCTTCCCGGCGACTTTGAAGTGCGTGTTCTTTCCTGAAGTGGACATGGTGTGAGGTGAGAGAGGAGGTGGTGGTTATGATGTGAGATTGGTGAGTCTTTGTCAGTATAACAAAACGATGATCATCGTGGCAGACGATGAACATTGGCTAGATATTTATTCTAAAATGAGTCCCAAAACGAATGCGATAAATACTTAAGGATGATTGCGTGGAAACGATTGTCCCGAAGATTAAAACAATTTTATATTCTTGTGTATACATCGCGTCATTGAGGAATACATTACAATATAGTTTGAGCATAACTAGCACGCACCTCACAAACCAAGATGCATGTTACAGTGCAAAGTTATATGAATAATCTTTCGCCCGAGTTGCTTGAAATGATACTCACGTCAGCAATAAATTATGTCGGAATATCACCTGGAATCTTGCACTCGGTGCATCCAAAATGGAGAAATTCTCTACTAAACTGTTACAAGAAGCGCCCATTTCCATTGCACATGTCTTCCATCACGACTCTTTCACTTCTCAAATGGGCTTATACCAACGGATGCCCATGGAACAGCCGTACATGTTCGTATTTGGCAAGAACGGGAAATTTGTCAATGTTGCGGTATGCTAGAACCAATAATTGTACATGGGACAAATTCGTGTGTTCTGAAGCAGCCAAGAGTGGACATTTGAAAGTGTTGCAGTGGGCTCATGCTAATGGGTGCGATTGGGATGAGGATACGTGTTCCGAGGCAGCACTTGGAGGACATTTGGAAGTGCTGCAGTGGGCTCATTCTAATGGTTGTGACTGGGATGATGATACGTGTGCTTATGCGGCCGGCGGTGGTCATTTAGAAGTGCTGCAGTGGGCCCGTGCTAACGGTTGTTCGTGGAATGAATACACATGCACCGAAGCAGCCCGTGATGGGCACTTGGAAGTGTTGCAATGGGCTCGTGCCAATGGTTGTCTGTGGGATGAGGAAACATGCTCATTTGCAGCTTATGGTGGGCACTTGGAAGTGTTGCAGTGGGCTCGTGCCCAAAATCCACCCTGTCCATGGAATACAATAACATGTTCCAATGCAGCCTACAGTGGGCAGTTGGAAGTGCTGCAGTGGGCTCGTGATAATGGGTGCCCGTGGGACACATTTGTGTGTTCCAATGCAGCCCGTTTCGGGAACTTGGAAGTGTTGAAATGGGCTCATGAAAATAATTGCCCATGGAATGAACAAACATGTGCTAAGGCGGCTCTTGTTGGTCATTTGGAAGCACTCCAGTGGGCTCGAAGTAATGATTGTCCATGGGATAGCCACACATGCTCCAGTGCAGCTTATAATAATTATTTGGAAGTGTTACAGTGGGCACGTGCTAATGATTGCCCATGGGATGAACGAACGTGCTCCAACGCAGCCCGTGGAGGGCACTTGAAAGTGCTCCAGTGGGCTCATGCTAATGGTTGCCCATGGGATGAAGACACATGCACTGGAGCAGCCAAAGAAGGACGTTTGGAAGTGCTGCAATGGGCCCGTGCTAATGGGTGCCCGTGGGATAAATACACGTGTTTGTCAGTGGCTGCTCTAAAACATGTTTGTATTAGTGAATGGATTATAAAAATATGACGGTGACGTCATCACTCTTTTGCAAAAGTTTGAACCCGTACGGGCAATGTAGAATCACAACTACAAGTCCGAGGATGAGAACCAAAGAAGAGGCATTGCGGATCAAGGGAGTGAACTGGGAGATTGAGAATCTCCTTCATGGTGATGATACATTCAAGGCAGACAAAATACTCAGGGCATGTGCATTGGCCAAGACTATTCCTGAGGATGACTTAGAGGATGACATTGACACATATCTTCTAGAAGTATTTAGGGATCGTGATGATGGTATAACCCCTGATGAATTGGACATTCTAGTGCGGGCTTGGGTGAAGGACAGCAAGCAATTTCATCCACTCCTTAGCCGGTACAACACACTCGGTTATGTGATGTCACAATCAGCCCACCATCAAGATAATTGGTTCTTTGAAACTTACCCTGCCATGATGGATCGCAAAGTTATGTTTGAGGAGCACAAGAGTCATCTTATTGACGAAATCAATTCATGGTCCAAGGGAGACGTTGAAGATGTTCGCATGATGTTAGATATAGTCTACGATCTTAAAAAGTAAATTATTGTTTCTTGAACAACCTTTCGAAGACTTCAATGCCAAGAATCTTCCCACTCATATCAACACTGCAAGCAATCCACATTAAACCCATTGATGGGTCGTGTTTGTCATCATTGGTGCAATCCTACAAGTATATCTAATAAACCGTCTTTTGATGACTCTTATGGCTCTTGTGTGACTCTTGTGTGGTTCTCGATATATTG
>Ga0233439_10002202_pt1 | contig 22478 bp, 20 predicted proteins | sample SI_123_September_6_FD_182713 | JGI IMG/M metagenome (GOLD analysis project Ga0233439, IMG submission 182713) | Seawater microbial communities from Saanich Inlet, British Columbia, Canada - SI_123_September2016_100_MG | ecosystem: Environmental > Aquatic > Marine > Inlet | place: Canada: British... | reverse complement strand
GCTAAACTTGTCCGCCAACAGACCTTGCGCAATCGGACCACGCAACAGCACTCCAATGTTTTTTTCCAGGCAATAGGGCAGGATGTCTTTTTCGGCACTTCGGCTCAAAACTGAATAATCAATCTGACAGGCGGCACAGTTACCTGCCACGTTGATAGCCTTCAGAGCTTCCAGGTCATTTGTTGAAATCGCATAGTGACGAATTTTCCCCTGCTGCTTGAGCAACTCAAAAGCCTCTACAAAGATTTCTGGGTTTTCTGGAGTGCCGACATGGCACTGGTAGAGATCGATGTAGTCGGTGCCGAGCCGGTACAAGCTGGCATGACAGCAATTGATGATGCTGTGAATGGTTTTCAATCCTACTGGGTCCCCAACCCTTCTGCCCCAATTGCCAACCTTGGTGGCAATCAAGACTTTGTCACGCTTGTTCTGTAAAGCCTTGCCCGTGTAGAACTCGCTCTGCCCAAGACCATAGGAATCTGCAGTATCAAACAGGTTGACGCCTACCTCAATGGCTGCCTCAATCGTACGGATCGCCTGCGCTTCTTCGATGGGCCCCCACTGACCACCGATTCCCCAACAACCCATGGAAATTGAACTCACTTCGTACCCAGTCTTGCCCAGTATTCGGTATTTCATTTATCTGCCTTACTCAAGAGTGTGATTGATTCATTTTAGGAAAATTAATATACTCTCCTGAGTGCATATCTACTATCAAATTGAATTTAAACTTCTTGTTGAGATTCTGTCGAGGAAAGCCCTTCATCCACCACTGACGTAGTCCTTCCAATCCCAGTTGGGCAAGGGTTTTTAGACTGCGTTGAATCCCAATCAATTTGCAAATCAGTTAGATTAGATCAGAGGCAATTTTGGCAGTTCTCACCAACGGGAAAGGAGGGCCCGCCAGTGATCGCCAAGTTGCATTTTACGGTAGGACGATTCGACAGCGAAGGGTCCGAGGATGCCACCATTCCAGGGAAAGCCGAAGGATTCAAAAGCATGCCAGCGCTCTGATATACCACAGAGTCCTTCTGCTACGAGTCGAGCTCCGATAGGTGCTGTGTTGACACCGTGTCCCCCGAAGCTGGTGCAGGCCCAGAGATCTTTTTCGAGTGATCCAATCTGTGGCATCATATGCTCTGCGTAACCCATCAAGCCGGACCACGAATACTCGACAGGAATGGAACCAGATTCATCAACCAACTGGGGGTAGATGCTAGCTAAATCACAACTCATTTTTTCAGAGATACGGGTTGAGTCAACCTCTCCAAAGGCAGTGATGTCTCCACCCCACAATAGGCGATCTCCCTCAACAATCCGATAGTAATTGCCAGCACGACGCCCATCTGAAATGCCATCGGTTGTCCGGATAGCCTGTTGGAGTTTCTTACCGAGTGGTCGGGTGACGACGACATAGGTCGTGATCGGCAAAAATTTGGTACGCAGCTTGGCAAACTCCTTTCCTCCATAGCCGCCACAGCAGAAGACCAGCTGCTTGCAACGCACAGTTCCTTGCTGAGTTGTCACTTCCCAGCCAGATGAGGTCTGTTGGAACTGCTTCATCAAGGTTTCTTCATAGATTGGCACACTTTGTTTTTGCAAAGCTTCTCCAAGCAACAGGCAGAGTTCCAAAGCATCGAAATGAAAACCCTTTGGATCACGCCAGGCCTGATAGTACTTGGAGGTGTCCAGCAGGACCTTGACCATGTCAGAGTCGAGAAACTCCAACTGATAACCGAAATCCTTGACCATTCTCTCTTGCATCCTCAGTAAATCGTCTGCGTTGCTGTAAGTGGATGGATGAAGAATACCGGAAGTGTAAGAAACATCCGCAGTGGTCAACACATCCTTGACCATTTGATAGCCCTCGCGAGAGAGATCAAACAGAGCCTTGGCCTTGACAAGTCCCACCCGCTCCTCAATTTGTGCTTCCCGGCACGCCCAACCTGGGCTACAAAAGCCACCATGTCTACCAGAAGCGCCCGCTCCAATTCGGCGAGCTTCAATGATCAGGGCTGGGCGATTGCGTTCTGTTAGTTCCTTAGCGAGAAACAGACCCGCCAAGCCTGCTCCCACAATGCAGACATCGGTCTCTACTGAACCAGAGAGAGGCTCTCCGAAAGGCTGACGCTCCGCCTGAGCTTCGTACCAGGTAGATTGGCTTTCAAAGGCAAGTGGTGTTGACATTTTTTGGTTAAAGAATGCTGGAGTTTGGCTCTTGGATTTGGGAAGTGGACTTGTTGGTTCTTAAATTAAATCAGAATCCCTCGAGAACGATCTTACCCCGGGTCGTTTTGCTCTCAAGTTGGGCATGAACCTTTTTGAGATTGGCAGCGTTGATTTTACCCACAACTTCGGTCGCAGTAGAACGAATCTTTCCAGCTTCCACAAGATCAGCAACTTGATTCAGTAGAGTACGTTGCTCTTCGATATCCGGAGTGCTAAAGAGCGTCGGGTGAACATCAGCTCCCAATGGAGTGAGATGGATTTCATCTTCAGTGGCTTCGCATCCAATGTTGGAGGATCATCGATCAGCCCAAAACGGCCCTGTGGGGCAATCAGTTCAACAATGTCATTGTAGTGCAGATCCGTTTGTGTAGTGGAAAATACAAATCCTGGTTTACCCAAGCCCATTGCCTCAATCTGTGAAGCCAGAGACTGACTGTGATCAATCACATGATGGGCACCTGAATCGATGCCCCACTGTTTTGTCTCTGGGCGAGAGGCAGTAGCGATAATTGTCAAATCAGTCATTGCCTTCAAGATTTGCAAGGTGATCGAACCAACACCTCCAGCTCCGCTAATGACTAGGATCAACTTACCACCTTCTACCGTTGGGCGTTGCACCTCCAGTCGGTCAAACAACATCTCCCAGGCTGTAATTGCTGTTAGCGGCAACGCTGCTGCCTCAGAATCACTCAGGTTTGCTGGCTTTCTACCAACAATCCGCTCATCTATCAAATGGAATTCGCTATTGGTCCCAGGTCGGTTGATGACCCCCGCGTAAAAAACTTCATCTCCTACTTTGAAGTACTCCACCTCAGGCCCAATCACGTTGACAACTCCTACCGCGTCATACCCAAGAATTTCCCAGCTATCCGGTTGTGGTTGACGGTTGGCCCGAACCTTTGTGTCGACAGGATTGATAGACCGCCTTGATCTCAACCAGCAGATCTCTTCCATGTGCTACAGGTTTTTCCAGAGTGATATCTTGCAGTGCATCTTGCCGTTCAATCAGTCCGGGTTGTTGAAAACCAACTGCTTTCATGCGGTTCTCCAATTCTGAAGTGAATTATTTCTTGGTCGAGAACAATCGGGGGTTTACCAAAAAGTTTAGCCGAACTTCACCATGCCCACAAAAAAGGGAATTTCAGTTTGCAGCACCATTTTGGATTTCTCAAGCATGGCTATCGTTCTCTCTTATACAAAATTGGACAACAGATAGTGAATCTTAATTTGTTTTTCTGATTTTTTAAAAAAAATTCAATAAAATTCAAAGTATTTAAAAATTTTTAAATATTTAAAATTAGATACTTATAATTTTTTTCTTAAATATATTATTTTAATTGTTGAAATAAATTAACAAATGAATTATTTATGTAACATACTATCAAAACTGGGGAGCAATGAGACTTTCTGACATCCCTCAATCGCAGAATCTGAAAAGAAGGAGACCAAATGTCATTCGCATCAAAAATTGCAAAATCAATTCAATCTTTGACAAACTCATTCCACAATGAGCCGTCCTATTCCTTCCTTGCCTCCGAAGAGCGAAAATGGATGCTACGTCAACAACAAGCTACCAAAATCTTTGAACCAGTCCCAAATTCAATGGGATGGAAAAAATTTGGTTCCTGAGTCTGTCACTACACCCCTTTACATCACTCGCATCAGAGTATAAATATTACTTTGATGCGTCTGCCCAATTTTCCCACAAAAAAACTTTCAGTTTACTGTTTCCTCTTTTCAAAAAATACTGAAGAAACTTCAAAACGAACTGAGGGATCGACCAGGCAGCAGTGCCTCCAGGTCCTGGTGCGCAGCTACAAACTCAGCGAGTTTAGTTTCAGTATTAAACTGAAGTTCTAAAAGAACTTCATTCGAATCTGGATCGGGTAGGATTGCGCCCTGTTGAAATCCAATTCGTATGTTGTCGGTGAACTCCTCTGTCAATTGAACAAAGAAGTCCACACTGACACGAACAAAACTCAACTGACTATCAAAAAAACACTGCACATTGCCCAGCAGCACCAGCTTGTTGACCGGATCCACATTTGCGTAGCTGACCGCATTGATTCTTCTCAGCCTCAACACATTTCTCATCGCACGATCTGCTTCTTCTTTGTGTAGACCAAAATGATCACAATCGCGATTGACCCGCCCGTAATAGACTAGTTCGGCCTGGTGAGAATATTCGCGAATCATTTCACGAGTCTGTGGGCCAAGGCTCTGAGCGAATAATCCAATCGGGAAAGCCAGCCAAATTGTGAGTATTGCCAACAAATGCATGAATTTCCTGGAGTGTTTGGATTGATTGGTTCTGTCCATATTCATTGTTTAGACCTTTTTCAGTCAATCAGTGTTTGCCTCGGGCAATTGTAGCTTCCCATTGGGCGAATCTTCATCGTCATTGATATATCTCATGAGACTTGACAAAACTAATTGATCAAATGGAAATGTTGGATTGCTTCCCAATTTCTTCTTTCTTCAATTTGTTGCAGTTAGATTTATAACCCTTTCAATCCCCTCGACAGAGTAGATCTAATCAAAAGTCCCTTTACCAAATTAACAAAGGCACTCCAGGGCCGAGGTGGTATCAAACCGATGATCCACATTGCTTTTCCGTTGATGATTTCTACTTCAACGGAGGCAATGCTGATGTTTATTGATCGGTTGTATTTGAAGCAAGTCAGTGCCGAGGCAATGAATGCGTGTTTGAGTGGGGGGTTTACCTCTTTTGCATTTGTCTCTTTTTTTATCGGAATCATTGGCTTCAGTACGGCCTTGGTGGCTCAATATTTTGGGGCAAATCAGCACCAAAACTGCCCTAGGGTGCTCACTCAAAGCATTTTGTTTAGTTGTCTAAGTGTTCCGATTATTCTGGCACTCATTCCCGTTGGGAGATGGTTGCTTGCAACAGCAGGGCTCTCCGACGGAGAGGTGGTTCAGGCCAAAACTTACCTGACAATCCTCATGGCTGGGACTGCCCTAGACCTGGTTCGTCATAGTTTGAACAGTTACTTTGGGGGATTGGGCAAAACCAAAGTTATCCTGCTATCTACCTTTGTGATGGCGATTGCCAACGTTGGCGCGAACTATGTGCTGATTTTTGGCAAGTTGGGATTTCCGGAGCTTGGTATCGCAGGGGCAGGATACGGGACGGTTTTCGCTTGGTTCACAGGTGCACTCACTTTAGCGATTATCTATTTTCGGCAAGTACGGTTACCAGAGTATCAGATCCTGAGGAGCTTTCAGTTGGACCTTGGGATTCTGAAAAAGCTTTTTCGCTATGGTTTCGCAAGCGGGCTGGAAATCACTCTGCCAATTTTTGCGATTGATCTACTGATTCTCGCTTTTCAATCTTATGGAATCATTGTTTCCACTGCCATCACTGTGGCGTTCACTTGGATTCACACACTCTTTATTCCGGTAATTGGCTTGGAGATTGGGACAATGAGCCTCACAGGAAGATTCGTAGGAGCCCGAGATCCAGATGCAGCAACTGACTCTGTTTTTTCGGGTTTACTTTTGGCCTCAATCTATGCCTTCGTTGTCTCTCTGGCCTGTCTATTGATGACCCCAATGATGATCGGGATATTTCTGGAACCAGATTCCTTGACTGAGACAGTTGATCTCGCAAAGTGGGGTACTCAGCTCAACGCTTTCCTGATGTTCATCTTAGCTTGGTCCGCTATTCTGGGAGGAGCATTGCGTGGAGTTGGAGACACTTACGGAGCAATGATGATTTTTGCTGCTTTCTGGTGGTTTCAATACTTACTCGTCTTGATGCTGATTCGGATTTTTGAATTCACACCTAGCGAGGTTTTGGCAATCCACGCTTTCTCATCACCAATACTTTGTTTGGCAATGTTGGTGCGTTTTCGAAGTGGTGCATGGCGCAAACTTGAGTTGGTCAGCACCTAGTTGTTGCTACGATCCGGGTTCGGGTCGTGATGTGTGAAATGACAGGAAGGCTTATTTGACTTGGCAAGCAAGTTTGCAAAGAGTCAGGTTTAATATCCAGCTTAGCGAGAGTCTCCAGGGGGAACCAGTGGAAAACTTCGTGTGACTTGCTGATAAGTTTGTTGCGATCTGAAAGCCACTGGAATTCATAAGATCTACAGAACTCCCGGCAGAGTTGTCCTCGATAGTCAAAGAAATTTTTCAGCGGTTGCTTTCAACGAAGCGACTTCACACTTTCTCTCGAGTTCTTCCTCAAGTTCTAGACAAATTGCGGCCATTGAGGATTTCCCAATTCTAATCCTACCGCCAGACGGATTTCACCAAGATTCTCTAGTAAGCCAACATAGCAAAATCTGTTTTTCCGAAAGGATGATTCATCCAACTCGAAAGTTCAGCAGGGGCCCTGACAGTTCCGCGCAGATGTCACTCATCGCCCTCTATTAAAGATATTTTTCTTGTTTTCCTTTTGGGACTCCAATTAGGCTAAGAGTATGGGAGTCAGGATTTCCGTGATGAGAAGATCTGCAAGCACAATCAACCCGAACCCAATATTGATCCGAATCAGTAGCTGCATGACTTCAGGCCACCTGCTCCTGAGCTCTGCTCGTTCGTCCTTCAACCAAAACCACTTATATCCAAGAAATAGCAAAACAGGTGTGTGCAGGGCGATCCAAATTAGCGGATAAAACATTGCTTCTTTATTAGAGGACTCAGCTCAACAAACAAAGTTGGGACTATAATTCTTTGACAAATATACCCCAGAACCACGAAGTTGAGAATAATGACTATGAATTTCATATCCTTAGCAGATTGGCGTTATAATTTTCTCAAACTTAAGTTCAGTACCAAGCTAAATGCTTTTGTAATTTTAGGCTCGAACAATAGAACCTACTAGCAACTATATTTGAATCAAGCTACCAAGGATCACTAGCGATAGTTTGATCAAAATTTTCTATCAACAAATTCCACCTGAATAAGTTGATCCAATCAATTAATTGTTAAGCATGGCGAAACATGAGTAAGACAACCACTGCTGACGAGGTCCTAAATTTCTGGTTCAAAGAGTGTACTCCCGAACAATGGTACAAGAAGGATGCTGATTTTGATGTGTTACTTTTCAGACGTTTTGAAACCACAGTTTCTTCAGCGCTGAGGGGAGAGATGGAAGCATGGCAAACTGATTTGAATGGATGTCTTGCGGTAATCCTAATGTTGGACCAGTTCACCAGAAACATTTTCCGAAATACGCCCAAAGCTTTTTCAGGAGATGGAAAGGCCCTAAAATTGAGTCTTGCCTGTAATGACAAGGGATACCTAGAGCATGATAATCACACTTATCGTCAGTTCATGTTGATGCCGATGATGCACAGTGAATATATCGCCATTCAGGATCAGTCTCTACCACTGTTCAAGGAATTCACCAGCGAGCGCATTTATGAATATGCCATCAGGCATCGAGACATTATTCAGAGGTTTGGACGATTTCCTCACCGCAATCAAATTTTGGGGCGCGTATCAACTGAGGAAGAAATCGAATTCCTCAAACACCCTGGATCCTCATTTTAAGAATGCCAGTTGGAGTTCAGGGGCCTACCAGTTTATTTGAAAAGAAAATCACTGTTCGCAATCACGGTTGTTGATTTCTCCATCAGGCATCACATTCTTGCAGAATCTGACATTCCAAGCCTGGCTCTCAAGGTCGATGTTGGTTTCTCTGAAGTAAACTCCACTAAGATCAGCATCATCCAATTTGGCTCCCGTTAACTGTCCTCCCCGAAAGTCCACAGTTTTTTGGTAAGTAGATCCAAGTCATACAGTTTGTAGGCAAATATCAGACTTTCCAGCAAATAATTGATCAGTAGCAGGACTGAAAACTGACTCAATAGAATCAGAGTTTTCATCTTCATTTTCTCCTACAGGGGAATATCATTTTGAACAAATTGTTTAATTGATTGGATCTGAGCAGATAAGTTTTAGATGAGTTAGGAAGAAAACAAGAAGTTTATTCAAAGCCCATTGATCAACAGAATTTGACCTGATTATATCATGCTTTTGCTTCTAATTTTGAAGCTTGGACGAGATTTTAGGCTGATTCTTGCCAACCTCCCCCCAATCTCCTCCAAAATATTTAAGAATGTTTTATAAATGTGACATCACGTTTTTGTTGAAACTTCGTCAGAAGCGATTTCTTCAGTCAAATTTATCGAGGCAATCAGAGTCACAGCAAGACTACCTAAACAGCATTCGCAATCAGGATTCATTCACTTTCGAAGACTACTCAGAACAGCTTCGAGATAATCCCCACTTGGGTAAGGAATTGAGCATCCTTTATTTCGAACATCAGGAATCGGAACAGACCTCATCCAAGGAGGTTTGAATTTATTTTTTTAACACAACACTCACCGAAACTAGAGATTTCAAAGTTTGCTGCGAAGGTCTGAAATCTCAAGCTAACCCTCCTGCCTGAACACAAACTTTCACCAGTCATCTCTGCAATCAGAGGAAGTCTTTGCTTGCTTCTTGAACTCATCTTAATGAAATCTGGCTTAGTTCATTTCTTTTAGAGAAGAATGCACCGCTCTTCTTGACTGACACGCTTCTCTAAGATCATTTTTCATAATCTGATTACCTGAGTTCTTCAATGTCCAAGTTGACTATCGTTGCCCACATTACCCTACATCCTGAAAAAATTGATTTTGTCAAAACTGAAATGGCTAAGATGTTTCCAATCACCCGCGCTGAAGAAGGTTGCTTGCAGTACGATCTACATCAAGATAACAAGAATCTCGCCTACTTCATGATCTATGAGAACTGGACTTCTTATGAAACCTGGCAGGCACACATGAATGCCGAGCACATGGCCGTTTATCGGAAATCCATCGAAGGTTGTGTGGAGGAAACCAAAATTCATGAGATGACTCACTTGATCTAACAACGGCAAATGATTCGCTCCAGATTCTATTAGTGGATTTGAAATTTTGTTAGGGGTTTAATAATGCCCTAAAAATCTTCCGTAATTTTTTCGAGGAACCTAGACTTGAAGCGAAACAAAAAGCTAGTTTCACTGCTGACAAGGATAGTATTGATTTGGGTAATCCCCTCCGCAGTTGTTCTAGCTTCAACTGATGCCTTCCAACGATCTCAGGTTGGGCCCGTTGGGTTATTGAAAGACCCTTGGGAAATACTCTATGCCCCCAACGGTAAACTATGGATCACAGAACGGAGCAAGGGAGAAGTTTCTGAGGTGGAACCTTACAGTGGTGCCAAACGGAAGTTGTTGAAAATTGAAGATGTCTATCCCTTCGTTGGACAGGCTGGTCTCTTGGGAATGGATCATCACCCTAATCTTGGCAAGGGAGTCAATGAGGATTGGGTTTATTTGACATATACCTATCAATCAGGGGACAGACCCTTCCAAAGACTAGTGCGCTACAGATATGACAATCTGAATGATCTTGGGCAATTTGTGGATCCCAAAGTTTTGCTGGAAAACTTACCTTCCAGCAATGATCATATTTCTGGTCGGCTGAAAATAGGTCCTGACAAGAAGATTTACCTAACCATTGGGGATATGGGAGCCAACCAGTTTGGGAACAAGTGCAACCCGATTGAATCACAAAGAATACCAACTTCTGAAGAAATCAAGCAGCAAGATTGGTCCACCTACAAGGGAAAGATCCTCCGAATCAATCTAGATGGCAGTGTTCCAATCGACAACCCACTCATTTCAGGGGTACAAAGTCACATTTATTCATATGGGCATCGCAATGCCCAGGGATTAGCTTTCAGTAAGAATGGTGATCTTTTCTCCAGTGAGCATGGACCTAAGTCGGATGACGAGGTAAACCGAATTGAAGCAGGAATGAATTATGGCTGGCCACATATCGCGGGTAAACAGGATAATCGGGCTTACAGTTTCTGTAACTGGTCAACTCATCCCTCCTGTGAAGTTCTGAAATTTAGTGATTATTTCTGTCCTAAGTCAATTCAAACCAACTTAGAATCTGATTGGTATCATTCCAACTATAAAGAACCCTTACAAACCTTCTTCACAGTCCCTAATGATCATAATTTTAGACAACAATCCTGTGGGCACGAGTTCATTTGTTGGCCCACTATAGCCACTTCAAGTTTGGAAACCTATGAGTCAGACAGTATTCCGAATTGGTCTTCCTCTCTGTTAGTCGTGAGTCTCAAGCATGGGCAACTTTACAGACTCAAGTTGGATAACTCCCTTTCTCTAATCGAAGAGAGACCAGAGTCGTTATTTCGTACACAAAATCGCTACAGAGACATAACAATCCATCCTGATGGGAAAACTTTATATATCATCACAGACAGCGAGGGGCTAACCAAAGCGATTAGAGGAGGGAGTACGAAAGATCTTCATCATCCTGGAACGATTCTCCAGTTTAGCTTCCGAGATAGACACTGAAGGCAAATGAATACCTCACCGAGACACCTTAAAATTCTTTGGAAGTTGAGTTTTAGACTGGTTAAACAATCAATTCAGACAACCCCTTCAATTACTAAAATTAGAGCGTTTTGATCCCTAGTTGGTTTTACCGCGGCTAACAGCCAGTTTTAAAGGCAGGAATATTCAGTGCATTCCCCGAAAGAAAATTACTTCCATCTAATCGCAAAATCTGGGGGGATATGCGAACCACTATCACTACGTTTACGCTCTCGATAATTTTTGTACTGATCAGTTCCAGCACTCTATTTGCCTGTCATCTGGGAATCTGGGCTGGAGCATGGACTGTTGGACACAAGCAGAATCGAGTAGGGGTCAACCCGACACCACCGACCAATATTTTCGAAATTTCTACTGAATTGACAAAAACATCTTCCGCCCATACTACCGCCAGTTCCTATGCCACTACCGACTCTACCATCATCACCACGATCTGTGACTGGAAGAGTGCGAATATCGAGAAGTTCTTTAATGAAAGCTATGAGGAAATTGCAGAGGAAAGTGCTCAAGGTTCAGGTACTCATCTTGAAGCCCTTGCTTCATTAACAGGATGTCCCGCTGATAAATATTCAACTTTTGAGCAAGTGATGCATCAGAACCATCATTACGTTTTTGCAGCAAATGAATATGATGGCTCGATTGGGAACCTCTTTAACGTGCTAAATTCTGAAGAGCAGCTGCAAACCTGCCTCGAGAATTCTTAATCACCCTTTGCCAATCGTATCTACTGGCTAATCAAGTGCAGCCTTTAATGCCCCCAATTCTAGGTTAGGAAAGTGTCTTAGTAGAAGTTTAACTCCATGCTTAGACTCCGGTCTGGATGACTTCCCGAAGAATATCTTCAGCAAACCTCTGTTTACAGCCACAATCAGTGAGCGTATATTTCTTCAAAAATGACACTACTAAAACCTTAATCTGGTCGATCGATTTTGATGAAATAAGATGAGAAGCAAGTTCAAATTTTGAAACTTTAGCAGATGTAGGCTTGTTCGAATCAGCTTTGTTCTTGAATCAACGCTCTTCGCTTTGCTTGTCATCACTTTCGAGACTTTCGCTCAAGAGAAACCAGGGATTAGGGCTTTCTCAAAGGAACAACTGATCTCAGCAGGTTCAAAAATTTATCAACCAAAGTGTGCCAGATGCCACGGTCGGAAAGGACAGGGTCAGTTTAATGGGCATGATGCTGCACCGAAGCTTCGAGGCAATTATGCCAACCTCGCTACCGAAGAGATAACCAGTCAAGTCACTCGAGGAAGTGCCTACATACCAAAATTTGATTACTTGAGTGATCAAGACATCCCAGCTGTGGCCACCTACATTCGAAACTCTTTTGGCAACCAGCTTGGTATTGCAAATGTGCAGGAAATCAACGAACTCTGTCGGTAAAACTTCCAATTGATTCAGCTCACTTCCTGATCATTTCCCCCAGATTCTAGAACAGAATTCATATTCTTTGTATTGCCAAGTCGGGCATTAGCTACCATACTTGGGCACTTGATTTAAGGTGAAGGCTTTTGGGTAGATCATCAGCATCAATCTTTCAAAGTCTGTAATGATAATCCGTCACTTTTTCCAGAACATGAGGTGAAAAATGAGCAGTCATCAGTCGCTGAAAATCTCTAGACGTACATTGATCAAAGGCACAGCCAGCGCTCTCGTGCTTGCACCGAGTCTCGGAATTTTGCCCTTTGCCTCGGCAAAGGATCCCATCAAGACTGCTGGTATCTACACAGTCCCCGTTGAGCAGCAGTGGGTAAGCCGGATCCACAGAGCGGCGTTAGCGGCACAGTCACGAGGTGACATCGCCTACACGTTCACAGAAAATACTGCCAACACCGACTATCCAAGAGTGATGAGGGAATATGCAGAGCAAGGGAATACCCTGATCATCGGAGAAATTTTTGGTGCCGAAGCAGAAGCAAGAGAGGTTGTGGCGGAATACCCCGAAGTTGCTTTTCTGATGGGATCATCTTTCAAGGAAGACCCAAGTCTGCCAAATCTAGCCGTCTTCGATAACTATATCCAGGATGCCTCATATTTGTCGGGTATTATTGCTGGGGCAATGACAAAGTCTGGCAACATCGGAATGGTTGGTGGATTCCCAATCCCCGAGGTAAATCGATTGATGCATGCCTTCATGGCAGGAGCACGAGAGATGAATCCTAACATTCGCTTTCAAGTCTCTTTCATCGGCTCATGGTTTGACCCACCAAAGGCCAAAGAGACTGCGTTTGCTATGATCGAAGGAGGCGCTGACCTTTTATATGCAGAGCGCTTTGGTGTCTCGGATGCTGCCAAAGAAAGAGGTATTTTGGCCATCGGCAACGTGATCGACACCCAAGATCAGTACCCAAGCACCGTGGTCGCATCAGCCATTTGGCATTTTGAGCCCACAATGGATGCTGCTGTCGCTGCAGTTCAATCAGGGAAATTCAAAGCTGCTGATTACGGTATCTATTCGTTCATGAAGCATGGGGGATGTACGCTCGCACCATATGGTACTTTCGCTGGTAAGATACCACAGAAGGTTGTTGATATGGTGGCAAAGCGTACTGCAGAGATCAAAAACGGTAGCTATACTGTCACGATCAATGACAACGAACCAAAATCCAGCTGATCCACTTTAAAGCTCTCTAAGATGGGAGAAGTCGTCCTTCGTCTTGAGGGGATCACCAAGAATTTTGGAGCCCTCAAGGCGAATGAAAATGTCAGCTTGAATTTGGAGAAGGGTGAGGTACTTGCGCTGCTAGGCGAGAATGGTGCAGGCAAAACCACCTTGATGAACATCCTTTTTGGCCAATATACCGCTGATTCTGGAAGGGTGGAGGTTTTCGGCAAAACTCTTCCACCAGGTATGGCTAGTGCCGCTTTGGATGCTGGAGTTGGAATGGTTCACCAACATTTCACCCTTGCGCACAATCTCTCCGTTCTTGAGAACGTCATTCTTGGGGCCGGTTCTCTCTGGTCCTGGAAGGTACGATACAAGCAAGCCCGTCAACAACTCCTCGAACTTGCCAATCGTTATCACCTGAAGGTCAACCCTGATGCGAAAGTCTCTTCTCTAAGTGTGGGAGAGCGTCAACGGGTAGAGATTCTCAAAGCCTTGTTTCGACAAGCCAAGATCCTGATCCTGGATGAACCAACCGCCGTCCTGACCCCTCAAGAAACCGAATCACTTTTCAAGACTCTAACGGAAGCTACCGAACAAGGGCTATCTATCATCTTTATCTGCCATAAACTCCATGAAGTAATGAAAATTGCCAAAAAAGTGGCCATCCTTCGTCATGGGAAACTCGTAGCGACCAAAGAAACCAAAGAAACCAGCCCAAATGAATTAGCTTCTTTGATGGTTGGGAACCCGATTAGCCCCACAGCAGTTACTGAAAGAGAGTCAGGGTCCGTATTAATGGAGTTATTGAATGTGTCCACTGAGACTCGGCATCACTCAAAGGGCCTGAAGAATGTTTCTTTGAGGCTTTGCTCCGGAGAAATTGTGGGGTTGGCTGGTGTCTCTGGTAACGGTCAAACATCAATTGCAGATTTGGTTGCAGGACTGATCACTCCCTTTCAAGGGAAACTACATTTTGATGGAAAACCGATAGACCAATGGTCTCCACGCCAATCGATTCTCAGTGGTATCGCCAGGATTCCTGAAGACCGACATCATGCCGGGACTATCGCTGATTTTTCCTTGACCGAAAATTCCATCATTGAAAGATATCGTGATCAGCCATTTGCTCGTCATGGGTGGGTCAATTGGCAAGTTGCAGTAAATTTTACACAGGAACTCATCAAACAATACGACGTTCGTTGTCCTGGTCCAAACACGAGAATACGGTTGCTTTCAGGGGGAAACATGCAAAAACTCATTTTGGGGCGTGTGCTCCAGAACGATCCCCGAGTGATCCTTGCACATCAACCCTCACGAGGGTTGGATATCGGAGCAGTACACTACGTCCACAAGAAGTTATTGGAAGCCCGTCAAAAAGGTGCGGCCATTTTACTAATTTCCGAAGATTTAGATGAGATCCTCCAATTATCAGATATCATTCATGTTTCCTCGGAAGGCAGAGTTAGCCCTGCTTTTCAACGAGGTAAAGTAACACCTGCTGATTTGGGCGGTTGGATGTCTGGGGCTGCGTTTGCTAAGCAGGAGACTATGCATGCGTCTTGAAGCAATCCCAAATCCAAGCCTGTCCAGAAGATTCCTACCACCGATTTTAGCACTAACCGCTACCGTCTTCATCGCATCCTTCCTCGCGATGGTTGCTGGTGGGAATCCTTTCGCTGTCTTGGGGTTGATCATTAAAGGCGCAGTAGGTTCCAAGTTTGCCCTGCTGGAAACTCTAAATCGTGCAACACCGTTGATTTTCACGGGGCTGGCGGTTGCAGTAGCTTTTCGTGCCAAATTATGGAACATCGGAGCAGAAGCGCAGTTATATTCTGGTGCTATCGTAGCCGTACTAATGGGTACAGGCGCCCTCGCCTGGTCCTCCCCAGCACTCATTCCCACAATGATCATCTGTTCAATGTCAGCGGGTGCATTGCTGCTTCTAATCCCTACTCTCCTGAAAACCAGGTTGGGCGTGGATGAAGTCGTTACTACTCTCTTGCTCAATTTTATTTTTCTCCTGCTTGTTTCTCTATTGCTTGAAGGCCCTCTCAAAGATCCAATGGGAATGGGTTGGCCCAAGTCGTCCCGTTTGCTGGCAGAGGCCCGTCTACCAAGAATCGTTGATGGGCTACGATTGCATTGGGGTTTTGGGATTGCTTTAATTGCAGCTTTTGTTATCTGGATCGTGAACAACAAAACTACTTTTGGCTACGCTATGAGAGCCGTTGGCTACAACGCTGAGGCAGCCCGTTATGCAGGAATGCCTGTAAATTTAATCATGACGCAAACAGCACTGTTATCAGGAGGGCTCGCAGCCCTAGCTGGGTTCTCCGAAGTAGCCGGCCTCAAGGGTACCCTGACTCTTGATCTATCACCAGGCTTTGGTTATTCAGGAATTATTGTAGCCATGCTGGCCTTGCTACATCCTCTGGGAGTTGTCATGGCGGCTCTATTTGTTGCTGGTATTTTTGTGGGCGCTGACAGTATGAGTCGAGCAGTCGGAGTCCCCACCTATCTCGCAGATATCATGCTCGCTACTGCACTGCTTCTGATGGTAGTTGCAGTATTACTGACAAAGTTCCGGATCATGCGGGATTAATTCATGGAGATATTAGAAATTTTTCTGACTGCGAGTTTCTGGACTGCAGCGATCCGAATCGCTAGCCCATTAATTCTAGCAACTATGGGAGAATTGATTTGTGAACGGGCCGGCATTCTCAACCTCGGTATAGAGGGAATCATGGTCGCTGGAGCCTTTGTTGGTTGGTTTGGGGCTTACATTGGTTTGGGTCTTTGGGGTGGGGTGCTCCTGGCTTTCCTGGTTGGAATGTTCTTAGGGTTACTCCACGCGAGCATGACCGTCAGCTTAGGATTATCCCAGCATGTGGTGGGTCTTGGAATCACACTGTTGGCAACATCGCTGACTTATTATGCCTACCGAGTGGCTTTACCTGAGGTAACTTCTCCACCAAAAATCGAGGCCTTCCAGCCTATCTCTGTCACCATTTTAGCTTACATCCCAATCCTAGGGCCTGCCCTAGCCGAGCAGACCCCTCTAACTTATTTGGCTATTGCAACAGTACTGATCACTGCGTTCGTATTGTATAGGACTCCTCTTGGTCTTGCTCTAAGGGCTGTTGGAGAAAATCCATCTTCTGTTGCAGCTCAGGGGCTATCTGTGCTTGGGTTACGAATGGGGGCGGTAGTTATTGGATCCGGTCTAATGGCACTGGGGGGCGCCTTTTTGACTCTTTCGGCCTTTGATAGTTTCTTTTTTGGGATGGTCAATGGCCGTGGTTGGGTCTGCATAGCTCTCGTTGTCTTCGGTGCCTGGAAACCTCACAAAGCCTTCTTGGGAGCAATTCTATTTGCGGCTTTCGATGCCTTTCAGATTCGGCTTCAGCAGAGCAGCATTGGTGCAGACATTCCCTATCAGATTTTCTTAATGATGCCCTATTTCTTGTCCATCGCTGCTTTGGTGGTTATGTCTCGGAAAGCAGAGGTCCCAGCAGCATTGATGGTACCCTTCTACAAAGGAGAGCGCTAATGTTTGACATTATTGTGAAGGGAGGAACTTTGCCGGATGGTCGAGTTCTGGATATTGGCATCGAAGGGACAAGAATTTCGGCGATGGACAAAGATCTAAACAGCCCAACTGAAATACTAATCGAAGCTCAGGGGGATCTGGTGTCTCCTCCCTTCGTAGATCCGCATTTTCACATGGATGCCACTTTGTCCTATGGAACTCCACGCTTGAACAAATCTGGAACATTGTTGGAGGGCATTTCTCTCTGGGGAGAATTACTTGAGGAATCAACCGTTGAAGAGATGGTAGATCGTGGCTTGGCATACTGTGATTGGGCGGTTTCCATGGGCCTACTGGCTATCCGAAGTCATGTAGATACCACGGCCGATCACCTGAAGACCGTTGAAGCAATGCTCGAAGTACGTGAGCAAGTGAAAGGATATTTGGATCTACAACTCGTAGCCTTCCCACAAGATGGTTTTTTTCGAGCACCAAATGGACGAGAAAATTTACTCCGAGCTTTGGATATGGGTCTCGATGTGGTTGGAGGGATTCCTCATTTTGAGCGGACTATGGAGGATGGTCGAAGATCAGTCCAGGAGTTGTGCCGTATCGCTGCAGACCGGGGTTTGCTTGTGGACATGCACTGTGATGAGAGCGATGATCCAATGTCACGCCATGTCGAGTCACTCGCTGCGGAAACCAACGCTCTAGGCCTGCAGGGGAGAGTAGTGGGCAGCCACCTGACTTCAATGCATTCAATGGATAATTATTATGTATCCAAGCTGCTGCCTTTGATGGCTGAAGCTGAACTTCAGGCAATTTCGAATCCACTGATCAACATCACGCTTCAGGGCCGACACGACAGTTTTCCAAAAAGACGCGGCTTAACCCGTGTGCGTGAAATGCAGGCACAGGGTATTGATGTCGGTTGGGGACAAGATTGTGTACGTGATCCTTGGTATGCGCTTGGTACCGCAGATATGCTGGATGTGGCCTTCATGGGCATGCACGTAGCCCAGATGACCAGTCCTGAAGAAATGGCGCGCTCTTTCACGATGGTCACCGATATGAACGCCAAGATCATGCATCTTGAGGACTATGGACTTGAAGAAGGCAAGCAGGCTTCTCTGGTGGTTTTGGATGCCGCTGATCCGATTGATGCTCTCCGCTTAAGGCCAGCACGGTTGGCTGTCGTTTCGAAGGGAAAAGTGGTGAGTACTCAGCCAAGGGCTGATGCAACGATGAATTTACCCGGAAGGCCTACTATGAAGAATCGACGGCACCCTATTCCCCAGTCTAGATAGAAGATCAGACTCAACGGGTTTAGAGCTTAGAAATCAACTTAAATTATCTGCAGTCACCCATTGAATTGAACAAGAACTACAATCATCAGGCAGCAAAATCTTTAATAACCATCACCTTTCACAATCTTTATTTGTGACCTCTCCATCAGGCATTACCGTATTGCAGAGTCTTGTAGTTGATGGACCCTGAACAGGTGAAGCTTCTTCATCAAGAGTAGTACCTGTCAAATCCGCACCGTTCAAGTTAGACTGGTAGAAGGTGGCTCCGATAAGTTTTGCATCTTTTAAATTGGTGCCCATCAGATTGGACTCATAAATTTCTGCACCTTTCAGATTGGCTCTGCCCAAGTCACTATTTTCAAAATTTGCGTACCAGACTTTCGCTCCTTCCAACACAGCATTATCCAGAGTGGCGCTGACCAATTCAACTTCGATCAAGTTCGCACCTGTCAGGTCTGCTTCCTTTAGATTGGAATAATTGAAGGATGCATTTCGCACCGAAGAATTTCTGAGGACACTCATCCACAAAGTAGTGCCTGTCAAGTCTGCTCCCGAAAGTGTAACGCCCGTTAAATTAGCGCCCGTTAGATCTGCGCCTGTCAGATCTGCCCCCGTCAGATCTGCATTTGTCAAGTCTGCTCCAATGAGTTCAGCTCCGCGCAGATTGGCATTTACTAAATTAGCTTCTCTCAAGTTAGCTCCCAACAAACTCACATCATTCAAATTTCTAGAATCAAGATTTGCTTGGATCAAGTTACAGTCATTACAGATGCGGGTTGTCAGCAATTTTTGAAGAACAAGTTCATCGTAGGCATAAATCACCTCGGCAACCAAAATGATCGGAATCAAGCAAACAAATCTAAAAAAAAATGACGCTGTACTCAGTTTCACTAGAGGATCCTCACTAAGTGTATAAAGGAATTTTTGAAGTCTTTTTTGGAAAATTGCTAAAGGAAGAATGATCTTTGAAAGCAAGATTCTGAAGAATGGGGGCTAGGTCTGGGGTATTGTAGGATCAGAAGAGGCTACAGCGATTTTGCACTTCTGATACGGTCCGTAAGTTTGTTGCAGGATTGGGATTTATCCAGAGAATGGGAAATCTGGTCAAATTCTAGCGGACAGCTTTCAAAAAGCGAATATAATCCTTTTATCAAGATTGGTGCGAGTGAAGGGACTCGAACCCCCACGCATTGCTGCACCAGATCCTAAATCTGGCGTGTCTACCAATTCCACCACACTCGCATTGGACTGTCTACGTTATGATACCTGCCAAACCTTGTCCAGTGGTTTTGAATCCAGAGCATTGATTGCCTTTTATGTTTCTGGGGGATATTCTGAGAAGAAAAATTAGGAGATCAAATTATGCAGAAAATTGCTCCATCAGCACGGAGTCTGCAACGGGCAAAAGTGATGTGGGATCAGTCCAATGATGATTTGCGAACTGCTCGAGATCTACAGAATTCCAACCCAGAACTAAGCTGCCTGCAGAGCGTGCAAGCGGCGATCAACGCACTCAGTTCTCTGCTTGAGGCTCAAGGTTTTTTCCAACTGCCTTCGTATTCTGCAGTGGAATTACTGGATCTCTGTGTCCAGCAGAATGCCAATGAATTGGAATCCACTCGCTCGGCCTGCTATATTCTGGACAGTTCTTTAGAACGTGACATTTTCGGCAATACTCAACAAAAAAACATCCGCTTCACTCCTCCCTACGCAAAAACTTGTCAGGGAGCCGCACGACAGATTAATGAGTCGGTTCGACGCTATTTAAAAACCAACCGGGATCTCTTCTTCACCCCATGAAAAGATTCTGGTCAACGGCAATCACCTCATGCTGCAACAAATTGAAGACCGATTGAGAGGGCATCATCCCCCTACTAACGAACTCGTTACGAACAGAGCCTCTGTTTTAATTCCTCTCAGTCTGCACCGGAGTGAGCCTTCCTTACTATTGACAAGGCGATCTGCCAAGCTCCGAAGCTTTTCAGGACATGTGTCTTTTCCGGGAGGCAAAAGGGATCAGGAAGACAAATCAGATTATTGTACTTCTGTCAGGGAGAGCCGTGAGGAGGTTGGGCTAGAACAAGAACAGATTCGTTTTGTGGGGGAACTGGAGCAGATGCTCTCACCTCATGGATGTCTTGTATCACCTTTCGTTGCAAGAATACCAAATCAATTTGAGCCAAAGATCAATGAGGCTGAAATCGAGAGTTGCTTCTGGGTCCCAATCTCATTGTTTTTAGACACTACACAGCATCAACTTCGACAACACCTTGAGAAGCGACCGTATCCTCACTTCACACACCACTTCCAATTTAAGGACTATCACATCTGGGGTATGACTGCGCTGATGATTCTTCGCTTGTTGGAACTGGGCCTCGGACACCAATCGATTCATCCCCTACATCATCCACGAGCCCCACATTGGATTGTGGCAGCTCAGAATCACCGAGAGACTTCTCTCAACCCGTTTGCATAGCTTCTCGAAGAGCCATTTCCCAGCTAGGATTGACCGACATAGGCTTTGACGTTTGTGAGGGCCTCTGCAAATTCTTTGGACGGTGACTCAATTGCACATAATCCCTCACCTGCAGAGCGGATTCCAAGAGCCGAAATTCTAAATTCCAATCTTGACGCATATATTCTCCATGTCCTAGGTGGCTTGGCAAAGTTTTTTGGCCATGGCAAAATTATCGGTAATTTTTTTGAAAACTTGCGTCATCTTTTAATTTACTGACTTCATCAATGGAAATTCCTGCTCTTTCAGAGTTTCATTTCCTCAGAGAAGAGTTGCTCTGGTTGCTACCTCTTTGGGGGGTAATATTGTGGTTTCTTCCAAAAATCCAAAGTTCCCAGATTGATTGGGTGCAATGGATCTCTCCTCCTCTCCAGCGCTTGTTCGTTGTATCCTCCCAAATCAGCCAACATCGAAAAAAACAGCTTCAAGTTGGCTTTGCTCTGATCTGGATTTTAGGCACTCTCGCCCTGGCTGGACCAGCTTGGGAACGTCTTCCTCAACCACTGATGGTTCGCGATCAGGCTCGAGTAATTCTGCTTGATCTTTCCTATTCGATGCTAGCAACAGATTTACAACCTAATAGATTGGAACGGGCACGATACAAGATTGAGGATCTCCTAATCCGATTTCAGGAAGGCCAAACAGCAATTGTGTTGTACGCAGGTGATGCCCATACGCTAGTCCCCTTGACTGAGGATGTAGAGACAATCCGCACTTTATTGCCCTCTCTTCATCCCAGCCTGATGCCTGTTCGTGGGAGTCGGCCAGACCTAGCCTTTGAAAATGTGATTGAAATGCTCAATCAAGTTGATATCCCAAATAGCCACTTGGTTTGGATCACTGATGGGATCGATGATCAGCAAGTCAAGCCCCTTCAAAACCTTTTGTCATCACAGAGACACAAACTCACTGTCCTTGCAGTCGGAACTCCGAGTGGAGCACCTATCGTTTTGGAAAAAGGCAATTATCTGAAGGACACCAACAATAACATTGTCATACCTCAACTGGACTTATCCCCCTTGAAAGCGGTTGCTGAAACCCTTGGTGGTCAGGTTCTGCCTGTGCAGTATGACGATCGGGACCTAGACCGGTTAGTTGCATTTGAAGAAAAGGATCAGGAATTTCAGGAACAAGAGGAGGAACTCACGACCGATCGCTGGAGAGAAGAAGGACCATGGTTGTTTGTTTTATTGTTACCGTTAGTAGCTATGATCTTCCGGAGAGGATGGCTCTTTATGCTTGTCCTGACAAGTTGGCCGTCATTGAGTCAAGCATGGGAGTGGAGAGAACTTTTCATCAATGACAATCAACGTGCCTACGAGCTTTTGGAAGAAGGTCAAGTCGCTGAAGCAGCACAGACTTTTGATGACTCCACGTGGCAAGGAATCGCTGCCTACAAGGCTCAGGAATATGAAGAAGCACTGCAATATTGGTCAAATGAAGAAAGTCCAATAACGTCCTACAATCGAGGGAACGCACTTGCAAGGAATGGAAAATTTCCTGAGGCCCTTGAAGCGTATGATCAGGCTTTAGGTGCTAAACCAGACTGGGAGGATGCCCAATTCAACAGAGATCTAGTTGCAAATCTACTTAAATCACAACAAAAGCAATCTCAGGAAGACAAGTCATCCGGAGGCAATCCAAACCAACAAGAAGAAGGCGAAGAAGATTCGCAGGAACAGTCTGATCAGGCTGCATCCTCAGGAGATCCACCTGAACAAAATCAGCTGCCAGAAAACAATGATGCAGCGAAGGGAGACTCTACGCAAAACAATCAACAGTCCACCGAACAAGCCCCAAAACTTGATGATAGCCAAGGATCGGAAGATTCTACAGGACAGCCAAGTGAACAAAAATCT
>Ga0233439_10002200_pt1 | contig 22508 bp, 20 predicted proteins | sample SI_123_September_6_FD_182713 | JGI IMG/M metagenome (GOLD analysis project Ga0233439, IMG submission 182713) | Seawater microbial communities from Saanich Inlet, British Columbia, Canada - SI_123_September2016_100_MG | ecosystem: Environmental > Aquatic > Marine > Inlet | place: Canada: British... | reverse complement strand
ACATATTGATATCTATCACTATTGGAACCATTTAAAGTTTCGTACATTTCAAATGAGGTTATTAGATCATAGCTTTCATGCTCTAGATCAAATTGAATTTTAGACTCAAGCACACTGTTGTCATCTAGTAGAAGAGGGGATTGTAAATCAAATAGCTTTAAATAGTTATCATTTGATACTTTTTGATAGTTAATTTGAAGCATACTTTTTTTGAAGTTGTCCAACGACAAATCTACTAACGTATTAGTGAAAAGATGAGACCTTGTACCTCCCTTGTCTTGAGCATTAGAGTCATGCCCATTAACAAAGCTAAAATCTGCAATTGTAAGTGAATTCCTTGTTTTTTGTCTATACTCATTTTGTAATAAAAATTTATTATCTTCAAAGAGCCTTGGTTTTATTGTTAGGTCTTTATCTTCAGATATAGCCAAAAAATATGGCACATAAACTGAACTACCTAGATTATTTGAGCTACCAAATTCAGGTTTTAAAAGACCAGATTGTCTTTTTACTGATGGGTCTGGATGAAAAAATTTAGGAAAGTAAATAACCGGAAAATCATATATTTCTAACCAAGCATTTTTATAATTAATTTGTTTTTTAATTTTATCATGGTGAATTTCATCTGATGTAATTTTCCAGGGGGGACATTTATCTGTTTTTTTACATGATGTAAAAACACCTTTTTTAAAGTAGGTATTAATCTTGTCTCCAAATCCTGAAACTGCACTTATTCTTGGATCATTCTCGTTATCCCCGAATAAATCTTTGTGGAAGTTTGCAGTAATATCTTTTCCTAAAAATTCATTTTTTTTTAAGTCAAAAAAACCAGTTTTAAGAAAAAATTCATCACTTTTATTTTCTTTATCACTAGTTATAGCTACTATATTTTCACCCTTAAGAATTTCTTGATTAATAGAGTATTGAAACTGCTCAAGTTTATAAGTATTAGACTCATTATCGGTAATAATTGCATTTTTTTTAGATGATAAAATCATCTTATTTTTAAAAAGAATTAAATCAAAACCTTCAATATCGTATTTATTTGAAATTTTAATTAATGTTTTACCTACTGTGAAAATTTTTTCTTCATTCTTAAGATAAAAAATTTGTTGAGCGTTAATAGTTATGTTGTTATTTAAATCAAAAAGCTGAACATCACCATTTGCTTCCAGTCTATTGATTTCTTTTAAATACTCAAAGTTGTCTGATATTAATTTAAGCTGACTATCAGTTCTAATTGTACCTCTGTTATTGCCTTTATATATATTTCCATTTTCAGTAATTTCTAAATCAGAAATTTCAAAAATAAATTCTTCTCCAAGAACTCGACTAAAGTTAGATAGAGTAAATAAGATCACAAGAAAGAAAGTTATAAATTTATTTTTCATTTAACTTTATTATAGAGATGAAATTTATTATTGATAATATAATTAAAGGCAAAAAAATTGAAAGTGTTACAGGAATTTTTTCATTTGTGCCTAGGACACTTAAAAAATTATTAATATAGTAAATAATTACAGACAAAAAAATTCCTAATGTAATCTTATAAAAGGTATTTTTTTGGTAGCCAATGTTAAACATAATAATAGCAGAAAAAATTGTAATTAGAGTTAAGTAAACCGGATAAGAGACAATTTTCAATAAGTGAGAATTTATATCAGTTACAGAATAATTTAAAGACATATAACTTTTTCTTAATGTAATTAAATCAATTATACTTAAAGAAGAAAGGTTTGAAAATAAGCTATTTATTTTTTGTAAGTCAAAATTTGAATGTAATATCAATTCATTCAAAGTACTTTGTGAATTACCTTTTAGAGTTATTGGATTAAATATTTTCCATTTTTTTGATGTAATATCAACTCTTTCACTTTGTAATACTTCAACTAAATCAAAATCTTTATTGAACTTTGTTATGGAAACATTGAGTAAAAATTCATTGTTGACCTGGCGGGCATTAATTATGTTTATATTGTCATTTATTTCATCTTTGATCCAAAGACCATTTTCAGTGATAACAGCTAAATACTTATTATCATCTGAATAGTTATTTTTAATTAATAGATATGAGTTTTTTAAAATAGATGATCCGTTATAAAAAAAAATAACCATAATAATGCCAAGAATGAATGAATATAAACCTAAAATTTTTATGATTTTTATATTATTTAAACCAGAGTACTTAAAGACCTGTAGTTCATTTTTGTCAATAAGATGAATAAAAAATACTTGAGTGCCCAACAAAAAAATAAAAGGAAGTATTTCAAATAAGACCGAAGGTGTATTTAATAGAGACAAAAAGAAAAGATAAAAAAAACTTAAATCTATATTTTTAAAAAATTCAATTTGTTCAAGGATATTTGTAATTAAAATGATAATAAAAAAAGTAATAAAAATTTTTAATAATGAGATGTTAAAAAGGTTAATTAAAAATTTAATATAGGTTTTCATACTTTATTAATTTTTAATTTTATTACAAAATAGAGATAGATAATTAATGTTAAGATTAATGGAAAAATTGAAAGAAATATGTTCTGCATTAAATTCGTACTTATTAATTTTGAAGATGATTCTAAAAAAATAATAAAAAGAAAAGCAAATAAATAAATCTTAAATTTATTAATATTAAATGAATGGTCACTTTTAGATTTTAATATAAATAAAAGTGAAATTGAAATTAGAAAAGTTATATATAAAGGTTTTACCAATCTTGAGTATAGCTCTTTATAGACATTCTCTAAATTATCTAATCTACAGTTTTTAATATTTTCTATTTCTATATTTGTAGAATTAATTATTGAACCATTAAAAAATAAAGAGCATTTAATTAAATTTATTGTTTTTGCTTCTTGTGTCTTTTGGTAGGTAGTTGTGTTAGAATTAAATTTTGAAATATTATAATCAGTTTTTGAGAATTCAAATTCTGAAATTTTCCCATTTATGACATTGATAGATTTACCATCATATAATGTTAATATCTTTTTATTATTGTCTATATTTACTATTGCAGTTTTAGCAAAAGTAGTTTGTGAGTTATTAATATCTGTTTTTTCATTTAAGAATATATTTATTAATTCACCTTTTTTATTTTTTTCATCAAAGTAAATTGTCAAATTTCCAATAATATCTATAAACTTTTTAGGTTTGAGAACACTTTCAAAAAAATCTAAGTTAGATGATCTTATAAAGGATCTTGCTTTATCTTGAGCAAAAGGAGTTATTACAGCATTCAATAATAAACTAATAAGTACGAACCAGAGAGAAAATTTTATAAAAAAATTTATAAAATTAATTTTTTTAATTCCAAAATTCCAAAATATAACTAGCTCATTTTTATTCTCATACTTTAATAATATGTATGAAAATGCCAAAAATATAGCAAAGGGAAAAATTCTACTAATTATTTTAGGAAAGCTAAGTAATGTATATTTAAAATATACAAGAAAACCATGACCGTCCTCTATAACAAAATCGAGATAATTAACTGCCTGTAATACCCAAATAATTATACTGATGGTAAATACAACTAATAAGAAAAAATTTACACAATCTTTAGATAATTTTTTATAAACAATTTTTTTCATTGAAATACAGTAAATTAGCTCTTATATACCACTCAACTCGCATAGAGTGTATTTAAAATTTATGACTATTCAAATTAATTACAAAAAAATAAGTTCAAAAAAAGACTTAGCCAACCTTGTCTTATTTGTTGATGAAAAATTCAATATTAACAATTTAAAAAAATATCTATCAAATTTAGAATTTTCTTACATATCTGATTTATTAAAAAATAGTGATTTGAAAAAAGATTTACTTTCTTTTGAAGTTAATTCAAAAAAGACAGTATTTTTAGTATCCATTAAGAAAGATATAAAAATATCAGATATAGAAAATTTAGGAGCTAAATTTCATAGTTATATTAATAATGATAAGAAAAAAGAATACTTTGTAAATTCAGATACAATTAATAATAAAATTAAAAATTTTGTTGGTTACTTTCTGCATGGACTTAAATTAAAATCATATGAATTTAATATTTATAAATCTAAAAAAAACAAAGAAACTGTTCTCATAAATGTTATAGGAAACAAAAATAAAATATCTACTCAAGATCATTTAAGATTTAAAGCTCTAGAAGAAGGAAGTTTTTTTGCAAGAGACCTTGTGTCTGAACCAGGTAATGTTTTACACCCTGATGAATATGCAAAAAGAATAAATACACTTAAAAAATTTGGATTGAAAATAAATATCTATGATGAAAAAAAATTAAAAAAACTTGGAATGAATGCGTTACTTGGTGTAGGGCAAGGTAGTATTAGAGGATCATATCTTGTAACAATGGAATGGAATGGAGCAAAAAATAATTCTAATCCTTTAGCTTTTGTTGGAAAAGGTGTTTGTTTTGACACTGGAGGTTACTCTTTAAAACCAGCAAAGTTTATGGAAGATATGACTTATGATATGGCAGGCTCAGCTACTGTGGTGGGTTTAATGAAAAATTTAGCAATAAGAAAAGCAAAAATAAATGCTGTTGGTGTTGTAGGGCTTGTTGAGAATATGGTTAGTGGAAACGCACAAAGACCTGGAGACATTGTAAAATCTTATAGTGGTAAAACAATAGAGGTATTAAATACAGATGCTGAAGGTAGATTAGTTTTGGCTGATGCTTTAACTTTTACTGAGAAAAAATTTAAACCTAAGTTTATGGTTGATCTAGCAACTTTAACAGGTGCTATTATAGTTTCATTAGGCTCTGAATATGCAGGTCTATTTTCAAATGATGATAAATTGTCAAAACAATTATTAGAAGCGGGTGATAAAGTTGAAGAAAAATTATGGAGAATGCCATTGCATAAAAACTTTGACAAACTTATAGACTCAAAAAATGCAGATATGCAAAATATAAATTATGTAGGTGGCGCAGGATCCACAACTGCAGCACAATTTTTACAAAGATTTATTTTAAATAAAACACCTTGGGCACATTTAGATATAGCTGGTATGGCATTTTCAAAATATGGTGGTGCTTTAAATTCAGGTGGTGCAACTAGCTATGGAGTAAGATTATTAAACCAACTAATAGAGGATAATTATGAGTAATATAGAACAAACACTATCAATCATTAAACCTGATGCTGTTGAAAGAAATTTAGATAATGAAATCAAAGAAATGTTTACGGATAAAGGTTTTAAAATTATTAAAGATAAAAAAATTCAGATAACAAAAGCAGAAGCAGAACAATTTTATAAAGTTCATGAAACTAAACCTTTTTATAATGATTTATGTGCTTATTTGTCTTCAGGCCCAATTGTCGTGATGATACTTGAAAAAGAAAATGCAGTTTTAGGAAACAGAGAATTAATGGGTGCAACTAAACCAGAGGAAGCTGCAGAAGGAACTATAAGAAAAAAATATGGAATTTCTATTGATAAAAACTCTGTACATGGTTCTGATAGTGTTGAAAACGCTAAAATTGAAATTAATTTTTTCTTTAAAGATTAATTAAATAATTTTTTTATAGCCGCTGGATAGAGCTTGTGCTCTTGTTTTAAAACTTTTTTAGCTAAAGAAATAGAAGTATCTTTTTTTGAAATTTTAACTTTCTTTTGCAGAATTATTTTTCCTGAATCAAGTTTTGCTGTTACAAAATGAACAGTACAACCAGCTACCTTATCTTTATTTTGTATTGCTTTAAAATGAGTATCAAGCCCCTTATACTTTGGCAGTAAAGAAGGATGTATATTAACTATTTTTCCACTAAATTTTTTAATAAAACTTTTAGATAAAATCTTCATAAAGCCTGCAAGGCAAATAAACTTTATATTTTCTTTTTTTAATAAATTTAATATTTTTGTTTCAGCTATTTTATAGTTTTTAAAGCTTGATACATATTTTTTAATATTAAATTGACTTGAAAATTTTAAACCTTTAGCTTTTGAAGTATTTGAAAAAATTAAATCTATGGATATAGGTGAATTTTTTATTTTAGAAAATTTTATTAAATTTTTTAAATTACTTCCAGTTCCAGATATAAATACTGCTGTTTTAATCTTTTTAGGACCAGTCAATTTTACCATTAAGTTTAACTTTATATTTTCCTGCAGTTATTTTTCCAATAACATAGGGTTTAAATTCCTTTGTAAAAAATTTAGTAATTTTATTTAAGTTTTTAGGATTAACTATTAAACAAAAACCAACTCCACAGTTGAATGTTTTTAACATTTCCTCATCATCAATGTTATTTTGCTTCAACCATTTAAAAATTTTTTTAGTTCTAACTTTATTTAAATCTATATCAGCGACTAATTTATCTGGAATAACTCTCTTAATATTATCTGCTAGGCCACCTCCAGTAATGTTTGCACATCCATTTAAAAGATTGTTATCAATTAAATTTAGAACTTCTTTGACATAAATTTTTGTAGGTCTTAGTAATTCTTTTTTTAAAAATGAATTATTTTTTAAATTAATCTTTTTTTTATTAAGCACATGTCTAACTAAAGAATAACCATTTGAGTGAACACCACTAGATGGTATAGCCAGCACTAAGTCATTTTTTTTTATATTCTTCTTTGATAGTATTTTCTTTTCATCAACCAAACCTACCGCAAAACCTGCTATATCGAATTTACCTTTTTCATAGGTACCTGGCATTTCTGCTGTTTCGCCACCAACCAATTCACAGTTTGAAATTTTACAGCCTCTTACTATTCCTTTGAGGATCAATTTTAATTTATTTAAATCAATTTTATTAATAGAAATATAATCTAAAAATAAAAGTGGTCTTGCTCCTTGAACAATTAGGTCGTTTACACTCATAGCAACTAAATCAATGCCAATTGTGTCATATTTATTGAGTAAATTGGCAATCTCTACTTTTGTACCAACACCATCAGTGCAAGCTACAATTTTAGGATTTTTAAGATTTTTTGGAATATTAGTTATAGAGCCGAAGCCACCAATATTATTAAACTTTTTTTGGCCTTTTTTGTTTGATGATATTGACGATATAAATTTAACAAAATTATCAGCAGCATTTATGTTTACACCACTTTTTTCATAGGTAAATTTTTCTTTTTTCATTAGTATAGTATATGCAAATAATTAATAAATTTTATAAATTACTGAATGTATATATTTATTTTATTTCATTCTCTCTATTAATAGTATTTTTTTCCACAACTTATTCAAATGCAAATGCATTTAGGGTATCTAAAATTGAAATATCCTCTCCATTTGAATTAAATTTTGAAAAAAATAACGTTATTGACAAAGGATTTCAAACTTCCTTTTCTGATTTGATTTCAATGATTACAACCTCTGGTGATAGAAAAAAGATTAAAAATGTTTCTATAAAAGAAATTAAGGGCATGATTGATTCTTTCACCATTAGTGATGAAAAATTTATAAATAATGAGTATTTTGCAAATTTAGAAACAACATTTAATAAAAAAAAAATTCTTAAATTTTTAGAAAATAAAAATATTTTTCCATCAATACCCCAAAGAAATAAGGTCCTATTATTTCCTATCCTTATAGAAACAAAAAATAACAATATATATCTTTTTAATAACAATATTTTTTACGATAAATGGAATGAACAAAAAAACTCTTATGATTTGTTAGATTATTTATTACCAAGTGAAGATATTGAAGATTTGATAGAGTTACAAAAAATCTCAAAAGATATTGAAACTTATGATTTTTCAAATCTAATTAATAAATATGATATTAAAGATAGTATAATTTTAATAATATATAAAGAAAGCAACAGAGTAAGAACACTTTCAAAAATTAATTTAAATAACAACTTGAAAATTCAAAATAAGAACTATCCCAAATTAGATATTTTGAATAATAATGACTTTTCTAATATTGTTGAAAATTTAAAACAGCTTTATGAAGATCAATGGAAAAAAAATAATGAAATTAATACTTCCATAAAACTTCCTATAACAATATCTATTAATTCCAAAAAAACTAAAAAAATTATAGAGTTGGAACAGGTGCTTTATAGTTTAGATCTAGTTTCTGACTTTAGTATTTTGAATTTTAATAGTGAGATTATTCAATATAAAATTACTTATAATGGCACACCTAATATATTTTTAAATGACATGAAAGAAAAGAACCTTGAATTAGAAATGAAGAATAATATGTGGATATTAAAATGAAAAATTTAAATCAATTATTATTAGATTTTAATTATGAACAAAACTTTAAAGATGATGATTTTTATGTTGGAAAGAGTAATTTTTATGCTTTTGAAATGATTAACAAATGGCCAAAGTGGGAAAAAAATTTTTTAAACATTAATGGTGAAAAATTTTCAGGAAAAAGTCACCTGGTTAATATTTTTTTGAAAAAATTTAATGGCATTAGGATTGATGTTAATTCATTAAATGACGAAAATATTAAATCCATTAAACCTTACCAAAATATTGTTTTAGAGGATTTAAATTTAAATATAAATGAGAAGCTGATTTATTCACTTTTTAATATAATAGATCAAGATAATAAGTTTTTGATAGTCACATCAATGAAACCAATATCTGAGATCAATTTTAAACTTGAAGATCTTCGATCTAGAACAAAGAACTGTCTTTTTGCAAATATTCAAAACCCTGACGATGAGCTAATGTTTGCATTAATATTAAAAAATTTATCAGACAGACAAATTACTTTAGATAAAAAGCTGATTAACTTTATTATTAAAAGAATTGAGAGATCGTATGGCAAAATATTTGAATTCATATATAAAATTGACAAGATTAGTTTAAAAAAAAAGAAATCTATCGATTTTAAAATTATTAATGAAGCTCTTGAGGAATAAGTGAATAAATATAGAACACATACATGTAGTGAGTTAACAATAGATAGTAGTGGTAAAGATGTTGTTTTATCAGGCTGGATAAACAAAAAAAGAGATCATGGAAATTTACTATTCATAGATTTAAGAGACAATTATGGAATGACTCAATGCATCATAGATAAAAGTAACGAAAATTTTAATTCATTAGAAAAAATTCAATTAGAAAGCGTAATTAAGATAAATGGTAAGGTTGTAGAGAGAACAAAAGAAACTATTAACACCGATCTTCAAACTGGAGAGATTGAAGTTAATATAAATTCATTTGAAGTGTTGGGTACTTGCAAGGAGTTACCAATGCCAGTTTTTAGTGATCAAGAGTATGCTGAAGAAATTAGACTCAAGTATAGATTCTTAGATCTAAGAAGAAAAAAAATTCATGACAATATTATTTTAAGGTCAAAAGTTATCTCTTTTATTAGAAGCGAGATGTCTAAACTTGGGTTTTTGGAATTCCAAACACCAATATTAACATCCTCTAGCCCTGAAGGTGCAAGAGATTTTTTAGTACCAAGTAGACTAAATCCTGGAAAATTTTATGCACTGCCACAAGCGCCACAACAATTTAAACAACTTATAATGGTTTCTGGTTTTGATAAATATTTTCAAATAGCTCCATGCTTTAGAGATGAAGATGCAAGGGCAGATAGAAGTCCAGGTGAATTTTATCAGCTTGATTTAGAAATGTCTTTTGTTGAACAAGAAGATGTCTTTCAAGTTGTTGAAAAACTAATAGTCAATGTTTTTAAGAAATTTTCTGAAAAAAAATTGATGTATGAAAAATTTCCAAGAATACCTTATGAGGAATCTATGCTTAAGTATGGATCAGATAAGCCAGATTTAAGAAACCCATTAATAATTTCAGATTTATCAAACATTTTTACACGTGATGATGTTACGTTTGAGATATTTAAAAAGCTTGTAAAATCTGGTTCTAAAGTGAGATGTATAGTAACAAAAAATACAAAAGATAAACCTAGGAGTTTTTTTGATAATATTGATAAGTGGGCAAAAGAACAAGGGGCGTCTGGTCTTGCTTATTTTACAATTGAAAAAGAAGAAAATATTTCAGCAAAAGGACCGGTGGGAAAATTTTTTTCTAAAGAAGCACTAGAGGAAATTATGAAAATCACTGGAGCTGAAATAGGGGATAGTATATTTTTTGCTTGTGGAAAAATAAATGATGTTGAAAAAATAACCTCTTTAGCTAGAGATAAAATTGCTAAAGATTTAAAATTAATTGATGAAAATACTTTCGCATTTTGTTGGGTTGTTGATTATCCAATGTTTGAAAAAAATGAAGTAACTAATAAAATCGAATTTAGTCACAATCCATTTTCAATGCCTCAAGGAGACTTAAAAGATATTGATTTTGATAATCCTCTTAATATTAAAGCCTATCAGTACGATATTGTTTGCAATGGGATAGAGCTATCTTCTGGTGCAATTAGAAATCACGTGCCTGAATTGATGTATAAACTTTTCTCGATTGCTGGATATCAAAAAGAACAAGTTGATGAAAAATTTAGTGGAATGATCAATGCTTTAAGTTATGGAGCCCCACCTCATGGTGGTATAGCACCTGGTATCGATAGAATTGTAATGTTATTAGCAAATGAAAAGAATATTAGAGAAGTTACAATGTTTCCAATGAATCAAAATGCTCAAGACTTAATGATGAACGCTCCATCAAACGTTAACGAAGAGCAACTTAAAGAGCTTGGTTTAGCTTTAAAACTGAAAAAATAATATTACTTTTTACCTTTTAAGCTTATCTTAACGTCAGATAAATCAACAAGATTTTTTTTGTAGTTATTTCTAACAAAACCTTTGCTAGTAACATCTTTTATAATTTTAAGTAATTGATTTTGATCCTCAGTATTTTCTTCCTCAGGTAAAGATCTATCTGATCCACCAATTGATGGAGTGTGAGCAAGATCTTCTCTATTTTGATATGAAATTGCTAATTCTCTAAAAATATAATCAAGTATTGAAGAAGCACTCATTATTCTGTCATTACCGTGTACTTTTCCAGATGGTTCAAATTTAGTATCAACATAAGCACTGATGAACTCATCTAAAGGAACGCCATATTGAAGTCCAAGTGAAATTGCTATTGCAAAATTGTTCATCAAAGCTTTTACCAGTTCACCCTCTTTACTTGTGTCTATGAAAATTTCTCCAATTTTACCATCTTCATATTCACCAGTGTGGAGATAAACTTTATGGTCACCAATTGTCGCTTTTTGGATGTAACCTTTTCTTCTATCAGGCATACTAAATCTTTTACTGACACCCTCGTTAATTTTTTTAACAAAATTAGTATTATTTTCTTTTGAAATGACCTTAGGTTTGCTTTGCTCAGTAATAATATCTATTTTTTTAGTTTCGGTTACTTTATTATTTGCATCTAAACTTTTTGTTTTTCTTGTATCAAGTTTAACGTCTAAAACTTCAAATTTTCCATCGTCCCGTTTTTCAAGATTTGCCAACTCTGTTTCATTAATATCATCCAGATAATGATTAACTTTAAAGCTACAAGTATAATAAGTTTCTACTAAATATTTTGCCATTTTTCCTTTAATTAATTTTTTATTTTGAATCGTAAGATAATTAATTTATATACAAATCCTTACTTTAGTCTAATTTAAATAATACAATTTAGGATTGAAGAATTAATAAAATAATATGTTGACACTTTTAAAAAAAATTTTCATTTGGTGGAACCAAGAAACACTAGGTACAAAATTAAAAACTATTTTTTACGGAAAACTTGCTGGAAAAGATTCTAGTGGCAACAAATATTACGAAAGTAAATCTGGAAAACGATGGGTGATTTACAATGATGAAATTGATGCATCGAAAATCCCTAATGAATGGTACTCTTGGATGCATTTCACTAATAATAGAATTGAAAACAATCATGAATTGAAAAAATATGATTGGCAAAAACCGCATCAATCAAATCAAACGGGTACTGAGAATGCCTATCATCCTAATAAAAATAATGATCCTATTAAAAAAAAATATACAATCTGGAAAAGTTAGTTTCTTATTTCTTTTAATTTATTTTTTTTTAACAAGCATATCATCACCCCTAGTAGCTAATGAAAATAGTGAAGGAAAATTTGTTGAAATAAAGATTTTAGATAAAGTAAGTTCAAAGACCGATCTTTTAAAATTAAAGATAGGAGAGGAGCTAAGATTTAAAAGTTTATTAATAAAAAGTCTCAAATGCAAAAACTCTGAATTTGATGACAACCCAGAAATTACAGCTTATATTCAGGTTAAAGATACGATTAATAAAGATAACAACGAAGTGTTTATATTTAATGGGTGGACCTTTTCATCTAGTCCTGCAGTAAATCCTTTTGATCATCCAGTATATGATATTTGGTTAACAAGATGTTATTAGAATACTTTTTCATTATCTAGCCAGCTAACATTAAAGTCTGACTCAATAAATTTTTTATGATTTAGTAAAATTTTATGAAGAGGTATTGTTGTTGTTATTCCTTCAATGACAAATTCATCTAAAGATCGATTCATTCTTTGTATTGCTTCAGTTCTATTTCTGCCATGAGTGATGACTTTACAAATCATACTATCGTAAAATGGTGTAACTTTATAACCTTGAAAAATTGCACCATCTACTCTTGTTCTAAAACCTGATGGTTGGTGACACATTCCTATAGTTCCAGGTGAAGGTTGAAAATTTTTACTCGCATCCTCTGCATTAATTCTACATTCTATTGCATGCCCCCTAGGATTAATGTCACTTTGTTTTAAAGCTGTTTCACCAGTGTATGCTATCCAAATTTGCTCTTTAATAATATCAATACCAGTTACCATTTCAGTTACAGGATGCTCCACTTGAACTCGGGTATTCATTTCTAGAAAATAAAATTTTCCATCTTCATATATAAATTCAACAGTTCCAGCCCCCTCATAACCAATTTTACTAACCATATTTACAGTTCTTTCAAAAAGATCTTTTCTGATCTGATCTGTTAAAACTGGACTAGGAGTTTCTTCTATTAATTTTTGATGTCTTCTTTGAACTGAGCAGTCTCTTTCATGTAAATGTACTGTTCTATTTTTTCCAGATAATACCTGAACTTCAATATGTCTTGGATCTTGGAAAAATTTCTCAATATAAATTTCATCATTACCAAAATATTTTTGTGCTTCAGACTTTGCTGTTGAAAATAATGTTTCAAATTCTTCTTCTTTACGAACGATTTTCATTCCCTTGCCTCCACCACCTGCGGATGCTTTAATCAGAACTGGAAAGCCTATTTTTTTACAAAGTTCTTTGGCTGCCTTTATGTCTGTTATTCCGCCTTCAGAACCTTCAATAACAGGTAGACCATGTTCTTTTGCAATTTTTTTTGCTTGAATTTTATCTCCCATCATCTCTATGAGTTTTGAAGAAGCACCAATAAATTTAATATTATTTTCCTCTAGTACTTTAGCAAAATTTGCATTTTCAGATAAAAAACCATATCCAGGGTGAACCGCTTCTGCTTTTGTAAGTTCTATTGCTGACATCAAAGCTGGGATATTTAAATAACTATTTGCAGGTTGGTGTGAGCCAATGCATACACTTTCATCTGCCAGTCTTACATGCATACTATCTTTATCAACATCAGAATGAACAGCGACAGTTGCTATACCCCATTCTTTGCAAGCTCTTATAACTCTGACTGCAATTTCCCCTCGGTTTGCAATTAGAATTTTTTTAAACATTACTCTACGATGATAATAGTTTGGCCGTATTCAACAGGTTGGCCATCTTCTACACAGATTTCTTTTATAATTCCATCTGCTGTTGATGGAACGTGGTTCATAGTTTTCATAGCCTCAACTATCATAACCGTTTCACCTTTTTTAATTTTTTTACCAACTTCTACAAATTTTTTACCACCAGGTTCTGCAGCAAGATAAGCTGTACCAATAATAGGAGATTTAACTTCAGTTCCAGACACAACAGTTGACTTAACTGTATCAAGGGCTGGTGTTGAAGCAGAAACACTTACAGTTTGATTTGAACTAGCTGGATTCGATTTTGATACTTTTATTTTAGTATCTTTATCAGTGTATTCAATTTCAGTTAAATTGAATTCATTTAAGTAGTCTGTTAATTCTTTAATGATATTTTTATCTATTTTCATTTCTGTAACATGTTTTGCATTGCAATTATGGCTAAAATATAACCATTATCACCTAAACCAAAAATTCCACCAGTAGCAATATCGCTGATTAAAGATTTGTGTCTAAATTCTTCTCTTTTATATATATTTGATATGTGAAGTTCAATAATTGGTTTTTTATAAATATCTAAAGCATCCCTGATAGCTACAGATGTATGTGTAAAACCTGCAGCATTAATAATTATACCATCAAATTTACTTTTAGCCTCTTGGATGGTTGTAACTATTTCGCCTTCTATATTTGACTGGTAAAATTCTAAATTAATATTTAAATCTTTAGCTTTATCTAAACAATTTTCTTTTAACTTATCAAACGTTATTGATCCATATTGTGATTGTTCTCTTTCACCTAATAGATTAAGATTAGGACCATTAATAATTATAATATTATTACTCATCAAATTCTTATACATTATGAAAAAAATAAAAAAAATAAAAATTAAATTAAATGGTAAATTTTCAACAATAAATGAAAATTTAAGCCTCTTAATTTTTTTAAAAGAACTAAAAATACCTCTTAAAAAAGTAGCAATTGAATTAAATCAAGAAATAATAGATAAAAATAATTTAAAAACTATAAAACTAAAAAATAATGACAAAATAGAAATTGTTCATTTTATTGGAGGTGGATAAAATTGGTTAACGATAAATTAATAATTGATAAAAAAAAATTTAATTCCAGATTAATAGTTGGAACTGGAAAATATAAAAGTATGGCAGAATGTGCAAAAGCTATTAAATTATCTGGAGCAGAAATTGTTACTGTTGCTGTGAGAAGAGTAAACATTTCTGATAAAAAAAAACCTTTATTGATGGACTACATTGATCCAAAAAAAATAACTTACTTACCAAACACTGCTGGCTGCTTTAATTCTGAAGAGGCTCTTAGAACATTACGTTTAGCAAGAGAAATTGGTGGATGGAAACTGGTAAAACTTGAGGTTTTAGGAGATAAAAAAAATTTATTTCCAGATATGATTGAAACATTAAAATCTACAGAAGTTTTAACTAGAGAAGGATTTAGAGTAATGGTTTACTGTAATGATGATCCTTTAATGGCTAAAAGATTAGAGAATGTAGGAGCTTGTGCAATTATGCCTCTCGCAGCACCCATAGGATCTGGACTTGGAATTCAAAATACAACAAACATAAAAATAATAAGAAGCCAAACAAAGCTTCCTTTGATAATTGATGCTGGCTTAGGACAAGCGTCAGACGCAGCTATTGCCATGGAGTTAGGTTGTGATGGAGTATTGGCTAATACTGCAATCGCTAAAGCTAAAAAACCATTTCAAATGGCATTGGCATTTAAAAATGGAGTAATTGCAGGAAGACAATCTTATTTAGCAGGTCGTATAGAAAAATCTATATATGGAAGCGCATCTTCTCCAAAAACTGGAATTATCTAGGCTACTGGTTTTTTAAAAAATTTCTTTTTAAAAAAAGGTTTTTTTTTATAAGGCTTTTTTTTAATAGGACTTTCAAAAGATTTAACTTCTTTTTTTTGCTCTTCTAGGTTTTTTAACTTTTCTATATGTTGAACTATTTCTATTGTTTTTTTAGTTTTGTTTTGAAGATCAATTATGTATTCAGGAATAATAAGACTGTTATCTGCAATTATATCGATCTTAATTAAGTTTTTTTCTTCAAAATACTTTAAATCTTCAATAAAGTTTTCTTTCATAAAGTCCGATATCTTTTCGCAAATCTTAAGTTCTACAAATTTTGCTTTTGTTAAAACAGCTTTAACCTCGACTAATTTAAGAATCTTCATCGCAAAAGACTCATCTGTAAGTGTAACTTTCCATTTTACAGCACTTTCCCTTAATCTTTGTCTAGACATTTCTAAAAGTCCAAATGTACTAATTCTTCCAATTTGAATTCTTGCCCTATCAGTTCTGCATTGTTCTTTAAGTTTTCTCTCAACCAACCTTCTATTTCCAAAACTCAACATATCAATAAAATCAATAATAATTAGACCAGACAGATCTCTTATTTTTATTTGTCGAGATATCTCTTCTGCTGCCTCAAGATTAGTGTCTAAAGCAGTACTTTCTACATTTTTTTGTTTAATAGAGCTTCCTGAATTTATATCAATTGAAACTAGTGCTTCAGTTGGATTTATAACTAGGTAACCTCCTGATTTTAGTTTTATTTCTGAGTCATAAATTTGATTTAATTTTTCTTCAATGTTCTCTTTAAAAAATAAAGGAACTTTTTCTCTATATTTTTTTATTTTTTTTACATGAGAGGGCATCATTAACTTCATAAAGTTTTGGGCTTTTTTGTAACCTTCATTACCTTCAATGACGATACTATTTGTGCTTTCATCATACATATCTCTCAAAGTTCTTTTTATAATATCACTTTCTTGATGGATTAATGATGGAGCTATAGAGTTTAATGCATTTTCTTTAATTTCATTCCAAGTTTTAATCAAAGTTTGAAGATCATGATCAATATCATTTTTTGTTTTGTTTGATCCTGCAGTTCTTACAATAAGCCCCATTTCTTTTGGAATAACTATATCGTTTAAAATAGTTCTAATTTTTTTTCTTTCTCCTGGGTTAAATATTTTACGAGATATGCCACCACCTTTTGGTGTATTGGGCATTAGGACAATATATTTACCTGCTATAGAAATAAAAGTACTCAACGCAGCACCTTTTTGTCCTCTTTCATCTTTTAAAACTTGTATTAAAATTACTTGGTTAGGTTTTATAACTTCTTGAATCTTATATCTTTTAGATCTAAATCTTGTTTCAGGTTTTCTACCATGTAATACAGGCGAAGGTTGTTCTTTATCTTCATCTACTTGAGTGGTATCTGTAATTGGAGTATCACTCCCTTCTGTTATCTGATCATTTGTTTCAAATTCAGACTCAAGTTTTACTTCAACTGGATCATTAATATCAAGATTACCCTCGTTAATATTTTTTTGTTCTTCTAGCTCACTTTTTTTTAATAGTTCTTCTCTGGCTTTTTCTTCTTCTTCTTTTATTTTTGCTAAATCACTCTGAGGTATTTGATAATAGTCAGATTGAATATCGTTAAAGGATAGAAAACCGTGTCTATCTCTTCCAAAATCAATAAATGCAGCTTGTAAAGATGGCTCTACTCGACTTACCTTGCCAAGGTAGATATTATTTTTTATTAAATTGTTTTTTAAGCCTTCGTACTCGTAGTCTTCAATGTTTTCACCTGACTTAAGTACAACTCTTGTTTCATTTGGATGCGAAGCATCAATGTATAAATTTTTTTCCATATATTTTTGATTAATTGTTTCATTTTATATTTAAATAATTTTAAATTTTGTTTGAATTCTGATGCCTTAACTTTAACAAATTCTTATATATATTAAACTAAAATGCATCGAATAATTAAAAATATATTTATAGTAGTTTTAAGTGTTGGTTTGTTATCTGCATTTTCTGTATTAGCTGTTTTGTGGGCTTTTTCTAACAATTTACCAGATTATAAATTCCTCAAAAATTATAAACCATCAGTTTCTAGTAAAGTTTACTCAGGGGATGGTGAGTTGGTGAATGATTTTTCATCAGAAAAACGAATATTTGTACCCTATAAATCAATACCAGAAAAAGTGATTAATGCTTTCTTATCTGCAGAAGATAAAAATTTCTATTCGCATCCAGGAGTAGATGCCAAAGGAGTGTTAAGAGCAATAATTAATAACATTTCCAATGTAGTTGCATCAAGAAGATTAGAGGGCGCATCAACGATAACTCAACAAGTAGCAAAAAATTTTTTATTAACTAACGAAGTAAGTTTAAATAGAAAAATTAAAGAGGCAATTCTTGCCTTTAGAATAGAAAGAGCTCTTTCAAAAGAAAGAATATTAGAACTATACTTAAATCAAATATATCTGGGTGAAGGTACTTATGGCGTTGCATCTGCTAGCTTAGAATATTTTGACAAATCAATTAGTGAATTGAATTATGAAGAAGCAGCTTTATTAGCAGCTCTGCCAAAGGCTCCAAGTAGATATAACCCGTATAAAAATATAGAACTTGCAAAATTTAGAAGAGATTTAGTTATAAACAATTTGTTTGAAAATAATTATATAAGCAAACAAAATCAAAAAGAACTTTTGTCAAAAAAAATAATATTAAAAAAAAGAAAAAAAATTTTTACAGAAGATACGAGTTACTACGTAGAAGATATTAGAAAAGATGTGGTTGAAAAATTAGGATTTGATAAAGTTTACAAACAAGGATTAAATATAAGTACACCTATTAATATTAGCTTGCAAAAAATTGCAACTGACTCATTGAGACAAGGTCTTATTGAATACGATAAACGAAAAGGGTGGCGTGGTCCATTGACTAATGTTAAAAATTTAGAAAAATGGAATAAAGATTTAGATAAATTTAGATTAGAAAGATCAATTAATTGGGATTTAGCAATAGTTAAAAAGATAGATAAATTTTCAATAGAAATTGAAACGGAATATGAAAAAAAAGGAATTATTAAGTACGAAAACATCTCGTGGATAAAAAAAGATTTTGATGAAATATTGAAAATTGGGGATGTTATTTATACTGAAAACATAAATAAAAATATATTTGCCTTAAGGCAACTGCCAGAAGTTAATGGAGGGATTGTTGTTATGGACCCTTTTACTGGACGGGTATTAGCTCTAAGCGGAGGATTTAGCTTTAAAAAAAGTGAATTTAATAGAGCCACACAAGCACTAAGGCAGCCAGGTTCTGCTTTCAAACCTTTTGTTTATGCTTTAGCTCTTGAGAATGGATATACACCATCAACTTTAATTCTAGATGCACCACTAGTTTTAGAGCAAGGATCTGATTTAAAAATGTGGAAACCTGAAAACTACGGTAAAAAATTTTATGGACCATCAACACTTAGAATGGGGTTAGAAAAATCTAGAAACTTGATGACTGTCAGAATTGCACAAGATCTTGGAGTTAAAAAAATTGTTAATTTTTCAAAAAAACTTGGTATTTATGAAAATCCCAGCGAGCTTTTATCAATTTCATTAGGCTCTGCAGAGACGACTTTATTGAAACTAACATCTGCATACTCTTCATTTATTAATGGAGGAAAATTAGTTAAACCAATAATGATAGATAGAATTCAAGACAGTGAAGGGATTACAATTTTTAATAATGAAATGAGAGAGTGTATAAATTGTGATCAAATATCTCACTTAAGTAACAATTATCCAAATATAAAGGACAGTTTTGAGCAAATATTTTCGCCAGAAACAGCATATCAAATGACCTCGATATTGGAGGGAACTGTTCAAAATGGGACAGGAAAAAATTTAAAAGATTTAAATTTGGATTTGGCTGGAAAAACAGGCACAACAAATGGAAATACAGATACATGGTTTATAGGATTTACTTCAAAATTAGTAATAGGAGTTTATGTAGGTTCAGACAATCCAAGATCACTTGGAAGGTATGAAACAGGAGCAAAAACAGCATTACCAATTTTTAAAAGCTTTGTAAAAAAAGCTGTAAAAAAAGAAGATGCAAGACCGTTTAAAGTTGCAAAAAATATTTTAATGAAAGTTATTGATCCTGTTACAGGAGAAAAAGCTGAAATTGGGACAAGAAGAACAATTATTGAAGCATATAAAGATATGAAAGTAGAAAATTTATTAAATAAAGATATTAATAATAGATTAAAAAATAATAATATATTAAGGTTCTACTAATGGACAATGAATATTTAAATTACAAATCTGAAATAGAAAAAATCAATCAAAGAGTTAAGGAGTACCTTTGAAAAAAATGATATTCATAAAAAACTAGAAAAGAATAACCAAAAAATATTAGAAACTAATTTTTGGCAAGATAAAGCAAATTCTCAGAAAGTTATTAAAGAAAAAAAATTATATGAAGAATTAATAAATTCATATGAAAATTCATCTAAATCGATAATTGATCTTGATGAATTGAACGAACTTGCTTTAGAAGAAAAAAATCAATCTGTCATAAACGAAGTTCTTGAGAGTATTAAAAATTTAAAAAAATTAGCTAAAAAAAATGAAACTAAATGTTTTTTGTCAAATGAAACTGACAGTTTAGATTGCTATATAGAAATTCATGCCGGTGCTGGTGGAACAGAGAGCCAGGATTGGGCAGAAATGTTAAGAAGAATGTATTTAAAATGGTCAGATATTAAGAATTTTAAATCAGAATTAATTAGCGAACATAAGGGAGAGGAAGCAGGCATAAAATCATCAACTATTAAAATTGAGGGTGATTATGTTTTCGGATGGTTAAAAGCTGAGTCTGGAATTCATAGGTTGGTTAGAATATCTCCTTTTGATTCTGGAGCTAGACGACATACCAGTTTTGCAAGTATCTGGATTTATCCAGTCGTAGATGAAAATATTGAAATAGAAATTAATGAAAAAGATTTACGTATTGACACCTATCGATCAAGTGGAGCAGGAGGGCAGCATGTGAATACTACAGATAGTGCGGTAAGAATAACCCATCTACCTTCTAAAATAGTAGTTCAATGTCAAAATGAAAGATCACAACATAAAAATAAAGATACCTGTATGAATATGCTTAAGGCAAGACTATATGATTTTGAATTAAAAAAAAAAGAACAAGAAAGCCAAACAGTAGAGTCTTCCAAGTCAGAAATTGGTTGGGGTCATCAAATTAGATCTTATGTACTTCACCCATACAGAATGGTAAAAGATAATAGAACTAACTTTGAAAGCTCAAATCCTGATAAAATCTTAGATGGTGAGATTGATGATTTTTTAGAAAGTTCGTTATATAAAGTGAAATAATGAAAAGAATAGTTAAAATTCTTGTAATATTAATAATAACGCTTGCAACAATTGTTATTTACTTGAGCCTCTATGGAGTAAAAACTGACAAGTTTAATAAAGAAATTATAAAGAATGTTTCAAAAATTAATAAAAAAATTAACCTTTCATTAAATGAGGTTAATTATCTATTAAACCCACTGAATTTTAGTATTAATATTTCAACAAAAAACCCTAAAATATTATTGGAAGATAAAAGTCTAGATTTAAAAGACATTACTAGCAATATTTCATTAAAATCTTTTATAAGTAATCAGTTTTCTATTGATGATTTAAAAATTTCAACAAAAGAAATTAAAATCAAAGATTTAATCTCATTAACAAGAGCAGTTGAAGGATCACCACAACTTTTTGTTTTAGATAACATCACTAAAGAGGGATTAATTTCTACAGATATAAATCTTAAATTTGATTTAGATGGAGAAATAAAAAACAATTATCAAATAACCGGGACTGTCAAAAAAGCAAAATTTAATATTTTTAACAAGGTTGAAATTGATGATTTAAACCTTTTATTTAATATAAGCAACAATCAGCTAACATTAAAAATGATAGAAACAAATCTTAATAGTATAAAATTAAAATCGCCCTTAATCAAAATTGAAAAAAAGAAAGATATATTATTTGTTGATGGAGAGGTGGCAAATAAAGAACAAAATTTCGATATAAACAAATTAAAACCTATATTTGGAGACTTACTAAATAATATAGAGATAGAAAAAATTGACTTTAATTCTATAAATATTTTTTCTTTTAATGTTAACAGAAAATTAAAATTAAAAGATTTAAAACTAGAGACCAACTTAAACTTAGAAAATTTTCAAATAGTTAAAAATCCCCTTAATTTAAAAACTTTTTTACCTAATTATACAGAGCAAATTAAATTTAAGGATCATAAAATTAAAATTAAATTAATAAAAGGTATGTTGGATATTAAGGGAGGTGGAGATATCTATATTGGAGACGAGTCTGAACAATTATCTTACAGCGTTATTAAAGATGATAGAAAAATAACATTTGATACAAACCTTAATATTAAAAATAATCCATTAACAATAAATTTTTTAGATTATAAGAAGAAAAAAGGAAACAGTTCAGAAATTTTATTAAAAGGTATTTACAAAAAAAATAAAGAATTGATATTAAAAGATATTTCTATAACAGAAAAAAATAATCAAATTTTAATTAAAGATTTATTATTTAGTAAAAATTTTAAAATTAAAGATTTAAGTTACATTAAACTTAATTATAGAAATAAAAATGATCTTCTTAACAATTTAGAGCTAAAAAAAAATAAATCTAATTTTTCCATAAATGGTAAAAGTTTTGATGCAACACAGTTAATTAACAACAGCATGAGTGATGATGAAAGTACAGCAATTTTTGAAAATTTTAATTCTAAATTTGATATTAAAATAGGCACAGCTTATATAAATAAAAACGATTATACTAAAAACTTAGCTGGATACTTCACTTTTAAAAATAATAAATTAGATAAATTAAATCTAGCATCTACTTTTTCTAACAATAAAAAAATGAACTTATCTATTGAAACTAATAACCAAAATGAAACTATTACAAAAT
>Ga0233439_10002199_pt1 | contig 22517 bp, 27 predicted proteins | sample SI_123_September_6_FD_182713 | JGI IMG/M metagenome (GOLD analysis project Ga0233439, IMG submission 182713) | Seawater microbial communities from Saanich Inlet, British Columbia, Canada - SI_123_September2016_100_MG | ecosystem: Environmental > Aquatic > Marine > Inlet | place: Canada: British... | reverse complement strand
CATAATATTAGTTATCATGAAAAAAAGTTAGGACAGCTCTTTTGTGATGAAAGTGCTCAGCAAATTATTGATATGCTTCTTTTAGAATGCAAGATAGCAAATGTTATTCTAAAAAAAGAGGCCATAGTAACAGATATTAATAAAGAGAATGATCAATATTTTGTCACTACTGAAGTAAATAAATATTCTTGTGAATCTGTAGTAATTGCAACAGGTGGGCTATCAATACCTAAAATTGGGGCAAGTAAATTCGGGTATAATATAGCTAAAAAATTTAATCTTAATGTGATAGAGACCTCACCTGCTCTAGTACCACTAACTTTTAATGATAAGATACTTTCTATGTGTCAGGAACTCAGTGGAATTTCACTAGATGCTATTGTTTCTACTGGAAAGAAATTATTTGAAGAGGGGATGTTGTTTACTCATAGAGGTTTGAGTGGACCATCAATATTACAAATATCATCGTATTGGAAAATGAATGATAGTATTAAAATTAATCTTTCTCCTAACATTAATATCCTTTCTTATTTAAATGATAAAAAAAAGAGAAAATCTAAGCAGGAAATCTATACCATAATTGCAGATGTTATGCCTAAGAGATTAGCTTATTCAATATGTGAAGCTAACAATGTTAGCGGCAATATTTCTGAATTATCTAACATAGTATTAAAACAATTAAGCGATTCTATAAATTGCTGGATAATTAATCCTACTGGTACAGAAGGTTATAGAACTGCCGAGGTTACGTGTGGTGGCATAGATACAAATGAACTATCATCTAAAAATATGATGTCATTAAAGCATCCAGGATTATTTTTTATTGGTGAGGTAGTAGATGTAACAGGTCATCTTGGCGGGTATAATTTTCAATGGGCATGGTCATCTGGTTATGTAGCTGGCCAAAATGTATAATACATCTTTTTAAATTAGTAGGCTAAGATATTTTCTTTGAATCAATAGTTGTTTTAGATAATTTATCAATTCCCTTGTTTGTTAAATTAAATTTCCATCCATGCCTAGGACACACAAGATAATTATCCGAATTAATTTCTGCATTACATAAATCCGCACCATTATGAGGACAGAATCTATTAATTTCAAAAACTTCACCATTTTTATTTTTTACTTGTATTCTCTCATTGGATATATTCTTTGTGAGAACAAAGTTGTCCCTTATATTCTCTATATCTGAGAAAAGAAATATATTTATATCATTACAAAATAAATCTGGCTCTCTTAAAACTTTAGCTCTTAATGATAAATAAATATTCTGCCATCTTTCTTTTGAATGCATTAGTGAAAAATATTTCTTATCTGAAATAATCTCTTCATATGGCTTGTCATATTTAAATGTTGATAGAATATTTTTATTAGATAGGTCGATAAATATTTTATCAGTATTACTATGATCATCTTTATTAAAAGTATTTGTATAGTTGAATATCAAAATAGGAGCTTTATCAATATCTATATCTTTGATTTCATTTAATCTGTTAATTATAGATTGCTCCAATAATTCCCTATCAAAAATGTTATCTATTTTATCCCATAGATTTATAGTATTTCTTTTATACTCCTCCAAGTCATCATGATTTGATGGAGGATTTATTGGTAAATGCCTCTTGTCATCAAGATGGTCGCCCGGATTAAGATATAAAATATTATTTACATTATTCCTTTTTAAAAAACTATTAAGAACATTATGATGAATAAATATATTGTCAATCCCAAATGATAGCTCATCATCCAGATAGGGGAATATAGCTGGACCTGCGGCAGGAAGAAAATATTTTGGCTTCAGGTTAACAATACCTCTTAAAACGCTGTTTAGTTTATTATTTACTTTTTGCTTTGATATCTCTTTTTTTCGCTTATCTGAAAGAATAAAATTTGATGGATGCCAAGTTGCACCTGAAAATTGTACCGAATAGTAATCTATTGACTCATTAATTTCATCAAGCCTATCAAATATTTTACAGTCATTTTGATTAAAGAATTTGAACTCCTCGGTAACTACTAATAAAGCAGAATCATGATTAATTCCAATATGGCTTATATATGGACTAATCCAAAAATCTTTATTTAACTGATACTTCTCTTTATCTTTAATCTCAAACACTTCTAAACCAAGACTTTCGCAATCTGATCTAAAGCTTTTATCCATGTAGCTCGGTATAAGAATTTTAGTATTTTTGCTGATGCAAGATAAGAATTCTTTATCATAATGATCTTGATGTTCATGCGTGATAAAAATATATGCATTATCAGATAACTCTATCAACTCTAATATCTTATTTTTCAAATGATGATTTTTAGGGTATTGGAACCAGCTACCAAAAAAAGCGCCTGAATTAGAAAACCATGGATCAGTTATTAGGAGTGTCTTATCAGATATTATACTGAAACAATTATGCCCCCAAAACTTTAAGTTTTTTTCTACTTTTTTAGTCATTATTATTTAATACCTGTATAGAAACTATTGTACTATAATACATAGATGTTTATTAAAAAACTTTTTAAAAATACACTCAAAGAGACTCTAGGTTTTTTTTATTATAATTACTACCTTAAATATGCTCAAACACCTGGCAATAGGGCATTAATCTATCATGCTTTTGGAACTAAATTCAAACATGATACTTACGGTTTTAGCATTGATATCAACAAGTTTGAAGAACATATTAAATATTACCGAGATAATTATAAAATAATAAATATCAATGAATATATGAATTATAATATAGACACCCTATCAATCACTATTGATGACGGTTATAAAGATAATTTGGATGCTGTTGAGATATTAAATAAATACAATATACCGTTTACTCTATACGTAACGTCGAGTACTTTGGACACGAGAGATTACCTCTCTTCTGGGGATGTTAAATCATTGTCTGATTTAGCTAATTGTGAAATAGCTAGTCATTCTCATGACCATGTTAAACTAGAAACTATAGCTAATGATAAAATACTTTTTCAGTTATCTGAAAGCAAAAAAGTTTTAGAAAATATAATAGGTAGTGAGATTTCAGGTATTTCTTATCCGCATGGGTCTTATAATGAATATACTCTAAGTATTTTAGAATCAATAGGCTATAAATATGCTTCGTCTAGTATTAAAGGTAAAAATAATAAAAATACAAATAAGTATCTTTTAAGACGTTCAGAAATTGTACAATCAGATTCATTGTCTGTAATATCAAAAAAAATTAAGGGTTATTATGATTACTATGCTGTATAAAACTTATATTAAAAGAATTATTTATATGCATAATTTTACCTATATAAAGTTTTACCTATACAAGTAGTTTTAATATATTTGATATTAACTGCAACTCCACACGATTTTAAGTTGCAGTTAATACGCCTAGATTATTATCTAAGCTTAAGATGTAATCTACCCCTCACTTACATCCTGAATTAGGATCAACAGATCTATTTTTTGCATCCATCGCAATACTGTTTCCAGCCCACTCGCTTATATAATCTATATGCTCAACTCTATTAGCTCTTGAGGCAACCAATGCTCTACCTTCAAGATCTACTCCCCAAATAATATATGCAATAAATTCTCTCAAATGTTGCGGTACTTGATCTTTGCATGGGACGCCAAACTTAGTTATATAATTACTTCTTGGCTCTCCATTAGCTTTTTGATTAGCCTGTATCCTTTGAATTTCACTTTGCAGAGTTTCAATCTTTACTCCATCCCAGTGACCTACAACAGTCCCATCTGGAAGTTTAATTTCATCATTTTCATTACAGTCCTTACAATCTTTACATAAAATATCATTATTCTTGTTCATAATTATCTCCTTTTAGTTAACAATTTAGGCATAAACATGATTTAATAATATAGTCATAAACATCTTTTTTTATTGATTTATATCAACGAAATATAAATTGATTTCGGTCAATATTAATTATGGATAAATACCAAGCTTCAAAGTGTTTACATTGCCCAATTAGATCTAAAATATACTGTAGTTGTCTGGATGTGGAAAATCTAAAAGATTTCTCTGATAATGCAAAACATGAAACTTTTGATAAGAAAGTGATTATCCTATCTAGTGGCAATGAAATTAATAGTATTTATAATATCTTAGATGGAATTATAAAAGTCTATCAGTTAAATGAAGATGGTAATCAGCAAATTATTGGATTCTTATATCCAGGTGACTTTTTTGGATCTCACGAAGGAGGGCAATATCAATTTTTTGCAGAAACAGTTTCTCAGGCTAAATTATGTAAAATTCCAATAAAAAAATTTAGAATGCATTTGAGCAAGAATGCTGGCATAAGAGATAAATTTTATGAGGCAACAACAAATGAATTATCTCTGGCTCGAGAACATATTAATATACTTACAAAAAATTCAGCTGAACAGAAAGTATTAGATTTTATAAGGATGATATCCCTCAGACAGCATAAAATGGGTCAACCTATAAACCCTGTACATTTAATCATGCCACGCATTGATATAGCAAACTATCTTGGCTTAAGATTAGAGACTGTTAGTAGAGCCTTTACTAAGCTAAAAGCAAATAATTCTATCTCACTAAATAATTTTGACTCTATTATTATAAATAATGCTATCTCTTAGAAGTAAGCTATTCAAATCTTTCTATGTTTCTGCTTTTGCGTTCATTACAATTGGAACATTATCATTTCTAGGTAATATGACGGATATTGGATGGTTTATCACAGGCTCTTTCGGAGCAACAATGGTAATAATTTATGCTTATCCGGAACATGAATTCGCTCAACCCAAAAATATTTTCTTTGGCCATCTAGTTACATCATTATGTGGGCTGATTATATTGCAGTTTGTCGATGCACCTACTTATATTCTATTAGCATTAGCCGTTAGTGCTGGTATATTTTTTATGGTCTTACTTGATATCGTACATCCTCCTGCGGGAGGTAATCCTATTATTATCGTCATTGGCAATCTATCTCATGAATTTTTATTCTACCCTATTATTAGTGGAACTTTGATAATAATAGTACTATCGATATTTCTTAAAAATATATTTGATAAAAATAAATATTCAGATTAATACATAATAATAAGTTAATTCTATTTATTATTTTATTCTGACCTTTTTATGATCTTTCTGTTATGATGACCTTGCAATGAGATACCTTATAAATGCAAAAGATAAAAGTATAAATCCAAGTGAATACATAGTCGATGGGACAGTCGTATTTACACTCATCACTGGTATAATTTTCCTATACTTTGGGATGAAATTTAAAAAGATATGGATTAAGTTTTGGGGTGTTTTAACAATTATTTCTTGTTTTCTATATTTTGTGTATTCGTGATAAATTTATTTAAATAAAATAGTAAAAACTACCCCGAAGAAGAATACTATCGACAAAGAAAGAAGAACAGGCATATTTTTCATTGGACCTAATCTCCAGAAATCCATTTCTTTATGCATAGAGAGCTGACCTTTTATGTAAGCAATCCTCCATGTTCCTTTCTTTTCACTCATATTTTTATTATAACAGTCTTAGTAATAATTTCTATGCGTTAAGATTATTAGTCATCACCTTCTTTCACAAAAATACCATCAATCATTTTGCCTTTACGATTTTTGATATCATTATATGCAACTGATAGACAATCTTCCATTGTTAAATTATTTCTAACCATAATATTTATTAAAACCACCATCATGTCTCCAATATCATCTCGTATATCTTTTCCTTTACATAAGCTATCAGATAATTCTCCTGCTTCTTGAACTAATTTCATATATTGATCTTTGTCAGTACTCCCATCTATAAGGTTTCGGTCTCTATGCCATTGCCCAATTAGTTCTTCATATTTTACTTCTGTCATACTTTTCTCTATTTAGTTAAATTATTGTCAGTGATTTATTTTATATAATCTACATCATACCTAATAATATCATCTTCAGATAATATTTTACCTAATTGTGTTTCTAAAATTACAAGAGGCTCAGACGATTTGTTCATAATTTTATGCTTCCTTTTTTCAGGTACAAACACAGATTGAGATTTCTTCAATATTATTTTTTTTGTCCCAATTTGAATGTTAGCTTTACCGCTTAAAACTATCCAATGCTCTGATCTATGATTATGTTTCTGAAGGGAAATACTCTGTTTTGGTGATATTACAATTTTTTTTATTAGATACTCACTAGTTTTCACCAGGAGAGTATAGTAGCCCCATGGCCTTTTAGTTTTTTTATTCATGTAAAAATAATAACACAAATATTTTGTTTGAGTTTGAATGCCTATAATTTATAGTCAAGTGCAGTCTCAAAACAATCTAATGAATATTTGAGCTTCGCCGCAATTTGTCAAGAGTAAATTCTCTTGATTGTCCTTTATGATGTATATAAGGAATTTATAATAATTAATCTGACAGAATATAGCATTAAGATTACTAAACCTGATAAATACGCTCTTGTTTAGGCTTCCATAATAAATGCGAATCATATAAGATAATATTATTAATCCAACTTTAGACATCACTGTCAGTTAATTATTATGATAATCAACGTTATGGAAAATAAATGATTATTGGAGTTCTAAGGGAAGTCTTAGAAAACGAAAATCGTGTTTCAATTACACCTGATATAGTAATTAAATTTATTAAGCTTGGATACTCAGTGCTAGTTCAAAGTAAAGCTGGCTTAAAATCTAATTTTACGGATGATCAATATGTAGAATCTGGTGCATCTATTATTGATGAGGCTAATGAAATCTGGTCATCTGCAGATATTATTCTAAAAATAAATGCCCCATCAGAGGATTTGCCTGATGAGACGGCTGCGCTAACTGGGTCAAAAACTCTTGTGTCATTCTTTGGTCCTGCACAACATATGTCAAAATTAAAAAAAATGGCAGTAGAAAATGTAAATGTATTAGCAATGGATTGTGTGCCAAGAATATCAAGGGCGCAAAAAATGGATGCATTAAGCTCAATGGCCAATGTTGCTGGTTCTAGAGCTGTTATCGAAGCTTCGTTTAAATTTGGAAGATTTTTTGGTGGTCAAATAACTGCAGCAGGTAAAATACCTCCAGCAAAAGTATTGATTATTGGAGCCGGTGTAGCAGGTCTCTCAGCAATCGGAACTTCCGTTAGCTTGGGAGCAATTGTTAGAGCTTTCGATACAAGACCAGAAGTTAAAGAGCAAGTCGAAAGTCTCAATGCAGAGTTTTTAACAATAAATGTTAGCGAAGACGGCACTGGTTCTGGAGGATATGCTAAAGAAATGAGCAAGGATTTTCTTAAAGCAGAGCATGAATTGCTTAAATCACAATGTGAAGATGTAGATATAATTATTACAACAGCCTTGATACCAGGTAAAGAAGCGCCTAAATTAATTACAGAAGACATGATCGAAGTAATGAAGCCAGGAAGTGTTATCGTAGACTTAGCAGCACAACAGGGTGGAAACTGTGCTTATACACAAAAAGGTAAGTGTATTGTTCAGGATGGTAAAACTATTATTGGTTACACAGATTTACCTTCACGTCTAGCATCACAGTCTAGTAAATTATATGCAACGAATCTTTATCATGTCATACATGATCTAACACCAAACAAAGATGGTGTAGCACAAATTAATATGGAGGATGAAGTTATAAGAGGAATGACAATAATTAGAAATGGAAAGATATCTTATCCGCCGCCAAAGATAGAGTCTCCTAAACCAAAAACTATCACTAAGAGTGAGCCAAAAATTCTTATTCCTGAAAACAAAGATACTACTAAGCAAGCATTCCCAGTCATACCTTTTCTAATATCGTTACTTTTACTTATAGGTGTTGGTTCATCTGCACCTGCCTCATTTATGGCACACTTTACAGTATTTGTTCTATCATGTTTTATTGGATATATGGTAGTTTGGAATGTTACGGCATCATTACATACGCCACTAATGTCGGTTACCAATGCTGTCAGTAGTATTATAATCATTGGTGCCTTAATACAGGTATCTTCTGATAATCCTTTATTAGTAATTATGTCATCACTTGCAATTTTGATTGCTAGTATAAATATTGTCGGAGGCTTTGCGGTCACTAAAAGAATGTTGGATATGTTTAGGAAGTAATTTTATGAATTTCGAAATAAGTATTGAACTTGCAAGAGCATTATATATAGGCGCTACGGTTTTATTCATATTAACTCTTGGTGGTCTTAGCAATCAAGAATCAGCTAGAAAAGGGAATATGTATGGTATGCTTGGCATGTCAATTGCAATAATTGCAACACTCCTAAGTCCATTTGTTAAGGAAAACTTTTTATTAATATTCATACTAATAACCATTGGCGGCTCTATTGGTATTTATTTAGCCAAAAATGTTCAAATGACAGAAATGCCAGAATTAGTAGCGATATTACATAGTTTGGTAGGGTTAGCTGCAGTATTAGTTGGCTATGTAAATTTTTTAGATGAATCGTTAATTTTAAAAGGAACTGAAAAGCTTATTCATAATATTGAGCTATACATTGGAATATTTATTGGGGTCATCACTTTTTCAGGGTCAATAATTGCATTTGGAAAACTTAGCGGGAAAATTGGTGGAAACCCGCTCATCTTACCTTCTAGACACTTACTGAATCTTGGAATAATTTTAATAGTAATATTTTATGGTTATATTTTTTCAACGGCAAGTTCAATCAATGGTGCCATTATCCCTTTAATTATCATGACTGCACTTGCATTTTTATTTGGCATGCATTTGGTTTTGGCAATAGGTGGAGCAGATATGCCAGTGGTAGTCTCAATGTTGAATTCATATTCTGGTTGGGCTGCATCAGCAACAGGTTTTATGCTTAATAATGATTTGCTAATTGTTGTAGGTGCTCTTGTTGGAAGTAGTGGCGCTATCCTAAGTTATATTATGTGCAAAGCAATGAATCGTAGTTTTATTTCTGTCATTGCTGGTGGTTTTGGTACAGATACAAAACCAACTTCAACCACGGTTGAAGATCAAGGCGAGGTAATTGCAATTGAGTCTCAAGAATTAAGTGAATTATTATTATCAGCAAAGAAAATTATGATTATTCCTGGTTATGGAATGGCCGTAAGTCAAGCGCAGCATACTGTAAATGAAATTGCCAAGATGCTTAAGGGTAAAAATATTGATGTCAGTTTTGCTATTCACCCCGTTGCTGGAAGAATGCCAGGTCATATGAACGTACTCTTGGCAGAAGCAAAAGTACCTTATGATATTGTTTATGAAATGGATGAAATTAATGATGATTTTGAAAACGTAGATGTCTCAATCATTATTGGTGCTAATGATATTGTTAACCCCTCTGCTTTAGATGATCCTGAAAGTCCTATAGCAGGTATGCCAGTATTAGAGTGCTGGAAAGGGAAAACTTCCGTAGTGTTAAAAAGAGGAATGGCTACCGGCTATGCTGGAGTCCAAAATCCATTATTTTTCAAAGAAAATACAAGAATGCTTTTTGGAGATGCTAAAAAAACAATGGATGAAGCATTAACAATACTGCAATCATCATAGTATTCTACCTCCATAAGGATAATATTATAAACAGACATAGTGTGAATACTAACAGCATGTACCCAAATGGGTAAATATAATGATTATGACCTCATTAATGCAATCAGTAAATTGACACCAAATAAAGGAGCTATGGATACTATAAAGAGCAGTTGTAGAAATGCAGCTATAGCCATATTTGACGGCATATATCAAAGCGGTGAAAAAATTACAGGTGAGTATCATTCTGCGGCTACAGATCTTACATATAGTGGTGTAACGGGAATTACTTCACATTTAGGGTATATGAAAAATAGTTATTCGGGAGATTTTAAAAATGATGCATATCATGGAAAAGGACATCTAATAATAAATAATAAGCGTTATCAAAATTATGGAGAAGGAGGAGTATACGTAAAAGATTTAACAGAGGATTTTTGCATGATACGATATGATGGAGAATTTGAGAATGGGGAATTTATTAATGGCCAAATTATAAAAGATGCAAACAATAGTGAAGAATGCAAGATTAAGATAAGGAATATGGAGGAGTTTTTAAAAAATAAAAAAGAAATAGGTCACAAATTTGTAGCTAGCCCTGAACAGAAAGATGAGGATTTAAGAGCTTTAAATAAGCGTAAAAAATATATTAATGAGCATAAATTATTTATGAATAAGTCTATAAGTTCTTCTGGAGAAAAAATTACTAAAGATTCTAATCAAGATATATCTAATTTAGAAGATGAAAGTCTCTCACAACCAAATGATATTCCAATAAATGAAGCAAAGTGTGAAAATTCAAGGCCCATGAATCTAGTCAGCCTACCATCTGATTTAGCCAATAAGCTAGGCTCAGCAATTGGTGCTGGCATCGTTGGAATTCTAGATTTAGGCGTTGAAGGTACTTTTGGTATCGTTGATAAACTCGCTGGTACTAATATGAAAGATGGTTATAACAAATCAATGGAAACCAGTAGGCAAAAGAGATCACTATTGTTATCTGGAAAATCTGCTGATGGAAAGTGTTATGTAGTTGCAAATCAAGATAGTAATAAAGACAATAAACAATTCCAGCCTAATAAAAAAATAAAAACTCAACTATCTACAGTTTTTTTTGCATCTGTGACTAAGTATCTTGAAGCTCAAGAATTACTTATGATGGCATATGGTAAAGACAAGGATGCTCAAAAAATCAAAGAAGCTATAATATATTCATCTAACAGTAAAATAAGTGAGTCTGAGAGGATGACCAACTCGATTAGAGTTTCCGATGAAAGTAGTGCTGTCCTATCACAAACTATGCTTGAGCAAAGCGAAGAATTGAGTGATGATAAAAGAGCATATTTTATCAAAGCTATTAAACCTGCGACAGCTGGTTACAAATCTACCATATTATTATTTAAAGTTGGTTCAGCTACAATTGAATATGCTAAACAAGATCCATTAACTGCATTTGTTGAGTTAAGTGGATTTTTAACCGTATTACCAAGTATACCTCCTTATGCTAGTTCTATGATGAAAACAACAAAATTAATATTAACTTATGCTAAAGCAAACAATGTTGAAAATAGCGAAAATCTAGAGTCAACCTTGGGTGAGCTATAAAAAAATAGCAAATGGTGGCATAAATTTAATGTATTTTAATTATTTGTTGAATACATTGATTTCTAGCTTGACAAAAGCCTCACCGCCCGGTGAATTTCATAAACAATAGTAATTTGAGGTATGATTAAGTTATGAGTTTTAAAAAATATATTGCTATAATATAATTGTGCTTATTATTTTATTAACTTTTCTTATAGTACTAGGGTGTATTTACATTCATAAAACATTCATAAATTTATCTAATGATTTATATTTTTCTGTTCTATTATTAATAATTTCGCATTTAATACATGTCTTATTATTTTCTAGTATTTATTTTATTTGTATAGACAATATGATGGGGCATCATAATAAACAATTTGCAGATATATTTTATTATTCTATCAGTACCTATACAACATTAGGTGTTGGGGATATATATTTCACAGGAGTTGCACGGATTACATCAGGGATAGAAGCTTTAGTCGGCTTGATTATGATTGCTTGGTCTGCCTCACATATTTATCTTAAAATCAAAAAAGAGAAATCAGTTTGATTAAAAGACTACTCTAGCCACACACTCACTTGCTATGATTAATCTACTAATATTATTTTATTTTTTTAAAATATCTACTTACTGCAAAAAATATTATACTTAATATCAAAAAATCAATCCAAAATATAGTTTTCCATGACCCGTCAGCAAGTTTATATATTGCGATAGCGTATCTTCCAATAAATGGATTATCAGGGAAATATTCTAAAAAGAATAATGGTAGTAAAAGGGTTATTAATGATAAGTTAATATAGAGTTTATAATTTTTAAACATTTTCTCTCCTTGTAATTAATTATTTAAAATTTTATTTATTATTTTCGGAAGATTCTTTAAAAAGATATCGACTATTCTAGGAAATATTGAATTAATTTTTACAAATATTTTTTCTGGATAACCTATGTATTTTTCTTTATGTTTATTTTTTATTGAATCTATAATTATTTTAGACACGTAATGAATTGAATCAGATTTAGACTTTGTTGCATCATTGAAGATATTAATCTTTCCAGAATTAAATTTTGTTTTAATTGCTCTTGGTGCGATATAAAGAACCTTGATATTTGTATCGCAGAGTTCTCTTCTTAAAGCTTCTGAAAATCCTCTTAGAGCATATTTAGAGGCAGAGTAACTTACAAAGCCAGGAAAAGCTATACTTCCAAAAACAGACCCAATGTTAACAATGATTCCAGAGTTTTTTGACATCATGCCTTTCAAAAAATACTTTGTTAAATATGCTGCTGATAAAAAATTAATTTTAAATAATAATTCTGTTTTCTCATTTAATTCATTCACAAAATTATTGAACTCAATAACACCAGCTAAGTTAATAATAATGTCTATATTTTTATACTTTAAATCAATTTTTTTACACACCTGCTCTATGTCAGCAACCTTGCTTAAGTCACATCTATAATAATCATGACTTTTTGAGGATTTTATAGGCGGGTTTTTATCTAATAGTATTAAATTTGAATTTTCTTTATCTAAAAAAGATATGATCTTGCTACCAAGATCTCCAGATGATCCAGTGATTATAATATTAGCATTATAAAAGTTCATAATAACTCTCCTTTAATTTTAATTACATTAGACTCTTCAGTAATGCTTCTAAGGACATTTCCATAAAAATAATATATTTCTTTAGACATTGCCAAGATATCTTCTTTATCTTCATCAGAATTAATTCGATCAAGTATATTGGTTAGATCAACAAAGTGTTCTTGATCTGCCAACCCATGACTACTTAAGTAAGTCACTGATTTTGAAGTTGTATTAAATTTTTTCTTAATTAATTCAGAGCATTTTAATGCTACGTCCTTACTCGTACCTTCTAAGACCTTAACCATGCCAAATATAGCTATAGGGTTAAGTCGCTTTATTGTTCTATAAGCATGACTAATCATAAAATGATTATGTATGGATGGCCCTACTTCATAAACATACTCTCTAGATATATTTAAATAATTTAAATCATTTAAAATCCATTGCTCATGTCCTTTCTCTTCTTCTATATAATGCATAATATTTTCTTTGAATGTTATGTGCTCCGGATAGAGATTTTTATGAACTTCCATAAATATTGGGACTGTATGTTTAACATGATGATATGCTTGTATTAAAAATCTAATGTAGGTTTCTTTGTCTATATTTGAATTCAATGTATTCATAATAATTGGTGAAGACATCAAATATTGCCTCTCCTTCGTTGTATTGGTGTGCAAATAATTACTGAATTTCATTTGATATTTCCTCTTGGTTATTAATTATGTGTCTTTTAAGGTATTCTCTCTTTTGATATATATTTAATATAAGACTGATAGTTTTATAAAGAGTACTTCTAATACTATAATTATGTAGTATTTTTATTTCAGCGTATTTAGGCAATATTTTATTTAGTTCTTTTAAATGTATCTTGACATTAATGTTGTCAGAAAAAATAATACAAGATATATAGGGCATGTTATCACCTAATACATAAACCTCAGGTATAGATGAAATGCGTTTCATTTCATTTTCTATCCAAGCATACTCAATATTTTTTCCATATGATGTTACAAAGTAATTAGATTTTCTCCCGGTAATATATAAATTATTATTAGCATCTATATAACCAAGATCACCTGTAGCAATATACTCTTCATCTAAAAGTGGAGTGTCATCTATATAACCAGCCATATTAGATCCCTTTACAAAGATTTGGCCATTATTTATTTTAGTTTCAATATGTTGTAAAACTTTACCACTACTATATTTATTCTCTTCACAGAAATTATCGTTAATCGATACGACTGAAGTACTTTCTGAAAGCCCATATCCAGAGAATATTTTAATATTATGTAATAAACACATATCTAAAGTTTCTTTATCAATTGGAGCTCCACCAACAGCAATAGTTTTATATTTCTTGAGTATTGAAATATCAAAATTCACAATTTTTTTAAGCATTTCTGGAACTAAAATAATAGAACTACAATTATATATATTAGTAGAATTAAAGAATCTGTTCACATCAAAATCAGATAGATTTTCAAATCCTATTTCATTTTGATTTATGAGAACAATATCATTATTAGTAATAATGGATAAATATAAACCAGCAATATTCTCCAGAAGAATACTCAAAGGCAACACACAGAGATGAGATCTTAGATTTTGATTTATAGAGAAGTTATTAAGAGTAGATAAAACTTTTATCAAAGATGATTCTCTGATTAGAACACCTTTAGGTTCACCTGTGGTACCTGACGAGAATGTAATCTTGCAGATATCATAATTATGCAAATCTAATAATTTTTCTTTACGATTATATTTATATATGTAGAGAATAGTAGTAAATAATTTAATCTTGTCTACTAAAATAATATCCATGATTAATGCGCTTAAAATAGAATCAGATATTATATATGAAAGTTTTGCTTTGCTTATAACATAATTTTTTTGTGAATCTGAAAAGTATTTGGGTATTGGCACAGATATATATCTTGAATCTATACAGAATAGATCACATACAACCCAACTTATATTATTCTCGCAGTGATTGCCAATAACATTTCTACTATTAGTATCAATTATTTTTTGTAATATAACAATTTGATCTCTTATGTCTTGAGAAGAATATGTATCATTGCAATCTACAATTTTATACTTAGTGTTTTTTAATAAACTATCTCTTATATTCATCTTTTGTTAAATATTTATTTTTAAGTGAATCAGGATTATCAGAAAATAAATTATGAAATGAATTAAATATATCTCCGTAATATAGTTTTGGTGATTTATCATAATAGATTCCCCAATCTGAATTACTAGAAAGCCTCTCTTTTTTAGCAGATATTATTTCAAATGTTTTAAAATTAAGTTTATTACATGCGTTAATTATATAATCAAATGTAACAAGTACACACCATTTATAATTAAGCTGATATAAAGTATAAATCAAAATACTTAAGATATATCTTATATTAATATTATCGTTCATTGTGAGATTGCCAACTTCAGCAAACTCACTGGGCATTATTTCTTCTGATGCTATAGAATTAACATCTTGTAATATATTTATATCTATATACTGTTCTGATAAAAGCTTATTTCCTACAAAAGGTTTGATTCCAACGCAACCTATTATTTTATAATCATCAAAAAAAACAATATAGTTTGTATAGAAATCATTCAACACAGCTTTGAATGCAATCAAATATTTTTTTTTAACATAAAGTATTACGCTTTTATACTCAACATCATTTTCAGTTATATATTTTGTGTTTGGCGTGATACTAATTGAACTAATTGGGTTTTTACTTGTCATAGTATGTAAGTTATAGAATAATTCTGTAACAGGCAATATTTGTTCCTTATGTGTTACTAATAAAAGTTATGAAAATATTAATTATTGATGATAATAAAGGTGTCACTGAGAATATTTCTGAATATCTTGATGGCCTAAACAAGGGATTTGATATTAATATTGCTCATGATGGCCCTATTGGACTTCATAAAGCAATTACGCATAAACCTGATTTTATAATACTAGATCTAATGCTTCCTGTTATTAACGGAGAAAATATATGTAAGTTTATTAAAAAGAAAATTAAACAACCTCCATACATAATGATGTTAAGCGCAAAGGATAAGTTAAATGATAGATTAAAAGGATTTGAACATGGTGCTGATGATTATTTAACTAAACCGTTTTCACTGAAGGAAATCTACTATAAAATAGAAGCTTATATCAGTCGTACGAATAAACCTACCAATATTATTTTTGAAGATATAGAGATAAATGTTTCAAGCTTAGAAGTTAGAGTTAATAATAAACTTATTGATTCAATGACTATGTCACAAAGAAAGATATTACTAATATTAATTAGAAATCCTTACTCATTTATAAGTAAAAATAAATTACGGAAAGAAATATGGGAAAATAGACCTATAAGCGATGTCTTAATTAGAAAGAATATTCATGCGGTAAGGTCTAAGATTGATAACAAAGATGGTGCATCATGGATAACCACAGAATATAGGCATGGCTATAAAATAAATACAAATAAGAAAAAATAAGAATGTTAATAAAGAAAACATCACAACTACTAATGGCAAGTCAGCTAATCATTTTTATAATTATAATGACTTTAATTTATATATCATCTGAATACATGGAGAATTTGGAACATAAATTATTAAGTAGCGTTGTTGAAAAAGAATTTAATTATATTAATCAAGAATTAAGAAGCTCAAATAAGTCATATAAAATTAGGGATGATATATTATATTTCAGAACCAACACATTACCTTATAGTTTTAATAAATTAAAAGAGAATGGGTTTTATCATGATATTAAGTTTAATGATAAATCATACCATGTATTAGTTGATGATGATTATTATGGAGATAAACTGTATCTTGCATATGATATATCTGAGTATGAAAATGAAGAATTTAATGCGCATATTATATTGTATTTCGTGGCAGTATTTTTAATCATTAGCCTGGTAATATTTTATATATATATGTTTAAAAATTTATTTAATCCCATTAAAGAGTTAGCTGCGAATATATTAAAAAATAAAGGCACTCCATTAGATTTTGATTTTAATAAAAAATATATAAATCATGAAGTATCTTCTATTGCAAAATCTTTAAATAAATATATGGTAAAAATAAATAATATTTTGGAAGATGAGAAACTATTTACATCTATAACAAGACATGAAATTAGAAACTCTCTAGCGGTTATTGAAAGCTCAATAGAGATAATCTCAAGTGATCAGTCATTATCCGAGAATATAAAAAATCATATAAATAAAATCAGTCATAAATGTAAATCATTAAATGACTCAACATCTAATATATTGTTTCTACTGCGTAATGATACCTATGATGGTTCTAAAATGATTGATATAAGTGATATAACAATAAAAATAATCAAAGAATACCAAGATAAAGTTATAGGAAAGATTAAGATACATTTAGTAGATGCTGTGACAAATAACATAAACATGAATATATATGACTACGAAACTATAATTTATAATTTACTCAATAATGCTATAACTCATGCAAATTGCACGTTAATAAATATTGAATTAAGTGATAATGTTATATCGGTATCAGATAATGGTGTTGGAATTGATAAAAATATATTTCCTAAAATATTTGAGAAAAATATTAAATCAAATAAAAGTGATGGTATCGGATTAGGTTTATTTATTGTTAAAAAAATATGTGACAATTATGGTTTTAAAATTAATTTAACAACAGATAAAGGGCATGGATTTAAAATATCAATTATTTATAAGAAGTAGGTTAGCTAAAAAATATCATATGGTGATTACTGGAGAAGCAGATTCTGGAAAAGCATCGTGGTCTAAAGGTGAGGCTAAAATAGCAACAAATAATAATACCGCCAAGATATTAAAATCCTATGAATAACAATATTGATTACTGTTTTGATAGCCATTTAAGGGTAAAAGACTACTCTAGCCACACACCGTAGGGGAAACATAACAGTAATTGCTTGTAATTTTAAATATAACCATAATATACTAATTGTAGCTAGAGGGTATATGATGGGAAATTCACATGTATGGTTTTTTAAGATTTTAACAAATATATGCTATGCAATTGGGTTTTTGGTTGGATTTGCTGCAGGTCATGAACTCTTACTAGACATCTATCCTGATTATGGAATATTTATTTTCTTAGCATGGTTTTTCTTTATGCTAGAACTGTTCTATGTAATACCTTTCTATCCAGCATTTATGCATGGTGATTGGACTTATACTTATATATCAATCCCAGCTTTTTTAATAGGCATTATAATCTCAAATACTTTTGTAAAAAAAATGCATTAACTTGATAAAAGACTACTCTAGCCACACACTTTCTCTGCTATTTTATAAATAAGCAATTATATCTTGTACTAATTAGATTTAATGTTAATATACCCCATATGGGTATATATAAAAATCTAATATTTGCAACAATACTATTCATGCTGAGTGATTTGGCTCAGTCAAGACCCGTATCTTGGGCTGGTGGCTCTACTATCATGTATAGGACAAACTCAATGATGTCGTCTTATACTTTCCATTATTCTCCAACATATAAATATTCAATTGGGGCGGAGTATGTAAATGATAGATATTTTAATAATCACTTTATTAATTTAAGATCAACATATTTACTGGACAGACATAATACTAAAATCTCTCAAAGAAATATTTACTTAACCGGCGGGATATCCACTAAAACTAATCAAGACTTTTCTTATGGCATACATGGAGATTGGGAAACTAGAAGATTATTCTCATCATTTTCACTCATTAACAAACATACAAAAGAAAAAGATTACACAGAAAATGAATTTCAGCTCGGAGTAGCACCATATTTAGGTAAGTATGATGATATCCACACATGGGTTATGTTAAAAGCTAAAAAGAATACAATTAATAACAATTGGGAAGTATATCCATTTATAAAATTATTTCGAGGAGATTTCTTAATAGAGGTTGGCTCTAAGAACTCTCATTGGGATGTTCATTTTATAGTTAGGTATTAAATAATAGGAGAAAAGTATGTATAAAATATTAGTAATGTTTATGGTATTTACAGTAAGTTCTGTATCTGCAATGGAGAAATCAGATGGCCATGGCCATGGCTCTCATAACGATGAAAGTCATCAGCATAGTGCCGATGAAAGCGTAAATGGTTCAGACACAGCATTCCCAGAAAAGATGTTTAATGAATTTACATCTGATCTTGCGAATGTACAAATTGTCATTGTTGATGTAAACGGCATGGTCTGTGATTTTTGTGCAAGAGGGATAGAAAAAGTATTATATACAGATGATGCAGTTAAAAAAGTTGGGGTCAGCCTAGAGCTTGGTAAAGTTCTCATAGCATATGCACCCTCTACAAAAGTTGATTTTGAAGAAATAAAAAATATATTTTTATCCAATGGACAAAATGCAACTGGATATATAATAAAAAAAATATAAATTATGAAAACTAGAGAAAAAACATCAAGCATTGGGCTCCTTACGCTTTTGGCATCATCATCGACATTGATATGTTGTGCGTTGCCAGCTCTGTTTGTTGCGCTTGGTGCTGGTGCAACTTTTGTTTCGATTGTTAGTGTCTTTCCTCAGCTAATTGTTATTTCAAAATATAAAATATATATATCATTATTTACATTAGTTATATTAGTGCTTGCTGGTTTTTTAATCAAAAAAGCTCAGCTTCAACCTTGTCCTATTGATCCAGCTTTACGAGAAGCATGTATTACAACTAGGAAAAGGTCGATGACCTTGTATAATGTTTCTTTAACAATATTCATACTTGCAAGTTTATTTACTTACATTTTACCGTTATACTTATAACATGAATAAACATCCCTCGCATAAATCTCAAACTGCATCTTTAAAAAGAATTGAAGGTCAAATTCGAGGTATTATTAAGATGGTAGACAGTGGTAAATACTGTGTTGATGTGCTTACTCAGATTAAAGCGGCAAAAGGTGCCCTAGTAACTGTAGAAGCGAAAATTTTACAAAGACATATCGAATCTTGTATTAAAAATGCATTAAAAAATGAAGATGGGGTTAATGTCAAAATCACTGAGCTTCTCAAACTCATAAATAAATAGTAATTAAAATACTTCCTATAAGTGAGTAACTTTTAAATTAAACATGATAACTAAGAAATTTATACTAGGCTCAGAAGAATGGTGCGGTTTGCCTCAGCTTAAGATTCCTGCTGTTAAAGCTAAAATAGATACTGGTGCTAAAACTTCTTCTATACATGCTGTTAACATAAACCCATTTGAACAAGACGGAATACCTTATATTTCTTTTGATGTATATCCAATAGATAATACTAGTACATGCGTGAAATGTGTCGCCCCCATTAAGGATAAAAGGCTTATTAAAAGTTCGTTTGGAGACAAGCAGCTTAGGTATGTCATTTCAACTACTATTAAAATTGAGAAACGATCTTGGGAAATAGAGCTAACATTATCTAACAGAAGATCTATGGGTTATAAAATGCTTATTGGCAAGGAAGCAATTAGTCCGGAGATACTGATTGACCCTAATTCTAGTCTGCTCTTTGGTGATAAAACAATTTTAAAAATTAATAAATTATATAAGAAAAATACTATGAGAAAAACTGGATTACATATAGCCCTGCTTGCTAGTAATCCAGCTTTATATAGTAATCGTAGGATAATTGAGGCAGGTGAAAATCGTGGACATAAGATGTCATTTCTTAATATTAAACAATGCTATATGAAATTAGATAATAATTTATCAGAAGTTCATTATAGGGGTGGAAAAATTTTAAATGATATAGACGCAATAATACCAAGAATAAGGCCAAGCCAAACATTTTATGGATGTTCATTAGTTAAACACTTTGAGACTATGAATATATTTACAGTAAATAAATCAGATGCCATAAGGAACTCGAGAGATAAATTATATTCATTGCAATGTTTGCAAGAACAAAGAATTGAAGTCCCTGTTTCAGGGTTTGCAAATTCACCTGTTGAAACTAATGATTTAATCGAGATGATTGGAGGTTCCCCATTAGTGATTAAGTTACTGCAGGGTGCCCAAGGCAGAGGAGTTGTCTTAGCAGAAACAAAAAAAGCTGCAGAATCTGTTATTAATGGATTTAAAGTATTAAAAGCAAATTTGTTAGTACAGGAATTTATTAAAGAGGCTGATGGTGAGGATATAAGATGTTTCGTTCTTAATGGAAAAGTCATCTCGTCTATAAAAAGGTCAGCTGCAGAGGGTGAGTTTAGAGCTAATCTTCATCTTGGTGGTAAAGCTACAAAGATATCAATAACGAGAGAGGCAAGATCTATAGCTATAAAAGCATGCAAAGCTCTTGGTTTAGATGTAGCAGGTATTGATATAATAAATTCATCACGAGGACCATTAGTATTGGAAGTTAATTCTTCGCCAGGACTTGAAGGTATAGAAGCTATTAGCCAAAAAGATATAGCATCAATGCTTATTGAGTATATTGAAAAAAGTCTTAAATATAAAAATAAACTGAAATATGTATAAATAATCACTATGAGATATGAGTAAAAATAATCCAGTTTACATCTTAAAAAGAAGAAAAGATAAAGGGCACGATATCTTCAATTTGATATACTGAGTATTCCATGATTTTTATCAGTTAAACGAAATCTATTTATCGAGGTATTTTATGTTCTCTATATTTAAAGATTCACGAGGACTACTTGTGTTACTAACCATGCTTGTGACAAGTCAAGTTTTTGGGCACGGCATGTCAGAGGCTGAAAAGAAAATTATTATTGAGGGAGGAAATCTAGGCTATATATGGATTGGTGCTACTCATATGCTATCGGGTTATGACCACTTAGCTTTTATATTTGGCATTATCTTTTTCCTAACAAAGTTCAAAGATATTGTTAAGTATATTACGGCATTTACATTGGGCCACAGTATTACCCTTATCTATGCAACTTTTAATGCCATTCAAGTTAATTATTTTTTGATTGATGCAGTGATTGCTTTGAGTGTTTGTTATATCGCCTTTGCCAACTTAAAAGGGTTTGAAAAATATCTAAATATTCAAGCACCTAATATGCTGGCTATGATATTTGGTTTCGGCTTAATACATGGACTTGGACTTTCAACACGACTACAAGATCTTCCTTTAAGTGAAGATAGCTTACTGATGAATATCATTTCATTTAATATTGGTATTGAACTTGGTCAAGTCTCTGCATTGGCTGTCATGCTGCTTCTTATTACTGCCTTTCGAAAAAGGAAATCTTTTAAGAGTTTCACTTTAGCTGCAAATAGTTTTTTAATTATTGTAGGCGGTTATCTTTTCTTAATGCAAATGCATGGGTATGGACATATTGCTAATGCCGAAGAATTTTCCAGCAATGAAAAATCTGTACAAGCAATACAAGAAACTGAAACCACCGCAGGTGCTGACTGGAAAGATGTTATTACGTTAACTATTCCAGCGAGAGGTAATAAAGAATATAAATTATTGCTTGCCAAGGGTTCTAAGCTTGAATACTTATGGGAAACCAATGGAATAGAGTTATTTTATGATTTTCATGGTGAGCCAACAGGTGACAAAACAGGCTATTTCAAGAGTTTCAAGAAAAGTACTGAAAGTAAATCAAGCGGTGAATTAATCGCATCATTTGATGGCACACATGGTTGGTACTGGAGAAATAATAGCCCATCTAATATTGATATTATTCTAAGAGTTAATGGTGATTATCAACTTTTAGATGTAATGAAGGAGTAGACTTACCTGAAGATAGAGCAAAGCGAGTAGAGGATATGATTGATAACTTTAGTAAACAAGAAACTAAGAAACA
>Ga0233439_10002197_pt1 | contig 22524 bp, 20 predicted proteins | sample SI_123_September_6_FD_182713 | JGI IMG/M metagenome (GOLD analysis project Ga0233439, IMG submission 182713) | Seawater microbial communities from Saanich Inlet, British Columbia, Canada - SI_123_September2016_100_MG | ecosystem: Environmental > Aquatic > Marine > Inlet | place: Canada: British... | reverse complement strand
AATTTTAAGCCGTGGGTCCCATGCGGATTTTGTTTAAATGTGTGAAATGCGGGTTGCCATCAAACACGCCCCACTGTGTTAATTGTGGGGGCGTGGTTGAATACCGTTCTGTCAGGAAGGGGTGCTCACAATGCGGACAGGCACTGGAATCAAAGTTTTGTCCTACTTGCGGCGGACGCCCTACAGATATCGCTGTGGTGAAGAAACCCGAGTCCTATTCCATCAGGCCGATGGGGACGGTTGGTTGGGAAACCTATTGCGGGAACTGCGATCATAAACCACGGGATCCGGAAAAAGCGGGTTATTGTACGGAATGTGGAACACGGAACTGGAAAAAGCGAAAAAGAGGCGGTTGCAAATGCCAGTCATGTAATGATTTCAGTAATGAGAGATATAGGTACTGCGGACGTTGTGGAGCAATCATGACAGATATTTTTCTGGAACAATGATTTGCGTTAAACATATCCGGGCTGGAAATGCGGAGGCAAAATATCTATAAGGAACCATGGGTATCAAAATTAATAAACCATTCAGGTTTTTATTCTGCCATCTATTTTTAAAAACCGGACCATGACAGAAAATTACTTGGACAGCCTGGCTTCCTATTTGTGGGCCATGCCTCTGGTTTTATTCATAGTGGGCAGTGGTGTCTATTTTGTTTTTTCTTCGCGCTTTCTTCCCTATCGCTTCATCTCCCACACCTTTTCTGTTCTGACTGGCAAATGGGATAATCCAAATCATCTGGGATATTTACCTCACTTCCAGGCTCTATCCACAGCACTATCAGGAACCTTAGGACTTGGAAATGTTGCCGGGGTGGCCATAGCCATAAAAATGGGAGGACCGGGTGCCATTTTTTGGATGTGGGTGACCGCTTTGGTCGGAATCGCCACAAAATTTTACACAGCCTCTTTAGCTGTCATGTACCGGGGTAAAGACAGCCTTGGAGAAACGCAAGCGGGACCGATGTATGTTGTGATGGAGGGATTAGGAAAGTCCTGGCGGCCATTGGCTGTTCTATTTTGTGTTGCGGGATTAGTCGGCACCTTACCCGCATTCCAGGCCAATCAATTGGTACAAATTGTGCGCGATGCGATAGCGATTCCCTTTGGTTGGACAACCCCCACCCATCATTTTTCCTTCGACCTGATCCTGGGTTTTGCTATAGCCCTTTTAGTCTATTGGGTGATTGAGGGAAATATTAAAAGGGTAGGTGCGGTTGCCGCAAGAATGGTTCCCGGAATGGTTCTGCTTTATATTGGCATGACCGTCTATCTGCTTGCTGTCAACATAAACTCCATATCTGGTTCTTTCTGGTTGATTTTTAATGATGCTTTTTCGGGAGACTCTGTCGCAGGAGGTACTTTGGGAGCGGTGATTATTATGGGTGTGCGTCGCGGGACATTTTCAAATGAAGCCGGAATTGGAACGGAGTCGATGGCACATGGGGCGGCCAAGACCGATGAACCCATCCGCGAAGGTTTAGTGGCGATGCTTGGCCCCATTATTGATACCCTGCTGGTATGCACTTGCACTGCATTGGCGATTTTGTCAACTGGTGTATTTTTAACCACGGATGGCAATGGTATTTCATTGACCGCTCTGGCTTTTTCATCTGTCATGCCCAATATAGGGCTTTATCTGTTTACCATTGTGGTTACATTTCTCAGTTTGAGTACAATGATTAGCTATTGGTATTATGGAAGTGTGTGCTGGAGCTTTTTGATGGGCGCAGACACGAAGATATATTTTACTTATATTTATATCGCCCTTATTCCCATAGGAGCCATCTCGTCCTTAAACTTGGTTCTCTCACTGGTTGATAGTATGTTCGCTCTTATGGCTATCCCAACCACACTCTCCGCTTTGTTGCTCTCTCCCAAAGTAAATCGAGCCGCCAAAGAATATTTTTTGAAGATTAATGGAAATGCGAAACAAGATTTTGTGCGAGAAGAAGTCGCTTAAGAAACTCAAAGCTCACTAAAATAACTCAGGTCTAGTACCAGCCAGTAGGCGAGATGGAATAGAAAGCGGGGAGTGAAGAAAACATTGCCTTCTATGAATTTGTATTTTCATTTGAGAAATTTTGGGTTAGATTAGGCTGAGAATATTCAATCTCCCTTGGTTGATTAAGGAAATTATGGCCAGCAAAGAATTAGAAGATCTTAAAGATTATATCGTTAAAAATAAACTGAATATCACCAGACAAAGATGTACTGTCCTCAACGCTTTTTTGAAATGTGAGAATCATGTCAGTGCTGAAGAAATTTATGATCAGGTAACCTTAATAGACCCTAAAGTGGGGTTGGCCACCGTATACCGCACTCTGGCTCTACTGACCCAAAGCGGCTTGGCTTCGGAATTGGACTTTGGGGATGGACAAAAACGATATGAGCATAAACATAAGCATGGGCATCACGATCACATGATCTGCACCGAGTGCGGAAAAATTATAGAATTCAACCATCCTCTTATCGAAAAGCTTCAAGAAGAAGTGGCCAGCCGGAACGGTTTTGCTATTACCTCCCACAAACTCGATATGTTCGGCCTGTGTAATGAATGCAGCCAACTACTCAACTTGAAACCATAAAGAACTGGTTTGATAACGGAGAATCTATACCGTTATATCTATGGAGTTTCCTGGTGGAGTTTGTGGCGGGGTATCGATTTCTGTGTTCGTAGATTTTTCCGCTTCTGATGAAGGATTGCTACTTTTATCAATTACTGTTAGTCCTCTTTTAGTCAAAGAAGGTTGGGAGCCAGAAACCTTTTCTAAGGAAGGACCTGCTGATTCAATGGAACTCATTTAAAACACCTTAATTTTTATATTTGTATTTTACATTTTAAGTTGCCTATCGACAAAAACTGGGGAATCTTTACCCAGCCCTAAAAAAATTTTAACCATCCACCTATGCAAATATTCTATACATAATCCCTCAGAAGCCTTAGGTTTTAGTTTTGTCTTAAAATAATTGTAATATTACTTTTGATATCTTTACAAGTCTTGCCATGAATGTAAAAAATTATTGATATTTTTGGAGATATTGTTGAATTTATTTACAGTTTTTAATTGACCTCCTCTATGCACGCCAGAAACCCTACCTGTAGGCTTGGAGTTCGTTTCCATTTTAAATTTTCAATAAACCCAATTCAAACAGATTTAGAAGGAAAAAATTTGGTGAAATTAAATGCTATTGCAACAATACTTTGAGTTCAGCGTGACTGATTTAAAGGAATTGGATAGAGTTATGGGGTTTAGGGAGTTAATGAAAAGATTTTAACAATTTGAAAAATCTATAGACCTAGGAAACCCGCTTGAAATTAGTGGTTTAGCGAAATGCCTTACACCTACTTTGGGAACAGTACTGATTTGAATGGAATTCAAGCGTGGCAAAAATAGCCCTCCTCCAAATATGTGTAACAAGCTGATAGCTATTCAGTAGTCTTAGAAAAACCAACCTTGATAAAACCTTGATAGAAATTTCCTCCAGCAGCAGAATTAATGGACTCAATGGAATTAATAGACAGGTTCTAAATAACTGAAAAATTAACAGATGAGAGAAACCCCCTCTAAGTCAAGCGGTTACAAAAAGTGGCCGTTTTTAACTCTCCATCAGTAGGCACAGGGAACCTTTCATTCTAGAAATTATTGGGCTCATTGGCAAGAAAATGGCTTCAAAACTCTTTTATGAGAACAAGCAGAGCCAACGTAACGTTTTAGCGAAACGTTACATTACAGCATTGCATAATTAGGTTTTCACAAGAAAATGTAGGGTTTGAAGGATATCCTATACACGTATAGAGGAGTCATTAACTTCTACATGAAAGTTAAGAGGATTTTTCAGATTATAATTTCTTCTAGGCTATTGAAAAACTTGTGACGGGGGGGCAATGGTTACCGCCGGTACCCGCAATTTTGGAAGTGCCAATGTAGAAATAAGAGTGGGATATTAAATGAAGAGAGGCCCGAGGGCCCCTCATGGTCGATGCCAGTGCTAAGGCTTTGAGGCATGGGCCTGGTAACCAATAAGATCTAAGAACAGAAATGCTTTGATCAATCGTTGAACTGTATCCCGTCAACTGAATGTGTACCGTTTGAGTTAAAAAGCTAAGAGATGCTAGAATTCCGTACCATTCAGACTTTTTTTAAGAACTCGGTTCTTGAGAGCAATTTCAACCACCAAAACTTATATTTGATAAAATGCTACTGAAAAGCTAAAATTGTGATACAACTGAATAGCCCCGCATAAGGAGGCGGACTGAAGCTGTCAAATATATAAGGCAGCTGGTCGTGCGACTTAAAAAGTGTAAGTCGCACGACCAGCTGCCTTTTTTGTTAGGGGGAATCCCTGGGAGCTTGCATTACCTATTGGTCAAGTCATTTCGAAAGGAGGAAATATTACAAGTTCAGATAATATGCAAGTCACTCCAAATACTTTATGAAGGATATTTATATTATGAGTATTTCAAGAAAGCAATTAATAGCAAACAGAAAAAACTCTCAACTATCCACTGGGCCTCTTAGTCCTGAAGGAAAACGAAGATCTTCAAGGAATTCATTGAAGCATGCGATTTTTCAGAAAGCACTTTTTGTGAACTCAGATGATTTAGAGGAACTAAAAGAGTTTAACTTGGTTTTATATGGTTTGGTACAGGAATGGAAACCAGAAGGACAGACCGAAACTTTAATACTGCAAAAAATAGCTATAGATTACATTAGATTACGACGGGTTCTTCAATATGAAACAGCCATAATCCAAAATGAACTGGAGCCGTTCTCACCCTCCTCAGGTAACTCCTTGATTGAGAATCTTGAGGAAATTAATAGAATGGTTACGGTTTTAAGAAATTTTGATAACGATCCGGTGGCTGCGGGTCATTGTTTTTTGGAGCAAAGTAATCCTAGTGATGACAAAACAAGCTCATACAAAACCTCTTGGGCAAAGAAGTTAGATAACTTTGAAAGTGTTTGCTCTGAAGAGAAGGCAGTTCTCCGTAAAATGGTCTTTGAATTTGCGGATCATATGAATTTGAAAATGGTAGAACAGCGTAAATCTCATGAAAAATTGAACCGACTAGCTTGCGTGAATTCATTTCCTAGTGAAAAGCAGGTCTCGAAGGTGATCAAATACGAGGGTTCTCTGGAGCGTTTAATTTCCAGAAATTTGGAAAAACTAATTGTTCTTCAAAAAAGACGCGGAAAGGAGAATACTTCATGAATAGCAATTACTATAACCATAGAACTCTGGCGAAGGAGGTTGTTGATTTAGTAGACTCCTATTTTATAGCGTATTCACAAATAAATAAAAATGGGACCTTTAAGGGGTTTCCTCGTAAAGCAAAAAAAAGCATGGCGAGTGAATTGCTTGAAATAATTTTGAAACTTTAAAATTTTTTTGGAGGTAGTTCCAGGCTAAATCCTCAACCATGAAATGGGTTCGTTTTGGATAATTGGCTAAAAGGAGCCTGAATTACCCTGAGGGTTTTATGTTTATAAACTTGGTATGAAAAATGGGTTCGTTTTGGAGATATTTTAAATTGCAAACAAACTGCAAACAAAAAGCAGGGGCTAAGGGAGCATTGTTGCACCCTTAACCCCTTTATTTGCTGGTCGTTGTGGTATGGGTGCCCCAATTGTATTTCGGCCTCTCACGCCGGAAACAGGGGTTCGATTCCCCTTGGGGCTACCAAATTCATTTCCAATGCAGTCCAATAGAGTCTTTAAGCCCTTTATTTACAAGGCATATCTATTGATTTAGTGTTCCATGGGTGGTATTATGGTCTAATACAATCCGGTAATTTACTGGGGTAACTTTAGGGGTTACTTCGGTACCACCGGACTTAGTTACCCCCAATCTCATGGAAAGCCATGCCCCTATCCAATACCGCTATACGCACCGCCAAATCCAAAATAAAGCCATATAAACTATATGATGAACGTGGACTGTTCTTACTGATAAGTCCAAAGGGAGGCAAATGGTGGCGTTTAAAATACAGATTCGATGGTAAAGAAAAATTATTATCCCTCGGTATTTATCCAGATGTAAGTTTGAAAGAAGCTCGGGAACGTCGTGATGATGCCCGGAAATTAGTTGCCGACGGTGTAGATCCAAGTGAAAACCGTAAAGCCAAAAAGGCAACACGTGTGGACAGGATGGGAAATAGCTTTGAGGTACTGGCGCGGGAATGGTTTAGCAAATATTCCAAAAACTGGGGTGCCGATCACTGCCAACGAGTAATACGCCGTCTTGAACGAGATATCTTCCCTTGGATTGGTAAAAAACCTGTTGGAGAGGTTACAGTCCCGGAACTATTGAAGGTCTTGCAGCGGATTGAAAGTCGAGGTGCTTTGGAAACTGCTCACCGTGCCTTGGGAGATTGTGGTGAGATTTTACGATACGCAATAGCCACTGGAAGGGCAGAGCATGATATTTCTGGTGATCTTCGTGGAGCACTGCCTCCATCAAGAGGTAAGCACTTGGCTGCCGTAACCGATCCTGAACAGGTAGCCGAAATGTTGAGGGCTATGGATGATTATAAGGGGACACTCATGGTCCGGTGCGCCCTACGGTTAGCACCCTTAGTATTTGTAAGACCCGGAGAACTACGCAAAGCCGAATGGAAAGACATTGATCTGGATAAAGCAGAATGGCGTTTCATAGTTACCAAGACTGGAACTCAACATATTGTTCCTCTTTCCAGGCAAGCTGTGGATACTTTACAGGAACTATACCCATTAACAGGGGACGGACGTTATGTTTTCCCGAGTGTTCGTACTAAAGAACGACCAATGAGCGACAACACTATCCTCGCAGCATTGCGAAGAATGGGAATAGGTAAAGAAGAAATGAGCGGCCATGGATTTCGCGCAATGGCAAGAACCATACTGGATGAAGTTTTAGGTGTGCGGCCAGACTTTATCGAGCATCAACTGGCTCATGCCGTTCGTGATCCCAATGGACGTGCATATAACCGGACAGCCCACCTTCCAGAACGTAAAAAGATGATGCAACAATGGGCGGATTATCTCGACAAACTCAAAGCTGGTGTTGACGTGATACCACTTCGTCGAGAAGCTTAGAAAGTTTTTGCTGATTGTTAACCATAAATATTCATTGCTCCGAATGCAAACAATACTGTAGAATGGATACTGTAAAACTTAATATGATGTGCCGTATTATACAGCTTCGGCAAAGCTGGTAGGTCCCTCCTACTAGTGAACAACCACAGTTAAGAGCTGTGCTGGGGAGCTGGGGACGTGCCTGGTGGTGTATGACGTAATAGCCTGCGGACCAGAGAAGTAACCAAAAATACATACGAGCCAACTTACAACGAATGAGTCCAATGCCTTTGTGCCAATTGCTCTTTTGTGAATGTTGGCTTTTATTATTCTGGTTGCAGACGCCCAGCAACAGCTGACGCACCAAATATTCTTTTTAGGAGTATTTGTGATGCATAGATCAAAGACAGTTAGTAGTTCCTCACCATCAGAACCACACAATCCAGCACAGGTCTCTTCGACTACACTCCCGGTTTCAGAGCGAAAGTTCCTCAGAGCCAAAGACGGAGCTGACTACCTCAGCATTTCAAAATCTCATTTCCATGCACTTGTAAAAAATGGAGTACTACCTAAAGGTAGGTTGATCTCCGGGGCAATACGAGTATGGAAGCGCGCCTCACTTGAAGAAGCTGCTGAAAAAATGTGGGAGGGCTGTTATGAAAACCTCTAACACTCTCACTAAAACAAATCCTGAGGCTTCTAACAATGGTAGGGGAGCTGTAGCGCATAACGGTAAATCTGCCACCCCTAATGCTATAAATGAAGGCGTCTGCTCAGAAGAAAACCTTAAGGCTAACCAAAATCAAATTGATTTAGTCTTCGATAAACTCCTATTGGACATAGAAGAAAGCATCGAAGCATCTCCAGGTGAGATTATTGCTGATGGAACCATCCACAGATTTGATGTGGATGCAGTTGGCGACAAGAAGGGGTGGTACGTCTGTCACTTTACCGAAGAGATGTCGCATGCCTTCTATGGTGATTGGAGTGAATGTCAAACCTACCGGTGGCATTCACTTAAAGATACTGTTGTTACACCAGCGCAAAGTAAGAAGCTAAAATCTGCAATGTCGGAAGCGCAGAAAAAGTTTAACGAAGAACGTGCTCTTGAGCAATCTGAAGCTGCTAAAAAGTGCGCGGAGCTATGGAATGCCGTTGCTAGCGCATCTGATGACCATCCTTACCTGAATAAAAAGAGGGTGAAGGCTTACGGAATAAAGCTCCACCAATCGAATAATAACCTGATTATCCCTGTGCTTAGTCGCGGCAATATCTCATCGCTACAAAGTATAGACGTGTCAGGAAAGAAGGGGTTTTACCCCAATGGCAAAGTATCAGGGGGCTATCACCTGCTCGGCGATGTTGGCCCACTGGTATTGATTTGTGAAGGATATGCAACAGGTGCCAGCCTTTATGAAGCAACAGGCATTCCAACCGTTGTTGCCTTTAACGCCGGTAATCTGCCTAAGGTAGCCAATGAACTGAAGAAGGAGCACCCCGATGCCGACTTTATCATCTGTGCCGACAACGACAAATGGACTTCCGGAAATCCGGGCCGTACCAAGGCGAAAGAAGCTGCTGAGGTATTTTCAGGTATGGTTGCCTACCCAAAGTTTAAGCAGGCTGACATTGATAAGCATGGAAAGCTCACTGACTGGAACGACTATCACCAGCTCTATGGCCTAGATGCTGTTCGGAAATCTCTCCAACCCAAGATAAAGAAGGCAATTCGTAACCGCAGCCTCTTCAGTGATATCACTGAATTAACCAAAGACATTTCAGCTCCTGATTATCTGATTGATGAACTCATTGAGCTTGACACGATTGGAGCAATTATCGGCGCATCATCAGTGGGTAAGAGTTTTGTGGCTATCAGCATGGCGGCCTCAGTAGCCACAGGGACTAGGTTTGCCGAGAAAGACGTCCAGCAAGGCGCAGTACTTTATCTTGCTGGTGAGGGTATGAACGGCATATCAAGAAGGTTTTCTGGATGGGAACAGCATACTGGAAATCAGATCCCTAAGGGTAGCATTCATGTCAGCCATAGGACTATTTCCTTGGATGCATCAGGTGCTGCAACCTTGTTGGCTGCAACTGAAGACATGGATCAAGACATCAAGCTGGTTGTCGTTGATACGCTTGCCAGGCATATGACGGGCGAAGAGAATAGCAACAGGGACATGAGCGCCTTCATTGCCGCAGTAGACACTATTCGTGAGGAGCATGGGTGTTCGGTATTGATCATCCACCACACTGGGCACAGCACAGAGAAGTCCAATCGTGCCAGGGGGGCCAGTGCCTTTTATGCTTCTCTCGACTTCGAATTCCTACTGCAAGGGAATAAGAAAGGTACTGGTACTATTGAAGGAACCAAAAATAAAGAGGATACCCGTTACCCCAAAAGAGGATTCAGTCTGGTTCCTGTTGAATTGGACGGTATTACGAATACAAAGGGTGGACCAGTAACCACTGTTGTTGTCGAGTGGAATGACTTCTGTGAAGAGCTATCAGATGCTGATAAGGGGAATAAAAATAGCAAAGCTTATCAGAATTTGAAAAACGCCTTGATTGAGCATGATAACTACAGCGGTATAAGTGTGGAAAACTGGCGTGACTGTTCGTATCGAAATAGCGACCGCACAAACAAAGATTCTAAAAGAAGCGAATTCAATAGCCACAAAGAAAAGCTAATTAAAACTGGCGTCATTGAAGTTGAGGATAAGTACTGCAAGGTACTGGATCCAGAGATAATTAAGCTTGGTGGTTTGGAAGAAACAACCGAAGAGCCGGAGACTGATTAAGCTTTTAGAATTACCGTACCCGTACGTACTCCTTCCCCCCTACGGGGGGGGAGTACGATACGGTACGCGTAATTCGCATTAAGCTCAACATCATAAATCTCAATAAATAAGCCCTTATCTTAATATAATTAAGAAGGCTTATTATTTGGTGGTCTTATTGGTAAATAGTGGCTTTAGGAAATAACAGAAAACCGGGGTGATGAACGACAATTAGAATTCCCGTTTAGATTAATAACATCCTCTATACGGTCGATAACGGAGACTGCTACCAGTACTACCAAATCGATTTTACCCTTAAGCAATCCGACCATATTCCAGACTCATGACTACTGAAGATTTAGCTATTCTTCCAAGGATTGCATTTATAAACATTGTTTTACAATGCCATGAAGCTAAGTAGGGGGAACTTAAGGTTGTGGTGTTCATTTGACTGAACCCGACTTAAGCAAATAAAACTATTTAATGTCGTTATTTGTTGCCCAGTCGATGACTTGTACTAACTAACTGATTTACTCCAAACGGCACATCCATTTCAGAGGAACAGCAAGTCAACTAAATTTGCTTTCAATTTAGTTTTTATTTTAAATGAATTTGTAATAGATTCTTTGATGGAATATGTCGTTTGGTAGAAAGAGTAGGATTAACCAAGGATATACAAGGAGGGTAAAAGGGGTATCATATAAAAACTAAAAGACCTGCTTAAACTCCATCACCAAATTCATTAGAACCCAAAAGGTACTCATAGATATTTTTTAAACCACAATAATCATCAGGGGAAAAAAAATCTTCAGTTATGCTTAAGTCCAATAACTTATCTAAGAGTTGCATAACCTCCAGCTGAGACCTGTGGGCTGAGCCAACCATGTTTGAAGTGATTTTTCTATCAAAAACAAACACTAAAGCGAAACGGCAGGAGAAGTAGTCGGTGTCATAACCAACGGAACCAAAATCATAGGTTGATAGATAATCACAAGCCGCTGTGTTAGCCTGATCCTCTATAGAATCATAGTCGGGGGAGCTATCTAGATCAATAAATTGTTTTACATCAACATCGGGAAAAAGCTTTATCTCATCATTAAATTCAGAATCTGATAAGATGCCCTGTAACAACAACACAGCCCCCAATTCTATTCGGGCATACCCATAAGCCATTTTTACTAAGTCTGTAAATTGAGGGTATTCAGTAGCAAAAATCGAAGTTAAATCTTGATACGCATTAAAAAACTCACCATGCCCACTGTTGTGATTTTTTTTTATATTTTCGGATAGCCATGTACGTTTGAGTTCAATATGAATCTCATTTTCCGCACCTAAAACAATTCTCTCGGCACTACTTTTTATAAGTTCGTAATTCTCATTTAGCAAATCTACGTCAAAACCTAAACTTGCAAAGCCTCTAAAAGCCTCATCCTCAATTATCACTTGTAACCCTATTCTATCAACCTTAGATAATATAGAGCCCTTTATAGTTCCTTGGATGAATTCTTTTTTGCTCTGGCTGGAGGAAAAAATATCATTTTCAACAGCGTCAATAGAAGCCGACAATTTCTTAATAAATAATTTTTTTTTAATTCCACCAAACAGCATTACACACCTCTTACGACTTTAGTTTTAGTTAATACTTCAAGGGTTGCGCTTGCAAATATTGCAACACAATGGAACTGTAGGGTCTATTATTTACTCTTATTTTCTTTAATTTCCTTTTTACGATTATTAACATCATTGCTTTCGGCTGACACGAAATCACCAAAAGACTGCATTCCAGAATCACGAGCATAGTAATTACGACCATACATAAGCATTCCTAGTTTACCTATCTCAAATATTTTCAGTCTTAATAGCACTCTAAAAATATGTGGAGGAAGAATAAACCCCTCATTAAAAATAGATTCGAGATCTTTACCTGTTACGTCAAAATGGGCATTGACGTCTTTATGCACCCTAAATAGATCAATGGGCAGAGTGTATGGTTTGTATGGAAAAGCTAGCCCAAATAAGGATGGAAGTAATTTAATTCCAAGGCTAGGAACCACGCAACTTATATGACTGCACGTGCCGCATAATACGTAATCTATATGCCGCAAATCAGCATCGGTCCCAAAACGGCCAAAAAATATTTTTCCATCTAGACTAGAATAATCAGCTTGAGATAATTCAAGATCAATATCTTCAGGTTCAGATTTGTAGGTTCTTTCACAATTCAGGCACTTTAAAAGCATAGCAGTTCCTTAGTTAGAGGCAGGCCGGTAAATCATGAGTGCAGGATTAAGATCTCCCGTTAATTCTGTTTTCATTAGCTCACATTATTTTCACTTTGAGTTGACGGATTCAGGCACTAGCGTGTAAAGCCCTACTTAACACGTAACCAAGCCCCATCTCTACTAGCGAAACGATCGCCCAAAAAGGACCATAGATCGTTGCCCAAGCCAGAGCCACGACCAGAAAACCAATACCAGCCGCTTTAGGTGGCAATAAAAAGCCCCCAATTAGCCCGACAACGCAAAACAATATGAAGTAAAAGAACACTATTAAATTTCCTTATTAAGAAACACACAAAATCGGAAAACTGTAGCGTCATTGGTCTTTCCGGAATATTTTGATCCAAGCCAAATAAATGCCGACAAACGGCAATAAAGGAAGCCCCAAAGTAAATAACAAAATAATTTCAAGTGGACGTCTTTTGAACGCTTGCCCCAAAGTCTCTTGCATAAATACCTCCCCTCTTTATAGATTTAACACTGTATATTTAACACATTTGGCCCATAAGAAATTTTATCAAATTACGTCTGCCTGCAGTACATTACCTAGCTTCTTTAGATCAAGCTACTACCCCCCCCCCCGGCCTGTTTAACAAACTATCTTTTTACACATGGCCTTCGGCCTATAGGAATATTCCAACCATCTACTTAGGAGATGCATCATGTCATTTCAAGTCATCAGCTCCGCATCAAACACCGTAACCAAATCCCTTGGTGCAGTAGATAACGTAGTCGACGGCGTTAGCCTTGCCACTGAAATGTTTAAAGACGCAATGGAAACAGCACGTCTCGAACAACAGATCGAATCCATGGTCGAAGCAAACAAGTTAATTGCAAACTCAGGTCTACCAGAAGAACAAATCCTCATGCTCAAAGCATCACTATAACTTTTTAACCTATAGAGGCCTTCGGGCCTCTATTTTTTAATTACACATTACACAGCAAGAGAGAGTCCAGAGAGACTCGATTTATATGGAACGCAGTCTGATGACTGCTCAGTCGTAGTCACATCCTTCTCTGTTGTTGAATTAACTGCATCCGGGCATGATAATTTTCGCCCCTCCCCCTTAGCCATCCTCCCTAATCGGCCTGAAGGCCTCCCTCCTGCTTATCCCCCTCACCCCGTATAAGGTAGCGATATTGATAGGGAGGATTCAACAAGGGGGAATAGGGGCTGTCGTGGAGCCTCCCACTCCACTTCTCATCACCATGCCCTCAAGAACAAGAGCCCGCCCAACAGAACCCACTGATCGTTGGATTCTTTTAAACTGGCGGAGCAGTGTTGTTGGAAAAACCAATTGGGGTAGCAACGCAAGGAATGTTCTCGTTGACTCAAACAAGGTAAGCAAGAATCGAGGATCGTTCCCTAACGATTAATCGGCATTAAAGTTTTTGTGTTTAGCGTTGAGGAATATTCCGAAGAAGTGGACAATGCCAATCCGACTGTGGAAGCAAGCTTTGAATCAGCTTGTGATTCTGTTTCCTGGAAGGCTAGTAGATAATTAGCCTGTGGGCTCTGCTACTGGATAATTTCAGTTTTTCAAAAAATGCCGTTTACACACTTGTTCTGATAGACCTCACTAGAATGCTATTTTTTGTATAGCTAATGTCCTTAATCTATCCAATCTAACTCTAGGCCATAAAACCATCCAACAGTACCATCCTCCATTTTAACATTGAACCAACTTCCTTGTTTTTGCATCACCAAAACTCTAGTGCCGGTGGAATAGCTGCCTAATCGATTTTTTCTGTCCTTAATAGGTTTTGAAAATAACTTGCCTCTGTGCTGAATATTACGCGCGTAGGTTTTTTTATCAAAAACTATTATTTCGCCCCACTTGTTAATTATTGTTCCTGAAGACAATGATGTTGACGATTGGGGGCTCGTCGAGGAAGTTCTACCTTCTTGATTTTGCCTTTTCTGTTGATTAAGTTCTTCCTGCATTTTGCGGGACTGGATAAGTTCTTCTTGAAGCCTTTTTGTTTTTTCTCGATCCTGCTTTAAAAGTTCCAACTCCTTCGCAAATTCCTCCCTAACCTTGTTTAGCTCGTCCAGTGCCTGTTGTTGCTTGTTCTGCTCCTCAATCCGGGCTTGCTTTATCCTATCCTGCTCTGACTGAATCTGCTCCTTGACCACTTTCATTTGAACAGATGCTGAAATTGGGAACACAAAGTCCCCCTGATCTAAAGTGGGATCACGCAACTTGCCGTATTGAGGAGTCTGGCTTCCCTTTGAGTAATTGGTAACCGTATCTTCGAGATACTGGCCCAGTTCCGACGCGGTAACGTAAAAATCCTTATTGTAATCCCCTTCACCTTTCAGGGCCTTGATGAACTGCCTACGAAATATGCTTACATCAGGAACGGTTTGGTTGGCCCGGCCAGCAGTAATAAACTGTCTGACCGGTTTATTTGTTTTTTCCTGAATTACCTGGGGAATAGCCCTGCTCAAAGAAAAAATGGAACCTGAAAAACAACTGTCAAAAACAAACAGGGCGTGTTTGGACTGAATATTTCGAGCATATACTTCTATATTTTGCATGCTTAGACCGACCTCGAGAAATCCCTGCTCATCCAAGCTGGGATTCGGAGCTTCGGTCGGAACAATGTAACCCATTTCCGTGCCGCCATACTTGGGTAGAATTGTATGCCCGTGACCGGCAAAGTAAATTAACAGCCGGCTATCCTTTTCATACCCGTGCCTTGAAATAAAACCATTGATGGCTCCTTCAAGATCCTTTCTCTGGGGATTTAAGGACGTGTAAACCAGAAACCCTATTTGCTCCAATGCCTCACCCACGGCAATTAAATCTTCTTTGACTTCCGGAAGGTCAGGCCAGCCATTTGTGTAATCACTAACACCAATAATTAGAGCATAACTCCCCTTGTAAAGCCCAACTTGGTTTCCGGCTTTGTCCTTAATTGGAACAGGAACAATTCCCCGCTGAGCAGCAGCCGATGAAACTAGAAAGGCAGAAGCCAGTAAAGAGCCAAGAAGGAATATGAATGTGCGGTGTTTAATCATTGTTCTATTTTATTACTCTTTCGCTTCTATCAGGACGATATTGTTCTGCACTCTCTTTATGAAACTTTGTAAAGAGTCGGTGTCTTTGGGTACAACTACTATGCCATTAGGAACCACCATAATCCTTTTGGAAGCAACCATCTGAGAAAGACGGTGCCAAATGAGTAGAGAATACGTCATGAGGCAGCGTAAGGTGAGCAGGCAACATGAATTAACAATTCAGCTCAGCAAGAGCCGTCCCATGGTAGATCTATTCTGGCCCCATTACCTCCACCTGCGCCAGGAAATTCTTTGAACAGGGACGTTACCATTGCAGGGACAATGGTGGATAAATTTCCACAACTACCCCTGCTCGATACTCTACCCTCATATAGCTTTTTTACATCGCTACCGTTTAAAGAATCCGCCACCACAATATCAAGTGCAAAGTTGCGCTGGTATGTGGTGGTTTTAATTGGAATAGAGCCAACTACTCCATATGTGGGCATAGTATAGCTCGAACCCGAGTAATAAGCAGAACCACCTCCAGAGCCATAAACTGTACCCGATGAGAATGTCGAGCCACCGCCTGTTTGTCCATATAGAGGCATGTTTGTCGAAGAGGTTTGCCCGGAATCAATCCCATATGAAGCGAAGGCAATATAGTCTGATTTTTCATCATCACCAACTAATCGAATACCTTTCTTTTTCAGTTCAGCCTCAATCAAACCTTTATACGATTTCCACTCCAAACTGGACTTCATAGCAGCGTCAAATGGCAAAATCTTGATTGTATTTGCAGTCCAGTTATTAGGCATTTCGTGAAATGCCGAGACGTTTGATCGAATTGTACTCCCGCACCCCACGATAAATAGACATGGCAAAAAAACTATTAGTTGTAAGGTCTTTTTCATATCACAGTTCCAATTATTGGCTGTTGATGTTCCGAATCGCCACACCTGTTGCCCATCGCCTATAAGTCCCCCATCCTCCCGGAGTCAAACCTTCTTCAGTAAGAACAACTGCGGTAGCCCCCAAAGCTGATGATTTTGCACGAATAGCATTATGCATTTTTGCTGTTTCTTTGCTATCAAAACCAGACACTGTAACTGTACCGAGTTCTACATATTTATAATCTGGCAATGTTTTTAATATTTGTACTTCTGCGGGGGTAGTGGGTTCATAAAACCCCTTGCCTGTCTTTGTTACGTCAACTGAAGCGCAAGCTGTTAGTAGTAGTAGCAGAGCTAATATGGTAATTGACCTAATTCGCATTTTCGTTCTCCTCCGTAAATTTGATTGCTGTACCTAGAATATGGTCATGAAATTCCCCTTGGTATCTATCCTTGGATGCCCACTCCTCACTCCGGGAATATACACCGCCAATGTGTGAAACGATCACTGCATCAGCCCCAATTTTGGCTGCTTTCTCTTGTAAATCACTGGGGGTTTCACCTCTGGACTGGAAATCTGCAATAACGATAAAAGCCCTAGTTGGTTTAGAATCAAGAATCAATACTTCTGCTTTATTTTTTGGTGGATATTGTTCGCTTGCATAGTAACGATTAGCTACATCAGTGGCACAGCCTGCAAAAGACAAACCAAAAACTAAGAGAGCTATTAATTTCATCCGAGCACAGTCATTTCTAATTTTAAATTCTTTTGCCAATTGCCTGCGGTTCTTTCCCATGGGAGTGCCTCCAAAACGATTATGCCAATCACTAATGCAGAAATTTTAATTCACTTGTCCAAATTACCATAACTAAACATTGCAAAATATTAATTTCTTCCAACGAGAACAAACCCGCCCCAGTTCACAGGATTCGGGTATTTTTCTTTTGTCTTCAGCTGGGCCATTCTCAGGGATTCTCCCAGAGAGTTTTTCTTCAATGCCTGATAGAATTCATTGATTAGAAATGAGGTGGCTTCATCGGAAACGGGCCATAGAGTGGCTATGATGGATTTTGCCCCCGCATACATAAAGGCCCTGTAGAAACCAATGATTTCGTCTCCCGCAGAGTATTTCCCCAGTCCCGTTTCACAGGCGCTCAGGACAACAAGAGAAGGTTTTAATTGCAGTTGATAAATCTCTTCCACGGTCAGCTTCCCATCATTACTCCCATCGCTTGCCAATAAAAGTGATGAATTGAATGGATCGTCGTTGTCAAAGGTCGCATGTGTTGCAAAATGCAGAACGTCATACGAAGAGGCTTTATTCTTCAAATTGCTTTCACTGGCTTCGTTATGTGAGAGCTTTAATGAATCAGGAAAAAATGTGGCGGCATTATCAATTTCGATTTCGGAATAGGGCAGGTTTAATGCTTCGCTCTCCAGTTCAGGGTTGCCCAGCAACAAAATACTTTTTGGCGGTCCTGAATTTTGGTTTTCATCGATGCTTTCAGTGACACTTTCAGTGCCCCAACCTGGCAAATAAGCACTGTCATCGACAACAGCAGTCCCGGTAAACTCAGATTCGCTATCTGGTTCAAGCGGTCCGATCGGCGATTTGTTGGCCAGGTATCGCAGTACTGTCGCACTAGGGATATAGTTTAAAGTATGGTCCTCGATTAGATATTTTTCCCCATCGTGCAGTAATTGAAAAGGCAGGTAATGGAGAGGCCCGTGCGGGGAGATAATGACTCGGTTTTTGGATATTTCAAGGGCTATGGGTTTGATCAGTATTTCATATAAATCCTGAGATAAGCTGAGAAATTCATCCTGGCTTTCGCTACCCGAGGAAATCAATTCTCTAAACCGGGATACTTTTTTTATCAACTGGTCTTTACCGACAGGAACCTCCATTATATTTGGAGCGCGCCCTGCTAGAACAATTATGGTTTTCTCCGGCGCGACAAAGTATTGAACAAAGTCGCTGTCAATGGTCGGTTTTGCGAGTAGGCTCTGCGTTTCTTCAAGCGTAATGGGCTTTGCCTCGTCCAGATTATTAAATTCAATCAAGGGGGTAGTCCTAAATTTGGATGAAACATGGATTCCCCGGTTTTCTTCCAGATATTTGATTTGGTCCAGGCTGATGGATCCATGAGAAAGAATTTCGTTCATCTCAGAATTTTTCAGCAAATAGCTCTGATAAAAATCACTCTCTTCATTTCTTGCCAATTGAAGGTTTTTACTTTCCAGAAGATCAGCAAATACTCTTCCTTTTGACCTCTCGATCAGATGAAAACCCTGGCCCGCATTATTCTCTTGGGAGTAGATTTCTATCAGCTTTACGTAAATGGAGTTTCGATGGCCGGAAAACACTATTCGTTTTGTGTCCGAATCAATGGTAGCCCTTTGCTTTTCTATCAGGCTCAATGCGTTCAGGTAAAATTCTTTTGCGCCGGAGCTATCGCCTGAAGCGGATAACCCATCCCCTCTTGCCACAAAAAAGTCCAACTGTTCATTTGGCCCCATAAACCGGGCATACTTTAACTGTTTAAGAGTCAGGCTGTTCTTTTGAACGGAAAAGTTTTCTTCGATACCCTGTTTAGTATCAACATACTTTGCCTGGAGTTCCACCGCATCAGTTTGATGTTCATATTCGATTTCCTGTCTTTGTTCCGTTCCGCTCTCATGCATCGCGGTACTCAGCTTTCCCGTGCCTTCTGTCAAATTTTGCCAATCGTAAAAGGAAAGTGTCTGTCCTCCATAAGCGCCGCTGTAGGCATCGGCGACAGCCACCATACCCAGTAGTGTGTAAAGCGCCACCTGTCCAACGCCTTCCAGCATTGCACTTCCAAACTTTTTTGTTCCGGTCCAGAAATTTAGCCACTTCTCGTCTGACAACTGGTCTTCCTGAAGATTCGCCTTTATTTTTTTCTCAATATCATCGATAAAAAGTTTTTGATCTTCATATCCTTGGCGGACCGCATTTTCAAGTTTCTCAATGGACTGATCAAATTTGTCAAGATGGAAAATGCCTGATTGGGTTTGGCCCGTCTTTAAATGTGACATCCCAACCCAGTAATGCAAGCGGCAGAGCAGAACCAAGCTTTCTGGGCTAGTCTCTTCCTGTTGATTTATTGCTTTTTCGCCAAACTGAATAACTGGCAGGTACTGGTCTGGGGATGCATTGGGTGAAATGGATAACCAGGAATACTTTGTTAGAAGATAATCTTTCTCGCGTTCAGATAGGCTGTTCTCCGGGCTTTCAGATTCGAGGCCATTGAGGCTTCCTGATTTTCTCAGCGATACATTTTTCACCGGGATGGATTCAATCCCCAGATTTGTTTGTAACAAAGTTACCCTTCTTTGAATCCGATCGCCTGTGGCGAGAAAATCCTCTTTTCTGACATGATCAATCATTTCCTGAGGGAATTCTGTTATGAGGTCCGGACGCTCCGCCAGGGTCTTATCCTCAAGGCCAGTAATGGTCAATTGAGACTCACCGGGGGCGACCTTTTTTTGTAAAGCATCAGGGGAGAAATAAAATAAATCTGATATGAGTCGATTTTCATTGAAATAGTTTGAGAACGCCAACTCCTTCAAATCGCTCTCGCTTAGTGAGGAATATAAATCCTGTGCCTTTTTATTGAACGCATCGGCCTTTTTAAAATCGATCAGCTTTGTGGCATAAAGGTTTGCCAGGTCATCTAGAATGTACAAACGAGTTTCCAGATTTAATGACGAGTTTGAATAATTATTTTCCAGAAATGTTTTTAGGTCGGAATATAATTTATACTCATTCAAATGTTTTAGGTGAGCTTGTAGTTCCCAGGGGGAGTTGAATTTGGAGATTTTCTGACAAAAAGCTGTGGAATAAGAGAATCCCAACAGCAAGAGGATCAGAGTAAAAGTTTTAATTCTCATGCTATTTGGTTTCATCCCCTTGGTGCTCCTCCGATATTACTTCCAGCAAATCCATTGTGTTTTTATAAAACGCCATAGTGAGGGCATGCCTTAGCCCTGGGAATTGAGCCCCCGGGTGGTTATAGCTGAAAAATGGATGATGTTCCTCTTTTTCAGGGAACTTAAAATTCTCGGCTCTATGGGAAGTTTTTATGGTCCTGGCAGTCTGTGTGCCAGTATCACTTTGTATGAGATAGCGAATCTCCACATTAGCCCTTTTGCAGTACTGATACTTCAGAAGAACGGGCTGTATCAAAAAATGAGTGCCAATGTTGTCATTGGCTCCAAGTTCGTTAGCGTTTACAGAGTTTAACCCCAGGTCTTTAATGAAGACATGATACAGCCGCTCCAGTTTATTGATAGAACCTTGATCGCGAGGGGAAAAACAATTATCACTTGAAAGAGAGCTGACGGGTTGTTCTGGGTTTTTAGAATAAATCTCGCCAGCCAAAAAGAATTTGTTTTTTTGCACACCTTCTTTATTTAGATCCTTGAGAGAAATAATCGGTGAAAATATGAAATTTGTTTCTTTGAGAGGGAGGGTTAATTTTGCAAGCCTTTCTTTTCTATTAGACGTATCCTCAATTACGAAATCTTGCAATTCAACGTCAGGCATTTCCATATCCGGAATAAAATCCTTCATTTTTTCAACGGACTTGTTCATGCTTGCGCATGAAGACAAAACAAATGCCAATAACAATACTAGCAGTGAAGCGGGCATGTTTACGTCGCGAGATTTTGAATTATTAGTGGTTAAAAATTTCCAGTTCATTTTGCTTGTTACACATGTTATTCAGTAATAAATCAGGGCTACTCCCCCAGATAAGAAGTATTTATTTTACTGTTTATACGATCGTAAGCTTTTTTGATTGATTCTGAGTTGCGCGTTTCTCTATCCAGTTCATCGAACGCATCCTGTTTGCGCCTCGTCTTTTTCTTTAGGAACTCCTGGTACAGATCATAAGCATCTTTCTCAATGGTCTCGATTTTTGCCAATCGCTCTTCATATTCCTGCTTGGTGATGCTCCCAGTATTGAATCGGGCGCAGAGTTCCTGGTAACGGGCAATCAGGCCCTGCACCGTATGGTCCCAGTCGATGCCGGTTTTTTTGCCAAAACTGATTTCCGGCCCTGCGCCAAACAGCAGAGTCCCGATTTTAAAACCAAGGGTAATACGGCCATCTTCAGATTTGTGGACGGAGCAGTCCTGTTGTTCGACCATGATATGTTTGGTGCGGGTATTGTCGAGGTACAGCTTGATTTGATCAGCCCAGACAAGGGCTGGCATGAATATCATCAGGTGGACTAGAAGAAATTTAATGAGCGATAGCATATTGCTTGTATCTCCTCCGATTTTTAGCGGCTTCTAATTCTTCCCTTCATTTCTTCCATCATATCTTCCATCTCGTCTTCTACCTGTTCAAACAGGTCTTTTTCCTTGTATGGCCGGACCTCAGTCAATATTTCCGGTTCTTTGGGAGGTTTTTGATTTAGCTCCGGCTTAATTTCAGTAGGTTCTGGTGCCTGAGTCGGAACAGGGACTATCCCCGCGTTCTCGGTAGGAGTATGTTTTTCTTTAAGTGGGGTGGATTCCTGTTGCTGAGTCATCGCATAGCGTTGCGAATAGCCTACGGAACGCATCCATTTCATCGCGACGGTGGATTTAATTGAAAAATTCACATCGGTAATGGTTATACCGTTCTTTCCCTTACGGGCAATCATCGAGTTGATGCCTACCATATGGCCGTACTGGTCGATCAAAGGACCTCCAGAGTTCCCCTTGTTGATACTCGTCTCTGTCTGAAAAACATCTTTACCGCGAGTGCCATCAAAATTTTCAATCAAACTACTTATGGTCCCCGTTGTTAAAGTCCACAGCCCTCCTTGCTCAGGGTGGCCTATGGCTAGCACAGGATCGCCAATTGAAGTTCCACTCAAATCGGACAATTCCAGTAGAGGAAGGGAGTTGGAAAATTTTGGGTCTTGAAATTTTAAAATTGCCAGGTCTAGAGAGTTGGAGTAATGGACCAGGGTTGCTCTGAATTTTCGAGAAGTGTCATTCCTTAAATTGCCAGTTACCCTTTCCGGCTTTAGAAAAACTCTTATCGCATCAAAGGGCTTGTTTCTTTCGTCATTGAAAATTACATGGGCATTGGTGAGAATCAAACCATCCTCACTGATGATGGATCCCGTTCCGTTGCTGGCAGATCTCTGGCCACGATCTACTGCGGAGATCAGTACTACGGCCTTTGAAGCTCTCTGATAAATCTTCTTAGGATCAAAATCCCGACCTGAGGCCGGGCTGATGAAACAAAGGCTGAGAGCAATTAATGAGACCAAGAATCTCATTATGACGCCCCTTCTTTCTTGAGAACCTCCTGCTCTAGTTCTTCATGGAGCTTGTCCGCCCTCTCCTTAATGGCTTCCCTTACTTCCTGGGCGAGTTCCTTGTGTTGATCCAGGTTCTGTTTGAACGATACAAGATCCAACCGTGCCAGGGAGAACAATTCATTCCTCCCAGGATGCTCCCAATGGTCAATAATCAAAACACCGG
>Ga0233439_10002191_pt1 | contig 22559 bp, 17 predicted proteins | sample SI_123_September_6_FD_182713 | JGI IMG/M metagenome (GOLD analysis project Ga0233439, IMG submission 182713) | Seawater microbial communities from Saanich Inlet, British Columbia, Canada - SI_123_September2016_100_MG | ecosystem: Environmental > Aquatic > Marine > Inlet | place: Canada: British... | reverse complement strand
AAGAGCCACTCCACTCTCTACCACTGCAAAAATTTGCAGCAACTTTTCCTCATCGAGTTCTTCACCGAACATTGATTCCAACACTTCCTGCAACTTACTACGACTCGCAAATTCAAGGTCTTGAAAGCTCTGCAAACGCAACAAAAGAGTTTCTGGAAATTCTTGTTCCTGTAACCGTAAGAAAGAACGCCTAGTAAAACGCTGCGACGGTTCATACTGGCGACGCTTGGCCAGCAAAATGTTATCTAATCGCAATTCAAGTAGGCGACGTGTAGCAATGCCTCCTCCGAATGGCACACCAGAAATAGAATTCTGGGGTACATCCTCAATGTAGTCATAACGAATTCTGGGAGTCATCAGATGCTTAAAGCGACTATAGAGATCACTCTCTGATGCCCAGATCCTTGACAACGTAGTATTGACTTCCACATCAGCTGTCCAAATCTGGAAAGTATACTGATCAGAGGGGTCAGATGCACTGGGAGACCAAACGTCGTAAGTAGATATTGAATGACCAAGCCCCAAGACGCCTTTAAAGTATTGGAAAATATTTCGCCGGTAACGCAGTGTTGGATTAACCACCAATCCAGTCCCGTTATAGCCTTCTTCACGGAAGTAGCGGACGAGCGATCCCGCAGTAGAAGTTGTCAGATCAACTGTTCGGAAGGGTTGTTCACTAAATTGGAAGCTGAGTGCTGGGAGACGTTGAATTCGGGTAGGATCGGTTGCCCAGTTCAGCAAGGCAATTTCTTGGAAGACTTTCTCCTGAGATGCGGAAAGCGTAACACTCCCGGAATCATACTGATAGTTGACAGATCCAGTAATACTTTGCGCATAATTTGGTTCAGGGTTACGAACTCCCTCATATTCTCGCTGAAACTGGCTATCACTGTAAACTAGACCGGAGACAATCAGCCGGCTTCGCTCGTCCAACTGTTGGTTGTGGTTGAGAATCAACTTGTAGCGCTCTGGGCGCAAGTTATTCGGATTCACATCCTCTGGTGCAAGCTGGCCGGACTCTGTTTGTGGATTCCGAGGATCACGCTCGAAATAGCGTAAAAACTTAACCTCACCTCGCAAATTCTCGCTGAAAGCATACTGATAATCCAATCCCAGACCCAAGCCTCGGAACTGTACCCACTCAGTACGGATCGTGAGATCTTGCTCTCGTTCAATCGCCCAAAAGTATGGGAGAGACAGACGATAGCCTAGATTGAACTTTTCAATGCTCGAGGTTTGTAGGGCGTACTCCGGTGGTAGTAGACCCGTTTGCCTTCGTGTGACTGTGGGCCAAGCCAGATAGGGGAAGTAAAAAATCGGGACACCCCGAACTTGCAGACTCGTTGAAATAGCTGAAGAATAATTCTCTGGATAGTAGTGCACCGTACTACCACGAATTTCCCAGGCAGGCTGTTCAGGGTTACAAGTTGTGAACGTACAGTCATATCCGATGAAGTGTCCTTCTGGAACACGACGTACCTTACGAGCTGTTATGTAAGCCTCAGTTTTTGCATCGAAGAAGAAGACTTCTCGAAAAACACCGGAGTTGTCATCTAAATTGATTTCCAATTCTTCAGCAATCAACGTAATCGAACCTTCTCGCAGTCGAACAAACCCTTGCGCAACAATTAGGTTTTCCTTGCGCAAGAACTCGACTTTCTGGCCTTCAAGTGCGATAGTGCCCCATTCGAAGCGGGCATCTTCATAGCGATAGATTTCTGTTTCAGGATCAAAGATATAGGAGCGGGCCTCAACACGCAGATCAGCTGGCTGGGCCTGCAGGGAATAAGTAAATCCCCAACAAAACAGCCAAACCAAACATAAGCGAAGTAACCGGCTACGACCGTTATGCATGGAGGGAATGGTTGTGGTTGACAGAACAGAACAAGAAGCCCAATCTACGAAGACTCCTGCAGAGATGCAACTTTTTTGCAGGCTGATTCCTGATCATCAGGAATCAAATCATCCACCTATTTTCACCAGAAACCCAATGAAGCACCTCATTTTGCTCCTGTTTCTGACTTGTTGGCTTCCAGCACTGCCATTTGCCCAGTCTTCTCTACTTGATACGGAACGCATCCGTAGCAAACTATTCGAAGGAGCCAAGAATAAGACGAATAGTGTAACAACGAATTCCCCACAGCGTCAGACAGTTAGTGGTGTCGTATCTCGTGTAGCAGATTCTGAGAGTATTTGGCTAAGAATCGACGATCGTGGTGAGTTCCGAAAATGGACCTATCAACTCTCGAAAAGCAGCCTCAACCTAAGTCGACAGGAAATCCGAGTCTACCTACAGCATGTGTCTCCCAGACTATCGATTAACCGAGGCAAAGAATACAACGAATGGTTCCAGAAAAAAGTAGCTTTTGAGTTGGGCAAGTCCTTCAGTGGTCGATCTGTCAGAGTTGAGTACGAGCTTCAAGAAGAGCTTTATCGGCTCAACGGCATCGTTTTATCTGGCGACACAAACGTTAATCTCTGGATGGTGCAAAACGGCTGGTCTTTCTATTTGCTAACGGAAGGCGCCAATCCTGATGAACAGCAATTCTTGGCTGCCGAAGCAATGGCTCGGAACAAAAAAGTTGGACTATGGGATGAACAGTTGCAGGGTAGTACAAATCAATGAGTCTGAAAGAGCGTCTAACCGAACTGAGTGCTGAACTAGCTGAATTGGCAACAGAGGCTGGTCGCTCTCCAGAAGAAATCAAGTTGATTGCCGTCTCGAAGACTCATCCTAGTGAACTAATCGCAGAAGCTTTCCAAGCTGGACAGGTGCGCTTCGGCGAAAACCGGGTTCAGGAAGCCTCAGAAAAAATTAAAAAACTACAGAACCCAGGTATCGAATGGCACTTGATCGGGCATTTGCAAAAAAACAAGGCTCGCTTCTGCCCTGGGCGCTTCGACTGGATTCATTCCGTTGATTCTCAAGAGTTATTGGAATTACTCGAAAAGCAGTGTTCTCTGCAAAGCCAACCCATACAAATTCTACTACAGACCAATCTGTCGCAAGAAGGCAGCAAAAGTGGAGTCAGTGACTACGACAATTTGTGCAGGTTATTAGAGAAAACGCAGAGTTGTCAGTGGCTGCGCTGTAGAGGTTTGATGACTATGGCTGCAGCCACAGATGACGCAAACGAAATCCGTAGAACTTTCGTACAACTTCGTACTTGGCTTGAAAAGCTGCGGAATGAATTTACTCTGACCACTTTCACGGAACTTTCGATGGGGATGTCCTCTGATTACCGAATCGCCATTGCAGAAGGGGCAACAATGGTTCGACTGGGTACTGCTCTGTTCGGGGAACGCACTAGGCCCTTAACCATGCAATGATCGCTTATCTAAGTGGGGATGTTTCGCTAGTAGAAGAACAGCGCTTAGTCTTACAGACTAGTGGTGGAGTGGGATACCTCGTGCAGGTACCTCAAGGGCTTAGTAATAGACACTCTATCGGTGAAGTACTCAGCTTACACATTCACACCAGTGTGCGCGAGGATGAAATCAGCCTGTATGGATTCGAGACCACAGCCGAAAGACAATTGTTCGAACGTCTCCTCAAAGCTTCTGGAGTCGGTCCAAAACTGGCGCTGACCATTGTCTCTGTACTTGAACCACGAAACCTTGTTCAAGCCATCCTGCGTGAAGACGTCAACACCCTCAGTCAAGTCCCAGGCATCGGCAAAAAAACTGCAGCTCGGCTTTGCCTGGAGTTGAAAGATAGCTTCAGCAAATCTCCCATCCAAGGACTGGAGTCTGCCTTGATCACTGGCAAGGCAACAACATCTGTCATACCATCGGGTGAAACAGCCTCTCTACAATCTGCCCTAAAAAACATGGGTTTTGCAGAAAAAGAGATTCTGACCGTGCTAGCAAGCCTTCCTCCAGAAGCAGAAGGCTTTGAAATCAAGCTCAGACTAGCTTTGGGATTGCTGTCAAAACGCTAAATAAGGAGAACATATGCTCAATAAAGTTATGCTGATCGGCAGGCTGGGTCGTGACCCAGAGATTCGATATACTCAATCTGGCAACGCTGTAGCCTCATTTTCTATCGCGACTTCTGAATACTGGAGAGACAAACAGGGGCAACGACAGGAAAAAACCGAATGGCACGATATCGTGGCCTGGGATCGCCTGGCTGATCAAGCACAATCTTATCTGAAAAAAGGTTCGATGGTGTATATTGAGGGCAAATTGCAGACGCGCAGTTGGGATGATCAGCAAGGGCAAAAAAAATATCGAACAGAGATTGTTGCAAATCAAGTGCGCTTCTTAGATTCTCGAGAAGGGACAGAACGGAGTGGAGGAAGCGTTGACGATGGGCCAGCTGTTTACGGTAATGAATATCCCAGTGGAGGATCTTCGGACAACCGTCGCAAGCCATCATCCAACACCTCAAATAATGACTTCAATCAAGGAAACAACGCTCCTTATGTTGAAGACGACGTACCGTTCGTGCGATCCGAAGTCTATTTTGATCCATATTATCAGACACTTAGCGTGTTGAAGGGCGTAGCCCCGAATACACTCACCGGAGTTTGGGAATAAGGGTCAGCAATGAGCGATGGTCGCATACTTGTGAAGGTGAAATTCCTTCTCCCTCGGTATCGGGGTAACAGCATCTCCCACGGTTTGTGGATTAGCAACCCACAGGTCGAAAGCATGGGAGAAAAGGGTCTAAGTGCCAACTTGCAGGCACGAATCGTCCCGAGCAAAGCTGGATATGACTACGATCAGGAACCTGTGTTAAATGTCGTTACGTCGAAAGCAGCGAAAGCAAGTTGTCACGCTGTAACCAAAATGGTGAGTGACCGTGAGGGGATGACCGTGAATGGGGTCATCTCGATACCCTTGAGCGTCACCGGCAAAAAACAGGAGTCTAAGTCCGGCGCAATAACGAGTATGCGGAACGGAGTAACCCCATGCAGTGCCCTCAGTTCGTCTGAGAAGGTAGCTAGCCGAATGCCTACATGGGGCAGGACTGACCAAGAAGCCAACGCCTTGGGTAACACCAAGGATATGCAGACGTGGTCACTTAGTTATGGAAGATAGAGTCATGAGTAGTAGTACAGAAGTTATGAGCCACGAGGAAACTCGTAGGTATAAATGGAATCAGATTCCATGGGCAACCGTGGAAAAGAATGTATTCAAGCTACAAAAGTGAATCTATCAAACCACCAAAAGAGAAGAAACCGTTAAGGTACATAAACTTCAACGGCTTCTAATCAAGTCAAAGTGCGCAAAGCTGCTGGCAGTGCGTAGGGTAACACAGGACAACAGCGGGAAGAAAACCGCTGGTATCGATGGGGTCAAGAAATTGACACCAGAAGAGAGAGTTCGTCTGGTTGAGGAAATCGACTGGAGCAAAGAACCCAAACCTGTCAGAAGGATCTACATTCCAAAAGCAGGAAAGAACGAGGTTCGTCCTTTGGGAATTCCTGTTATGGAAGATAGAGCCAAGCAAGCACTTGTGAAACTCGCAATGGAACCAGAGTGGGAGGCCAAATTTGAGCCGAACAGTTATGGATTCCGAGCAGGTAGAGCCGCACATGATGCAACAGAAGCAATCTACAAAGCTATCGGAAGAAAAGCCGGAGGTTCCTTCGTCTTAGATGCCGATATTAAGGGATGCTTCGACAATATTGATCATGATGCCCTTCTCAGGAAGGTAAACACCTATCCTAGACTGCGCAAGATCATCAAAGGATGGTTGAAAGCAGGAATTCTGGACGATGGTGTCTTTCAGAAATCTGATGCAGGTACACCACAGGGTGGGGTAGTCTCCCCTCTGTTGGCGAACATTGCATTAGACGGTATGGAAGAACACGTCAAGGACAGATTGGACGAGGATCTCTTTCAATCTACCAAGGCCAGAGTGAAGAGAGAACGACTGCCACCAACGTGTGGCAATAGGAGAGATGCCAGACATGCGATGTCTATCATCCGCTACGCAGATGACTTTGTGGTTATCCACAGAGACAAGGACATCGTGGAAAAGGCAAAAGAAGTAATCTCCGATTGGCTGGCAGAAATGGGTTTAGAACTCAAACCGTCTAAGACGAAAATTGCCCACACCATAGAAAATCTGGACGGCAAAGCTGGCTTTGATTTTCTGGGCTGTGAAATAAGGCAATATCGGGATAAGACAACCAAATTGGGTCATAAAACCATTATCAAGCCATCCAAAGATGCGGCCAAGCGACATCTCGCTAAAGTCGGTGAGGTAGTGGAACGGCATAAGGGAACAAATCAGATTGCTCTGATTTCGAAACTTAATCCGATCTTCAAAGGTTGGAGTAGATGCCACTGCACAACAGTGGCTAGGAAGACCTTTGAATACCTAAAACACCGGATGTACGAGAAGTTGTGGAGATGGGCGTGTTTTAACCATTCTCACAAAGGGAAGATGTGGATCAAAGATCGATACTTCCGCAGACATGGAGGATATAATTGGCGATTCATGACTGCTTCAGGTGAATTCCTGATGGAGCATACTGATCACAAGATAATCCGACACGCTATGATTAACCCTTCCAAATCTCCTTTTGATGGAGATTGGGCCGATTGGTCAGAACGGATGGGTAAAGAGCCAACCATCTCACCTAGAGTTGCGAAATTAATGAAGAAACAGGAAGGAAAGTGTGGAAGATGTGAACTCTTTCTCACATCCCGTGATCTTGTGGAAGTCCATCATATCGACGGAAACCACAAGGACAACAAGGGAACCAACCTAACTCTTCTTCACAGACATTGTCATGACCAAGCCCATGGTAAGGTAGCAGCATGAAGGTGGTGCGATTGTCAAACGCTGTAACTATGAGGAGCCGTGTGAGTCGAAAGGTTCATGCACGGTTCTGTAGCCGAATAGGATGGGGCGACCTGTTCTATTTAGGTAACTGACAAATTCCGATGCTCGCAGTAGCTGAAGCGGAACGGTATAGACAAACCCTGCAGCAGCTACAGGCAACACAGCAAAGACTGGGTTATCACAGCGACTGGTTGATTAGAGAAGGTCACTTCCCAAGTCTCCGCCTGGGTTTAGTACTCCCGACCTACCGCTGGAAAGCTTCTGAAGAGGCTTTGCTTCAGTACCTGAGTCTGGGTGGGAATCTGCTGATGCTAGATGCAACTACTGTCACCACGATTTCCAATCACCTTGGAGAGCTGCTCAACACACAAAACGTTCGTCGAGAGCATTGCTGGATCATTCTGTGGGGCGCTAAGGATTCTGCTGAAAAACTAGCTCATGAGCTTGGTGTCGGCTGGTGGGATATTGTTATTGAAAACGATTCAAAACCTGACAGTAAGACAAGCAGAGTACTTCCACAAAATCTCACTTGGCAAGTACTGAAAAGTGGTAATATTTCAAGCTGGTCTTCAGATCTACTCCTTGAATGCTTGCTAGGCTGGCCTGATGCTCCGTTCGTTACAACTGCCACCTACAAACTTTTTAAAGAGAATCAGCAGAACCTGCGTGACTACCTCCAAGCTCTGTTACTTTGTGAACTCAGAATTAATCTGCTGCTGCAACAAGTCGGTAGCACCTCGCGCTTCAGCCTGACCAATCCTTTGCAGAAGGCAATGCAGATTATTCAGACTCTCGCTGAATGGAATGATTACTTGGTCCACAGTTGGTATCCTGTTTTTCAGTATCAAACTCGGAAACTACAGCAACAGAACCCTCAATCGCTCGAACAATCGAAAATATTATTCAACCATTTTGAACGTGAACTGATGGGCTTGATGGGACTTTTTGAAGAAACATTACGTCAACGGCATGCCTTGCATTTAGCTAACTTTCTAGAAAAACAACAACAAAAACTGACCGAGGATTTGCCACCAGACTCACAGTTTATCCGTTGGCTAATGCGACAAGATCATGTTCAACGTCTCTGGCTTCCTGTGGGACATTTTGATCAATTAACGGCAAGACTTGGATTGATGCGCCAACCTCTGCATGTTCCGCTTGCAGCACCCGTCTGATTGTGAGAATCTTCTTTTCTTAATAGATAGTTTTAGAATCATTTCGATTTCACAGATCTGCAGATCATGGTTGACTTCCGACTGTTCTATCCACAGGGTATAGACAAATTACATCAGGAATTTCTTGCAGATCCACTGCAACGAGTGTCCTCCATTGCCTATACTTCACTGGAAGAACTACCTCATACAACTGAGGGAACAACCTGTTTGATTGTTATGCGTAGCCGTGATCTTTTCCAGTGGCAATCCCATCTGACTCTTTATCTTCAGGCTGGTGGAGGAATCGTTGTTTTGGAGGAGGGGCCAACCTTGGCTGCGGAACCTCCAGAACATCCTTCGATCGAATGGTATCCCCTAGCTTATTTGACACCTGCGCGTTGGAATTTTCTGCTAAGGCAGTTTTTTAACCGCCTATATGATAGAACTCTAACACATTCAAATGTAAGCAAATCGGATGAGATTCTCTCCGAGTTGAACGAACTGGGAATCGCTCTATCCAGCGAAAAAGATCTGGATAAGTTACTGCGTATGATCGCTGCGAAAGCGATGAAACTCACTAACGCAGATGGATGCAGCATCTACCTGATCGAGCAGATCCCAGACACTCCTCACGAACAGAGCAACTACCTCGCTAACAAACAAATGTGCTTCCACAGCGCACTCAATCTTTCACGAGACACATCCCAACTGCAGGCGAAAATTCTTCCTCTCGACTTCAGCACAGTCAATGCCTATGTGGCACGCACCAGTCAGTCGATTCGGATCGACGATGTGTACGAACTACATGATTCTAATCTGGTCTGGGGTGGTCGTGAATTCGATGAGCAGCAGAACTATAAGACTCGCTCAATGCTTGCCGTCCCAATGTGTAATGAGCGTGGTGAAGTCCTTGGTGTGATTCAGCTCATCAATTGCAAGATCGACGGAGATGCTGTTTTAGATACTGAAGAAGATGTTGACCAAATAGTCGTTCCGTTCAGTAATTACCACATGCGTTTAATGGAATCTCTAGCATCCCAGGCAACAGTTGCGGTCAGAAATGCCTCCTTACTGGAGTCTATCCAAATTCTATTCGATGGTTTCATCAATGCGAGCGTGAAGGCCATTGAATCTAGAGACCCAACGACTTCCGGACATTCAAGTCGAGTCGCCACGCTTACTGTAGCTCTAGCAGAGACGGTGAGTTCGCTGTCCGAGGGTCGTTTTGCTGATATCAGCTATAACCCAGATCAATTCAACACGATTCGCTATGCCTCTCTCCTTCACGATTTCGGCAAAATTGGCGTACGTGAGAAAGTACTGGTCAAATCTAAGAAACTTTATCTAGAAGAGCAGCAAGCAGTTATGGATCGTTTCCGTCTGATCCGGATGGCGACTGAACTTCAATATACTCGTAAGCAACTGAATTACTTGCTGGAAGAATCTCAAGAGAACTCACTTCAACAAGTAGAGTTGACTCAACAAGAGATGAATGAACGACTTTTGCAATTGGATGATCAGCTAAAGTTCATCATTCGATGCAACGAACCAACTGTTCTGGACCAGGGAGGATTTGATCAGTTGCAAGTCATAGCGGCACAAACCTTCCCACATCCTTCGACTGGCTTACCGGTTTCGTATCTTTCAGTAGATGAAGCCACCTCACTTTCTGTACCCAAAGGATCCTTAAACCAACGGGATCGGGATGAAATCGAGTCACACGTCACGCATACTTACAATTTTCTAAGAATCATCCCTTGGTCAGAACACCTAGAAGATGTTCCAGACATTGCCTACGCACATCACGAAAAAATGAACGGCAAAGGCTACCCACGCAAACTGTCTGGTGATAAAATTCCACTGCAATCAAAGATGATGACCATCGCTGACATCTACGATGCGCTGACTGCTTGGGATCGCCCTTACAAAAAAGCGATGCCTGCTGAACGGGCACTAAAAATTTTAGGCTTTGAAGCCAAAGACAATCATATTGATCCTGAATTACTTGAAATCTTCATCGGTACAAGACTGTATGATCTGGTGAAAAGGCCAGAAGTCCAACACTGATTGCTCGAGCAACTATCTTTTTTTGAGTTTTCGAATGCCGCATTTATCGATCCTGCTGCTTCGGCACAATGGAACAGGCATCACACACCTCCCTTTGCGTCCTGTACCACTGATCACCGCAGTCCTGCTTGCATTAGGGTTATTCCTTTTTTTGGGTGGGATGGTTATTTGGCAAAGTGTTCAGTTGCATGGACAACAGCAATGGAATGCTCAACGCCAATCACAACAGATTCACATTCACGAAAGAATGGAGATTGCAGCCAGCCAAGCTGAGCGCGTTGAGGTCTTGGAAAACAGGGTTCAGGAACTACGTGATCAACTGGCTACTTTGGAAACGCACTCCCAGAAGAAAAGCGCCACTCAGCAAAATCTTTTGTACCACATCCAACAGATCCATTCCCTAGCTTGTCAGCAGGGATCTTATCAATGTAGAGCTGTTCTGCTGGACAACAAAGTCCTTGAAGCAGATCCTCTCAACTGGCTGAATATGATCAGCAAAGATTTTCACCACCTGACGCTGTCACAGAAAGCAGATCTAACTGTTCCAGTCAACTCAGAGTTGGTCCAAGAAGAGATTTGGGACTTGAAACAAAATTTGAATGCTGCTCAGCAGGAGCTAGCTGAATACGCCGTACTAATGCAAGCCCGTGAACAAGAGGTACGGCAACTTACAGAAAAAATTCAAGAGATTACAGGCATTCGCTTGTTGGCAGAAGTCCCTGCGACTCCTGTTGAAAACGAGGGAGGCAAAGGTGGTCCCTTTCTCGAAGAATCTTTACTCCCCGTAGAAGAGCAGCAATTGGGTGCAGAGCCTCTGGATTCACGTGTGATTTTAGAACAAGAGTTAAGCTCCTATCATTCGACTCATCATTCCTTAGAGCGTCTCTACGAAGAAATCATTGGTAATGAAATTCTCTGGCGAAGTACTCCGACGATTGCCCCGGTTGAAGACCCTTCAGTAAGCTCACACTACGGCAGAAGACCTGACCCGTTTACTAATCTGCCAGCTTTCCATAGCGGCATAGATTTTTCAGGACCTGCTGGAACACCAATCTATGCTCCAGCTGATGGAATTGTCCGAAAAGCTGGACCAGCAGCCGGATATGGACTGTTGGTAGAGCTTGATCATGGGTCTGGTATCTCAATAAAAAATTTCAAACCCACTGATTACATGACTCGCTATGGTCACTTGTCCCGTCTAGCGGTACAGGCAAACCAATTCATTCAGCGTGGAGAACTACTCGGCCACACTGGTAATACAGGGCGCAGCACGAGTTCACACCTGCATTATGAAATTCACGTGAACAAGCGACCGATTAATCCTTGGCGAAATCTATCGCACTTCTCGATTTCCCGCTAACTTTCGGATCTAAATTGACTTTTTTTATTCCTCTCCAGCAAACGATGACTCGCCTAACAAAATCAGATTGTTTTCATATTCTGGCAGAACAGCGAATCCTTCCATACCCATCACTGAAAAATATTAAACTAAGGTCTTGCAGCTAAGCAAAAAAAATGTTTTTCAGTGTGGCAGTCCTTTAGAACTAAATTGAATCTTCCTCAAACGGTGTGGTTTTGATTTCACTTCCGTACTCAATCGATAACTGGAGTATCATGCGATCCTATCCGATCTCACTGCGACTAGGTATCAGCACTCTGGTGCTGGGAACCTTGTTTTTATTATTTTCTCCACTGAACTCTTTTGCGATCTTCCCGATCTCTACCGAACCAAAAGAACAGCCCATCGCCTTCAGCCACAAACTACATGTTGGCCAGAATGGCATTGCTTGCCAATACTGCCATCTCTATGCTCGGCGATCACATTCTTCCGGAATTCCACCTGTAAGTACCTGCGTTGGTTGTCATGGTCCTCATGGACAAGAGTTGGTACAAGCTGAGCACCCAGAAGTAGACAAAATGCGTGATTTCTGGGCAAAAGGAGAATCTATTCCCTGGATAAAGTTGCATGACATTCCAGACTTCGTACGTTTTCCTCACAAACAGCACATCAATGCAGATGCAAGTCGCTTCATAGCCGGTGCTGGCAACGATTGTGACCTGAATGTAGATCCTCGCTCCTTGTCCTGTAGGGTGATGCTGTTCCGCAATGGTGGCGATCAGCGCTGTCAGTCATGTCATGGAAGTGTACAGGAGATGGAAGTTGCCCATGTGGTAGATCAGAATTTTGGTGGGATGGGGTGGTGCATGCAGTGCCACTTACAAGTGGAAGGGGCCATTGAGCGCAAGCGAGCCATGAGCACAATGGCAGGATGGAACAATGCCAAAGAAAACGATGCTCGGAGAGAAGCTCAAGCATACTTAGTTAATGAGCGAAACCACCATAACCCCAACATGCTTGACTGCTACACATGCCACTATTGATCTGACCCATAGGAGTTGATAAATGAAAAAAGGCCTAAGTCGACGTAATCTCTTCAAATTCATGGCAATAGGTGGAACAACTGCTGTAGCAGCTGGTTGTGAACAAAAACCAGAGAAAATCATTCCAGCTTTAGTTCCACCTGTCGACTTTGAATACATGCCAAATACCGGCTACCAGTATATGACCACTTGTCGGGAGTGTGATGCTGCTTGTGGGATGATGATCACTACTCGCGAATACAGAGCTCAAAAAGCGGAAGGGAACCCGAACCATCCTCACAACCAAGGGGCGCTCTGTGCAAGAGGCCAAGCCTCCCTACAGACTCTGTACAATCCAGAACGACATGCTCGGCCTAATTCTGGTGGTAATAACGTCTCTTGGGAAGATGCTCAGAGTGAATTTGTAAATCTGGTACAACAATCTGCAGGTCAGATTGTCTACCTAGGCAGACCTGCTGTTGGTAGCGAAGGCAACTTTATCGACAACTGGCTAAATGAAGTCGGTGGCGGAAAGCGTATTGCCTTCAGTCTCATCAGTCGCGCATCAGAGCAGCGTGCCTGCGAGATTGCCTTTGGAAGAAGTGATCTTCCTGACTACGCTTTTGAAAATGCTGAATTACTAGTCAACTTCGGTGCAGATTTTATCGAAACTTGGGGCAATACTGTGCAAAATGCTCGGCGCTTTGCTGACATGCACGCCTACAATGATGGAAAGAAAAACCGATGTATCCACGTTGGCCCTCATCAGTCACTAAGTGGAGCAAGAGCTGACGAGTGGTTGCCAGCCAACCCTGGTACAGAAGCGATGATTGCTCTGGCCATGGCCCATGCTATTCATCAGCGTGACCCCCATCATGACTTTCTGAGTGATTACCTATCTCCCTATTCACCGGAACTTGTTGCTGGTGAGACAGGGATCTCAGCAGAAAAAATCCAAACTCTTGCCGAAAAGTTTCACCAGGCTCCCTCTCTTGCGTTAGCTGGTGGCATATGGAATAGCAGTGAACAGGCAACAGCTACACAAGTTGCTGTCTTCATCCTGAACGCCGCGGCAGGTAATCTTGGCAAAACTCTCAGATTTCATGAATCTGAACAACCGAGTGAAGACACATCCCACAGTCAAATCTTACAATTACTGTCGGATCTCAATGCTGGGAAAGTCAAACTACTAATTGTTGATGATTCAAATCCCCTGCATACCTTGCCAGCGAGTCTTGGATTCGCAAAAGCAATGAAAAAGACTAAGGTCGTTGCTCTTGCTGCAGGTAAAAATGAAACTAACCAGCAGGCAACCTTAGTGCTTCCTGCCCTCACTGCTTACGAAAGCTGGGGAGATGCCATACCAAGTCCTGGTATATTCAGCATTCAGCAACCGGTAATGGCTCCCGTCAACACGTTCGATGCACGAGCCCGTGAAGATGTGATGATCGCTGCAGCGAAGCAGATCAATCCACAGGCTTTTGCCGAAATCACTAATTACCGTGATTATATTTATGAACGCTGGGCACAAGCTCATCAAAGTCGTTACTTCGGTCCATTTGAGAACTTTTGGATCAAGACTCTGGAAAATGGAGGAGTTTTTGAGGCACCACGCTGGAGCAGCGCAATCAGCCTACAAAATGAGGTAACTAGTGTTGCGTATCGGGTGCTATCTCTTGGAGGAAGTGGTTTAGCACTCATTCCAGCACCTTCTGTCTTCCACTTTGACGGTAGCGGAGCAAACAAGCCTTGGTTGCAGGAAACACCGCATCCAATCAGCCAAATAGTTTGGGACTCCTGGGCTGAAATCCATCCTGACACAGCCAAACGACTAGGCATTAAGGAGCGAAGTGTTGTTGAAATCCGCACCCCACAAGGCAGCCTGAATGCTACTGTATACCTTAGCTACGGCGTTCATCGAGAGGCTGTAGCCATTCCGATTGGCCAAGGGCATACATCAAGTGGCATTGTAGCAGATGGTTTTGGTATCAACGTAATGAACCTGTTGCCTGCTAAGACTGATGCTCAAACGGGCAATCTGGCCTTCGTCAGCACGAAGGCAGAAGTAGTGCCGACCGCTATCAAGTCTTACACTGTCAATCTGGACGGTAACCCACGTCAGTTGGGTCGTGACATTGCTGCAGCTACAACGGTAGCGGCTCTGACTATTGAAAAAGTAGACCACGGAGGGGGACATCATCGTCCGAAGGAAATTGTTGAGTTCTATCCAGATCGTTCTGAGACAGCAACTTACTATAAACCTTATCGCTGGGGGATGACGGTAGACTTGGACCGATGCAACGGCTGTAGTGCCTGTGTTGTCGCTTGCTACGCAGAAAACAACATCCCTGTGGTTGGCAAGGAGCGCGCTGCAGTTGGCCGGGAAATGTCTTGGATTCGAATGGAGCGTTACCTTGAAGGCTACCAGGATGAAACCGAAACTCGCTTTGCACCAGTCATGTGCCAACAGTGTAGCAACGCTGGTTGTGAACCTGTCTGCCCGGTCTATGCGACCTATCACAATCCAGAGGGACTCAACGCAATGATCTACAATCGTTGTGTCGGAACACGCTATTGCTCGAATAACTGCATTTATAAGGCTCGACGATACAACTGGTTTGACTATGAGTTCCCCGCTCCACTAGATCAGCAACTGAACTCGAGCATCACTACTCGAGCAGTGGGAGTAATGGAAAAATGCAATTTCTGCGTACATCGTTTGACAGAGGCCAAGTATGCAGCGCGCGATCTAGATAGAGATGTACAAGATGGTGAAGTCGTAACTGCCTGCCAGCAGACCTGCCCAACCAAAGCCATTACATTTGGCAACCTAGCTGACCCAAACAGCAAAGTATCGCAACTAGCCAAGAGAAAGCCGGATCTACTCGCTGATCCCGACAAAGAAAACCGTGATCGCCAGTATGAGATTTTCCCAGAAATGAACTATAAGCCTGCGGTGACCTATTTGCGCAAGGTCAACCACAAAGAGGTCGCAGGCTTGTATGGTAACGAACACGGCACGGCTCACTGAGCCACAGCTTACTCTCAAAACAGGAGATATTAATGGCTTCCACAACGATTGGGGGAACGGTAACGGACACCTCAAGTAGTCGTCCTTTTCGCGAAGAAATCGATGAGCACAAGGGGCACCCCGGTATTCGGGCAACCACCTTCAATTACGCCCGGATCAACGATGATATGGTGGAGATGCTTGAAAAGCCGCATCCTTCCTACTTTCTACTTGTGTTGGGTTTCCTCTCTGCTCTCCTACTTGGTGCAGTCAGCCTAGCGATACAAGTTGATGTTGGGATTGGGAATAGCGGTATCAGCCACCCCATCGCCTGGGGCTTCTACATCACTGACTTCGTTTTTTGGATTGGTATCGGCCACGCAGGAACACTGATATCGGCTGTCTTCTACTTGACCCGAGCACCATGGAGAACCGCGATTTATCGCAGTGCCGAGGCAATGACTGTCTTTGCCGTAATGACGGCAGGGCTATTCCCACTCCTGCATACTGGTCGCCCTTGGTTAGCATATTGGCTGATTCCTTATCCGAATGAGCGCTACCTCTGGGTGAACTTCAAATCTCCCCTAGCTTGGGATGTTTTCGCGGTCACGACCTACATGTCCGTTTCTATCATGTTCTTTTTGTTGGGATTGGTTCCTGACATGGCAATCATGCGAGATGAAGCCAAAAGGAGAGGCAAGATGCTCCAGGCTAAAATCTATGCTATCTTTGCGATGAGTTGGCGTGGAACGAACCACCAGTGGGTCCACTTCATGAGAGGCTATTTAATTTTTGCAGCTCTGGCAACCCCATTGGTCTTCTCCGTTCACTCAATCGTATCCTGGGACTTCGCAATGGCCTCCATTCCGGGATGGCACACCACTATTTTTGCACCTTATTTCGTTGCAGGAGCAATTTTCTCAGGACTGGCAATGGTAATGACTGTGCTCATTCCAGTAAGGGTGGTGTTCCGATTGGAGGACTACATCAGCTATCACGTAGTCAACAAAGTTTGTCAGGTGATCCTGTTCACCTCGATGATTGTAGGGTATGCCTATGCGACCGAGTTCTTCATCGCTTGGTACAGTGGTAGCCCCTATGAACGTGCCGTCTTCTACTTCAGGCCATTTGGACACATGGCCACTTGGTCACTCACCGGTGATCAACCCGTCTCTTTTCCACTATTAGCCTTCTACTTGATGGTCTTCTGCAACGTCATCGCCCCCATTCCTCTGTGGCGTAAAAAAGTTCGCAATAACTTAGTCGCAGTTTGGATCATTTGTGGTCTGATCAACGTGGGTATGTGGTTTGAGCGATTCAATATCGTTGGTAGCTCACTGCAGCGTGATTTTCATCCTTACAACTGGGGAGAGTACTGGCCAACTTTGGTGGAAGTCGGTATCACAATCGGAAGCTTCGGCTTCTTCTTCACGCTGTTTAGTCTATTCGTAAAAGCTTTGCCACCGATGGCAATCATGGAATTGAAAGAGGCAGCTGAGCCTCCAATGAGAAAGGGACATCATGAGCACTAAGTTCTCAGGAGTCTGGGGAACTTTTGAATACCTAGATGACACCACAGAAGCAATTGAAGAATTGAGAAAAAAAGGTATTGAACCGACCGTTCTTTCACCCTGTCCTCGACATGAAATCGATCACGCGTTGGGTGAACCGCAGAGTCCCGTTCCGTTTATTTCTCTCTTCTTCGGAGCACTAGGCTGCCTGATTGGCTATAGTCTTCCGGCTTGGACTGCTTCTGATTGGGTACTTCCTGTGGGAGGAAAGCCTATTGTGGCAATTGCACCTTTCACTATCATCGGATTTGAGATGACAATTCTTCATGCTGCAATTTTTACACTGCTTGGGCTGACGATTCTGATCATCTTCGACTCACTGAAAAATCCAATTCCCAAAGCAGCACGAGAGTACTTACGCTTCCAGCGAGATCGCTTCGGAATCGTTGTGCGCTGTGAAGCTTCGCAATATGCACTCTATGAAGATTTGTTGAAAAAATATCAAGCAGAGGAGGTTTATGTTGAGAAGGGCTAAGGTGCGCCTGATTACTACAACCTTTGCGATGCTAGCTCTAGGTGGAGTAGTATTGGCTGTTGACAACTATCCCTATTTCGATCCGAAGGACACGGGCTATGGGATTACCAATGATGACAAGCCGTGGTTTGATGGAAAGGACTACCCTTTCTATCGAGACATGTACGATGGGAAGAGCCTAAAACCAATGGAAGAGGGAAGCTACGAACAGTTTCCACAAGATTCGGTACCAGTTAAAATTTCCCTAAACAAGATTCAGCGCATTTACGATCCGTTCATCCCTGCAATTGCAGGAGATGGCGCAGGAAAAGCAGGACATCCGCGAGAATACTTTCCAAAAAATCCAGGACAACCTACAGCAATATCTATTGCTAGAGGACAAGTCCTCTACGACACCTACTGCGCGGCATGTCATGGTACAGACGGATTGGCCAAGACCGTTGTAGTGGAAAAAGGAGTCCCTGCACCAGCAATTGATCAGATGGTAAAGAATCCTGAGTGGGGCCCCCACCTCTATAACAAGATCAAGTACGGCAGTTTCTTTCAGGAACCTCGTGGCTACATGCCTGCCTATGGAGCCCAGACTTCAGTGCAAGACCGCTGGGATATGGTCAATTACATGATGAGCAACGCGTTTGGAAAAGGAGCCATGGTGCAATGAAAGAGATTATCGAACACTCTCAGATTGAACTACCCAAGAGTTTGAAGACGGTACTCTGGGCCTTTGTATTACTTGGTGCAGGCATGTTCGTGATTGGCTTAGCAACCGGTAATGAGGAAGGAATTACACGGACATGGCAAACTTTATTGATCAACGTAATGTTTTGGGGAGGTATTGCACAAGCTGGTGTGATTCTCTCCGTAATCTGGCAGATTACTGATGCCAAATGGGGACGTCCTTTCAAACGACTTGCAGAAGCCTGTGCTGCTTTTCTGCCTGTTGCCTTCGTGATGTTTATTCTAGTGTTCTTCGGGAGCACTGTTCTTTACGAATGGACACACACCCCATTCATGCACCATGGAGTAGCTGTCAAAGCCAGTTGGTTGAATATTGAATTCTTTGTCATCCGCAATATTTTCTGGCTGCTCTTGCTTTATGGAATCTCATATTGGTTCGTTGTGACTTCTATCAAGCCAGATTTAGGACTTGCCCGAAGGATTATGGGCTCTCGCTGGGGTGGAGCGCTGGCTGATAAATTGTTGGATGGATACGGAGATCAGGAAGACGAAGTTACTCGACTGAACCAACTATCCTCACGTATTGCACCCGCACTAGCTTTGCTTTATGCAATCAGTGGTTCGTTTTTGGTATGGGATTTCGTGATGACACTTGATCAAGAATGGTTCAGTACACTTTTTGGTGTATTCTTCTTGATTGGGAATTTACAAGCAACAATGGGCATTTTGATTGCCATCGCTGTAACCGTTCGGAATCATTCAAAAGTCCTTGCAGAATACATCACAATCAACAGATTGCATGATCTGACAAAATTGGTCTTTGCGTTCTCGTTGCTTTGGACATACATGGCCTTTTCGCAATACATTGTGATTTGGTATGCAGATCTTCCGGAGGAAACACCATACTTGGTAATCCGATCCCAAACAGAGCCCTGGTCAACTCTCTTTTTGATTTTGTTCTTATGGCTCTTTGTGTCTGTTTTCCTGGGATTGATGCCTAAAACTTTGTGTCGCACTCCCAATTATATCAGATTCATGGGAATCTACGTTGCAATTGGACAATGGCTGGCTATTTACATGATGGTCGTTCCTTCATTGCAACACTTCGGGCACTACCACATTCTACTTGGATTCCATGAGTTATTAATCACTCTGGGCTTCGGTGGAGCTTTCTTCCTCTGCTACGTTGCTTTCTTGGAGCAGGTGCCACTACTGCCCATTTCAGACAAGCATCTATGTAAGTCTTGGCACGGTCACTGATTCATCAAAAAAGGCTTTCAGGAGCCACTTGGAAGCTTTCCTACTTTCCTTTTTCCCTGTTTGAAATTCCTAGTAACTGCAGCAATCCATGATCATCCCGCAGTGTTTGGGTGAATTCAAACCGTAGCAGAAAGCTTTTGGGATCCTTCACATGCTGGTGTGTACTAATCACCCTGCCACTCAGAGACGAGTACCAATCCTTTTCAATATCTGGATCTGCATCTGAGAACTGCTGCAGGCTCAATGAACCGTGTGCACCCTTAACCACGGGACGATGATAGCGAAATGTTGCACGTTCCAAGTTGGTCTGCTGGAGAGCAACAACCCGTGCTTCCTCACCCAGCCTTGCAACGGCCCGAGGACAACGCTCCTCCATCTCACGCCTTGCGGTTTTCCAGAGTTTCTCAAGAGCTTGATCTGGTAAGCCAAGTCGATGGCCGACCTCATAAAAGAAATTTATTTCACTGGGAAGTAGACGACCATCTACAATCATGATTCCGGCCAGTAGCTTCAGTATCTCAAACGCCAGTTCTCTATCCAACTGAATTGAATGGACTCGAACTTTCCTTTCTAACCTAGCCACCGAAAGTAGTTTCTCTTTGAGTTCCTGGCTCTCAACCAACTCCATTGCCTTCTGCAGGTAGGGAAGTTCTACATCATCTACTTTACCATCAACCGTGATGATACCGACCATTACTTCTGCCAGCCAGTTTCTCTGCTTTGAGTCCAAATCTTGGACTACGGCAAAATTCATTGTTTCCTCCAAAAACCATCTGATTTTGCACTTCCAGTTCCCCTGAATTTGTTGCAAGGGGTATGGCATGTCAGACGATTACATTCAGTATTTCTGACACGTAGGTGATAATTCATCTTAGATCTGCCAGTTCATGCTCTTCTCGGAAATTGCAGAAAATATTCGGCATCTTTGAAAGAAAATTGCACTTCGTAAGTTGACCAACTTGCTCATCAGCCAACTGCACAGTATTTTTCAAAAGTTCTATCACTCCTTTATTTCCATAAATTGACTTAGGACCTCCAAGATCAAAACTTCATCTCATCGCTCTGTTTGTAACTCACTCATGATCCACAAGCAAACCTCTCTCAACCATATTCACTTCAGTGGAATTTGTGGCACTGCCATGGGTTCTCTCGCAGTGCTACTCCAAAAACATGGATATCACATCACCGGATCAGACCAAAATGTTTACCCGCCGATGAGTGATTTCCTAGTAGAGCATAGTATTCAAGTTCATGAAGGCTTTGCTCTAGCGAATCTAGAACCACCACCAGACTTGGTTGTGTTGGGCAATGCACTTTCACGTGGCAACCCAGAAGTTGAAGCGGCCTTGGCCCAACGTATTCCTTATATTTCAATGGCAGAATTGCTGAAGGAATTCTTCATTCGTGGTCGAACTTCTTTGGTCGTCACTGGCACACATGGCAAAACCACTACAACTTCACTACTCGCTTGGATCTTTGCCAACGCCGGTATGAATCCAGGATTTCTGATTGGTGGGATTGCTGAAAATTTGAAGACTAGTTGTGCCGATGGCAGCGGAGACTTCTTTATCACCGAAGGAGATGAATACGACACAGCCTTTTTTGACAAACGCTCCAAATTTTTCCACTACCTGCCTGATCAGTTGGTACTAAACAACTTGGAATTTGATCATGCAGATATTTTTGTGTCCCTTGAACAAATACAGCAAAGCTTCCGCTGGCTTCTACGTCTGGTTCCAGGCAATGGACTCGTGGTTGCGAACGGTGACGATGACAACCTCAAACCTGTACTGGAACAAATTTACAGTCCCTTGTTAACATTTGGGCTAGGGCCGGACTGTAATGTCCGCATTGAGGATATTCAAATCTGTGAAACAGGTTCTCAGTTTCGGCTGGAAGGCGCTGGTCAGAATTCTCAACAAATCTGGAACTTGCCAATGGCAGGTATTCACAACATTCGTAACGCCACGGCTGTCATTTTACTGGCTCAGCATAACCATCTTAGTACCGAACAAATTCAGCAGGGTTTTTCAAGCTTCCAGGGTGTGAAGCGACGTCAGGAATTGCGGGGAACCATCAATGACATCTGGGTATACGATGATTTTGCTCATCACCCTACGGCAGTTGCAGAAACCATTCGGGCTCTTCGGCAGAAGCATCCTGGGAAACGCCTTTGTGCGGTCTTTGAACCGAGAAGTAATACCAGTGTCCTGCGGATACACCAAGAACAATTGGTCAGCGCCTTAGCTCAGGCAGACGAAGTTCTCTTGGCGCCACCACATCGAGCAGAGAGAATCCCTACAAATGAACGATTAGATGTCCAGGCAATAGTGTACGCCCTGAACAGCCAGATTCCAGCCCAAGCGTTGGAAACCTCAGCTATCTTAGAACACTTACAGGTTACCGCTACTAGTGGTGATGTGATTCTCATCATGAGCAACGGAAAGTTTGATAATCTTCATGAGCGCTTGTTGAAAGTCCTGGACTCTGAGACAGGTTTAGCATGAAGCCCTTGAACTGGCTGATCTTGTTCATGGTTGGCCTACTGCCGATTACCGGGCTGGTTTGGACCTTCCAAACCGATCCTCACTTGGCAGTTCCTGAAGACTCCAAAAATTCTTGGATTGACCCACTGACAGCCATCATCTTTGTTTATGTCAATCCTAGTTGTGAAGCTGGTCAGGATCCCTGTCTTACTCCTCTCTGGATGGGAAGACATGAAATCACCAATCAGCAATTCCAGAGGTTCCGGCAGTCGCATTCGAGTCGGAATTACCGGAATCAGCCCTTGGACACTCCATTGCAGCCAGTCGCTTATGTCAGTTGGGAAGAAGCTCATGCATTTGGTGAGTGGTTAACCCAGCAACACAGTGGTCGATATCGCTTTCGCTTACCGACATCAAAAGAATGGCAACAAGTTTGTGAAATCAAAGAAACTCAACTCTGGGAAACTGCTGAGCAAGCTTGCCAGTGGGCTTCAGTGAGTGATGAAGTCGCAGCTGCAAGTTTTGGTTGGAGTCACCCCACTCATCCTTGCAACGACAATTTTACAGTCAGCGCTCCAGTCGGTTCCTTTCCTGTCAATGCCCATAACCTTTATGACGTACTGGGTAATCTTGCGGAATGGACTAGTGAAAAAGCCGAACTTCCAAATTCGGCAGAGCAAGGATATATTACCCGT
>Ga0233439_10002186_pt1 | contig 22567 bp, 14 predicted proteins | sample SI_123_September_6_FD_182713 | JGI IMG/M metagenome (GOLD analysis project Ga0233439, IMG submission 182713) | Seawater microbial communities from Saanich Inlet, British Columbia, Canada - SI_123_September2016_100_MG | ecosystem: Environmental > Aquatic > Marine > Inlet | place: Canada: British... | reverse complement strand
TAAGTAAAGAATTAGGTTATCAGAAGGGTAAATTATCTCATAGATTCAAGGAACTAGATATTAAACCCGTACTACATAAAGAATCATTAAAAGAAAAAGAGTGGTTAGATTCTTTAGGTATTACAGAGCGGCAGTATCCGATAGCGAACTATAAAGTCGATGGATACGATCCTGAGACTAATACAGTATACGAGTTCTTAGGTGATTACTGGCACGGTAATCCTGAAGTTTACGATCCAGACGACTATAATAAAAGCTGTAGTAAAACGTTTGGACAGTTACACAACGAAACAATAGAAAGACTAGAACATATCAAGTCTTTAGGTTATAATATAATTATACAATGGGAAAAGGAATGGCTGATTTAGTTTCTGTAAGTGAATATAAAGCTTACGCTAATATAAATAGTAATACTAATGACTCAAAGATTAACTCTCTGCGTACACACGTTAGTTCGCTTGTAAAAACCTATTGTGGGCGCACTTTTATAGATAACTATTCAAGTGAAAAAACTGAGTATTTTGATGTAGAAGAATACCAAAATACAATATATCCGGCAGAACTTCCTATTACAGAAGTTGTGCAATTATTAGAGCGCGGTAGTGCCTCTACAAACAAAACTACCATTGAGAGTAATTTTGCAGACGCAAATAATTACTATCTCTTAGAATCTGGTACTGCTCAATGTACTCTTTCTTCAAAAGCAAATGAAACAAATTGTATAAATAATGACACTTTCAATGGAAGTGGCTTAAACGATTTAACTATCACTGGATACAACGCAAATACGTCGTCAGGTGAAATTGGTCGTAGTTATACTATACAAATTGACAACGCGGGAACTCCAGATACTTTTAAGTGGTCAAGGGATGGGGGTTCAAATTGGAAAGAGAATAATGTAGTTATTACAGGTTCTATTCAACAATTAGAGGGTAATATATCTATAACCTTCGGGGCAACTACAGGACATACTGATGGTGAGAGCTGGTCTTTCACAGCAGAAAGATGGACTGGCAGTTGTAGCAATACAACTTATACAACTCAAGAGACTTGCGAAGCAGCTTCTGAGTACTGGACTGCAGATAGAGACTACGAGTTAGCCTCTACAGATCAAGCAGTTACTAAGTTAAAAGCTAACTTCCCATTAGGCACTAAATCTGTAAAACTGATTTATAAAGGTGGCTACTCCTCTACTCCTTCCGATTTGAAACTAGCTTGTTTTGATTTAATTACATATTATATGAAAAAAGAATCAACACCCAATAAAGCTATACCAGGATCTGCTAGCATTAATAATATTGCAGGTTCCACACCTTCAGATTTCCCACCCCATATAAAACGTATTCTGGAGTTATATAGGAATATTGACTAATGCCAAAAAAATTTAGCAGAGTTAGTGACGTATATGATAATTTACTGGTTGATATTGCCAGCGGTAAAGAATACGCATTAGGTACAAAAGCTTTAAGAATATCAGAAGCTAAAAACATGCAAGTTCTGGTAGTTAGTGAAGCTCAAATAAGCCATGAAGTACAAAACAATGGCTTAGGGCCTAAAGTCGCTGTAAGAATGTGGGAGAACATATCTAATTTTATATTAGGTTTTAAACCCTCCAAAACAATTCTTAGAGTAGACAAGATAGGTTCAGGTTTTGAGATAACTTTCTCTAACTTCGGTAATGCAAGAATTTTTGCAAACAAAATCGGAGCTAAGTCCAGCTTTATACTAGCCAAAGAATGGTTATATGAACATAAAGATGAATTACCTGAAGATATTAGAAATAAATACGTAAGGTTAGCTAGTACTAGAGGTGCTGCTAATCAAATAACTAGTTTATTTTACGAATATAATAAAACGCTACCTGCTAGTGATAGAATTGATTTAAAGTTTTTTGATATTGGACACAATTTTCCTATTAAACAAATAGCTGTAGGTAATAGATTAACCAAAATTATTTTAAACATGTTACCCCCAAGTAGTCTTAATAATACTTCTATAGAGAAAGTTACTTGGTTAATAGAAGATTCTATAGATACCTGGTTTAAAAACCAGAATTTACAAATAGACGATAACTTTAGTGACTTATTAGGTTCTGAGTACGAAAGAGTTGTTTATATTGAAAGTAAACTTAATCAGTCAAAGGGTGAAAGAGACGTAGATACTAAAGATATTATAAGAACAGTACTAAAAGACTTGAATAATTTTGCAGCAGAGAATTTATCTAAAAGACTTCAAGGCAATATTTCTAAGCTAAAAGCCAGTCCTAGTTATGAAGATAAAATCTTAAAGATATTAGACTTAGTTATAAAAGGTAAGAAACTTACTAAAGTAACTTCAAAAAATAGAAAAATAAAAAGTAAACATATTAAGTTACGAGCCTCTAAAGTTAAAAACAATTCTATAAAGCTACGAAACAACTATAAAAAGCAACAGGCTAAGATAAAGGGAGCCGCAATTACTGCTAAGTTACAAAACCCTAGAGGGCAGTTTACTAGTTTAGTTACTATAAGAAGTCTTATAGATAGCTTAATTAGATCCCAAGTAAAACACAACATGAAATCTCCAGCTCTTAATTATAGAACAGGGCGTTTTGCAAACTCTGTAGGAGTTACAGACTTACAGTTTACACGAGAAGGTAACTTAACAGCTTTCTATACTTATATGAAGTCTCCTTATCAAACTTTCGAAAGAGGTTTTAAACAAGGTAACCAGTATAGAGACCCAAGACTTCTAATAGATAAGTCTATTAGAGAAGTAGCAGCTACTTACATACATAGTAAGTTCAACTTAAAGACTAGGAGATTATAATGGCAGGTAGGGCACGAGGAGGCATCGTAGAAGCTTTAGTAACAAAACTAAAGTTAATTGATGGGTCTGGTACGTATAACTCAGATTTAGCATCTAATGTTACTAATAAATTAGTTTTCTGGGATGAAGTAAATGACTTTCCTTATCTCAGCGTAACAGCGGGAAATGAGGTAAGAGAGTACCTACCCGGGAACTCATTTAAATGGGGTATACTGGGTATTACAGTAAGAATGTACGTTCAAGGGGAAGACCCCGTAAACGAATTAGAAAAAGTTTTTACTGATGTAGAGGAAATTATTGATAATAATAATCAATTAACCTACGATGTAGGTAAAACTACACAAGAAATCAGAATTCAATCTATCACTTCCGATGAGGGGCTATTAGCACCTTTTGGAGTGGGAGAGATAACGCTTGAAGTCAAATATCAAGTGATGTAAATGTCTAATAGATTATAAGATAATAGTCAATACTAATCTATAGACAAAGAGTCTTACCAATATTGGTAAGTTTGTTATAAAGGAAATTATTATGGCATTTAGTTTAAGTAGAAATTGTACCCTCATAGTATCAACCGTAGGATCCAGCTGGGTTGGAGCTGCTAGTGGTACTATAGGTGGGCGTTTACGCAATAGTGCAGGAACTGCAGGAATCGATACATACGAAATCCCTGTATTAGACGGGTTTAGTTTCTCTCAAGGAAACCAAACTCAGAATATTACTGTTAATGAAGCAGGCGACGCCCCTAAACGTGGACAGCAGATCTTCAATACAGCATTAGATCCTGTTGATTTTAGTTTTACAACTTATGTACGTCCTTATCAGGATACAGATGGTGGTGGAGCAAGTAGTGCAGTACATTCTGCAACTGAGAAGTTACTCTGGAATGCTATGGTAGCTAGTACTACTGATGCTGAATCAGGTGCTAAAGGTGTCACTTCTAGTGCTACCAATTTAGTTGTAGATTTTAACGATTCTGATGTTCATCAGCTTGAGTTGTTAAACTACTACTTCTATTTCTCGGATTCAGGTCTTTGTTACAAGATTGGGAATGGAGTACTAAACTCTGCTGAAGTAGACTTTAGTATTGACGGTCTCGCCCAAATCTCTTGGAATGGACAAGGAGAGTCTCTAGTAGAGGTAGGTTCTACCCGCCCAGCTACTGCAGGTACTGATTATTTAGCAGCTCCTACTACAGCAGACTTCATTACTAATAAGCTAAGTACTTGTACTTTAGGCTTAGATTTAGATGGAAGTGCTGCAGGAACTATTAGTTCTGTCGCTGTTACTGCTGGAGGTACTGGATATACTAGTACACCTACAGTAAGCTTTACTGGTGGAAGTGGTTCTGGAGCTAAAGCTACAGCTACTGTAGCTGGGGGTGTAGTAACTGCTATTACTGTAACTAGTGGAGGCTTTGGATATACCAGCGCTCCAACTATTAATATTAGTGGTGGTGCAGGTAGTGGTGCAACAGCTACTGCTACTGCAGCTAATGGTTCGAAAGAGTATAGCTTAGCAGTAACAGGTGGAAGTCTTACCTTTGATAATGGGATTACCTGGTTAACCCCTGAAGAATTGGGAGTAATTAACCAACCTCAATCACACTTCACAGGTACTCGTGCAGTATCTGGTTCATTAACTTGTTATCTAACATCTGGAGGAGCATCAGACTCAGAGGAACTACTAAACGACTTCATGTCTGATGTTAGTAGTGCCAACCCAGATACAACTGTTGATGGAACAATGACCTTGAATATTGGTGGCGCAGTAGCTCCTAATATGTCCGTTAGTGTTCCTCATGCACACTTTACTATCCCTACTGTAGACGTAGCGGATGTAGTCTCTGTAACTATTGAGTTTACTGGTCTTGAAAGTACCGCATTCTCTTCTGCAGATGAAGCTACTATTACGTATAAAGGTTCTACTAGTGTAGACCTAGACGCTTAATAAGTAGTACGTTAAATAAAGGCGGCTGCCTAGGTGGTTGCCGCCTTTTTATTAAGAGATGAAAGGAGTTGCAACTCCTGTTAGGTAACCAATTACTTAACTAGTCTCACCAAATTTCGCTCATTGGAGAGCAAAAAGTTTAATAAAGGCAAAGATGCCTTAACCCTAAGACCTAGTGGTTAGAAAATCTTAAAACACCCCTGAATTATTATCAGGTAATACAGAAAATTTTTAATATAGGAATATAAATATGAATACGGTTGCAGCAGTTAAACCAAGTCTTGAGTCTTTAATGACCCCCTCTAAAACAGTAGATATTGACTACCCGGGGTATAAAGATTTCATTTTGAAACTAACCTTTTTAGGCCGAGATGAACTAATGAAGCTTCGTAAGAAATCTACTAGTACTAAATTTGACAGAAAAACACGTCAACCTATGGAAGAAGTAGATGATGATTTATTTCTACAACTGTATGTAGAGGCAGTCATAAAGGGTTGGTCTGGCTTTAAGTATGAGTATCTAGCGGACTTCATGTTAGTAGAGCTAGAGGATGTAGATACTAACGCGGAGTTAGACTACAGTACTGAAAATGCTTACCTCCTTATGAAAAATTCCCCAGATTTTGATAGCTTCGTAGCAGATGTTGTAGGTGACCTACAAAATTTTACGAAGACCAAGTAGCTGAAGTTACTAAATTAATTGATAGATACTTTAAATTTATCACTCAGGATTTTGATAGAGAGAAGATCCTTGCTATTCATGAGCAACTAGGAACTAAACCTAGTGAGGAAGAGATACCTCCAGAGATGGAGGAGTTCCCCCTAGAAATCCAAGAGTACTTCACCCTTTATAATACTTTAGCAGATAAATGGGATGGGATGTCTGGAACATATATGGGTAAGGATTGGGCAGGGTTCTCTGAACTGTGCGATATATATAAATTAGAAGATAAAGCATTAGCATTATTCTTTATCCGTTATATGGATGGAAGAAGATCTGAAGCAATGCAGAAAAAACAGAAGGCTACTAAGAAAGTAGCCGAGGCCCAAGCGAAAGCGAAAAAAGGCGTACCTCCCGGAGTTTAAAGTGGCTGATAATAAAAAAACAGTATTAGTTAAGGTTACCTCAAAAGGTTTAAAAGAGACTGTAGCTGATTTAAAGGAATTAAATAAGGCAGCGGGTAAGAAGAACCGTAAGGTTAAGCTATCCGTTGATAGACCCTCATTCCAAAGAAGTGTATCACGAGCTTTCGCTAGTCTAGGTGCTGGAGGATCTAAGTCCCTTAAAATTAAAGCAGTAATAGATAAGAAGTATTTTAAAAACTCAATTATGCAACAGATTAAGCTGATTGAGGCAAAGGGAATACGCTTAAATGCTAGACTTACAGGTAGAGACTCAAGAGAATCTTCCCGAAGCTATAAGGATTCTGCAAGGTCTCCGGGAATAGGTAGTGTGTTGCAAGCAGGTACTACTAAAGCCATCGGTGCACACGAATCTAAGTTTGAAAGTCAGTTTACAGATATGGCTAGAGTTTTTAAAAGTCAGAAAGATATAGCTGTACGATCTAATGCTCAAATGAATCTTCTAAATAAGAATTTGGAGAGACTGATTACTACTATTGGTCGTACTATGAAAAAAGGTTCTAAAGCTAGACTAGCTACTATGCAAGAAGTGAAGAGAGCCAGAGCCTCTAGAGGGGAGATTCATGCTGGAGAACTTAGAGTAGTTAGGGGTGAAAGTCTTAACGAAAAAGAGCATAATAGATATAGGGCAGCGGTAGCTTCTGGAAGAACTGTAGAGGAGAAAAGGAGTGCAGGTCAGGCCGCACTCTCCGGGATTAAACAGGATAGAAATTCTAGAAATACCAGCAAGTATAATAAAGGGGAGAAAGGTTTAGCAGGCGTTTCCGGAGCCGCTGGTCGCGATTTTGGGAAAATGGCTTCGGGTATGGGAGGCTTTGTTGCTATGTACGCAGATTATGCCGCTAAAGTATTTGCTCTTGGAGCAGCTTTTAGAGGCTTAAGAGAAGCAGCAAACTTAGTTCAGATGAAAAAAGGTATGGCAGAGTATGGAAAAACTACAGGACTATCTTTAAGTATTGTAGCTAAACAACTCCAGAGGGCTACAGATATGGCCGTAACTTATAAAGAAGCTGCAGATACTGCTACTTTAGCTTCTGCTGCAGGTTTTGGTTCCGACGATATAATTAAAATGGGTAAAGCCGCCAAAGTAGCGGCTTTAGCTTTGGGACGTAATGTGCCCGACGCTTTAGATAGAATGACACGTGGTGTAGTAAAGGCTGAGCCAGAGTTACTGGATGAATTAGGTATTATTCTAAGACTTAAAGATGCGCAGGAAGCCTGGGCAGAGTCTAATGATAAATCTGTGTCTTCTATGACAACATTTGAGAAGCAGATGGCTATTATGGAGTTTGCTACAGGTCAGGCTTTAGATAAGTTTGGTCATTTAAATGATACTATGGACCCGAACCAATGGGATGTGTTATCCTCTAAAGTAACAGATATGGCTTTAAATGTGGGAGGAGCTTTTAATTCTATACTATCTCCAGCATTAGATATAGTGGCTAAATCCCCCATTGCTATGATGACTTCTTTTGGTCTTTTAATATCTTATTTAGGTAATAAAGTAGTGCCTAGTATAGGAAACCTATCTAAGGAGTGGAAGAGTAAAGCAGAGCAAATGTCTATTAATACGGATGAAGTAGAGCAGTCCGTAATAGCGTCTAGAAAGGCTGGGTACATAAGTAAAGGGAAGGCTAGAAAACTATATAGCAGCGCAGTTGCTAAGTCAGCTAGTGGTTCTGTATTAAAAGATTACTATAGTGAAATAAGTAAAGGGTCAGGAGTATTCAAGTCCTTTATTAGAGGTGTTAAAAATATAAATAAACAGATGGATATTTTACACACTACGCAGATGCATGGAATAACTATATGGAAGAGATGGGCCACTACAATATCTACTTCTGTAGTTTTAGCAGTTCGTACATTAACCACAGCACTAAACACCTTAGTAACAACAGCTTTGAAGGTAATATCCGTTGCGGGTACTCTTCAGATAGTGGGGGACGTTTTTCTAAAAATTACAGGGCTATCTACCCAAAACGCTTCAGAGGTAGATGAGGCATTTAAAACCCTACAAAATACTTTTACAGATACGAATCAAAAATACCGGGCGTACATGCAAACTTTACAGAGCTCAGACGGGTCTCTAAACTCCGTAGCACTTGCAGCAGAACATACTGCTAATAGAACCTCTAATTTAGCTGCCTCTTTTGAGGAGTTTACAGCTAAACAAGGTATCTTTATTGATAATAGTTCTGAATTAGATAAGAGTATAAATGAAATGTGGGGTAATATGGGGAGCTCCGTGTTAGAAGACTCTCAAGAAGCCTTTGTTAGTTTAGGCGAATCACTACATACTAGTGGATTAGAGTGGGAGAGTTTGGGGTTAACAGAAGAGCGAGTTAAACAGATCACTGAATCTGAAACTGCTACTCTGCGTGAGCTTAGAAAAGTGACAGAAATAGCTTCTGCAGGTTTAATGAAGGTTTCGAAGAGCCAGAAGCTACTTGCGGGTAATACCCGAGGTGCTGTAGATTCCTCAAAAGCGTTTAATAAAGAGTATAAAACGTTTGAAGAAGGTTTTAAAAATGTCTCTATATTTGACGGTATGATTGAAGCTCTGGAGAACTTCAATAATAGTTTAGAAGCTATAAAGGTGAAACCTGAAGATGACTGGTTGGGACGTACCATTGCTTTTAAAAATGCTGAGCAACAATACAAAACCTTAATAGAGATGGGTAAGAAGCTTAATGCCCCTTTAGTGGACCCACGTACTAAAGCTAGAACTTTTGATAAAGAAGAGTGGCAAGAAGGACCACTAACAGAGGTTAATAAGTTATTAGCAAAGCAGAAAGGTTACAATCTAAAAGCTCTATTAGATGCCAGAGCTATAGAACTAAGTTTAGCGAATCAAACCAGATTAGCTAAAAGATTAGCAAGGAATAAGAAAGAAATTGGTTTGTTGAATGGAGCAGCAGCATCTCATAATACTGCTGTATCTAAGGAATTAGAGCACCACAACCAAATGCTGGAAAATAGGCGTGCTATTTTAGCAGCTTTAACTTCTGTAGATGAGGATAAGCAAGATGCTAAAAAGATAAGAAGTACACAAGCTGCTATACTGGGCTTAGAAACAAAAATATTTAAGATACGGGAAAGTTACCAGAATGTAAATGTAGAAAACCTAAAGATTCTTACAAAATTAAAAAATCAAGAGTTAGAAGGAAACCGAGCTCTTTTAGGTTTAAGAACTCAGATAGAGAGTTTAGCAACCAGTATTAATATAGAGCAAGTTCTAGCTAATAATCTCTTAGTACAGCAGGCGACTCACCAGGAGAAGCTAAACAATTTACAACTTAAGTATCAAACTAATCTAAGTCTAGAGAAAGGGGATACTAGTTATATTACTGAAGAGTATAACCGCCAAGTAGAGCTACAAACAGCCAAGAATACCCTACAAGAAAAGTATTTAGATATCCAGTCTGAAATAGTTAAGGATGCACGACGTCAGGCCATTAATACTCGTAAGATAGAATATGTAGATGCAGCACTTAATAAGCAAGAAGAACTTCGAAGTAGAACGGAGTCTTTAATAGAGCTAGAAGCCAATGCTTCTGGCAATAGAATTAAAGCAGATACTACATTAGAACTACAGCAAATTGCTCGCCTACGCGAGGTGTATGAGGCTGAGAAGGTACGTGTAGCTTTATCTGAAAAAACTGCTGAAGAAAGGCAACAAGAGGCAGTACATCTGCGTACTATTTATAACTTAGATGTTGCGATCCTTCAGGAAGAGAATCGTATAAATAAAGTACTGGAAAATAGACAGAGAATGTACGATGCTCAGATAAGTACAACTGAAGCATACCTATCTTTAGTAGAGTCTCAAAGAGACACTAAGTCCCAGTTATTCAAAGAAGAAAACTTGGTACAAGCCAGGTCTCTTAAGTTTTTAGCAGCAGAACAGAGTCGTGAGAGAGATAGATCAAAACTCCTAAAAGAGAGAGGTCAGTATAATTCAGATGACTTGGAGTATAGAATTAAAACTCTAGAGTTAATGGGTTTAGAGTATCAGAAGCAAGAAGAGCTAAGAGACTTACAGCAAAGTTTCTACGAGGACCAGGAAGCTGCACATAAACGCCGCATGAAAAATGGTAATGAATGGGCAAAAACTGTAAGAGATGAGTGGTTTTATACTATTAAGGAAATGGAGGATAGCATGTCTTCCTTTGCTGAATTTATGGTACAGGCTTCTGTAGATTCTTTCCGTACTGTTAACCAAAAAGCTATGGAAAACTGGGAAGAGCACGGCACTATCTGGGCTGCGGATTTAGTAGACACTATGTGGGGATCTTTAGGAGATTCACTAATCCAGCAGGGTCAAGACCTAATGGTACTAGGACAGAGCCAAATTATGGCAGGATTTGCTAATGAGGGAGGTAAGACCCCTGAACAAGAAGCCCGAATCAGCGCAGAACTTGCAAAAGCACAAGCAGAGAAGTCTTTAAATGCAGTTCTTGATAACACTGTAGAGTTATCCGCAAGTGTACAAGCCATGAAGACACTAGGCACTTCTTTAAAAGACCTAGACTCTTTAGCTATAGCCAATAGTATTACAGATTTAAAAACCACTATAGCAGATACTTTAGTAGGTAAACTAGATGATTTAATTGGCGCTTTACAAACTTTTTGGCAGGATTATAATCCACGTACTCCAGGAGCTCCAGATACTCCTACCTATAACCCTTGGGCTGGAGTTAATAGGGCAACTGGCGGGTCTATCACAGGACCTGGTGGTCCAAAAGAGGATAAAATCCCCGCAATGCTCTCTAATGGTGAGTACGTAATCAATGCAGCGTCTACTGGGAAGCACCGAGCGCTAATTGAAGCTATTAATGAAGATAAGCTCCCTGGGTTTGCAAAGGGGGGTTCTTTAGGGGCTCAAACACCTGCTCAAACACCTACTCCTATACCTGCAAAGTATGCTAAGTACTTAGACGGTAGTAGTACCTTTAAAGTACATGGAAGTATTAATAAGGATATGAAAGAGGCCTGGGATTATGGATTAGATAATTTCTCTACAGACAGGGTAGATATTGATTCGACGGGTGGGAATATTATATACGCCACAAATATAATAAATGATATTGCAGCCCATGCTATGGATACACATTTAAATGGATTAGCCGCATCAGGAGCTGGTTGGATGTGGTTAGCCGGAAAGAATAGAACCTTTAATAAAAACCCAACTCCAAAACTTAAGTTACATGGCGGCTCTCATAGGGATTATGATACGGGGGCAGAACTAGCTAATACAAGTACTGCTAAAATATTTTATCAACTAGATTCTATAATTAAGCACTCCAGAGACTTGGATGAAGCTCTAGCTAATGCTGGAATCTTTAAAAATCTAAGAAACTTTGCAGGTACTAAATTTGGTCCAAAAAGTACTATAGACTATATAGGGGCGAAGCAAGTAGCCTATATTAGTCAGGCCCAAGAGGCGAACCAGGACTTTAGTTTATTAAGTACAGACAAGTTGGGACAGAAGGCTTATATGGCTCATCTGCTTAAGACTTTAGGTAACAGAACAGATGCCCAGGAACTATTTGATAAACACGGTAGTATATTAAATGGAGAGACGAAAAAGATACTATACAACTTTAATCCTACTATGTTCAAGGAGAAGCCTAAGGAGCAGGGTATCTTAGATAGTCTATTAAACTTCGCAGGAGGCTTCTCTAATGGGGGCTTAGCTTCCTTAGGACGTAACGGAGATTCTGAGTTAGCTCATATTAATAAAGACGAACAAGCATTACTAAAATCTTTAGGAGGTTCAGGCACTATAAACCCTAACACGGGTTTACCTGAATTCTTTGGATTTGATTGGTTTAGTTCTGACAAACCTAAAAAACGGGATGATTCCTCTCTTCAAGAGAAAATACTTGAGGAGTTAGGTAAACTCAACGAAGGTGATGATAGTAAAGCCGAAACTCTAGTTAGAATATCAAGAGCAAGTTCCCAGTTACTAGAAGAAACTAAAGTAGTTAAGGAGGAAGATACCTCTTGGAAAGAAATGATAAGTGAGGGTGTAAGCGCTACAGAGGTGTGGATACCTAAAGCTACGAATTTAATTTCTGAAGTAGCTACTAGTACTATAAATAGTGCTTCCGATATAGGAGATGCTGTAGGTTTAAAAATGCTTGAATTAGCACAAACTGCTAAGAGTAGTATAGAGGATAGAATATCTACTGATACTTCTAGCTACGATCCTAATAATTTAGCAGAAGATATATATAGTACTATAATTCAAGCTTATGAGTACGTGAAGTATAAGATTTGGACCTGCGATGAAGATAAGTTTAATGCGAGTATGGGTATAACTACAAAAGATATGGGAGGACTACTTCCAGATGCATCTAGCCAAGATAAATTAGCAGAGGCGGGACTTAAGAAAGGCTCTATATACGTTCATGACGAGAATATACAGGGTGTTATAGAAGAGCAGGTAGGTAACCTCTATAATACTTTTAGAAATATTAGAGACATAATAGAGAACTCTCCGGAAGGTAGTGAGGCGGCGAAGGGGTGGCTTGAAGAAAAAGGTAACCTTTCGGCTGCGTATCTTAAATCATTAGACACCTTAAATAACAAACACGTAAACGAGCTAGATATATGGTATAATAAGTTTGATAACACTTTCCGTGAAAGAGGGGGAGCGGTAGTTACAGGGTTAGAGGAAGGTCAGAAAGCTGATGTTGTTTCTAAAGATAACTTAGCAGAAGTTTATAAAATAAATAATTCTACATTAGGTAGTACTCTTAATAGTTGGGGGATGTCTGCTGAAGGAGTATTTAATGTTGGAGCTGCTTCGTTAGCACAAGGCATAGGTATGGCACTTAAAACGGGTACTTTTGATTTTAAACAAATCTTAGCTAATTTCACTCTATCTATGGCTAATACTTTAATAGATTCTCTAGCGCAATCAGCGGCTAACTCTTTAATGTCCAGTATGTTTGGGGAGGCTACAGAGGGTTTAATAGTAGACCAAGCAAAGAATGCCGCAGATATAGCAACCGCAACAACTGTAGTAGGTATCAAAACAGTAGCTACAACCACAAACACAGCTTTAGAAGTTGGTGCAGCAACAACCTCTGCCGGTATTATCACAACAGCCGCTAATTTCTTTGCTAGTAGTATGGTAGCAGCAGCAACAGCTGCTGCCGGTATTATCACAGCAGCAAATGCTACTAGTAGTATAGGTAGTACAATGTTATTCGCCGCGAATGGTGGCGTTCTAGAAGGGGGTTTCAGAGCTTTCGCCAATGGAGGTACCGTAACCAAACCTACTTTAGGTCTGGTAGGTGAGGGTAGATATAATGAAGCTGTAGTTCCTTTACCAGACGGTAGATCTATTCCTGTAATAGGTAACACAGGTGGGGGCAATATTAATAATATTGTTATTAATGTTAATGTAGATGACAAAGGTAATGCATCTACTCAGACTGAAAATTCCGGAGGACTTGATGATAGTACCGGAGAGGAGCTAGGATACCTAATATCTCAAGCAGTACAAACTGAAATAGTAGAACAACAAAGACCTGGAGGACTGTTAAGTAGTTATTAATTATGGCAAACTTTACAAACTTTATTACAGATGTTAATATAAACCCTGACCGAGGTCTAAAAACCTCTTACAAACCCCGAGTTCTATCCGCTAAGTATGGGGACGGATATGAACAGAGGGTCTCTGATGGTATAAATACTCTAACCGAAGAGTGGAGTCTAACTTGGAAGAATCGATCTAGATTAGAAACTAGTAAGATTATTTTATTTTTTGAAGTATTAAAAGGGTTAACTTCTTTTGATTGGTATCCTACAGGCTTAAGCACTTCTGGGATTACAACCTCTATACTTCCAAACCACTTAGTAGATTCTAGTCAAAGTTTTACTAGTAGATACTTAAATACTACCGTCTCCAATAACACAGATAGTACACAAGCCACCGTTTTAGAAGTAGTCAGTAATACTTCTCTAAGGCTGTCCAATGATATAATGGCTTTAGAAGAGAATTACACGATTAACCCGTATAAAAAGTATATTTGTAAAGAGTGGGATAACGTAGAGACTTTTCAAGGTTATAATACTATTACAGCAAAATTCACTCAAGTAAATGAACCCTAAGTAAGGAGAAGTAAGTATGTCCACAAACGCTTTAGTACAAGACTCAAATATATTAGAATCAGGAGCAGTAGTTACACTGTTTGAACTAGACTTAAGGACGGGTGTTGCTTCAGTGCCTACTGATACTGAAGTATTTAGATGGCACTCAGGAGTTAATGATAGTATGGAAGAGGTAGTTTGGCAAGGGTACAATTATTCACCTTTCCCAGTTGAGGCTTCAGGATTTGAGATGTCTGGCAATGCTCAGATTCCCAGACCTAAGTTGTTGGTAAGTAATATCACCTCCATACTTACATCCTTAATTAATACATACGAGGATTTAGTAGGGGCTAAAGTAACCAGAAAAAAGACTTTTGAAAGGTTTCTAGATTCTTATTGTGTAATAGAAGGCTCTAGTTCCGGGGTGTACACCTCTAATACTTGTAGTACTGCTGGAGGTACTTGGTATGAAAACCCTGAAGCAGACCCTACAGCACATTTCGCAGATGAGATATGGTATATAGATAGGAAGTCCTTAGAGACAGGTACTCATGTAGAATTTGAGTTAACTGCCGCTTATGACGTACAGGGGGTAAAGCTGCCGGCAAGGCATGTGATATCCGATACATGTTTATGGGTATATAAGGAGGGAGCCTGTGACTACACAGGTAGTAGTTACTGGGATATAAATAACATCTCAGTAACTAACGTATCCGAGGATGTCTGTGGTAAAACGTTTGGTTCCTGCGAATTAAGATTCCCCGATAACTCTAGCACTTCGAACCCTTTTGGGGGTTTTCCCGGTGCTGGTAAAGGTATGGAATAATGGATATAGAGATATTAACAGCTTTTACAAGTCATGCGGAAGAAGGGTACCCAAAAGAGGTTTGTGGTTTAATAGTTAATAAAAGGTATATACCTTGTCGTAATATATCTGATAATCCGGAGGATAATTTCATACTAGATCCTGAGGACTACGCCCTTGCAGAGGATAAAGGTGTGATAGAAGGGATCTGTCATTCCCACCCCAATAGCCTAAGTAATCCCTCCGAGGCTGATATCTCTTTATGTAATAGTACAAATAAAGTTTGGTATATATTGAGTCTTCCAGGCAGGGATTTAAAGAGTATTAACCCTGAGAAAGATTTATTAGGTAGAACCTTTGAGTATGGAGTAATAGACTGTTGTTCCTTAATTAAGGACTATTATGCTAAAAATTACAGATTATTTTTTGAGTGTACTGCTGGAGAAGATGAGTGGTGGTTAAGAGGAGAAAATAGGTATTTAGATAATTACTCTAAGCAAGGTTTTGTAAGTCTTGAAGATACCCAACCTATTGAAGGAGATGTTTTTTTAATTAAATTATTATCCCCCGTTCCTAATCATGCAGCTATTTATATAGGGGATAATAATATCCTTCATCACATACATGGAAGACTATCCAACCGAGAGAATTATTCTGGTTACTGGAGTAATTTTACTACACATCATTTGAGGCACAAATCATTATGTTAAAAAAAGTTAAATTATATGGAGAATTAGGAGAGCGTTTTGGTAAGGAATGGAACTTAGACGTAAATACCCCTGCGGAAGCTATAAGAGCCTTAACAATAAATAAAAAAGACTTTAGAAAATACTTAGAGGATGCCGAGAGTAACGGGATGGGCTTCCATATTAAAATAGGTAAAAGCTATTTACTAGATGGAAGAGACACTCTAGTTCCTTCAGGAGTTGCCGATATACAAATTATCCCTGTAGTTATTGGCTCCAAAAAAGGGGGTTTAATGAAGATTATAATAGGGGCGTTTTTACTATATTTTGCTTTTCAGTTTGGAGTACCCCTTACAGAAGGGATGACGTTAGCTGAAGGCTCTGTAGTACTAGGAGGTAAGGTGTTTTCTAGTATGGCCCTCACAGGTATGAAGTTGGGGGCCGCCCTTGTATTATCCGGAGTAGCAGAGCTTCTAGCACCTGCTCCAGAACCTCCAAAAGAGGAACAAACCGAATATGCATTTAGAGGGCCTCTAAATACCACTAAACAAGGGGTTCCAATACCTCTATGTTACGGTCAGTTAATAGTAGGTAGCGCTGTCGTTAGTGCCAGTATCATACCAGAAGATTATAACCCTTAATGCTTGGGAGCATACTATGTATATGAGAGTACGAGATGAAATTAGTGAACTATTACAAGAGTGGTTAAAAGGAGATGAACCTGCTATAGAGTTCTGTAAGTTAATATTAGAGGTAGTAGGTACTTGGGATGATTTAATCGACAAAGATAAGTATACTCCCACAGGTATGGATATATCAAACGCGTTTTCATTACTACTAATTAAGTTGCCTAACAATCCTTTTTATACTAAGCATAAAGACGATTTACAACCTTTTCTGGAACAGATGGTATATGATTGGTTAGCCGCTAACGAGTTAGAAAGACAAAAAGTATTGTTAACTTCTTACTCCTTAAGGCTATCCTACGCTCCAGTATTAGCTAGAGCAGTTTATTTAATAGGAGGTTTTGAATGGGCCATTTTAGGTGTTCAAGTATTATATAATACTATAACGGGTATAGAAGATTTTAATAAATACACTAAAGAACATAGTTCTGAAGAGATAAAAAAAGGGGAAGTATAATGTGTTGCGGCGGCGGCGGCGGTGGTTCAGCAGCAGTAGAAGCAGATAATACACTATTCTCGGCTTCAAAAGCAAAAATAATAGATCTAGTATCTGAGGGAGAAATTCAAGGTTTAGTAAACGGTAATAAATCTATATATATAGACAAAGTACCTCTACAAGCTGCAGATGAATCTTTTAACTTCGAAGGAGTATCTGTAGAGTATAGAACAGGTGTACTAGATCAGTCTTATATAAAAGGATTTGAAGGTTCTGCCTCGGAGGTTACTACTAGTTTTGGTGATTTAGATGCGAATACTATGTATAACAAAAGTATTACGAGTGCTAGTAACTTAGATGCAGTTAGAATAACTATATCTGTAGATAGTTTATCTAAACAAGAAATGGATAGTGGGGACTTAAATGGTTATAAAATTGAGTTTGAGATACATATTAGTAATAGTAGTATCCCAACAAGTAGTTCTAGCACTAAAGTAGGAGGGACTAAATCCTTTTCTGGTAAGACAAACAAAAAGTACGAAAGGTCTTATAGAATAGATGTACCGGAGAATATAAAGGGCAGCCCTACTATATATGTGGGAGTAAAAAGAACTACAGCAGTTGCAGGGACAGCTAATATTAGTGACTCCCTATACTGGAGGTCTTATACAAGAATAATAGATAATAAATTTAGGTACCCGCATAGTGCCATAGTTGCTATGAAACTAGACTCAAAACAGTTCGATAATGTACCTACCAGAGGTTTTGAGGTAAAAGGTATAAAAGTAAAGGTACCTAGCAACTATACCCCTTATGACCAGGGACACTGTAGTATTCCGGAGTATAGAAGAAGAGGTACTTGTATTGATGCAGGAGGAACCTGGGAGGGAACTGTTCCTGGTAGTAACCTGTATTCGGGCTATTGGGATGGTACTTTTAAAAGTCAAAAACAGTGGACTTGCAATCCTGCATGGATTCTATATGATATATGTACTAACACAAGATATGGGTTAGGGAGATGGTTAGAGACACATAATATAGATAAGTGGTCCTTATACGAAGTAGCAAAGTATTGTGATGCGGTAGATTCAAGTGGTGATTTTATAGGGGTAGAGGACGGATGGGGCGAAGGAGGTAAAGAAGCCCGATTTACTTGTAATATGTATATTCAAGGATCCATTGAGGCATATAAATTAGTAAACGATATAGCCTCAACCTTTAGAGGTATGTTATACTGGCAACAGGGTCAAATTACCTCCGTTCAAGATGTACAGAAAGATCCTGTAATGTTGTTTAATAAAGCCAACGTAATTGATGGTCAATTTAACTACGAAGGGGTTTCAAAGAAGAAAAGACACAATGTAGCCCATGTAACCTGGAATAACCCAGAAGATTTCTATAATAAAAATGTAGAGTATGTTGAAGATGCTGAGGCTATAGCTTCCTTTAATAATCAGTTAGTAGTAAAAAGTATAAATGCAGTAGGCTGTACGTCTAAAGGACAAGCTCGCAGGGTTGGTCAGTGGCTTTTGTATACTGAAAAGTATGAGACGGAAATTGTATCATTTAAGACAGGTTTAGAGGGGTTAAGTATACGTCCTGGGGATATTATAAAAGTTGCAGACTCAACAAAGTCTGGAGTAAGATATGGTGGCAGAGTTTCAAATAATTATGATAATACTACTACGTCGGTGGGTATAGATAGTTATATAGATTTAGTTGTAAACCATACCTATAATCTATCCTTAATTAATACAGAAGAAGCTTGTATTAATAGTTCTGGAATTAAAGTAATAAACACTCCAAAGTGTATTGATACTAATGGTAATAATATTACGGAACCATATGGGGACTATAGCACTTGCACTGCTGCAGGAGGGACTTGGTTAAGTGATCCTAAAGAGCTATGTTTAACTACCTCGGACAACGATTGGAAGCCTTATATATGGGTAGAGACAAAACCTCTTAGCACTCTTAGTAACTCTTTAAGCACTAATATTATAGAGTTAGATCAAAGCTTTAGTAGTAACCCTTCTGGAGAATACTCTTGGATTCTAGAGGATACAACTAGTAATTCGGAAGTGGTTGCACAAACCTTTAGAGTATTATCTATTCGGGAGAGTGCTAAAAATGTAGTAGAAATATCAGCCTTAAAACATCACAGTGCTAAGTATAATTATATAGAACGAGGCACTAGTTTCTCTACAAAAAATGTTAGTATACTACCGAGTCCTAGTAGTTTAGTACCCGCCCCTGTAAATATTGATATAGCCGAAGAACTGTACCTTACTTCTAATAATTCCATTAGAAATAGAGGTTTTATATCTTGGTGCCCTTCCGGAGTATCTGGGAGTTCCTGTGATGTGGGCGTTATCTACAGTTATACACAAAGTTATTTTGTTAAGTATAGAAAGGACCAAGGAAACTGGGTAAATTTAGGAGAAACTTCCAGTACTGGGATAGTTATTGAGGATGCTCCTGCAGGAGACTATGAAGTTATGGTAAAGACTATATCTATTACAGGAAAACAGTCTTCCTATACTTCTTTTAGTACTTCTTTACTAGGAAAAACTGCCCCACCTACTAACGTTATTTCTAATAACATAGAGATACAAGTAATACCTTAAGGAGTTGTATAATGAGTTCATTAAATATAAGTTGGCAGGAGGTACCTGATTTAGATGTAAAGGAGTATATAGTTCAACATACTAGTACTAACGGAACTTGCTCTATAAGTCAACATACAGACCCTGTAAGCTGCATAAATGCTGGAGGAGACTGGAGTTCTCAATGGGATATTACAGGAACCGAGGTATTCAGGGGTCGAGCAACTAGTTTCAATTATATACCTGAGTCCTTAGTCTCAGGCACTCATTATTTCTTAGTAAAGGCTCTAGATGACTCAAATATGTATTCAGAGTTACCAGGGTATAAAACTATAGAAGTAGTAAGTGCTAACTGGTCTGATAGTCAGAAAGTATCCTATAAATGTAATCAGGGTTTGCTAACTTTAAGCTGGAGTATCCCCGAGACCAAACAATTTAATATATTAGGTTACAAAGTATCTTATCAGCAAGGGGTTGAGGGTATTTCGTATAATGTAGGTCAGGGTACTACAGAAGGTAAATATCTGGTAGATAGTACTATTACTTTTCCAGTAACTTGGGGGGTGGGGGAGACAGGTTCTTCCCAAAGTATAAGAACTTTTACAATCGAAGCAGTAGATACTATGGGAAATACTGCTTCAAATACACTAAGTATCTCTATAGAGGCATTAGCTCCACTAGCTCCTACAGTCACATCCCTTTTAGTAGGTGAAAATAGCATAGTCTCTTGGAATATTGAGAACGAACCTGAGTACTCGGGGGTAGGTTCTTCAGGTAGCGTAAGGGCTGGTATAGAGCATTATAAAGTAAGCTACAAAGATTGGGATAATATTCCCCCTTCTTTTGATAATAATAATACCTTAAATACTAAAGGTAATTCCTATACCGAGAAGGTAACTTGGGGGCCTTCAATACTTAATAATAATGGTTCTATAGAATTAAATTCGGGGTCTTCTAAACCTAAACGAAGGTACTGGGTAATACCGGAGGATGCATCTGGGGCGTATGGCTTAGATGCTTCAAATGCTGCTGTATATATAGATGTTACTATAGATAGACCTAATAGCCTGAATTACTTCACACATAGTGACTTTAGTACTCCCTCCTCTAATGGAGTGGTAGATATATTCTGGGAACTGCCCAGCATATCCTCTTTACCTCTTAAGTCTATAAAGATTTATTGGGAAGAGCCTATTTGGGATTCTAGTACTAGTAGTATAACGGTATTAAATGGAGGCATTTACAATTTAGTAGAACAGAAGTCTGTAGCAGGAGAAACTACTAAGTACTCCACTCCGGCAGACTGGGGCCCTACTCAAACAGACCACTCAAGTGCTACTAGGTCGTTTTGGTTCATATGTGTAGACACAGCTGGAAATATTTCAATACCTGCTCAGTATAGTAGTATACAAATAGATAACCCCCATCCTGTAGAGAATTTAGTCTCTCAAGTAATTGATAATAATGTTATTTTAAGTTGGCAGCAGCCAACTAGCTCATCTCTTCCAATATCTAGTTATGCAATTTATAGATGCCCCAGTTCTGGAACCTGTGATACTACAGACTATTTAAGTACTGCACAGTACATAGCAAACGTAGGTACTTCCAATACTTATACATTTTTCGAGACGTCTGCAGGAGAATATAAGTACTTTGTAACTGCATATGACTCAGCAGGGAATTATTCAGAACCCCTATCTAAAAGCACTTATGTTAATGAACCTCGCGACTTCGAGTTATTAGACCAAGTAACTTCTAAGTTTACAAGCTCCTCGCTAAATTCTGCTTATTGTGATATAGGTTCTGGAAGCTATATAACCGAAGTTAGTTGTGAAAATGCGGGTGGAAATTGGGTAGAAGAGTCCCAAGCTTCCTGGAATAATATATTAGCCCTAGAAGATACAACAGCTTTAGTTCCTATACCCACAGAAACTTGGTTAGAGCACGGCACTAGACACGGTATTTTAAGTTCTAATACTATACAGGATTTAATTAATAGTACTCATGAGTACTATTTAACCCCCACCACTAACGCAACCTACTGGCAGAAGTGGGATCTAGGGACCGAGGTGCCTCAATCTACCACATCTTTGATAGAGAACATAAAGGATTATAGTGGTTCAGTAGGTGCAAGTGTATACCTTTATTACTTAAGTGAATCTCTAGGAGATACTCTTTATAATACTGAGAGTTTAAGTAGTACTACAGGATGGGTCGCAGTTAATGAAGGAGATACCTCGTTTCTAGTCTCTAATATAAGGTATTTAAAGGTAAAAATTGTATATACCTCAACTAACAATAGTTTTAGAGAAATTCTAGAACAAAGTATAGATTTAAAGCTCAGAACTATTAGAGATCAGTCTATGGCAAGCTCTAGCATTTCTTGGGGGGCTAGATCTAATGGCAAGGTTATATCTTTCAATAAAACATTTCAAGATATAAATAGTATATCAGTAACACCTCAGTTCTTATCTGGGGGAAATAATAATGGTAATCAAAATACTGCAATTTATGATTTTGAAGATACTAGTAACCCAACATCTTTTACAGTATATCTATTAGATGCAGTTGATGGATCTTTTGCAGATGGATTTTTTACATGGCAAGCAACAGGAGTTTAATTAAAAATGGCGTACACAGATGCAAATTGGGATAGTAATTCCCACCCAAAAAACACTTCCACGTATACTCAGGTACTACAACTACTTAGAGATAGGGATGAAAATATAGCCAGACAGTTCTGTGATATAAGTGATAGTGATAGCACTCTCGGAACTAACCACATTAATGGCACCATTAGGTGGGGAGGGACTAAGTGGTTGATTAAAAATACTAGTGGTACTTGGGAAGACTTAGTTAACCGATACTCTATAGATGTTAATACAGTAGAGGGTTGTGCTCCAAGTGATTTATCCGGGTCCAATAGTTTAGCTAGAAATAATGGAAACGTACAGGCAAATCTTAATGCAGATCAATTAGATGGGCAGCATGGTGGTTATTACCGTAATGCAGATAACTTAAATACTGGTACTATATCAGATAGCCGGCTCCCAGATACTATTTCTTCTGATATAACAGGAGTTGCTTCTAATGTTAAATGTACAGCTAATAATTCTACAGATGAAACGGTATACCCGATATTTGTTGATGGAACTACGGGAGGGCAGGGGGTTGAGACAGACACAGGATTTACCTATAATCCCAGTACTGGGACATTAAGTACTGGGACATTAAGTACGGGGGGAGCAGCTATAACTAATGACACCTCCGCAAGTTCTACAAGTACCGGGGCTTTAACTGTCGTTGGGGGCATCTCAACACAAGAGAACATACATGTGGGGGGA
>Ga0233439_10002183_pt1 | contig 22580 bp, 22 predicted proteins | sample SI_123_September_6_FD_182713 | JGI IMG/M metagenome (GOLD analysis project Ga0233439, IMG submission 182713) | Seawater microbial communities from Saanich Inlet, British Columbia, Canada - SI_123_September2016_100_MG | ecosystem: Environmental > Aquatic > Marine > Inlet | place: Canada: British... | reverse complement strand
CGAAATCCGCGCCCAGGTATCGTCGCTAATGACAAATCGATCCGTGTTCATGAAAACTCCCCTCAAAAGGAAGTTTGAATCACATTTCAGAGTCTGTGGGAATCCCTTAAATGTCCACGGACCCTAGTGCGGTGATATTTTCGGAACGGAGAAACGAAAGCTCAAACCTGTGCCCAAGAGGCTTTCAACCTTGATTGTGCCGCCCGCGGGCCACAAAATGTGGGTTTTCGAAGCCATCTTTGCCATAGCGTAATGGCGTGTCGTCGATTTGCCGGACGCTGCCGCCGGCGCAGGCCAGAACCGCGTGGCCGGCTGCTGTATCCCATTCCATCGTCCGTCCCAGGCGCGGGTACAAATCGGCCATACCTTCGGCAAGGCGGCAGAATTTTAGACTGCTGCCTGCATCAACCCGCTGCTTTATCTGGAAACTGGTTAGAAAATCATCGGTTTCCGGTGAGGCGTGGGAGCGCGAGACCATCGCCACCAGGCCATCATCGGCGGGGACCCGGGCACTGATGGATTGGGCCTTGCCCCCGCCCCGGCGGCAGGTGACCTGCCCCGGCCCGGCGGCGGTATAGGTTTCATCCCTGGCAGGCACATGCACGGTGCCCAGCACCGGGTCGCCGTCCCTGATCAGGGCAATATTGACCGTGAAATCGCCATTGCGGGAAATGAACTCCCGGGTACCGTCCAGGGGATCAACCAGCCAGAACGGACCTGCCCCCACATCCGGTGCCTGTCCGGCGGCGACCTCTTCCTCCGCCACCACGGGAATGTCTGGTGTCAGCGCCCGCAGGGCCGCAACGATGACCGCTTCTGCTGCCTCGTCCGCCTCGGTCACCGGACTTTCATCGGCCTTGGTTTCGACGGCGAAATCCCGGCCATAAATTTCCATGATGACCGCGCCGGCCTGCAGCGCAATCGCTTCGATGGCGGCAGCTAAATCTTTATCACCAGAGTCTCCATCACGAGGGTCTCCATCACGAGGGTTTTCGTCATTGTGGGCCATGGTTCAACGCCCTCCTGTGGCTTGAATTGTGGTCGCATTGATGTAGGAGGCCTGATCAGAGATCAACCACAGGGCGGTTTGCGCCATTTCCTCTGCTGTGCCCGCGCGGCCCAGGGGAGAGGCACTGCCTAAATCGGCGACCCGTTCCGGCATGCCCATGCGGGCGTGAATTTCCGTATCGATAACGCCGGGCTGCACGCCCGTCACACGAATACCCTCGCCGGCAACTTCCAGGCCCAGGCCGTGGGTGAAAGTCTCCAACCCGCCTTTGGATGCGGCGTAATGGAGGTATTGGTTCGCCCCGCCCAAGCGTGCGGCGGCCGATGATATATTGACGATGACTCCGCCCTTGCCGCCATGTTTGGTTGACATGCGTCGGACGGCTTCTTTGGCGCAGAGAAACGGCCCCGTCATATTAAGGCGAAAAACCTCCGCCATATCGTCGGCGGCCATGTCTTCCAAGCGGCTGACGGTGCCCGTGATGCCCGCATTGTTAATCAGCGCGGTGACGGGCCCCAATTGAGCATCGACCTCCCTGAACAAGGCGATGATGTCGGCCTCCCGCCCCATGTCACCGGCAACGGCAATGGCGGTACCGCCATTCTCTCTGATTTGCTCCATGACCTGTTCGGCCCGGTCGGGGCTGTTGTTATAGTTGACGCAAACTTTGAAACCTTTTGCTGCGCCCATTATGGCGCAGGCCGCGCCGATGCCACGGCTTGAACCCGTGACCACCAATACACCTGACATAATCCATACACTCCATACGACATGGCCCGATCAACAATTTGCGGCGGGACAACAGCATTTGCTTACGCTGGGGTCAAGCGCCCTCTGCTGGCGATATTTCCACCCGCAATGTCGCACCCGCCAGCGCGGTGACCGTGACCTTTGCGCCTACGGGCAGATCCGGGCCTTCAATTTGCCAGGTGCTGTCATCCACCCGCATACGACCGCGTCCGCCCACAATTGCCTCATCCAGAATGAACATTCGGCCCACATATTGCGCCCCGCGCCGGTTCAATTCCGGATGGTCCGTGGCCAGGGGCCGGCGTTTAAGATATCGCCGTGAAACAACGATTGAGGCGACGGATAGCAAGGCAAACAGGGTGAATTGCCATTTCCAATCCATCTCCGGGGCGAAAAACACGATGGCACCGACCACGCCAGCGGCCATGCCCAGCCACATGAATACGGCGCCAGGGGCAAAAATTTCCAGAATAACCAAGGCCAGCGCGGCGATGAACCAATCCCAATAGGCCAGGGTCTCCAGATAGAGAAGGACCTGCACGCGATCTACCCTCCGCTACGCGGGATGGGCGAGGCGCCACTACCGCCCCCACTGTTACCGCCCCTACCGTTGCCGCCCCCACCGTTACCACTGTTATTATTGTCGTCTCGGTTGGAAAATGTCTCGCGGGCGATTTCCGCGATGCCCGAGATGGAGCCGATGACGGACGTGGCTTCCAGCGGCAGCATAAGGATTTTTTGGTTGCGAGAGGAGGCGATCTTACCCAATGCCTCTATATAACTTTGCGCCACGAAATAGTTGATCGCCTGCACATCGCCCTTGGCAATCGCTTCCGAGACCAAGGCCGTCGCTGTCGCCTCTGCTTCCGCTTCGCGTTCCCGGGCCTCGGCATCGCGGAAGGCCGATTCGCGCCGCCCCTCCGCTTCCAAGATGGCCCCCTGCTTTTCGCCTTCGGCACGCAGGATCTCCGCCGCCCGAAAACCCTCGGCTTCCAGAATATTGGCGCGCTTTTCCCGCTCTGCTTTCATCTGCCGGGCCATGGCGTCCACCAAATCCCGCGGCGGGGCGATATCCTTGATCTCGATCCGGGTGACCTTGATGCCCCACGGAGAGGTCGCGCCATCAACCACTGTGAGCAGGCGGGCGTTGATTTCGTCCCGCTTTGACAGCAATTCGTCCAGATCCATGCTGCCCATGACCGTGCGGATATTGGTCATGGTCAGATTCAGGACCGCCCGCTCCAACTGGCTGACCTCGTAGGCGGCGGACGCAGCATCGAGAACTTGAAAGAACACCACCCCATCGACGGCGACCATGGCATTGTCCTTGGTGATGACTTCCTGGGTGGGAACGTCAAGGACCTGTTCCATCATGTTCATCTTTGCCCCAAGGCGATCGACGATGGGTATAATCAGATGCAAACCGGGTGACAGGGTTCGGGTATAGCGGCCGAATCGCTCGACGGTGAATTCCATGCCTTGGGGTACCGCTTTGACACCCGCAATGACTAAAATCACGGCCAGCAATACCAATACGAAAACAAAGATGGTTGATCCGTCTATGTTGAAATACATGTTAATGTCCTTTGGCCATGGTTTGCGGCGGCGTTACTATTGTACAGTTTTGTATGAAGAGCATCCATGTTAACTGGGATCACTGATGATTGCGGGGCGGAAATGGCGGGGTAAAATCCGGACATGAGGGATACAGTATGAGCAATACCAGTAGAATTCACGCCTTCCATCCCGAACGCTACGGCGATGTAAAATCGGCGGTACGGGCCCTGTTGCATGCCATCGGTGGTGAGGCCAAGGCAGCGGCTGCCTGCCGGGTTTCGAAATCCACCCTGTCGGAATATGGCAACCCCCGCTATGACGAGCGGCACATGCCGTTGGATGTGGTGCTGGCGTTGGAACGGGCGGCAGGGGAAATGCCGGTGACCGAACATCTTGCCGCTGAACACGATGCGCTGTTGCTGCATTTGCCTTCAGTTGAGGCGGTGGGCGGTTGGATGGATCACCTCACGACAATCGGCAAGGAGGCGGGGGATGTTTTCCATCGGGCCGGTGAATATCTGGCCGATGATGGTGAGATCGATGCGGTCGAGGCACCGGGTCTATTGAAGGAAGTGGATGAGTTGTTAGCCGCTGTTGCCGCCATGCGGGCCGCTGTACAGGCGCGGATCCCGGACGAGGATGAAGCTTAGCGCTTATCTAATCTGGTTGTGGCCAGGCAGGGTCCAGGAACTGCTGGATTTCCAGCAGATAGCCGTCCGGGTCACGCAAGAAGAAATGATAGATGTTGAATTTTTCGTTCTTCTTGGGCGGGGCTTCAAGGCTGAGGCCCTTTGCCTTGAGCCGTTCATACCAGCCATCTACGTCTTGACTGACCAGAGCAATTTTCAATCAATTGGATTCACTCTTGTGATCCAAGTGATTGGTTCAATTGCTCTTTTCTTAAGAATCCGAGCATGTCTAGAGTAGACATGCTCTAGGGTAACGATAATGCCGTCCGTGCTTGCGGACGCGCCGTCAGCACATTGGCAGATGCCGAGAAAGCTGTCGCGACTGACGCGGAATATCTGACAGCCGCCCTGATCAAGAACCAGGGGCAACGCCATTGTTTCGCGGTAGAACGCCGTGCTGTGGGCCAGGTCCGTGCTGTAGAGAAAGGTAACCTGTTGTTCAAACATCGGGGGGGCCGTCCTTGCCGTGGGTCAGCGCCATTTGTTTGACGGTTTTCCTCGCCAGGGCAGCGCTGATCGCAGCCTCAAATTCGTGCAGGACTTGGTCTATGCCGGCGGGGCCTGGAATACGGTCGTAGGATAGATCACCACCATTGCCGCCATGACGGATAGCCGCCAGCACGTCGTCCGCGGTTGCAATCTCAAACGGCCGGGCCGGTAAATATGTCGGCGGGCGATCAGCCGTTGCCTTGATCAGTTTGCCTTGTTCCAGGACATCAAGCACATCTCGCACTGGGTCATTTCGGATCCGTAATTCCTGGGACAATGCCTCGGCTGACCAGGGGTTGAGATCGCGATAATGGTGCTGGGCGATCAGCGTAATCAGGGTTAGCGCCAGTTTTTCACGGGCCCGGTGGCTCAATCGCTGTCGACCACCCTGGCCACGTAAATAGGCCGGATGCTGCACATAAAACGCGATGTTGGCGCCTATCAACAAGATCAGCCAACCGACATACAACCAGATCATAAAAAACATCAGGGTCGCGAATGTGGAATAGATCGCTGTGTATTTGGCTGACCCAACGACAAAGGAGGCGAATATCCAGCCCAGCAAATTCCACATCAAGCCCGCTGCCAAACCGCCGCTTATGGCCGCGCGTGGTTCCACATTTGTGTTGGGGATAAAGGCGTACATGAAGCTGAAGGCAGCTGAAATCATCAAGAACGGGATCAATTTACCGGCGAAATTAATCAGGCTGCCCAGGGGTTCGATTGCCGACAGGGTGCCAACGATAGACAGGGATGCGATGGAGGCGCCAATCCCTACGGCGGCGAATACCAAAGCCGGGCCAATGACCAGGACGGAAAGATAATCGCGAAAGCGTTGCCCGATGGAGCGCGCCTGGCTGACATGCCAAACAGTGTTGAAGGCGCGCTCTATCTTCTGCATCAACGAGATCACGGTATAGAACAACATGGCAAAGCCGAGGGATCCCAATACGCCTACTTTGACGTTATCGACGAATTCGACAATCCGTTCAGAGATCTCGACGCCTTTTTCGCCCATGGGTTCCAGCAGGCTTAACAACATGGGTTCGATCTGATTGTGAACGCCAAAACCTTTGAGAATGGAAAAGCTGATGGCCAACAAAGGCACCAGGGACAATAGAGTGGTGTAAACCAGGCTCATGGCCCAGAGGGTCAATTGCCCCTTGGTCAGGTCGCGCGCGATGGCAGCGGCCATGCGCAGGGCAACAAGGGGCCCAGAACGCCAGGCCGGTAGCCCCGCCAGATCGGTTTGCCAGATAAGGCGGTCCAGATTGCCGCCCAGGGCGAATAAGCCTTGTTTGTCCTGTGTTGTCATTGCCGCATCTTAGCGTACTTTCGGTGAACGCTACATCGCACCAATAACGAAAAGCCGACAACGAAAAAGGGAGGCGCCATGACAGCGCCCCCCCCTATGTCCGATCGTTCTAACAGTTCGCGAATTGCCGCTAGCTGGCGCCCATGGACTTCATGAATTCCTTCAAGTGACTTTGTAGTTCCGAAGATTTCTCCGCCAACTCGGAGGAAGCGCTCAAAACCTCGCTTGCCGCCTGACCTGTCGCATCGGATGCTTCCGATACCTGAACGATGTTGGAAGAGACTTCCTGGGTTGCCGCACCCTGCTCTTCCACCGCCGAGGCGATGGCAGTCGCGACTTCGTGGATCTCGTTGATGGTTTTGGCAATCACGCCGTTGGCATCCACCGCAGCTTTTGTCGCGCCTTGGATCTCGGAGATTTGCGCCGAAATCTCCTCCGTCGCACCGGCGGTCTGGTTCGCCAGGGACTTCACTTCGGAGGCAACGACAGCAAAGCCTTTACCTGCATCACCAGCACGGGCGGCCTCGATGGTCGCGTTCAGGGCCAGTAGATTGGTTTGACCGGCAATGTCCTGAATGATGCCAACCACGTCGCCGATTTTTTCCGCCGCTTGGTTCAAGCCGTCGATCATTTCCGATGTGCGCTGGGCTTCTTCCACGGCACCGTTGGCGATGTCTGCGGAATGGCTCACTTGACGGGAAATTTCATCCACCGAAGATGACAATTCCTCCGCCGCCGAGGCAACGGTGCCGGCGCGTGAATTCGCCAGGCTCACGGATTCCTGCATGGCCTTGGAAGATGCGGACATTTCCTCGGCCGCAGCTGCAACAGCCTCCGCCACTGAGGTGACCTGGTTTGCCAGGTTGATATTCTGCGTCACCAAGCTCCACGACAACATCGGCCCCATATAGTTGCCGTTTGCATCGTTTAAAGCGGCTACATTCAGATCCAGCGTCTCCTCGCCCAATTTGATCAAGGCCCGATGGGGTAGATTGGAAGGGTCTGCCAACATGCGGCGTTGATGTTCCGGGTTCTTGTGGAACGCATCAATGCAGGTTCCCTGCAATTTGTCGGCTGGCACCGGCAGCAGATCGTTCAATGGCGTCAGCGTTTTAATCGACGTTTCGTTGATATAGGTAATTTCAAAGGTATCTTTATCCGCCAGCATAACGTTGATGGGCATCTGATCCAGCATTTGCATCAATTTGGCGGTTTCGGCTTCGTGCTCCACTTGCTTGGTGATAACCGACCAGGCAACCGTGGCGGCGATATAGTTGCCGTGTTTGTCGTGTACGGCTGAAACATGCAGATCCAGCCACTCGGTGCCAAGTTGGATCTTTGCGCGATGCGGCAAATTGGCAGGATCACCCAACATTTTTCGTTGATGCTCAGGGTGTTTGTGAAAAATATCAATGCACTGCCCAAGTATATCTTCCGCCTTAATGGGCAGCAGATGCTCAATTTCCAGCAACGTTTCGCGGGATTGCTTATTCATGTAGATGACGCGCAAATCTGCGGGATCGCAGGCCATAACGGCGGTCGGCAATGCGTCGATCATCTCCTCAAATGCCAGATTGACCTTAAAACCGGCTGCTGGGCCGCTTTTGCGGCTAAATAGTGCGATGCTCATAGTTTTTGTCCCCTATCAAAAAATCTCTAGAAATCCCCTGTGCACCAGATGGTTTGATCCAGCTGACAACACTTTTCATCGAATTCTTAGGACTAAAATGAGGGAGAATTGTTTATTTATAGTAAAGATCACAGATAATTTAAAATAAATCGCGCCATTGCTCGAAACAACAACTTATATATATTTGCAGTATGGTGTTGATTCTATAATTTCGATATATTACCTAAGTATTTATACATGTCATACGACTATATGCATATTGCCAGATCCGATTGGCTACGTGCCCCGGCAAATCAGAAACGTCAGTTCAACTGTTGTATGTGTATTTGGGGTATCTGGGGCATCCGGCAGATCTGCTTCAGCGGCCGTATTCACGCGGGTTGTTTCCACCAAACTATGGCCCGCCGCCTGACAGAATGCAGGAAAATCAGCCGCTGCGGCCGGGTCCGTACAATATACCCGCAACAGCTCTCCCGGCTGTAGTGATGCCAACGCTTTGCGGGCCCGCAATACCGGCAGTGGGCATATCATGCCCCGAACATCCAGATCGACCGTATTTTTCTCACTTACATGGCTCATTCAACCACTGTAGCGCAGTTAACGGCTGCGTAAAATCGTCGTGATAAGATGATTTTGGCGTCACTGGACGCTGGCGAGAGACGGTCAAGAAGACCATAATTAGATAAGGCGGTAAAAGCATGGCCGCAATTGGTTAGGATCTGTACATGGATGGCTTCGATATCAGCTATGCCGGGGCTCTGGGTGGCGGCGTCTTAAGCTTTGTCTCACCTTGCGTCTTGCCCTTGGTGCCCGCCTATTTGTGTTTCTTGGGCGGCACATCGTTAGAGCAGCTGTCGGGAGAGCACGAGGCAGAAGCCGGTGCATCGCGGCGTGTTGTCGTGTCCGCATTGTTTTTTATATTCGGTTTCTCAAGCGTCTTCATCGCCCTGGGCGCTTCGGCTTCTGCAGTCAGCGGGATTTTATTGCAGAACAAACTCATTTTAGGTCAGATCGCTGGTGTCATAATTGTCATATTTGGCTTGCATATAATGGGGCTGTTCAAGTTGCCCTTCCTGAATAGAGAGGTGCGTTTGCATTTGCAAAACCGTCCCACCGGCTATGCCGGGGCTTATATATTGGGATTGGCGTTTGCTTTTGGCTGGACGCCCTGCATCGGCCCAATTCTCGCAACGGTTTTGTCAATCGCGGCCCGTAGCGACAGTATGTGGTATGGCACTTCTCTGCTATCTGTTTACGCTGCGGGTTTGGGTGTACCCTTTTTACTTGCGGCATTTCTGGCAGCGCCGTTCCTGCGATGGATGAAGCGCATGCGCCACCAAATGCGACGTATTGAAATTGCAACCGGGACACTCTTGATTGTAACAGGATTGTTGTTTATATTTAATTCTTTTGAATTACTCGGATTTTTTCTTATCGAATTAATGCCAGTTCTTGGAAATATAGGATAATTGACTTCTTAAAAAAAACGTTTCATTTTTTTTCATTGTTATAATAGCCTTTGCAACGTAACAACGAGCTGTGTGGAGGCTGCGGTTTTTTGGGGATTAACTGTAGGATAGATTGTGTCGCGACTTCGAGCATCGCGATTGGGGACATATTGAACAGGATGATAGGAACATGAACTTTGTAGCAGTTCAGGAAAATGCGAAAAGCGCGAGCCGCATTTTGAAGGCTATGGCCAACGAACGTCGCTTGATTATTTTGTGCTATTTAAGCGAAGGGGAACGCAGTGTTGGGGAGCTAGAGGAACTCATTGGAATTAGTCAATCAGCGTTGTCGCAGCATCTGGCGCGTCTGCGCAAGGACGGCCTTGTCGTCCCGCGACGCTCTTCCCAGAATGTTTTTTATTCGCTCTACGGTGACGAGGCACGATTGATTATCGGCCTGTTGCAGGAACTGGTTTCCCAAGACGACGACGTGAGAATATCCGGCTAATGCCCAAGTGTAGTAATGGTGCGGTCATAAGGCATATTTATTCAAAATAATTCCGGCGCAACTTGGCCGCCCATAACAGTAACGTCCGGGATACTCAATTCCTTCGGATTGACCAAGGCCATGAAAAGGGCCATTGCATCATCGACGCCGCGATACGCTTTAGTGATCCGCATTCGAGCTTGGAAGCGCCAAGGTTGACCGCCAAGGTCCGGCAACATTTCCCACCAGTATTCGGCAAAAATCTCCATTTTCATTGGTCAATGGCAGAACAAGTCGGCCCCACGTCTCGGCTGATATCTCAGTTGGTGGATTATGCTCGGTGTAGATATATTGGCGTCGCGCCAAGACAGCCCGATAGACAGCGAGGAAAAACTTACTAACGTATCCACTTGTTTGGATTTCCGAGGTGAGCCTGCTGGTCATGTCGAAGCCGGAACGCGCTGCGATGTTGGTCCCATATACCCTGTATCGAAAATCTTTACCGCCATCGATGGCATCGGTCCCCAATTTGACAGAAAGACACCCCAATTAGTCGTCTGTGAAAAACTCCGACAACCTTGGCCTGCCCTACGGTTTTCGGCGATTTGAAGTAATCGTAATTGCAAGAAAGTTGGGTTTTGATGGCCTTTTCCTTGCGATTTTGATTCACTTTTCGGGCCATTTATGATTCCCTGAGGACATGTCTTTTTGGGGGTTCTGATGCGACCGAAACAGCCGGAAAAAGCCGATCACGACGACCTGTTTAAGGCCCGTCTTGATCAAATCATCAACATGAAGCACGAGCTTGTCATCCTTGCCGGCAAAATCGATTGGGCCTGGCTGGATGAGCAGATCGCGCCCTATTTTTCCGAGCACGGACGGCCAGGGGAGCCGGTGCGGTTCATCATCGGCATGTTCATTCTGAAGCACACATATGCCCTATCGGATGAGCAGGTCTGGGATCGGTGGGTCGAGAGCCCATATTTTCAATACTTTACCGGCGAGGAATTCTTCCAGCACGACCTGCCCCATGAACGCTCCGGCATGAGCCATTGGCGCAACCGTATCGGTGAGACATTGGAGATGCTGTTGGCCGAAAGCTTGCGCATTGCCCATGACACAGGCGCACTGAAGAAGAGCGACCTGGCCCGCGTCACCGTGGACACCACGGTGCAGCCGAAGAACATCACCTTCCCGACCGATGCCAAGCTGTTGTTGGTAGCGATCCAGAAGCTCGGCAAACTGGCGAAGGAGCACGATGTGGAGCTGCGCCAGTCCTATGCCCGGGTTGCCAAGACCGCCGCTATGATGGCCGGGCGCTACGCCCACGCCAAACAGTTCAAGCGCATGAACGGTCGGATCAAATTCCTGCGCACCCGTCTGGGCCGCGTGATCAGGGATATCGGACGCAATATTGAAGGTGACGAGGAATTGGGCGCCATCTTCGCCGTGCCCCTGATCAAGGCCAGGCAGATCAGGGGCCAGAAACAACGCCAGCGCGGCCGGAAGCTCTATTCCTGGCACGCGCCGGAGACCGAATGTATCGCCAAGGTAGAGCCTTGCGTCATGCCATTGGTCCGAGTGACCAAGGCGATGGGCGCATAAGCCATATGAGTTTGGCGTCAAAGTCTCCCTGACGACCACCAATAAGCGCTGCAAGGGTGGCCAGTTCATCCTGCACGCCAAGGCTCTGCCAGGAAATCCCTATGACGGCCACACTTTGGCGGAGGTCTTGGAAGAGACCCAGGCATTGACCGGGCGCGAGATCGAGCGGGTCTATGTGGACAAGGGCTATATCGGCCACAAAGCACCAAAGCCCATGCGGGTCTTTCGCTCCGGGCAGAAACGCGGCGTCTATGACCAGATCAAAAAGGAACTCCGCCGTCGCTCAGCCATCGAGCCGGTGATCGGCCATTGCAAAAGTGACGGCCACATGGACCGCAACTACCTGAAAGGCCGCCTGGGTGACCAGATCAACGCCGTCATGAGCGCCGTCGGCTACAACTTCCGCCTCATCCTCAAGTGGCTGAGGGCATTGTTGTGCAAAATCATCGCCGCAATATGGGCCCACATGATGTCGGTGTCAGTCCTCCGAACCGCTTCTTAACAGCCGACGAATTAGTAATAAAATTATTACAAACAAAAGGTTTATGAATTGTTAATGTTTGCGAAGCTACCATTCTCATAGGCGTGGATCGGATCCACGGGCTTTATGTGAGAGCGGTCATCTTCGCCACCCTTCCTCAGGAGAATGCGAAGGCGGCCCTAAAGTCCAGGGCTCGGTCCACGCCGCTAGATATGAGTTCTCGCGAGGTCGCTCATAGACGCAGAACGGTCTTGGCGACGATGTTCCGTTGTATCTCTGCCGTGCCGCCGCCGATGGTGCGCATCCGATAACTTAGGTAAGCCGGCATCAAAGTCAGCGATTGATCCGGCCCGATGGCAGGGGCGTTCTTACCCACATCAACGGCGTCAGGTTGGAATACGGCACCATAATAGCCCGAAGCCTCGGCTCCAAGTTCCGTCACCTGCTGGATAATATCGGCCTGACGCGCCATGATAAGAGATGCTTCAGGGCCTGGGTTTTGCCCCGCCGTCAGGACCGCCACATTCCGCATTTCACTAATCTCCAAAGCATCGATGAGGCATTCCGCTGCCGCCAATTTACGTGATAGCTCTGGAATGATGGGTGCCGCGCAATAGGTCGCTTCATGGTCGACAAAATCCCGCACGTTTTTGAGCAATCGTCGCGCCTCCGGTGAGGCGACCCGGAAACGCTCAAACTCAAGTAAGTATTTTGCCACGTCCCAGCCATTGTTTTCCGCCCCAACTAGATTTTTCCGTGGCACGCGAAGATCGGTAAACGTGACCTGATTGAATTCATGCTCGCCGGCAATGTTTACGATCGGCCGGATTTCGATGCCCGGCGAAGCCATGTCGATAAGCAGGAAACTTATGCCCTGTTGTGGTTTGCCCTCGGTGGAGGTTCGCACCAGGCTAAACATCCAATCGGCATGGTGGGCAAACGTGGTCCAGATCTTTGCACCGTTAACAATATAGTCATCGCCGTCGGCCACGGCCCTGGTTTGCAGTGATGCAAGGTCCGAGCCAGCGCCCGGTTCGGAATATCCCTGACACCAAAACTCTTCCCCCGACAGAATGCGGGGCAGGAAACGGTCCTTCTGCGCCTGGCTGCCTTTGCCGATCAACATCGGGCCCAGCATGCGCAAACTCAACGGCGTTAAAATAGGCGTGTTCTCACGGGCGCACTCATTCTCAAATATGAACCACTGCATGGCCGTCCAACCCGGACCGCCATATTCAACCGGCCATGAAGGTGCCGCCCAACCCTGCGCATGGAGGATTTTTTGCCATGCCATACTGGTCTCAAACTCTTGAATATAGGATGCCCGTTTACGCCCGGCCTCCCGCAATTGGGGCGTTAGCTTGTCCTTCAGGAATTGCCGTACTTCATCTCTGAATTCGAGTTCAAAATCACTTAACGAAAGATCCATTGCCATCCTCCATAGAACACCGTTCAGTTCCCTTGCAGGATGCTTGGGGACAGCCCTTCCAAAGTTTCAACGAGTTCGAGCTGCATGTCGTACATGACCTGCCGGACCGTGGTTTCAGCCGTCATGGTGCCGACAACCTGACCGGCTGGAAACGAATAGAGGTCAGGGCGTTCGGCGCGGACGACACGCGCCGTCATTTCGTTAAACAAAATTCCTTGCAGCGGCGGGTCCAAATAGTCCGGCGCGTCTGGTTGCTCCCAGGCTTCCGATAGCTTGCTTTTGAGCATGCGAACGGTCTTTCCCGTGCGGCAACGTCGGCGTACCGCGTCCTCTGTCCGGGCACTAAAATATGCCTCTTTTTCGAACTGCGTCAGCTCGCTTTCCTGGGTGCCGAGCCAAACCGTACCGCACCATACGCCCTCGGCCCCCAACGCCAAGGCAGCCGCGATTTGTTTGCCGCGCGCGAAACCACCAGCTGCCAGCACGGGAATTTCGTCGTTGACGGCATCTATCACCTGGGGCACCAAAACCAATGTAGAGATGTCGCCGGTGTGGCCACCGGCCTCCGTCCCTTGTGCAACGACGAATTCCACACCGGCGTCTCTTTGCCGTACTGCGTGTTTTGGTTTGCCGCAAAGGGCACCGACCATGATGTCTTTCGCCTTTAATGTTTCAACGACATCGGCGGGCGGCGCACCCAACGCGCTCACCACCAAACGTATCTTGGGATGCTTAAGCACAACATCAAGCAGACGGCGGGCGCCGTCAGGTGTCATGGCACCGCGTCCGACGATGATCTCGTGATTGATGCGCTGGCGCTCGTCGTCGGGCAGTTCGGGTACGCCTTCGGCTGCCAGAAGTCCCTCCATGAAAGTCTTATGTGCTGTCGGGATCAAATCATGCAGATCAATTTTGCCGAATTCGGCTTCCGCTTCCCTGTCGTACTTAACCGGGATGATGACATCGACGCCATAAGGGCGGTCGCCGACATGGGCGTCGATCCAGGCGAGTTCAATTTCCAACTGCTCCGGCGAATAGGTTGAGGCACCGAGAACGCCATAGCCACCCGCTTTGGTAACCTCAACAATCACGTCGCGGCAATGTGAAAAAGCGAAAATCGGCGTGTCGAAGCCAAGTCTATCTCGGATACGTGTCTGCATGACGACCTCTGAATTTCAGGGAATTTTTGCGAAACTAAATATCGATTACCAACTTGCCAAAATGGCCGGCCGCGCGCATGGCATGATAGGCAGCGGGCGCGTCGTCAAAAGCGAAGCTCTGGTCAATGACCGGATGCATGCCATTAGCTGAAATGGCGGCGTTCATATCCGAGAACATCCGGCGGCTGCCCACATAGACGCCCTGCAAACGGATTGATCTGCGCATGACCAGGGCCGGATGGAGGGCACCACCGGCCAGGACCCCGACCAGTGATACGGTGCCGCCGACCTTTGTCGCAGTCACCGATTTTGTCAAAGTGCCACCGCCGCCCACTTCGAGGGTGACATCAACGCCCAGGCCGCCAGTCAGATCCAGCACCGCCTGTTCCCAATCAGGGTTCTTGCGGTAATTTATGGTCTCCCAGGCACCCAGCTCTTTGGCCCTGAGCAACTTTTCATCGGACGAAGACGTGACGATCGCACGCGCCCCGGTCATGGCGGCAAATTGCAGGCCAAAGATCGATACGCCGCCGGTGCCGAGCAGTAAGACGGTGCTGCCGGCCTGCATTTCGCCCTGTTCCAGTAAACAATTCCAGGCCGTCAGACCGGCACAGGGCAGGGTCGAGGCCTCGGCATAATTCAAATGCGCCGGCACGGGAATAATCCCGGTTTCCTTGAGTATGACCTGTTCGCCAAGAACACCATCCAGGGCACCGCCCAAGGCCGTCGCCATGGCAGCTTCCGAGATCGGGCCAGCGGTCCAATCGGCGAAAAAGCAACTGGCAACCCGATCTCCTGGCCGCACCGACCTAACCCCCGGTCCAACCGCCGTGACCTCGCCGGCACCATCGGAGTTCGGCGCAAGTGGGAACCGGATGCCCCGTGCACCAGCGTTTTCGATGGTGGAGAGGTCGCGATAATTGATCGAATTGGCGGCCATGGCCACGGCAACTTCACCCGGCCCCGGTTCCCGTTCCTCTCGGTCCGCCAGAACCAGGCCATCAACCCCATCACCAGACTGCATTTCCCACACGCGCATAGCTTTCAATCCCCAAAATTAGTAATTCATATATAACTGGCAAATTTGTGCTGACGCTAGCCGAATTGCGCTGCCAGGAGAATGCAAATTCTCGACAGTCGGTCGGATCGACCGGTTTTTTCCCGTCTGCCGCCCCCCAGAAGATCCTTTGTTATTCCTTGATTCCCACTAGAATGACGTCTGAATTTCGTTTTGGATGAAGGCAGGGGCGCATGGAATTTGATTTGAAAATCGTTGGCGGCACGATTGTTGACGGTAGCGGCAACGAAGGCTATCGCGGCGACGCGGGTATTCGCGACGGTAAAATCATAGCTCTTGGCGAAGCAAAGGGTGAGGCGACAAAGACAATAGACGCCGGCGGCTTAATGGTATGTCCCGGCTTTGTCGATATTCACACCCATTATGATGCCCAAGTTCTGTGGGACAAGATGTTGACGATTTCGCCCTGGCACGGTGTTACCACCGCCGTCATGGGGAATTGTGGTTTTGGTGTCGCGCCGGTTCGCCCGGCGGATCGCGTCCTCATTATGAAGACCTTGGAAAAGGTCGAAGGCATGAGCTATGAAACCCTGGAAGCCGGCCTTGGCCTGGATTGGCCGTTTGAAAGTTTCCCCGAATACCTGAATGCGGTAACGGGAAGTGGCTCCGTCATTAATCTGGCGAGTTATATCGGGCATACGCCGTTGCGCCTTTATGTCATGGGTGATGATGCCATGGAACGTGAGGCCACAGGCGGGGAGGTCGAGGCTATGGCAGCCATCGTGCGCGAGGCCATGGCTGCGGGTGCCATCGGTTTTTCCACCGGCCATGCCGCCACGCAAAACGCCTATGATGGCCGGCCCGTGCCCAGCCGTCTTGCGGCATTCAGCGAAATAGATGCCTTGGTCGGTGCCATGGCGGCCTCGGGCCGGGGCATTCTGCAATGCAGCATCGGCAAGAATTTCTTTCACGACGAACTGACTGATTTGGCGCGGCGTCACAACGTACCCGTAACATGGACGGCGTTGGTGTCGGGTATGTCCGGCCCGGGATCGCATCAAAAGCATCTGGACCTGACCGCCCAACAGCGCGCCGAAGGTCTCAACATTGTGCCGCAAGTGGCATGCCGGCCGGTTATGTTCGATTTTAACTTTGGTGATCCGTTTCCGTTTGAGATGCTGCCCCTGTTCCGCGAGATCATGACCCTCGACGGCGATGCCAAAAAGGCCGTCTACAATGACGACAGTTTTCGCGATAAATTCAAGGCTAAAACCGCGCCCGGGGTCAAAATGTTGTTGGCGGATTGGGTCGGGCGGACGCGGGTCTCCATGCTTCCATCGGCGCCCGAACTTGAGGAGGTGTTGCTGTCTGACATCGCGGCCCAGCGGGGAGAAGACGCCATTGACCTGGCATTGGAGCTCTCCATCGCAAGTGATTTTGCGGCCCGCTTCCGCCTGCCCTTCCTCAATTACGATCTCCACGAGGTCGGGGAACTATTGGTCGATGACAATACCGTGGTTTCGCTTTCGGACGCAGGCGCCCATGCCTCGCAGCTTTGTGACGCCTGTTATTCAACTGATTTTTTAGGCCATTGGGTCCGCGATGAGGGCATGATGGAGATGGAACAGGGCGTCCATGAATTAACTCAGAAACCTGCCGATCTCATGGGCCTCAAGGACCGCGGCCGCCTGGCCCAGGGCCTACCGGCGGATGTGGTCATTTTCGACCCTGCCACGGTGAATGCGTCGGGTCTTTCCCGGGTCTACGATCAGCCCGCCGGCCAGGACCGCCTGATCTCCCAGGCACTGGGGATTGAGGCGGTCATCGTAAACGGTGCCCTGATCCGCGAAAGCGGCCATGACACCGTCAATGTCGATCAGTCATTGCCAGGGGAATTCTTACGCGGTGATAGCAGGGTACAAAGGCCATAGTCGGACAGATCGCAACGCCGATTGTTAGGTATTTCTGATACTTGCTATCTGGACGGCGGCAAGCGGGAGCCGTCTACAACATCAACAGCGGACATACGGCTATATCGACAGTGCCCCTGGATTTTCTGGACGCGGGTCACTACAATTTGCCTCATATCGGATTGAAGGCGACGCAGATTGGAAGCCGTCGTTGCCACGGAATTAGCCGTTCAAGGAGCACAAGATGGTGGTTAGAAATGCGCATTACGGGAGTCTATTGGATGTCGCGCAAAGACTTCGCGCCAAGGAGATTTCGCCGGTCGAATTGACCGAATACATGCTGAAACGTATCTCGACCAAGGACAAGCGGCTCAAATCCTATGCGACGGTCACCGCCGACCTGGCCATGAAGCAGGCGAAAAAGGCGGAAAAGGAAATTCTGGGTGGACGCTCACGGGGACCGCTCCATGGCGTACCCATCGCGGTAAAGGATCTTTGTTATACCAAAGGCATCAACACGGCAGCGGGTATGACGATCCACAAGGGGTTTAGGCCAAAATTCGATGCGACGGTGGTAAAACGGTTTGCCGATGCGGGCGCTGTACTGCTGGGTAAATTACAAATGACAGAGGGTGCTTTCGCTGACCACCATCCCGATATTGCGCCGCCTGTAAACCCTTGGCATCGGGACTACTGGCCGGGGGCCTCTTCCTCTGGTTCCGGTGTCGCGACGGCAGCTGGTCTGTGCTTTGCTTCGCTTGGCTCCGATACAGGCGGTTCAATCCGCTTTCCATCGGCGGCGAACGGCGTGACCGGACTAAAACCAACTTGGGGTCGGGTCTCGCGCCACGGCGTCTTTGATCTAGCCCCCACGCTTGATCATGTCGGGCCAATGTGTCGGACAGCAGCGGATGCCGGGGCGGTTCTTGGTGTGATAGCCGGTGCCGATGGGAACGACCCGACGGCGTCATCTTTGCCTGTTCCGAACTATCTTGCGGGGTTGGAGCGTGGTTTGAACGGCCTTCGCATTGGCATTGATCCCACATACAACCGGCGTGGTGTGGATGATACCATGATGGCGGCGGTCAAATCCGCATTGGCCGTGTTTCGGGCGATGGGCGCGGATGTGCGGGAGGTGACATTTCCGAATACCGATGGGGTGGTGGATGAGTGGACGGCACACTGTGGTATCGAGACCGCCTATGCTCACCGCGATACCTATCCGAAACACAAGGATCGCTATGGGCCTGCATTATCAGGCTTGATCGATCTCGGGCATTCCCTGTCGGCCACGGACTACCAGGAGATCCTGCTGCATCGGCATGACTTCTGCGGCAATGTGCGGGCCCTTTTTGATGATATTGATGTTCTCGTCATCCCGGCCCAATCCGCGGCGTCGCCGACATTGCAGCAAATGGAGACGCTGGGCGAAGACCCCGGCCAATTGTCTTCCCTGCTGCGATTTACGGCACCAACCGATCTAACGGGAAGTCCAGCTTTGACCATGCCCGCCGGGTTCACCAAAGCTGGCATGCCGGTCGCAATTCAGCTTGTCGGACGGCACTTTGAGGAAGATATCCTCGTCAGGGCTGGTCATGCCTACCAACGGGAAACGGATTGGCATCTCCAACACCCTGCTATCTGACGGTTTGCCGCCGGGGCTATAACGTTATGGGCGGCATTGTAATTTCTCCTGAACGTTATGAAAGCTGCCGCTTTTCGCTACAGGCGCGGGGTTCATCGTGATGGAAGGAATACATTCGTGAAGCTCGGCATCGTCTCCGATCTGCATTGCAATTTTGGCGGCTTGACCCGTGCTTTGGACATCATGGGGCAGATCGATGAACTGCTGTGTCTCGGCGACAGCATCTTCGAGTACCGCTTTTCCAACGAGGTCGTTGGATTGCTGAAGGCGCGCGACGCGTACGTTATCCATGGTAACCACGAAGAAGTATTCCTGGGACCGCAAGGCGTTCAGGCGCGCGGGCGCGACACAATCGATCACGCCTTGCTGCAATGGCTGGCGGACCAACCGGCGCGTATCGAACTCGATATCGGTGGTAAAAAGGTTTTGATGGTGCATTCGACGCCATGGGAGCCGCGGGGAACCTATGTCTACCCCCATAGCCCGCAATTCGCCCGCTTCGGCGAGGCCGAGGCGGACTTCGTGCTTTATGGCCACACCCATCAACAGGTCGTGCAGCGGATCGGCGGGAGTCTCGTCATCAATCCGGGTTCTACCGGGGACGGGCGCGACCACAGCAACGACCGGCAATTGAGTTGCGCCGTTTTGGATACGGTCAGCGAGGAAGTCGTGATCACGAATTTCGAAGACCCGGCCCGCGCCCAAAACATGCGAGCGATAAGGTGAGGTTCCAACCACCGATAGAGACGGCCTGTTAGGATTTGCCAATGCATAACGCCTTGATGCGCCCGAGCGGGGTCGTCCGCATCATCAACATTCGCCGCCCCGACAATTACGCATGGATTAGCGGAACGCCTGCCGATACACTTTCTCCATGCCGACGGGACCCAACGCAGACAAACGGTCATTGTCGCCGCAGACATTGTTGGCTTCTCACGTCTTGTAGGTGCGGTAGAACATCAGGAGGTAACAAGTGAGTACAATCACAAACATCACGGTTCAGACCTATGCCTACGATCTGGAAGATTTTGGCCCGGGCGGAACCTACCAGCGCGGCGGCAAGTTGCGGCTCGAGAAGTTCATCGTTTCAATTACCACGGATGACGGACTGGTGGGCAGCTACGCCCCGCATTTCGGTGCGTCCCCACAGGCACTCGCGCAGGTGAAGGACATGGCCCGCGGCTTGATCGGGCATGATGCCGAGCAGCGCGAACGCATCTTCGAGCGTCTGAAGCAGTCCCACCGGCACTATGATAAATCCGGCATTGCCGCCCTGGATGCCGCGCTGTGGGATCTGGCAGGCAAGAAATACGACGCCCCCGTAGCAAAGCTCCTTGGCGGCTACCGGCAGCGCCTGCCGGTCTATGCCAGCACCACACCGGGTCAGAGCTCGCCCGGCGGCCTCGACAGCATCGGCAAGTATGCCGAGTTTGCCCAGACCTGTTGGGAGCAAGGTATCTCTGCCTTCAAGATCCATGGGTTCTTCGATGGCGACGCGAAGAAAGAGATAGCGATCATGACAGCCGTGCGGGAGCAAGTCGGCGCAGACATGAAGCTTATGACGGACCCCGCGTCGACATTGGGCTCTTTCATGGATGCGATCGAGGTCGGTCGCGCGTGCGACGATCTTGGCTTCTACTGGTATGAAGACCCCTACCGCGACGCATCGTCAAGCGCGGTTGCTCACAAGCGCCTGCGCGATTTCATCAAAACGCCGATGCTGATTGCCGAGCACATTCGCGGCTTCGAGCAGAAGGCGGACTTCGTACTGGCCGGTGGCACCGACATCATGCATATCGACCCGGAGCTGGACGGCGGCATCACCGGCACCATGAAGCTGGCTCACTTCTGCGACGCGATCGGCATGGAGGTGCAGCTGCACACCGCAGGGCCGATGCATCGTCACCTGATGGCCGCTATTCCTAACACGCTGTTCTACGAACTCGGGCTGGTTCGTCCGGATGGCCCGTGGAACCTGATGCAGCCGCCGATCTATGCCGACGACTACGGAGACCGCGTCGATTGTGTCGGGGCAGATGGCTGCGTGCCGGTGCCCGACGGTCCGGGGTTAGGCGTGACCTACGACTGGGACAGGATCGCGGCGTGGGAAACAGGCCGCGAGGTATTTTGCTAGCGCTCTAGTTGTGAATTCTCACCCGATCGTGTTCGATTGCGCGCCAAGTTTTTCGATTTTGAGTGTAACCTTGTCGCCAGAGCCGAGCTTGATGCCGAGGTCAAGGGCGGAACCTCCCGGATAGTTGCCCGATGTGAGGACATGACCTGGACGCAGGGTCTGACCGCGCGAGAGGTAGGATGCGAGGTCATCGAAGCCCCAGACCATGCCGGACGTGTTATAGGAGGACTTCTCCTCGCCATTTATGTCGATCGACATGCGCAATTTCTGTGGATCGCCGACCTCGTCGGCGGTCACCAACCACGGCCCCATGACATTGGAGAAATCAGCATCCTTGCCCTTTGTGGGGCCAAGGCCGAATGCCATCTCGCGCGCCTGGATCTCGCGATAGCTCACATCATTGAAGATCGTATAACCGACGATTGCCTGTTTTGCCTGTTCCCGAGACAGGTCCTTGCCGCCGACCCCGATGACCGCCGCCATTTCGCATTCAATGTCCATGTCCGTTGCGTAGGGGGGCATGGGTATCGTCTGCCCGGGATGGCCGATGCTGCCGGTATGCCCCTTGTAATAGGCGCGCAGGTCACCGTCTTTCTCCGGAAAGTTGAGCATTGCAAACCCCTTTTCACGGCTATCCTCGATGTGGGCAGGCCATGTAATGAAACAGGAGATGCCGGGCGGTGTGAGAATAGGTGCACGCAATTCTACGTCGCCGACTTGGTAGAATGTTTTCTCGCCCATTGCCGTTTGCGCTTGGCCCGACGCTGAAACTGCCTCAACGCTCTCACCCACCAAGTCGAGCGTGTCGCCGCCGTTGCCAATTAATGCGATCATGTCGGTCGGCGCCCGGGCATGGCCTATCCGCGCAGCCCCTTCCGGCGAGTAGGTCCTTTCCAGATGTGTTATCACGGCCGAGGTCGCATCGACGATACCTCCAGCTGCGGCGACGCCAATTCTGGTTTGCGGGCCCAGCGATGTCGGAACGGCGAAAGTGCACAATTTCATGAGACAGTCCTTCCGGGATGATGGCTGTTTGGCCCAGGCGGGAGCCGTGGATGCCGACGATGATTGTACCCCGACATCCAGCCAAGTGCACTATGAGACCGACAATATTCGGATCGACGATCAGATCGAATAGGCCAATGCAAAAGAAGCCGTTGCCTTAGTGGTGTCGAAATGTCGGCTAGGGGTCATTCTCAATCTGTTTGGATTCTCTAATATGAGGCCCGCTGCTGGGGCCTAAGCGGACATCAACCTGAGGCCGCTTGATGCTCGAAAAGTGCCAGAAGCGGCCTGTTAGGAATTTCTAATGGATAGGATCAAAATATCGGCGGGTGGAAACCGTCCGCGGCATTCGAAGCAAAAATCAGGAAATTTCGTCCAGCAACTCCTTTGCTTTTATCAAATCTGGCATGTCGAAACCCTCAGTAAATTGCGAATAGCTCGACTGAAGCAATTTTAGCGCCGCATCATTCTGGTCCTGTACGACCAGCAGGCGCGATTGCGCCATGACAGCGCGTAAATGCAATGGTTTAGCACCCTGGCGATCGGCAACATTGATCGCTTCGGCAAAGGCTTCTTCGGCTTCTTCTATCTGCCCCATAGAAAACAGAACTTCGCCATGGATGCGATGCGCCTGACTTTCCATGAAGTATTCTTGGTATTTATCCAGTGCAGCAATTGCCTCTTCTGCAGCCTCTAGCCTGAATTATTCACTCCAGCCTTTGAATTAGGCGGTGAACGTAGATTAACCTGTTGAAATATCGTAGTGTTTTGGATGTCTAGACCGAAACAACGACACCAGGAAAACCTACGGTTCACCAT
>Ga0233439_10002182_pt1 | contig 22582 bp, 17 predicted proteins | sample SI_123_September_6_FD_182713 | JGI IMG/M metagenome (GOLD analysis project Ga0233439, IMG submission 182713) | Seawater microbial communities from Saanich Inlet, British Columbia, Canada - SI_123_September2016_100_MG | ecosystem: Environmental > Aquatic > Marine > Inlet | place: Canada: British... | reverse complement strand
TTGCGTGGTTCGGAGATATGTTGGCGGCGATACAAGGTATGCCTGCTTCTCCGCTGCTATCCTAGCTTGTGATCTGACATCACGCTCAAATTTCCGCATCTTTTTTGGAAGTTTGAGCACCTACCAAACCGGCCCACATCACAACTCTTCATCGATGACTTCAAATCCGTCTAACCCTGGTAACTCTGGCAACACAAACCGACCTGTCCACGAATCTGAATCCCTACCAGATTCGCTAGGACGATTCGGCCCATATGGCGGAAAATTTGTTCCTGAGACGCTTATGGCTGCTCTCACTGAACTCGAAAACGCCTTCGACGAAGCACGACAGGACGATTCGTTCTGGGCTGAATTCGAAGATCTTCTAACTCACTACGTTGGTCGACCTTCTGCCCTGTACCACGCCAAGAATATGAGTGAAAAGCTTGGCGGTCCGCAGATTTACATCAAGCGCGAAGACTTGAACCACACCGGTGCTCACAAGATAAATAGCGCCATTGGGCAGGCACTGCTTGCGAAACGACTCGGCAAGAAGCGAATCATCGCTGAAACCGGAGCCGGCATGCACGGAGTGGCAACTGCGACCGTGTGTGCCCAAATGGGTCTAGAGTGCATCGTCTACATGGGCGAAACCGATATCGCTCGGCAGGCTCCAAACGTGTACCGAATGCGAGAACTTGGCGCATCAGTCGTGCCTGCGACTTCTGGAAGCCGCACCCTAAAGGATGCCACCAACGAAGCGATTCGTGACTGGGTTACGAACGTGGAAGATACCTACTACATCATCGGTAGCGTGGTAGGTCCGCACCCGTATCCAAAGATCGTCAGAGATTTCCAAGCTGTGATTGGTGCCGAAGCCCGTCAACAGGTGCTCGATATGGCAGGACGACTTCCCGACTACGTTATTGCGTGTGTAGGTGGCGGATCGAACGCCATGGGAATTTTCTCTGGATTCATCAAGGATGAGGGCGTTGGGCTCATCGGTGTTGAGGCATCTGGTGAAGGACTCGACAAGCGCCACGCTGCGACTATGACCAAAGGACGCCCCGGCGTGCTTCACGGTTCGATGAGCTATTTGCTGCAGGACGAACATGGCCAAATAGCCGAGGCTCACAGCATTTCAGCCGGGCTCGATTACCCGGGTGTTGGCCCAGAGCACAGCTATTTGAAAGACACTGAACGGGCGACATACGTTCCGGCAACCGACGAAGATGCGCTTGCGGGCTTCCGATTCCTGAGTCGCAACGAAGGAATCATTCCAGCTCTCGAGCCTTCGCACGCCATCGGCTACATGTTGAACTGGGTTCCGACTCTGCCTAAAGACCAGATCGTGCTACTGCTACTAAGCGGCCGAGGTGACAAAGACCTCGACACCGTGGCCAAAGCATCCGGCGTAGATCTTGGTTAGTTAGCGGATCCGAATTACAGCGCCAATCCAACGGGGTTAGCGCACGCGTTCCCTAGTTCAGCGTATTCAGGTATGCGACTAGATCGTCCATGTCGTCGTCCTTTAGCGCATCGCCAAAGGTCTTCGGCATCAGATCGCTAAAGCCATCCAGAATTACTGCCGAAGGATCGATGATTGACGTCCGTATGTAGTCGTCGCCCTTGGCGTTGATGCCAGCGAGTCCGGGGCCTACAAGCTTGTTTTGTCCGGTCGAGTGGCAACCGCTACAGCCGAGTCCCTTGAATTTGCTTTCGCCGTTAGCGATATCCGGGCCTGATGCCGCAGGTTCGCCAGCGTCTGGAGCTGATGAATCAGCTTCAGGAACCGGAGTTGTTGTTCCAAACGGGTTTTCTACTTCCTCCGCACACGCTACTAACGCGAACAGAGTGAAAACTGCCAAAACAGAGATAACAACGAATTTTGAACGTTTGAACACGAATCAAGCCCCAGATTTTCAAAAACAAGCCCGAATTAATCAGGCAAAAAAAGACGCACCGACAAAAAGTAGCTGCGATCAACTCCCCACCATAGGTGAAAACTAACCATACATAGAAGAATTCGGAGTGAGTTTTCCGTGATGGTGTTTTTACACCAATTTCGCGAAATCATCACACGCGTTCAGATCATCCCCCCTTATATTCGCTTAAATGCGTGGCCATTTCGATTGCTACGGATAAATGCAGAGTGGCTGGATTTCAGTCGTTCCTGTCGGTCGCTCTTGAATGATCAATTACTCATTCAAGCCTTGCGATTTTGTTGCGAACAAGGGATATCGATTTGGCACATAACACTGAAGAGCACGCACGAAGCGAGTTTCGCACTTCCGACGGGATGTTCACTGTCAATGCCGACCAACGAATAAAGACTTGGAACGCTACAGCAGAAAAGCTGTTTGGCTATTCAAGCGATCAAGTTGTAGGCAAGAAGTGCTACGAAATCCTCTGCGCAAACAGCAATCCGGGTCGAGTGAAGTGCAACCGAGGATGCGTCGTTATGTCGAACGCCTCCAAAGGTCGCACCACTAAAGACTTCGATCTCGAATGCAAAACTGCCAGTGGCGATGTGAAAAGCATCAACATGAGCATTGTATTGCCGATGCAAGGTTCAGGATCACGAGAGATTCTCCACCTGTTCAGGGACGTAACCGACAGACGCCGAGTCGAGAGCGCTTCGGTTGGATCTTCAATTCCTTCAATTGATAAACCGCAAAACGCCACTCATACATCTTCTGGATTCCGGCTACCCGCCCTCACTACTCGGGAAGACCAAGTTCTGAAGCTGCTGTCGGCCGGAAAGAACACTAACGATATTGCCGACATTCTCGATATTAGGCCGCTTACTGCACGCAACCACATAAGCAGGCTGCTAACCAAACTTGGATGTCGATCTCGACTCGAAGCGGTTGCACTAGGAAACCGGGCTGGCCTCATCTAGTTCCTAAGCTCCATCTATATGCACTGCTAGTACTAATGCACCTATATGTGGATTCTGGTGCTGGCTACTCTCGATCCCGTGTGTTTTTTACGGGGATTCGATTTCACGCCCGTTTTAACTCAACTAAGGGGAGATTGTTCTGAATAGAGATACAGTGACAGCAGCAGCCATATGGGTGTTGCTAACGATAATTGGTGAACTTTTCTTCCTGCAGTTGGACATTTTCGGCGACACTGCCGCGACTGAACAGGGCCACTTCATCGACGAGGCGTTCATTCTCCTCATGGTGATGGCGATTCCTATCTTCACATTCGTGATCACGATGATCCTCTATGTCGTCTTAAAGTTTCGAGCCAAAGGCGGCGAGCTTGAAGATGCGGCTCCGACTCGAACCCACAAAAAATGGGTTGGATTCTGGCTGGCATGGACAACCATCCTCTGTCTCGTAGTAATCGTGCACCCCGGATACACCGGACTAATCGAACTACGACAAACGAACGCCGAAGAACCCGATCTGACGGTGAACGTCACAGGTCGACGATGGCAGTGGATATATGAGTACGAGGGTCGAGACGTATCGCTCTACTCGAAAGACGACATGCTCGTTCTTCCGAACGATTCGTTGATTCGATTCAACATTACGGCTGAAGATCAGGACGTGGTTCACTCGTTCTGGATTCCAGCCTTCCGAATGAAGATCGACGCGGTTCCGGGGCTGACGACTTATATGGACGTCAACACCACCCATACCGGTCATTTCAACGACGATGTCAACTTCAGAGTCCAGTGTGCTGAACTCTGTGGAATGGATCACTCCTTGATGTTTACACGCATCGAAGTGGTCGAGCCCGCAGAGTTTGAACAATGGATCGCAGACGAAGCGGCTTAGGAGATCTATAAATGACAGCTTTTATGCCGTTAGTTAGAGGCGTTATCTACGCCGCAATTGGTTTCGCTATTGGTGCAGCGATCTCGCAAGGCATCACCAGCATGACCGGTGAATCAGCCACTGAGCCGATGGTCGTACTTGGGTACGTCTTCGCCGTAATTGGTTGGCTCATGGGTATTGGAATGTGGAAATCTTGGGGCCGAGGATGGTTCGGGAAATCCACGAATAGCGATCCCACAGGAAACTGGGGACGCTATCTCCGATTCAATATCGATCACAAAGTGATTGGTATCCAATACATCGTCATATTCGCCGTAGTATTTCTACTGGCCGGATTACTGGCGATGGGTATGCGATACGAACTCGCCGATGCTGGCCAGAACGTATTCACGAAGAACACCTACAACACCACAATGAGCCTTCACGGCATCATGATGGTGGCGGTTGCGGTTGCAATCATGATGGGTGGTTTTGCCAACTACGTTCTACCGCTCATCATCGGTGCTGAAGACGTTGCATTCCCGCGAATCAACGCACTCAGTTTCTGGGTTGTTCCGCCGGTGGTAGTTCTACTTCTCCTCTCTCCTCTATTCGGTGGTTTCGACACTGGTTGGACGGCATACCCGCCGCTGGCTACTCAAACACCGCTTGGTGGACTTCTATTTGAACTGGCGTTCCTTACATTCGGAATCTCTTCGATTCTTGGTGGAATGAACCTCATAGCGACGATCATCACGCAACGAGCACCGGGTATGACGTGGGGTCGGCTTCCGATCTTCGCTTGGTCAGTGCTCGCAGCATCAGTAATTGCGCTCACTGCAACCCAGTGGATCGCTTACGGCCTGCTGATGATCATCTTCGAACGCATCTTCAACATGGTGTTCTTCTCGCCTCCAGGCGGAAACGCACTGTTGTACGAACACGTTTTCTGGTTCTACTCGCACCCAGCGGTCTACATCATGATCCTGCCGGCGTTCGGAGCTGAACTAGAAATTATCAGTCACTTCGCAAGAAAACCGATATTCGCCTATAGATGGGTGGTTTGGGCGTTCGCCCTAATCGTGTTCCTAAGCTTCATTGTTTGGGCACATCACCTGTTCACAAGCGGAATGGGCGAAAGCTTGCACGGACCGTTCATGATCCTTACCGAGTTGATATCGATCCCTACTGGAATCGTGTTCTTATCGGCATTGGGAACGTTATGGCGATCCAAACTCAGATTGAAAATACCGTTGCTGTTCGCACTCGGAATGGTGTTCAACTTCTCAATTGGTGGCCTGACAGGAATTTTCCTGGCAGACGTTGCTACTGACATTGCGTTGCAAGACACCTACTTCGTAGTAGCTCACTTCCACTACACAATCATGGGTGGTGAAATCTTCGGAGCGTTCGCAGCGGGTTACTACTGGTATCCGAAAATTACGGGGCGTATGTACAACGAAAATATGGCCAGAGTTCACTTCGGCCTGATGTTCATCATGTACAACATCACGTTCCTCGCAATGTTCGTTCCGGGCACTGTTGGTATGAACCGACGTATTGCTGAATACCCGCCTGAGTTCGAATTCATGAACTTGGTTACAACCATTGCAGCCTTCGGACTTGGAATTTCGTTCCTACCGTGGGTCTACAACATGATCAACTCGTGGATTCGTGGGCCTAAAGCTCCCGACAACCCATGGGATGCAAAGACGCTCGAATGGCAGACAGCTTCACCTCCGATTTTGGAGAACTTTGAAGACTTCCCAACTGTGACTGGCGATCCTTACGGATACGGCGACGACAGCGTTGAACACGCTACCTACGGTCGTCGATTCGATGAAGGTGATGGTCACGGACACGGTCACAACGTAGCACCGGCTGAAGGTGACTAAACAAATGCATAAAACACTTCAAGAAACACTAAAAACTGGCTGGATCGTCATCGGCGTACTCGCCGTGATGACGATCGCTGAATTCATCGTTGCTGTCGCCGTAGATGACAAGACGATGCTATTCGCACTTCTACTGATAGTGGCCCTCTTAAAGGCATGGCTAATCATTCAGTACTTCATGCACTTCGGACAATTGTGGGCACACGTTGCCGAAGTATGGGATGGAATTCTGAGTAACGACCCTGAAGCAGACAGGGAAGAGGACTAAACCTGTGACAGAACATGTACCACAGCACGTAAATCACCGATTTAGTTCTCTCGACATAAATCGGCTCGGCTTATGGCTGTTCCTCGTTTCCGACGCTTCGTTCTTCATCGCGCTTTTGTCGTCACGATTCTTCGTGGTTGGCACCAGCACGCCTGAACACGTCGATCAGGTTCTCGGACTTGGTCTAACCATCCTGCTGCTTGTCAGTAGCCTTTCGGCCTACAAGGCTGAAGCTGCTTTTGAACATGGCGATATCGCCGGGGCGAAAAGGATGCTGCTTGCCACGATTGGCATGGGCATAGTCTTCGTGGCCGGAGTTGGTTTTGAATGGCACGAAGCGTTCAAGCACTTCCCGCCATCTACTGGATTTGGCACAGTACTTTTCACACTTACTGGTGTGCATGTCACTCACGTTGTAACCGGTGTTTTAACACTCGGCTTCGTGTTCTTCCGGATTCGGAATACCACCGAGATCGGCGACAATCAGTTTGCAGTGGAAGGTGCGGTCAAGTGGTGGCACTTCGTAGACGTGGCATGGGTATTCATCTACCCAACGCTGTATCTACTCAAGTAACTAAATAGATACCACCATACGTCTGGCCCAGATCAGCAATTCCGATTGCTGAACTGATTGGAATATTCGAAGGTTTTGCGTTCGCTGTAATTGCAAAACCATTCTTCCACTGGGCCGGACGCATGGGTGGTGCGTCCGGCCAGCTCGCGCCTTCAAAACAACGCTACCTATGCGTTTCGAGCACCTCACTAATCCCGCGCTTTCGCTGGGTATTAGGTTCAAATATCCCCAAGTCTCACTTTTTCATCATTTCGAGCGCCGCTCACAGCCGCCTACGCTCACGGGCAGTTCACGCCCTCCCGCTAATGTAGTTTCGTGGACGCTATCAGTGGACAATGCCCCAACTCGTATAGGGGCGGGATAATTTATGTTCAAGAAAATACTTGTTCCTCTCGATGGCTCAGAGCATTCTCGTAAGATCGTGGGCTGGGCCACAGGGCTGGCGGGTGCGTTAGAAGCAGAAGTGGTTCTGCTATCTGTTATCGACCCGGAAGAGATCGAAATATTAGAAGCGACAACCCGTGACACGAAAGAAATTTCAAACGACGGTACTACTACACGGGTTACACGAACTCCATCAGACGTAATCGATGACGCTATTTCTCAAGCAGAGTCAGATCTGCAAGTTGAAGCCGACAGAATTCGAGAGCTTGGCGTTGTAGCCAAAATCAGCGTAGGTGCCGGATCACCAGCTGAAGTAATCGTCTCCGAAGCTCACGCTCGTGAAGTCGACGTTATTGCGATGGCGACTCGAAGGGAATCGGCTCTGGCACGGGGAGTTCTAGGAAGTGTGACTGATCGAGTCTTGCACTCGACCTCCACTCCTCTTTTTACGTTGTATCCGGGTGAAATTCACGATTTCGACGATACGAGTGGAGGCCCTGCAAAGGTAATAGTCCCACTCGATGGTTCAGCGCTCTCAGAATCGGCTGTTCAACCAGCAGTCGAAATAGCGAAAGCTGCAAAAGCAGAAATCGTATTCATGGAAGTTCTGCGACTCCCGTTCTTCGGAGTAGGAGTTGCAGGTATTGAATACGGCGGTGGTGATTACGCAGGCGACTTCGGAATCGATCAACAAAAGAAGGAAATAACCGAATATCTCAACGGATTTGTAGCGGATGCGAAAACAAGCGGGCTAACCGCAAGTGCAAGCATCCGATCAGGAAGCCCTTCGCAGCAGATTGTTGAAGAGGCTTCCGAAAGCGACAACAGCATCGTAGTCATGGGCTCACACGGCTCAGGCGGACTCAAACGATGGGTTGTTGGCAGTGTTGCAGATAAGGTAATTCGATCGGCTGGACGGCCAGTTCTTGTCATTCCTCCGAAGACAGGCTGACCTATTCGACAAGATCGAAATAAAAACGCCCGGTGAGATTTCTCGCCGGGCGTTTTCGTTTTCAGTTGTTCTTTCTAGCGCAAACTACACATTAAATCGTCATCGGCGATAACATCTGCCCGAACTACAAGCGCAATCGCAACTAAAGTCTATTTTTCAAAGCATGAAAGGCAACGTTCTACCCATGGCTATGTCTATGGCTGGCCCACTAGAGGGAATCAGAGTTCTCGAATTCGGCAGTTTCGTTGCCGGACCGTGGGCAGGGCAGCTGCTGGCCGATATGGGTGCTGACGTCGTCAAAATCGAACCTCCAGTTGGCGATCCATGGCGACACGCCACTTCGTTTGCCAAGAACGAAAGTCGAGTGTTCATTCCTCTCAACAGAGGCACACGCAGCATCTGTCTGGATCTAAAACAAGACTCAGCTCGTGCCGCCTTACGCAAACTCATCGAATCTGCCGACGGCATCATTTCGAACAATCGATCAGACACCGCTAAAAAACTTGGAATCGACTACGAATCTGTAGCGAAAATCAATCCAAAACTCGTGTATGTCGATATCACCGCCTACGGCTCAAAAGGCACGATGGCCGATATGCCAGGCTTCGATCTAATCGTTCAGGGCTACACAGGTGCAGTTGCAAGCGAAGGCAAAATCACAAAAAACGGCCAACCGGAAGTCGTTTGGTCATCCTCGTACATCGATTTCTCAACGGGATACGCTGCCGCCAATGGCATCATGGCGGGAATAATCGGCCGTGGTAAAACCGGCGAAGGTCAACTCGTATCAACCAGCCTGTTAGCGAACGCTGTTGCAATGCAAACGCTCAGAATTTCCGATGTAGAAGGTCTTCCGGCTCCAGCGAAGACATGGTTTGAAAACGAACGCCCCAAACTAATCGCAAACGGTGCTAGCTACGAAGAAATTCAAGATAGCTATCAGATGGCAGTCAGGCCGCTAATCTACCGCTGCTACTACCGTGCGTATAAAACTCTCGATGGCGGATTAGCACTTGGCACGTTGGCTGTTCACGCACGAGCACGCTTACTAGATGTGTTCGGACTCGAAGACCCACGTGTTACCGATCCCTCCTACGACGATTCAACGCCTGAAGCGGTTCAGCATGGGCACGATCTGGTAGCAAAATTCGAAGAAATATTTGCCAGCAAGACCACCGATCACTGGTTCGAAGAACTTCGTTCGCATGACATTCCATGCGAGCCGATCAGATTTATCGAAGAAATGGTCGACGACGAACAGGTGCTTGCGAACGATTATGTGGTCGAACTCGATCACCACACGGGTCACAAGGTGCGTACGACAGGACCTGTTCTTCAATTCGGTGCCGGAATGCCAGAACTTAAAAGTTCACCCTCACTTGGCGAGCACACTGATGAAGTCCTCGGCGATATTGGTTTCTCAGCCGATCAGATCGCAGACTTACGTAGTGAAGGCTCAGTTGGATAGCTGATTCATTGTCATCGGTTCTTGGCACAGCTACGAGAGTAAGCTGCCAACATGCGCAGCGTTATTCCTAAACAGCTAAACCCGTTCGCTTGGCTCGAACGAAAGGCGCTATTCGCGCCAGAGCGCTCGTTCCGCGGTAATCCCGACCACGTGGGGCTCGAATACGCCGACATCTTCCCTGTTGCTAACGACGGTGTGAGACTCCATGGCTGGCACATGCCTGCTTCGGCGTCTTCAGAATCCCGCAATGCCGTTTGGCTGATACTTCATGGCAACGGCGGGAATATCAGCGTACGACTCGATCAGTACAAGGCGATTCGAGACCGCTACGGCGCTTCGATCATCGCTATCGACTATCGCGGTTACGGCAAAAGCGAGGGTAAGCCCTCTGAAAGCGGTTTTTACGCTGATGCACTGGCGGCTTACGAATTTCTCAAAGCTACGTACCCAGAAAACAAAAAAATCGTGTTTGGACGTTCTATGGGTGGAGCTGTAGCGTCGCAACTTGTCTCGGTAGTCACGCCCAATGCGCTAATACTTGAGGCTTCAATATCGTCGATGCCAGAAATAGTTCGAGAACGAGCGCCATGGACTCACTATTCGCCGGCTCGATTCATGGTGCGCTCAAAGTTCGAAACAACGTCGCACGTAGCTAGCAACTCGGTTCCAAAGCTGATTCTTCATGGTGACGCCGATCAAACCGTTTCGTACCAACATTCCGAACGAATCTTCGCTGCTGCTACCGATCCAAAGCAGTTGGAAATCATCCCAAATGGCGATCACGATGGACTCGATCTGGTCGATCCCGAGCGCTATCACACGGTCGTTAGCGAGTTTCTACGTGAGCACGACGCGCTATGAGCTTCGTCGAACGGGGTTGATTTGCTCGAATGGCGGAAGGAACGGCTTCCCTGTCACGCCAGAATCGTAAACCGGGCGGGCAGGTTTCTTCTGCCCCATCGAACGGCTAGGCCCTGTAGGTCGAAATTCATCCAGCACCGTCACGGTCACTGTTTCCAGTCGAATTCCGTCTTCTCGATGCTTCGCCAGATTATCGAGTGCGACATCAGACAATCCTGAATCAGGTCGCTGTTCGTCAGGGAATTTTCGAAGGCAGTCACGTTCACCCACCAGCGCAGGTCGCGGTGTTGCCGTGCTGCATGTATGAGCCCAGGGACACATATATGCGATGCACATCGTAGTTTCGCCAACGGATGGAGCACCCGCTGTAGCAAGTCCGATTCGTGCCAAAGCATCGCGCTGAACTCGACGCAGCTTGCGTCGTCTTCGATCTATCCAGCTTTTAGGAAGTCCAGCCATGTACCAATTCGTGTTTCAAGTGATGAGACTAAATCGTGACACACCCCAGCATTGAACGCCGAAGCTGGGTGTCACGTCTCAAACTACCCGTTCCGTAAATCTACACGGGATCGTGTCGGTAAGTCTCGCCAGTATCACGACGTTTCAACTGTGATTGCGAGAAGTTCGATAACGGCCTGCCCTGAGCAACGTCGAATGGGTGGCAATCAACAACTCTGAGCAACGTTACTATCGACTCCAGCCACTAATATTCAATTGTCATTCTGAATTCATTTCAGAATCTCTCTCACCCTTGCAGCGGAACACTTATCACAAGCCATCCACTCGCTGCTATGAAGGTAGAAAGATCCTGAAATGAATTCAGGACGACATTGTGGGCAAATACGAACCAGCCCTACCCGTGTACACCGTCGTCCTATCCACCGGCATCTCACCCACACAAAACCAAATCATCGATACAATTTCACTTGCGAGTACACGCGAATTGCCGCATCTCTCGCTGAAAACAATCAGGAAAAAAACTTGCCTACGCCCGAACCGATCGAAGTTCCACGAGCAGCCCTCGAAGAGATCTTTAAGCACGCTCGAGAGTCGTTCCCAGACGAATGCTGCGGATGGCTCACTGGCGACAAGGATTCGAATACGGCAGGTGGCGTACGAACGGCGATCAACGCTTACGAGCCTGAAACCCACCCAACCGCCAAAGATCGCTCAGCACAAACTGCGTTTGTGATCTCAGACAGCGATCTACTCGATCTGAACAAGACGCTCGACGATGACGTTCGCCCACGCATCATCTACCACTCGCACCCGAACGGCCGAGCGTACTTTTCGCCAACCGACAAGGCGAATGCTGCCGACCCGTGGGGCGATGGTCCCGCCTACCCGGTCAACCAGATCGTAGTCGGTATCGATGGCGACCGAGTAGTCGAAGCTCGACAGTTCACTTGGGACGACGATGCGGGCGATTTTGTCGAGATCGCTGAGTACGACGGGCTAGATATCTAGCGTTCGGTTATCACGCCGCCGTTGATGTTCACCGATTGGCCAGTGATGTAGCCAGCACGGGGACTGCACAAGAATCCGATCAGTTCGCCGACTTCTTCGTCAGACCCTGCACGGCGAAGTGGAACTTCAGCAATTCGAGCGTCCCACTTATCTGTTCTGCCCATAGGATCGAGTCGTGAAGTCTCGGTTAGCCCCGGACACACGCTGTTTACCGTGATTGCGTGCTTACCAATTTCTTTGGATAACGCCTGAGTAAATCCGTCGACTGCGAAGTTCGCCGCGTTGTACGCACTCGTGTTGGCTCGGCCGCTTTTACCCATCGTCGACGATAGATTCACGATGCGACCGCCATCGCCTTGTTTAATCATCTGAGCAGCGGCGGCACGACATGCGTAGAACGTTCCCATGACTTTCACATCGACAACCGTTTTGAAGACGTCGGCCTTCAAATCCAGCACTGAAACACGATCGTTGCCGTACGGAGCAGCCGCGTTATTCACGATGATGTCGACTCGACCGAACTCAGCGACCGTGTCATCAATCATTTTCTGCACGTCGTCTTCATCAGCGACGTTCGAAACCAGCGGGAGCGCTTTCACGCCGTACGATTCGATTTGCTCAGCGGTCGATTGAATATCGCGCCACCCAGCGTCTTTTTCGTCTTGAGGAAACGTGCTGGGGTCTCGACCTGTGCCGGTTACAACTACATTGGCGCCCATTCGAGCAAGGACTACGGCAGTACCGCGGCCGATACCTCGCATGCGCCCGGCTCCGGTAACAATTGCTACTTTGCCTTTGAGTTCAGTACCGGCCTGTTCGGTCATCAGTGCGCCCTTTGGAATTTTTTAATATTCAGGAATTCAGCACATTTTGCACGAACATGAGCGTGAATGTGGTGCGAGAGGAGCCTGATCGTCGAATTTAGCGTTTGGGGCGTTCGATCAGTGTTGCTTCGAGTGAAACCAGGAACTCGGCATCTCGGACTACAGTTATTTTGACTTCACTGCCGCTCGGATGTTCTCGCAAGAAATCTGTCAGATCTTGTCCACGGGTGATCTCGGTAGTATCGAGCTGAACGATGATGTCGTCGAGTTCAATTCCAGCATTTGCAGCCGGTGATCCGGGTTCGATCACGGTGACACCGAAACCTTCGCCAACTGGTAACCGCAAAGCACGTGCAAGTGCTCTAGTCACGTCAACTCCACCAACGCCCAAGAAGCCTGGAGCAGGCACCGGACCTTGCGCAATAAGGCTGTAAGCAGCAGTTTTGGCGGCATTGATATTGATTGCAAAGCCGATTCGATCGCCAATATTGATCTTCGCAGTGTTGATTCCAACCACTTCGCCGAACATATTAACCAGCGGGCCACCAGAGTTACCTTCGTTAATTGCAGCGTCAGTTTGAACCAATCCTGTTAGGTCGCCACCCACTTCACCGACAATCGTCCTATCGAGTGCGCTTACTACGCCCTTGCTCACCGTCGGACCGCCCCTAAGACCAAGTGCATGACCGATAGCGACGACATCTTCCCCAATACGAAGAGCCTCAGAATCGCCAAATATCGCAGGCTTGAGCCCGTCTCGTGGCGCCACCTTGACGATCGCTAAATCCAGAAGCGGATCACGTCTAAATAGCTCGCCCTCAGCCACTGAGCCATCTTCGAACGCCACGGTAATAGTCACAGCGCCTTCGACAACGTGCCAGTTCGTGAGAATCAGGCCTTCTTCATCGAGAATAACGCCTGTTCCAACGCCTTGTCCTCGCCCTAGATCAACAGCGATTTGAACTACAGATGGCGTTAGAAGTTCGACTAATTCCGGCGTTGAAAGCGGCTGATCGCTGTTATCTCGATTTACAGGTGTCGGAGTTAGAACCGCAGTGGCTTTGGCCGCAACGTTAGTCGAATCTGGGCTACCCGAATCTCCAGAATCCGAGATGGATTCAAAACTCGTGCAGCCTACGACGACAATCGCCACGGCAATTGCAACGAGAGCGATATTTAGTAGCTTCGGGAGGCGAATAAGAGTCAAGGTGATGGTAATGTCTGGGTCGAATAGACCGAATTCCGTTTTGCCAGCGTATCAAGCGATAGTGCAGACAGTGTGTGGATTTTTGATGCCATAACGGCGATAAACGCTGCATCACATCGTCGACAGCTCCTAGTTTGCGAACGATCAGAGCCTGTACGGAATCATCGAGTACGAATCTGAACTTATTACGACTCATACGAGCCCGGGCTGGATCCGACCCATGGATGGTTGTCGGCTTGATGCTTGGTGCCTTGTTTGCAACCGCCACCGCAGCGGGAATTCCGCAGTACGCACGTTCACTCGAAATCATCTCGATGCACGCAACCGTCGAAGATGTGGGCAACATCAACTCAAACGTTCACATCAACACATCCTGGATTCCACTCGCCAACGACGATCACGTGCTCGCCGATGCGGCGGTTCTCTCAGCGGTCGAGAACAATCTCGGCGAACTAGTTGTCGATACCACACGCCTCACCAAATCCCGAGAACACTGGTGGGGTCGACTAAACGAACCACTGCGACAAGATTCGCTGGCTTCGCTTAGTTCATTTCAGTACATCGAAAACTTCGCTGAACATGTCGCCTTTATCGAGGGAACAGCTCCAACCGACTCAATAACCATGGTCGATGGCGAACGCACGATAGAAGTCGCAGTACTTCACAAACGTGCACAACTGCTTCAACTCGAGGTTGGCGATGTGATCAACTCGCAGCCAATCGATCTTGGTACAGGACTCGTTCGTGCACGAATCACCGGCACCTTTGAACAGACCGACCTCTACGAGGTGTTTTGGTTAGAACTGGGCGAAGCGTATCTGGCTCCTGCCATTGAAGGACGCGAGCAGCCGTTAATCATGCTGCCAACAGAAAGTTCGATGTTCAGCATCGTTGCTGAAGCCAACGCCGGGCTGCCTGCTTCGTACGACTGGTTCATCTATACCGACCAGTCACTTTTGGCGGACAAATCAGTAGCCGATCTTGAAGACGCCTATGGGGGACTTTCCGAACAGCTTGAAGAAGGCATTGCACGTCCATTCGTTATCACTGAAATAATTCCTCGGATCGAATCGATGAAGAAGCGCGCGCTATTTGGCAGCATTCCGCTTCTACTCATGGCACTGCTCATCCTCTCCTGCATCGCGTTCTACCTAACGATGGCAGCGGGTTTGCTGGGTCGCCGTCGAGTAGCTGGATACGTAATTCTTCGCAGCCGAGGGTTTAACGTTCGCCAGCAACTCAGAATTCACCTCGCCGAAGCAGCCGTCATTTCATTGCCAGCGGCAATAGTCGCCCCACTGATTTCTTTGGTCGTCATCGCTGCTGTTGGCTACCTTCCTGCCTACAGTTCGATCACTGATGGCGGCACGATGCCAATCGAACTATCTGCCAAAGCTTGGCTATGGTCGTTCGGAGCAGCCGTGGGAACCGTACTGGTGGTCACTGCTGCCTCGTCCTTTTGGGATCGATCAACGATCGCATCCGCACGATCATCCGATTCACGACCCGTCGACGAACCGTGGTTCCAGCGCTTTTACGTCGATGCCATGCTGATTGGGCTGAGCGGCATCGTCTGGTGGGAAGTCGGCTCACGCAGCAGCGCCCTAACCGCTGATAGGGGTGGAGAGTTTTCTCCCGACCTCAGCCTTCTTGCCGCTCCCGTCCTAATCGCAATATCTGGTTCACTTGTGGCACTGAGACTATTTCCGATCATCACTCGCGTATTCGCAAGAGTGGGGCTAAGGTCAGGGTCGACCTCGCTCGGACTCGGCCTTGCCAGCGTTGCGAGACGACCGTTCTTTCACGGTTGGCCAATGCTGGCGTTTGCCCTTGCGATTAGCACCGGCATAGTCGCTGGCTCAGTTGTATCGACACTTGAGCGTTCGACCAACGAGCAAGTTTTCTACAGCACCGGGGCCGACATACGAGTCACTACTACTGGATCGACAGGCCAAGTAGGGCGAGAACAACTCGAAGAAGTTCGCAATCTAGATTCCATCAACGTCGCAACCCCGGCCATGAGAACAGATGCAACCGTAGGCACAACCTCACTAGGATCTCAGTTCACGCTACTTACAGTCGACCCAATCGATTTTCAGCAAGTCGCTTGGTTCAGAGACGATTTCACCGATTCGGAAACTTCGATACACCAGTTAGTTGATCGATTAGCGGTTCGGGTACTGCCAGATCCCATCGTGATCCCACCCAACGCTTCAGAAATGTCGATTCTGGCTAAAAACGAACCGTTCACTCCAAGGCTCGAACTATGGGTCGTCCTGAGAGATGGATTTGGCGATTCGCACACGATCAATATGGGAGAATTCGAGGAAGGGTGGTTCAGAGGCACAGCTGATTTATCGACCTACCCACAACCGGTCGAAATAACGTCGATTCAAACGTTCATGAAGGTAGGCCCCGATAGTGCACCGCCATCGGACGTATTTCTTGACGATCTAATGGTGGATACGCCTGAAACCGTTGGAACTGGGGAGTCTCACCTAGTCATCGATTTCAACGACAACGCATTCTGGACCGGCCTGCCTACGGCCGAAGGCGAAGACACCGGGTACTCGACCGAAACAGAGCCAGAAATTCCGCAAGACAAGGTCTCAAACGCTGGCGACAGGATTGGCAGAATCTCTCTAGGACGAGGAGCTAACGAGGGTGTTCGAGGAATTTACCGAACTGCAACCGATCGACCAATCCCAATATTGGCTAGCCAATCGTTCATCGATCAAACCGGAGTGGGAATTCGAAGGCCATTCATAATCAACGTCAAAGGCGGACTCGTTCCAGTCGAAGTGATCGATGTAGTCAACTACTTCCCGACTATCGACCCAGAAAACGGCCCGTTCGCAGTTGCTGATGTCGATGCCATCGTCAAATTTGTTGAACTGCGCGGTCGCAAAACAATCACACCGAACGAGCTGTTTGCCAGCGTGAATCCAAGTGAGCTATCCGATCAAGAAATATCTGAAGAAGTTCGTGATGTATTCAGATTGGCACGTATCGATTCGAGAGCAGAACAGATCAATGGCACGTTTGTCGATCCAGTCGCTGTAGCCGGATGGCGAGGTATGAGCATCGTCGCAACTATCGTCGCCGCCCTCGTGGTGCTCATGGCATACGCGGTGTTCCTAGCCGCCTACTCGCTTAGAACTAAGGGCGATTCCGCTCTAATTTTGGCTCTGGGAGCAAGTTCACGAGACTACTGGGTGAGTACAATCGCCGAGTTATTTCCAGCCATTATCGTTGGAACTTTGGTAGGGATCGGAACGGGCTTTGCCGTCAGCTCGCTAATGATTGGCTCGATGGCTCACACTGGAACTGGTGAGCAGTTGCTACCTCCGTTCATATTGCAGACCAACTGGATGCTGCCGATGGTTACAATTGCGGCGATATTTACGATTGTTCTGGCCGGAGTAGTTAATTCAGTTCGGTCTTTCCGCGAAATTGAAATTGCAGAGATGGCCCGAGAAGGGTTCTCAGCTAGCTCAACATGATCAGTAACTCGTTCTCACTAATCGTCAAGCGCACGCTTGCTCACTGGCGACTGCTTTCTGCAGTTGTAGTGGGTGTTGTGCTCGCGTCGACGATCATGACGAGTTCGGTGATCTTTTTCGATGCACTTCGTGACGTTGCACTTCAACGTGCGCTCGCAAGCCACGAACCAGCCGATATCGATGTTCTCGTAGAGGCAGGCCAGGTTCCGACCAGTCCAGATACTCACGCCACGATTGTCGATGCCATGAACGGCTCGATCGTTCGTAGATTCAGCCCGTTCCTAAACGACGACGAATTTGCCCTCAAAACATGGACTTTCTTCGTCGATCTGCCCCCAGCAATGGTCGCTCCCAGCGATTGTCCGTGCAGATCGAATATTGGCCTTGCTAACGGCGACGACGATCAACTGATCGAATGTGACTGCCGACGTGTGGCGATGATGACACTCCCAGAAGTCGATGATCGAGCAATTGTCGTCGAAGGTAGGGCGCCACAAATAGCCACAACGGTGGCGGCTGATGATTCACTTCAAATCGAAGGAATGCTCGATGTAGCTTCGGCTTCACAGATGGGCATCTCAGTTGGCGATATTTATCCAGCTCGCCCCCACTGGGAAGATTCGCACGATCAGGTAAGCATTCTCGTAACTGGACTGTACGAGCGAAATAATCCCGAAGCACCGCACTGGCGAATCCAGAATGAAGCTTTCGGGTCACGCACCGACACGCTGCAATTTGCCCGATTTGTCGTTCCGGAAACAACGATTCTCGAAGGTCTAGGCCCGTACTTCCCGAATATGGGAACCGACTACGCATGGTGGCTCGATGTCGACTCCAGCAGAATCGCCGCCTCTGAGACCGAATCGATCCGCAACACGATCGATGCGACCGAACGAGAGCTCAAATCGATTGTCGACGGATTCCTTCTGCGATCCGATCTGCCTCAGGTGTTAAGCGCATTCGAAACCGATCTTTTCTTCAACCGATTGCCAATGTTCATCGTGTTGATTCTCATCGTTCTCGTAGTTCTCTACTACGTTGTCACTCTCGCATCGCTACTCGTCGACGCTCAACGCAGCGAAGTTGGGCTGTTGAGAACACGCGGTGCAACGTCGCGTCAGATTCTTGCCGTGTTCATCATCGAAGCTGGATTGCTGGCGGCGATAGCAGCCATTTCAGGCCCATTCCTGGCCGTATTGGGTGTTGGATTCATCGGAGTCCTACCTATTTACAGCGAACTCAATGGTGGCGACCCTCTACCTGTCCGCCTCACAGTAGGCGCATTCCGAATGGCGTTCTTTGGAGGTCTACTCGGCCTATTGGCGCTGTTCATCCCTGCTCTTAGAGCCACTCGGCTTGGACTCCTTGCAAGTCGAGTCACCAGAGCACGACCAGCGCGACTTGCCGTAGTTCAACGCTACTACCTCGATCTAGGCTTCCTTGGTCTTGTGATGTTCCTCTTCTGGCAACTCACAAAGCAGGGATCGTTCGTGGCAGTGAGCGTATTTGGCGAAACCACGGTCAACCAGCTGATTCTTGGAGTCCCAGCGATATTCCTGGTAGCAGCCGGACTCGTACTGCTCCGAATCTTCCCTGTTGGCATGGATCTCACAGGAAGATTTCTTTCGAAGCGTCCAATGTCGTCGATCACGCCACCTGCATTGATTCTTGGAATCTGGCAGATGGCTCGAAATCCCGCCCACCACTCTCGACTCTCGTTGCTGCTCATTCTCACGGCAGCTTTGGGAGTCTTCGCAGCCAGCTTCGGGGCAACACTCGAACAGAGCGCAATAGATACTGCCTATTACCGAACTGGAGCCGACGTAAAAATTACATCGGTGAACATTCGTGATGGCGGAATATCGTTCTCAGTTACAGATGAATTAACTGAGTTGGAAGATGTCGAAGCCGCGTCTCCGGTCTACAGAGAGACAGCGAATATCACGGCCGGCGTGAACGTCGATAGCTTCCAATTCATTGGAATCGACATCCACACCATGGAAGAAGTTGGCTGGTTCAGAGACGACTTCGGGCTCGATCCGTTTGAATCCAAAATATCGGTATTGGATGTTGGCGGAGCCGCAGGTATTGAACTTCCAACAGAAGGAAGATGGCTCACTGCAAGCGTACTTCCGTTAGTACGCCAGCCTTCAACATTCATCGTCGCTCGCTTGTCGGACGCAAACGGTCAGTTCTTCTCGGTACCGCTAGGTTCGATGATCCCGCTTGCATCAGATCAATTGAGATTCAACTGTCCGATTCCCGTCGATGGTGAACCGCCTGAATGGTGCCGAATTGGATCCTCGATTCAGGCTGCCCCATTCAGAGGCGTGCCGGGCTTGCTGCCGAAAAACCCGATGCGCCTACATTCGATTGGCGTGATCGACTACGAAAACGGTCTCGGGCCTGCTGCAATCGATATTGACGACATAGCCGTTTTGAATACAGACGGTACCGAACTGATCATCATCGAAACGTTCGATTCTGTGAACAACTGGCGAACGATGGTTCCTACACGTGAAGCGCTAGGCGATAATCTCGGCCGAGCTACACATCCAGATGGCACACCGATCGAAGGCGTTGCTCGTCTGAGGTGGACATCGTCGGGACCACGTGAATATCGCGGTTTGGCACACGGTTCAGAATTGGAAGTTGTTCCAGTTATCGCCAGCGTTGCCTTCATCGAAAATTACGGTGGTGGCGATGGCGAATTGCTGGAAATATCTCTCGATGGCACGCCGGTAAAGATCTCCGTTCGAGACGTGATCGAATACTTCCCAACTCTTTCTCTCGATCAAGAGCCGTTCCTTATTGCCGATTTTGAAGCAATTCACGAACGACTCAACATCACCCGAACAATAGGAAACATCCAGCCAACCGAGTTTTGGATGTCGACCGTTCAAGGTTCAGAGCTTCTCGAAGCCGAAGAAGGCATTCTCGAATCAGTGGTCGGCGGTGATAGAGCGGTACCTGAAATCACTAAGCGCCTATCGAACTTGCGAGTTCGCCCCGGCTCCAACACCATCGACCGTACGCAGGAGCTAGCCGCAGTTGCTTTCGACCCACTAGTTTCAGCAGGTTGGAGAGCACTACTAGGAATCGCATTCTTCACTGTTCTAGTGGTTAGCGCAGTTGGATTCCTCGTTCACGCCAAAGTAAGTTTCGATGGTAGGCGAGCAGAACTCGCACTACTCCGAACCATCGGCCTGTCGATGAAACAGTTGCTCTTCTTGGTGGTGATGGAACAGGTTATGGTTATCGGCGTAGCTGTAACTCTCGGCATATTCATGGGCGCGCAAATGGGTACGACGATCATGCCGTACCTCGCCAGTTCAGGTGAAAACGCAGTAGTCGTTCCACCGATGGCAGTTCAAATAGACTGGTTCGGATTTGGAATCACGTTTGGTCTTTTGGGGTTAGTATTCCTCGTGGTAATTGGCCTTATCCTGATTTCCGTCTACCGAATGTCGATACATCACATCATGCGAATGGGCGAAAGTTGATCGATATGGCTTCTACGAATCAGTTCCAAGTTAAGGGTGAATCTAAGTGACAACACCGGAATCTGCGTACATCGAGTGCAGCGGACTATTTAAGATCTACAAAGCAGCCGACCTTGAGGTTGTGGCACTACGTGGTCTTGAACTAAACGTCGCCAAAGGCGAAATCATCGCCATCGTCGGTGCATCAGGAAGTGGTAAATCCACCCTCCTGAACATCCTCGCGGGCTACGACGCTCCTTCAGCCGGAACAATTCGAGTGGGCGATTTCGACCTACTTCAGATGACCAACAAAGAAGTTGTCGAATACCGTCGACACGAAGTTGGATTCATCTGGCAGGAAACATCACGAAACCTGTTCCCATATCTCACAGCGCTCGAAAACGTTGAACTTCCAATGGTCATCTCAGGCGCTCCCGGACCAGAACGAAGGAAGCGTGCACAAGAACTTCTCGATGTTGTAGGTCTTGGCGATCGATCCGACCACAAGCCTTCTCAGCTTTCTGGTGGTGAGCAACAACGAGTTGCAATCGCCGTAGGACTATCTAACCAACCGCCTCTATTGCTCGCTGACGAACCAACCGGTGAACTAGACGACCAAACAGGCACGGAAGTTCTCGAACTGCTCAACAAGGTCAACCAAGACCTCGGAACTACTATCGTCATCGTTACTCACGATCCAGCCATCGCCACAAGCGTTGGTCGGGCCGTTGCGATCAAAGATGGTAAGACGAGCACAGAGACCACCCGAGAGGTTTCGTTCGAACGCAAGCTCGGTGGTGAAGCTACCGACACTGAAGAATTCCTGCTGATCGACTCAGCCGGATCGGTTCAGATTCCAAGAGACATGCTCGACGAACTAAATATCGGACGTCGTGTTCGAGTAGATATGAAAGATGGAAGGGTGACACTTGAGTCAGGCGACTGAGCAAATAACTGACCGAGAATCACGTGGCGCAACCACGCCTATCATTCAGGCGATAGCCGCTTCTCGTGAATACGAATTGGCTGGCGAGACCGTTCACGCCGTTCGTTCGGTAGATCTCGACGTAAAAACGGGTGAATTCATCACGCTTGTCGGTCGTTCCGGTTCCGGAAAAACGACTCTGTTGAACATGCTTGCGGGTCTCGACCACCCGACATCAGGTCAGGTGCTGTTTGAGGGCACCGATATGTCGAACTTCTCTGAAAAGCAGTTCATTCAACTTCGCAGGCACCGAATCGGTGTCGTATTCCAGTCGTTCGCACTTTTGCCTCTTCTTTCGGCTTACGAGAACGTTGAGCTTCCAATGCGAATAGCCGGTATTGGCTCTTCAGAACGCTCTAAGCGCACGAACGAAGTGCTCGACATGGTTGGGCTAGGCCGACGTGCCAAGCACCGCCCTTATGAGCTTTCGGGTGGTGAGCAGCAGCGAATCTCTATCGCACGAGCGGTAGCGATGAAGCCAAACGTGATTCTTGCTGACGAACCAACAGGTGAGCTCGACTCTGTAAACGCCGCAGAAATCTTCGGATTATTCCGTGAGATGGTCACTGAAGAAGATATGTCGATCGTCGCTACTACGCACGACCGAACGCTTCTCGATATGGCCGACAAGATTTACACGGTTCACAACGGTGAGATCGAACTATCGGAAGTCGGCGAGAACGTAGACGCCGACGCCCAGTTCAAACGCCCCGACGCCGAGTAGTTTTGGGCGAGTAGGTTGCTACTGTCATTGCGAGGAACGAAGCACGTGTGACGTGGCAATCGGTCGCTCCGGGCAACGCTGCGTTCGAATCAAGCTACCAAAGAGCAAATGTCATCCTGAACTAGATTCAGGATCACTGGCGACGAGCCAATTCACTTCGACTCAGAATCGATAGCCGATAGGCTTGAATGTTCTGCGCTTGTGATCACGATTCTGAATCAAGTTCAGAATGACAAGGT
>Ga0233439_10002178_pt1 | contig 22595 bp, 20 predicted proteins | sample SI_123_September_6_FD_182713 | JGI IMG/M metagenome (GOLD analysis project Ga0233439, IMG submission 182713) | Seawater microbial communities from Saanich Inlet, British Columbia, Canada - SI_123_September2016_100_MG | ecosystem: Environmental > Aquatic > Marine > Inlet | place: Canada: British... | reverse complement strand
TCATCCTCGGCGGCGCCCAGCCTTTCCAGCCAGCCGGAAATGTCGTCGTCGGCCATCAGCCCATCGGCCTCGACGGTGCCATCCCTGGGCTTGAAGTGTTTGGCGAAACCTTCGGCGGTCTCGCGGGTGCGCACGGTGTGGCTGTGGTAGATGGCGCTAAGGGTGCGTTCCTTGGCCACCGGTGCAAAGCCCGCAACACGGTCGATGTCGTCAAAGCCTAGCTGGATAATTTTGCGCCCCGCATCCTGCTCCGGCGGGGTTTTGTCTTCGGCTTCGGCGTGCAGGGCCATGTAGAGATTCATTTGTGTACTCCCTAGTCGGCGAATTCTTCGCGCAGGTAATGGATTTGCGCCAGCACGTCCCGGTCGGTCAGCTGAAACAGCTTGGCATCACCAGAGGTGGCCTTGTGGGTGATCCAGTTGCCGCGCGGCAAGGTGAAGATGTCGTTCTTTTTCCAGGTTATGGTCTCATCGCCAATCGTTGAAACGCCTTCGCCGGTGGCAGCCAGACAGACCATATTGGCGTTCGACCGATACGCCCGGGTTTCGGCCCCCTGCCCCGGCGCCAGCATATAGCAATCGATGCCCGGCATGGCGGCGCCGCCGGTGAGCGGATTGGTGTAGCGGATGCGCCTCGAGCCGTCCTTGGCCGCCGGCGTTTCTTTCAGCACCGCCTCCACATTGGCCAGCGGGTATTTGTACATGGGCGAATAGGGCTGGTTCCATTCGGCGGATACCGGCGTGATGCCCGGCGATGCCAGGGCGCCTTCGGGTATCTGAGGCGGAATATTGTTGGAAGGGCCGGCCTCGAACAGGTTGGTGTCGAAATGCTGATGCAGGGGCGCGTCCAGCGCGTCCAGCCAGACGGCGCGCGTCTCGCCGCTGTGCGAATGCTCGTGCCAGCACATGCCGGGGGTCAGGAGGAAATCGCCGGGCATCATGGGCACCGGCTTGCCGTCGACGGTGGTCACCGCGCCGCCGTCGCCTTCGATGATGAAGCGCAGCGCATTCAATGTATGGCGGTGCGGGCGGGCGCTTTCGCCGGGCATCAGGATTTGTAGATTGACCACCATGTTAAGCCCGATGCCACGCCGGTGCAGATCATCATAGGCGGGGTTTTCAAGGACCAGCACCCGGCGCTCGGCATTGTCCATATTGGTGGCATCCACCGCCGCATCCAAAAGCGGATTAAGCGTATCCCAGCGCCAGATATGGGCTGCCTCCGCCAGGCCTTCGCCGCCATGGGAGGTGCGCTCCCAAAGGGCGCTGATATGGGCCGCTTCCATGTCGCCGTGAAATTGATCGCTCATTGGCTGTCCATCCCCCCGCTGGTTCTTAATCCCGCGATGCGCATTCTGGACTATTGCCGCGCCGCAATGAACCTATTTTTTGTCTTCCTCGGCGGCGGCCCGGCGCATTTCCAGGCGCGAAAGATAAATTCCCGAACCAATAATCAACGCAGCGCCGATCCAGACCGCCGTCCCCGGCACCTCGCCGAACAGCACGAAGCCGATGATCGCCACCCAGATCAGGCGCACGTACCACATCGGCGCGACTGCGGCCAATTCGCCGATCTTATAGGCGGCCGTCATAGTGGCGTTGCCGGCGGTGCCAAGAACGCCGAGCATGACCAGCCAGAACCACTGTTCCGGGGTTGGCCAGGTCCAGACAAAGGTAGCCGCCAACAGCGAAAACGGCGCCGCGATGATCAGCGTCCAGGCAATCACATGGGGGATCGGCTCGGTGCGGGTCAAAATCTTGGCGTGAATCTGCGTCGCTGCATAGCCAACCGCCGACGCCACCACGGCGATGGCGCCCACATTCATGCCATCAATATCGGGATCGATAACGACCACTGTACCGGCAAAGCCGACCAAAACCGCCATCCAGCGCCCGAAGACGGAGGGTTCCCGCAACAAAAGCACGGCGCCGATGGAAACGAAGATGGCGTTGGTCATCGAAAGCGTCGTGGCGATGGCCAACGGGATGGTGGCAAGGCCTATATAGAAAAATGCCATGGCCGACGCCTGCACCACGGCGCGGCCCGTATAGTGGGCGATTTTGGTGGTGCGCATGCCCTGCCAGCCGCCGCGCACAAAAAACGGCATGACCGCGGCGAGCCCGAACAGGATGCGGAAAAACACCTGCTCGACCGGATGAATGTCGGTGGAAATCCAACGGATGATGGTCATCATCACCGAATAAAGCGCGCCGGACAGCACCATCAGTCCGATGCCGCGCAAATTGGCCGGCACGGTTTCTATGGCAGCGGCCAAGCGGGCGATGGCGGACATGCGGGCGGCGGACCTTAACCTGGCTCAGGATTCAGATTTGCGCCGCGATCTTGTCCCAGACCTTGGCGGCGATGGCCCTATAGGTTTCAGAATGCTCGTTGCCGGGATCGGTGGCGACGATCGGCTGGCCCTCGTCCGAGGTTTCCCGGATGCGCGTATCCAAGGGCACCTCGCCTAAGAAATCGACCTCCAGGTTTTCGGCTTCGCGCTTGGCGCCGTCCTGGCCGAAGATGTAGTAGCGCTTGCCGTTATCGGGGCACAGGAAATAGCTCATATTTTCGACAATGCCGAACACCGGCACGTCGACCTTGCGGAACATGTTGAGCCCCTTGCGCGCATCGGCCAGCGCAATATCCTGGGGCGTCGAGACAATGACCACGCCGGAGAGCGGTATGCGCTGGGAAAGCGTTAAGTGAATATCGCCGGTTCCGGGCGGCATATCGACCACCAAGACATCCAATTCGCCCCACTCCACATCACTGAAAAGCTGTTCCAGGGCGCCGGTGGCCATCGGCCCCCGCCAGATGATCGGCGTGGCCTCATCGACCATGAAGCCCATCGACATGCATTCGATGCCGTGCGCGGTCAAGGGCACGATCTGGCCGCTTTCCGATTGCACCGGCTGCTCGGTAATACCTAGCATGCGCGGGATCGACGGCCCGTAAATATCGGCATCGATAATGCCAACGCTCTTGCCATCGGCGGCCAGGGCCAGGGCCAGATTAACTGCCGTCGTCGATTTGCCGACGCCGCCCTTGCCGGACGCAACGGCGACCACCGATTGGATCGTCGGCAGCTCCATTTTGGTGAATTCGGCCTGATTGTCGGGCATCAGTTGCGGCGCCGGGCGCTCGGCGGTGAGGATGGCGGCAACCGCCTTGACGCCGGGCACCGATTTGGCGGCATCTTCGGCAGCCTGGCGGAGACCTTCCAATTCCGGGCCCCGGGCAGGATCCACCTCGATGGCGAAACTGACCTTACCATCCTTGACGGTAAGCCCTTGCAGCATATCCAGATCGACGATGTTACCGCCCCGGTCCGGGTCGGTTACGGCTTTCAAAGCTTCCAAGACTTGTTCCTGGGTGACGTCAGGCATAAATGAACCTCCTCGGCATGTGAGATAGTGAATATGACAAAAAATTGAACCCGCGCATGCCGGAAGCGGGTATAAATATCCGAACCTTCGTTGCAAGGGGCGCCTCACTGTCATATAAGGCACGAAATGAGACAACAAAAGTCGAAAGTTAAAAAGCATCAGGTTTTCAGATAGAAAAGGCGATTGCTCATGGCATGGAATATTCAGCGCGGCGGCGGCCCTTGGGGCGGCGGTGGTGGCGGTGGCGGCGGGCAAGGCCCGTGGGGCGGCGGCGGCCCGGGACGGCAACAACCCCCCGATATCGAAGAAATGCTGCGCCGCAGCCAGGACCGCTTCAAACGGTTTATTCCGTCCGGCGGCGGCGGTGCCAAGCGCATCACCATGATTGTCTTAGCGGCCTTCGTGCTTTGGCTGGCAACCGGGTTTTATACGGTGCAGCCCGATGAGCAGGGCGTCGCAATGGTGTTCGGAAAATTTTCCAAAAAGACAGGGCCGGGTCTTAACTACAACTGGCCGACGCCACTCGGAACCGTATTCCGGCCTAAGGTAACCATTGTTAATCAGGTGCAGGTTGGTTTCCGTACTGCCAGCGCCCGCTCTGGCGGCGCCTCAAGGGCGGTGCCGGAAGAAAGCCTGATGCTCACTGGTGATGAAAATATCATCGATGTGCGTTCGGTGACTTTCTGGATTATCAAGGATGCGGAAAAATTCCTGTTCAATGTGCGCAATCCAGAACTGACCGTAAAAGCTGCGTCGGAAAGCGCCATGCGCGAAATTCTTGGCAAGAATCAGTTCGAGTTTATTCGTACCAGGGGCCGCGACCGGATGAGCGCCGAAGCCATCAAGCTGACACAGAACATCCTGGATGATTATCAGTCAGGTATCGAAGTGACCGACGTGGTTGTCCAAGATATCAACCCGCCGGCATCTGTACTGGATTCGTTCCGTGATGTTCAGGCGGCGCGCGCCGATATGGAGCGGGCCATTAACGAAGCAACGGCGTATCTCAACGAGATAACCCAGCGTGCCCAAGGCGAAGCTGCCCGGATCACCAATGGCGCGGAGGCATTTAAGGCCGAGAAAATAGCCATTGCCTCGGGTGAATCGCAACGGTTCATTTCGGTTCTCAAAGAATATCAAAATGACAAAGTCGTAACCAAACGGCGCATGTATCTGGAAACTATGAAGGGCGTTATGAGCGGCATGGATAAGGTACTGATCGAAAACTCCACGGGCGGCTCGGGTGTTGTGCCCTACCTGCCGCTGCCGGAATTGCGAAAACGCAGTACCCCGGCGGGAGGCAACTAATGAAACAATCAAGCCTCGCCATTATCGGCGTAATCGTCGTGGTTATCGGCATCGTGCTTTTTGGCACTTTGTTCACCGTCAATCAGCGCGAACAGGCGCTGGTGCTTTTGGTCGGTGAGCCGCAAAGGGTGCTGGTTGACCCAGGTCTTAAAGTCAAGGTGCCGTTCTTCGAAAATGTGGTCCGCTTCGACAAGCGCATACTGGATTATGACGCGCGCGCCGCCGAAGTGCCGACCCAGGACCAGAAGCAACTGGTGGTCGACAGCTTTGCCCGCTACAAGATTATCGATCCGTTGCGGTTTTTTCAGACCGTGACCAACGAGGTGGGAATGGAACTGCGCCTCGACCGCCTGATCTCGTCGAACCTGCGTTCCGTGTTCGGCAACGCCACCTTGGCCACCCTGTTGACCGACGAGCGCGCCAAGCTGATGCGCGAGATCGCCGACCGGGTTAAGGAACAGGGCAAGGAATTCGGCATCGAGGTGATCGATGTGCGCATCAAGCGCGTCGATCTGCCGCCGGAAAACAGCCAGGCCATTTTCCGCCGCATGCAGACCCAGCGCGAGCAGGAGGCCCGCAAAATCCGGGCCGAGGGTGAAAAAGAATCGCGCACCATCCGCGCCGATGCCGACAAGCAGGCGACCATCATCCGCGCCAACGCGCAGAAGACGTCGGAAATCCTGCGCGGTGAAGGCGAGGCCGAGGCCCAGCGCGTTTACAACGACGCTTATGGCCGCGATCGCGAATTTTTCGATTTTTTGGTGTCGATGAACGCGCTCCGTGAAGGATTGGGCGGAGAATCCACGACATTTGTCGGCGCGCCGAGTGGAGATTTTTTCCGCTATTTTGGTGACGAACAAGGAAGGCCGAGCGATTCCCGGAAACCCGGAGCCAGCGGAAGATAAGCATTTCCGTTCGGAGTGGATCGGATGAGCGAATTGGCGGTCGCCCTGGCGACCGGGCTGGCGTTGATGGTGGCCATTGAAGGCGCGCTCTATGCTTTATTTCCGAATGCCATGAAGTCGTTTATGGCCCAGGCCCTTGGCCAATCGTCGACAAACCTCAGACGCGCCGGTCTGGTGGCGGCGGTGATAGGCGTCGGCGCCGTGTGGTTGCTGCGCCGCTAAAGCGGTACCAGACAAATATCGGTCACCAAAAATTTATGACGCGGGGCCGGGAATTTACACTGGTTTCGCCGCGCGTGCGGTATATATATTGAATGGCAGCGCAGATATGCGCCCATTGATCCCGATGACCAGCGGAAAGCGGAGTTTCATGAGCAAGTTGCAAAATCGTTTTACTACCTGCGCCTTGGCACCAAAATCGGTGGCGCAATTCTTGACGGCGCTGGGTTTCGTATTGGGCTTAATGGCGTTCACCGCAACCAGCGAGGCGCGCGGCGCCCCGGACAGCTTTGCCGATCTGGCGCAAAGGCTATTGCCGGCGGTGGTCAATATCTCAACCACGTCGGTGGTCACCGGCAACCGCGGCCAGCAACAGCTTCCCCAATTCCCGCCAGGCTCGCCGTTCGAGGATTTCTTTAAAGATTTCTTCGACCGCAACCAGCCGCAGCAGCGCCAGCGCCGAGCCACCTCGCTGGGCTCCGGCTTCATCATCGATGGCGCCGGCACCATCATCACCAACAACCACGTGATCCAGGACGCCGAGGAAATTACCGTCATCCTGCATGACGATACGCGTCTCAAAGCCACGCTCGTCGGGCGCGATCCGAAGACCGATATCGCCGTGCTTAAAGTCACCCCGAAATCACCGTTGTCATCGGTAAAATTCGGCAATTCCAATACATTGCGGGTTGGCGACTGGGTGGTCGCCATTGGCAATCCGTTCGGTCTTGGCGGCTCGGTCACGGCGGGCATTGTCTCGGCGCGCGGGCGCAACATCAATTCTGGCCCCTATGACGATTTCATCCAGACCGATGCCTCCATCAACCGGGGCAATTCGGGCGGCCCGCTGTTCAATCTGGACGGCGACGTGGTCGGCATCAACACGGCGATCTTCTCGCCCACCGGCGGCAGCGTCGGCATCGGCTTTTCGATCCCGTCCTCGACGGCCAAAGGCGTTATCGATCAATTGCGCTCCTTCGGGCGCACAAGGCGCGGCTGGCTCGGTGTCCGCATCCAGCAGGTCACCGATGAGATTGCCGAAAGCCTCGGCCTCGACAAAGCGCGGGGCGCCCTGGTGGCCAGCGTTACCGAGGGCTCACCAGCCGAAAGCGGGGCCATCAAGTCGGGCGATATCATCCTCACCTTCAACGGCAAGCCGGTTTCCGAGATGAAGAACCTGCCGCGCATCGTCGCCGGCACCGAGATCGGCAAACAGGTCAAGGTCGAGGTTTGGCGGGACCGCAAATTGGTGGTTACCGAGCTTGCCGTCGGCGAATTGAAGGAAGAACAGGTCGCCTCTCGCCCAACCAAAGACGAGGAAGAAACCGGCAAGCCGGAAGAATTATTGGTGGCCGGGCTCGGACTTTCGGTGGCGCGCCTGAATTCGAGTTTGCGCAAAAAATTCAAGCTCAAGGATAACGCCCACGGCGTCGTGGTGGTTAAAGTCGAAGAAGGCGGCGGCGCCCAGGCCAAGGGCATCCGCCCCGGCGACGTCATCGTCGAGATCAGCCAGGACGACGTGCGCGCACCGAAAGACGTGGTGGCCCGGGTCAAGAAAGCACAGGAAGATGGCCGCAAATCGGTCCTGATGCTGGTCGAGGGACAATCGGGCCTGCGCTTCGTCGCCCTGCAACTCGCCGCCAAAAAATAAATCCCCCGCCTATTTGGGGCCATTGCCGGCTGGACCATCGGGCGTCAGCGGTTATGATGCGTCACCCATGAATGATGATACCAAGACACATCTGGTCCAGCCTTTCCGGGCCTTAAGACCGGCGCCCCGGCATGCCGCCGAGGTTGCGGCGCCGCCTTATGATGTGTTGAATTCCGATGAAGCGCGCGCCCTCGCCGCCGGCAAGCCGAACAGTTTCCTCCATATTTCCAAGCCTGAGATTGATCTGCCCGAGGATACTGATGCCCACGCGCCCGAAGTTTACGCCAAGGGGGCTGAAAACATGGCGCGCATGATATCGGATGGCGTGCTGCGCCGGGATGAGCGCCCGAGCTACTATATTTACCGGGTTGAGACGCACGGTCATGTGCAGACCGGGCTGGCCGCCGGCGGCTCGGTCGCCGCCTACGAGGCCAATCTTATCCGCAAGCACGAGCTGACCCGCCCCGACAAGGAAGACGACCGGGTGGCGCAAATCGAAGCCGTCGGCGCCCATACCGGGCCGGTGTTCACTGTGCATAAACCCGATGCCGCCCTTGCTGAAATTATGAAGCGGGGCGCCGCTGCGACGCCCGACTACAGTGCCCAGCTGGGCGATGTCCGCCACACCGTCTGGACCATCGACCAGCGGGCTGATATCGCCGGCGTCACCGAAGCTTTCGACCGGCTGGGGGTAATCTATATCGCCGACGGCCATCACCGCTCGGCTGCGGCGGGCCGGGTCGCGGCAGCTCGGCCGGGCGAGCCTGACCAGCATTTCCTGATCGTCAGTTTCCCCGCCGAAGACGTGCAGATACTGGATTACAACCGGGTGGTCCGCGATTTGGGCGGCATGACACCGGCGGAATTTCTCGGCAAGCTCGGTGATGCCTTTGATGTGACCGCGAGCCAGGCCCCCGCCAAGCCAAGCCAACCGTCCAGCTTCGGGCTCTATCTGGACGGCGGCTGGCACCAATTGCGCCTCAAATCGCCACCGGCGGCGGACGCCGCGCCGGTGGAGCGGCTGGATGTCAGCATCCTGACCGCCGAGATACTGGTGCCATTGCTGGGCATCGGGGATCCGCGCACCGATCCGCGCATTGATTTCATCGGCGGCTCCCGCGGCATGGCGGGGTTGGAGAAGCGCGTCGATAGCGAAGGCTGGGCGGCGGCCTTTGCGCTGTACCCCACGGCTATGGACGATTTGATCGCGGTCGCCGATGCCAGTCAGATCATGCCGCCCAAAACCACATGGTTCGAGCCAAAGCTGGCCGACGGGATGATCTCGCTGGCCTTGGACTAGGAGCAAATCCTGGGCTATGATCTTCGCGTGAGCGGGGGACAAAATTTTAAGGAGCGGATCGATGGAAGAAGGCAAGGTTATCGGGCCCGATGGCGGCAATCTGTACGAGCGGGCCAACGACATGTTTGTCAAGGTGACAGCGAGCGACACCGGCGGCGCCTACGAGGTGTGCGAGGAACGCTGCCCGCCGGGCTTTGCGTCTCGGCGCCACAAGCACCCGCAAAACCACGAGACGTTTTATGTGATCGAAGGCAGCGCCACCTTTATCCTCGGCGAGGAGGAGCATGATGGCCAGGTCGGTTCCATGTTCCACATCCCGCCCGGACTGCCGCACCAAGTGGTGGCCGGCGATAAGGGTATCCGTATGCTGATGGTCTATTCGCCAGGCACGACGGAGGCCATGTTTCACGACATGACCGCGCTGACCCCGGAAGAACGCGCCGATTTCGATACCGGCAAGGCGGTCGCCGCCAAGCACAACACGGTCTGGGTCGAGGACTGATATTTTCGGGCGCGGCCTTTAGTGATGCCGTCCGGAAATTTTGTTGTAGAACCAAGCGACTAGCATACCGGCGACAAAGCCATCGACGAAGGCCCATACAGCGCCGGAAATAGCACCCACGAAGGTCGGCCCAAAGCCGACGAACATGGATGACAAAACCTGTGCCGCAAGTCCGCCCCAATCGAGCAGCGCGGCAGAGATGCCCAACAGAAATACCAATATTGCCGAGGTCAGCCCTAACGCCAGGCCGAAGCTGACGACGCCGAGGCGAATGCGGGCCGGTACAGGGGCTGGTACTGGAGCAGGCGCGGGGGTGGCGGCCGGTTCAGCCGGTACGGGTACTTCATCGTTCATATTCCAGAATTCCCCTTTAAAAGTCAGTACTTGGGGAAAGGATAGGCCCGCCCCGGCGGTCCGTCCACTTGTTTTGAATCTTATGCGGGTCCGCATCATTGATCGAGCGCCATTGCCGGTTATGATTGGTGCATGGAGATGCCCCCCACCAAACCCGCATTGATCATCGCCGGGCCGACGGCCAGCGGTAAATCGGGGCTCGCTCTGGCCGTGGCCGAGGAATTCGGCGGCACCATCATCAATGCCGATTCCATGCAGGTCTATAAAGAGCTGCGTATCCTGACGGCGCGGCCTTCCGAAGAGGATGAGGCTCGGGTTCCGCACCGGCTTTATGGGTTCCGAAGCGCATCTGACGCCTGCTCGGCAGCCCAATGGTCCGAGCTGGCCGCAGCCGAAATGCGCGGCATTTGGGCCGCCGGCCGTTTGCCGGTATTGGCCGGCGGCACCGGATTTTATATTAAAGCAATGGCCGAAGGCCTGAACGATATTCCCGCCGTGCCGGACGCAGTGCGGAGTGAAGTAGAAGCCATGCGGGAGGGTTTGGGCGCCCAAGCCTTTCACGCTAGGCTGGCCGAGGTGGACACCGGGACCGCAGAGCGCCTGCCCGCCGCCGATCGGCAAAGGGTTATCCGCGCCATGGAGGTCTATCTGGCCACCGGGCGTAGTCTGACTGACTGGCATGAGGGCGCACCCGTGCCCGTCGTGACCGAAGCCCGCTTCCTGAGTGTCTTGCTGGACCCGTCCCGCGAAATCTTAAACGCCGCCTCCGACGCCCGCTTCGATGCCATGCTGGCCGCCGGCGCATTGGAAGAGGCGGCGGCACTGAAGGCGCTTCGCCTGGATGCCGCCCTGCCAGCCATGAAATCCCTTGGGCTTGGGGAGCTTTTCGCCCATTTGGATGGGGATATGAGCCTGGACGCCGCTGCCGAGGCCGCTAAGCAAGCCACCCGGCGCTTCGCCAAGCGCCAGCAAACCTGGTTTCGCAATCAATTCGAACCCGATTACAAGGTGTCCGCGCAATATTCGGAAAGTTTACGCTATGAAATCTTTTCAGATATTCGCGAATTCATGTTGACGGCGCAAAATTAAAAGGTTAGTTTCCGCCTCCCTCGCGCCATAGAAACCGTTGTCCGGCTAGCTGCTGGCAAGCTGGACCCTGGCGTGCGGTTGCGTTTGGGGCCCGAAGGAGATGGCTCCGCGCATTGGTTTAACTAGGGCGCGATCCAGGAGGAAACAATGTCGACCAAGCGGTTTATCGGCGGTGAAATCATCATCAAAGCGCTGATCGATCAGGACGTGGAGGTGGTGTTCGGCTATCCCGGCGGCGTTACCCTGCCCCTCTATGACCAGATCTATAAACAAAACCGTCTGCGCCATATCCTGGTCGGTCACGAGCAGGGCGGCATGCACGCCGCCGAAGGCTATGCCCGTTCCACCGGTAAGCCGGGCGTGGTCATGGCCACATCGGGGCCCGGCGCCACCAACACGGTGACCGGCCTTGTGGACGCGCTGATGGATTCCATTCCCCTGGTCTGCCTGACCGGACAGGTTACTTCCAACCTGATCGGCAATGATGCGTTTCAAGAAGCCGATACCACCGGCATCACCCGCTCGGCGACCAAGCACAACTATCTGGTCAAATCGACCGAAGATCTGGCCCGCATCCTGCACGAAGCCTTTTACGTGGCAACCAATGGCCGCCCTGGCCCGGTGCTGGTCGACATCCCCAAAGACGTTCTCTTGGGCACCGGCGCCTATGTGGGCCCGGAAGCTTCGGAGCCGCGCAATTACAAGCCACGCCTGAACCCGGATGCCAAAGCCATCGAAGAGGCTGTTGATTTGCTGGCCTCGGCCAAGCGGCCGATCATCTATGCGGGCGGCGGCATCGTGAATTCCGGGCCGAAAGCGTCCAAGCTGCTGACCAAATTGGTGCGCGCGACGGGTTTCCCCTGCACGACAACACTGATGGGCCTCGGCACCTTCCCGGCGTCCGATCCGCTTTATATCGGCATGCCCGGCATGCACGGAACGTACGAAGCCAACCTGGCCATGCATGACTGCGACGTGATGCTGAATGTGGGCGCCCGCTTCGATGACCGGGTTACCGGGCGCACAGACGCCTTTGCCCCTGGCGCCAAGAAAATCCACATCGATATCGATCCTTCGTCGATCAACAAGAACATCGCCGTCGACGTGGCGGTGATCGGCGATGCCGGCAAAGCCCTGGATAAAATCATCGGGCTTTGGAACAAGAAAAAAATCAAGCCGGACGCCAAGGCCTTAAAAGCCTGGTGGCGCAGTATCGACAAATGGCGTGGCATCGATTGCCTCGCTTACGATCAGGATGCAAAAGCCGCCATTATGCCCCAGTTTGCGCTTGAGACCCTGCACAAGACGCTGGCCGGCTCCGATTACTATGTCACCACCGATGTGGGCCAGCATCAGATGTGGTCGGCGCAATATCTGCGTTTTGATGAGCCCAACCGCTGGATGACGTCCGGCGGGCTGGGCACCATGGGCTACGGCATCCCGGCCGCCATGGGCGTGCAGGTGGCGCATCCGAATTCCCGTGTTGTCTGCGTCACATCCGAAGGCTCGCTAATGATGAACGTTCAGGAGATGGTGACCATTTCCAAGAACAACCTGCCGGTCAAAATTCTGAGCCTCAACAACAACGTGCTCGGCATGATCCGCCAGTGGCAGGAATTGTTCCACGACAACCACGAATCCGAGTGCGATCTCTCGGGCGGCGCCGACTTCATCAAGATGGCCGAAGCTTTTGGTTTTACAGCCTTGAGTGCAAGCCGCCCCGATGAGGCCGCCGGCGCCATCGCCGAAATGCTGGCGACGCCGGGACCGGTGTTTCTCAACATGGCGGTCGCCCGGGACGAAAACGTGTTCCCGATGATCCCCTCTGGGGCCGCCCATAACGAGATCGATCTTGGGCCCAACAAACAATTGGTTTCGGCCTAATGCCGGGCAGAGTGGGGAGCCAGACAAATGAGCAATGACGAAAGCCGCGAACACACCTTTTCGGTGCTGGTCGATAACGAGTCCGGCGTGTTGCACCGGGTGGTCGGATTGTTCTCCGGGCGCGGCTACAATATCGAAAGCCTGACGGTGTCGGAGGTCGAAGAAGAAGAGCGGTTATCCAAGATCACCATCGTCACATCGGGCACGCCGATGATCATCGATCAGATCCGCGCCCAGCTCGACCGGCTGGTCCAGGTGCACAATGTCGCCAACCTGACATCGGACGGACCGTCCGTGCAGCGCGAGATGGCGTTGGTAAAAGTCACCGGCAAGGGTGAACAGCGGGTTGAATCTTTGCGTATCGCCGATATATTCCGAGCGCATGTGGTCGATAGCACCAATTCGTCCTTTGTGTTCGAAGTGGTCGGCCAGACCGACAAGCTGGACGCGTTCATTGAATTGATGAAACCGATCGGCCTTGCGGATGTATCGAGAACCGGTGTCGTTGCCATCGCGCGCGGCGCCGAAACCTGAATTAGAGAAACTCCGAGGAAAAGAATCATGCGGGTATTTTATGACCGAGACGCCGATATCAATCTTATCAAAAACAAAAAGGTGGCCGTTATCGGCTATGGCAGCCAGGGGCACGCACACGCGCTGAACCTGCGCGATTCCGGTGTTAAGGAAATCGCCGTGGCGCTGCGCCAGGGCTCCGGCTCGGAAGCCAAGGCGAAGGCCGAAAATCTGCCGGTCATGACGCCGGGCGAAGCCGTCGAATGGGCCGACGTGACCATGATCCTGGCCCCTGACGAGACCCAGCAGGATCTCTATAACAACGAATTGAAGGGCCGCATCAAGCCCGGCGCGGCCATCGCCTTCGCCCACGGCCTGTCGATCCATTTCGGCCTGATCGAGCCGCCGGACGATATCGATATCTTCATGATCGCGCCGAAAGGCCCCGGCCATACGGTGCGCTCCGAATATGCGCGCGGCGCCGGCGTGCCGTGCCTGGTCGCCGTGCATCAAGATGTGTCCGGCGCCGCCCTCGAGATTGGCCTGTCTTACGGCTCCGCCATCGGCGGCGGCCGCTCCGGCATTATCGAGACGACGTTCAGGGAAGAGTGCGAAACCGATTTGTTCGGCGAGCAGACGGTGCTCTGCGGCGGGCTAACATCGCTGGTGACCGCCGGTTACGAGACATTGGTGGAAGCCGGCTATGCGCCGGAGATGGCCTATTTCGAATGTCTGCACGAGGTCAAATTGATCGTCGATCTGATGTATGAAGGCGGCATTGCCAACATGCGCTATTCGATCTCCAACACCGCCGAATATGGTGATTATGTTTCCGGCCCGCGCATCATCGATGCCGGCGTCAAGGCGCGCATGAAAGAGGTGCTGACCGATATTCAGAACGGCGCCTTCGTCAAAGACTTTATGCTGGAAAGCAAGATCGGCTCGCCCGGCTTCAAGGCCAAGCGCAAGGCCGCCGCCGCCCACGACATCGAAGTCGTTGGCCAGAAGCTGCGCGACATGATGCCCTGGATCGGCGAGGGCGCGCTGGTCGATAAGTCGAAGAACTAATCGGGTCGCGGGGGGCTAAGCCTCCCGCCCCAAACTTTCCATCAGTTCCCGCCATTCGCGCTTTGACATGGCGCTGGTCTCTTGCGTCACCGCATCGCCGGCGAGCAATTTCTTGACCACGTCCATGGCCGCCGCCGACAGCTCGGTCGCGCCCATGCGGTATTGGGTGAAGGCATCATAGGTGATCGGCACCCAGCGCTTGAAGCTTTCCAGCATGGCGTCCGCATAGACGCGGATTTCATACTGGGCATGGTCATCGGCCCGCAAGCTGAGGAAATGCATGAGATTGTGCAGATCGATCTTCCAGTACCATTGGGTATAGGTATTGAGCGTTAAATTCATGCGCGCCAGTTCCCGCGCGAGGCCATTGCGGCCTTCATCCACCACATTGCCGTCCGCGTCCTCGTTCAGCATTTCCACATAATGGTCGTAGGTGGTGGTGGCATCGTCTTGCAACAATGCCAACACCCTTGCCGCTTCCTCGCCCTCCAAAACATCGCCGCGCCCCTGGCGGTTGGCCTGTGACTGGGCGGCGAGCTGGTCCGGTGCCGGGATATAGAATTCCCGGTCGAGCATGGAATAGCGCGCCGAATATTCGTTGACGTTGGCGGTGCGGTGCCTGATCCATTGGCGGGCTACGAAGATCGGCAGCTTGACGTGGTATTTGATCTCGCACATCTCGAACGGCGTCGTGTGCCGATGGCGCAAAAGATAATTGATCAGCCCGGCATCGTCGGAGACTTTTTTGGTGCCGCGCCCGTAAGAAACCCGGGCCGCCTGAACAATGGCAGCATCGTCGCCCATATAATCGATCACCCGGACAAAGCCGTGATCGAGAACCGCCATCGGCTCATACAGAATATCTTCGAGGGCGCTAACGGTGGCACGCCGGGTTTGTGAGGATTGATCTTGCGCGGCGGCAATCTCGGCTTTCTGGTCTTCGGTCAGTTGCATCTTAAGTAGACTTTCCAATGGCGGGGCGTCAGGGCTACCAATTTAGCGGCTCCGGCGCCCAGGCGCAAAGCACCGAATAGTGCCCGGCTGCAATTGCCCCCCTTCCATTCACGCCTCGATGAGACTATATTTGATGTGCCGGTTTACCGGCTATGGCGATAAACGCTTTGTGGAATAAGCGTAACGGACCCGGGGGCAGTGCCCGGCGCCTCCACCAAACCTAAGGCGCGCGCCAATTCAGCGCAAATTTATGGGGGCGAAACAGGATCGACGTGCGTGGTAAAGGCATGGTTTTCGCTCGGCATGGTACCACCGTTATCGGGCTAATTTTACAAATGCTAACGATAATGAAGCATTTGCGGTAGCCGCTTAACAGCTAAGCTACCACGGGGTTCGGAGGGCACCTGGCAACAGAAGCCCTCCACTTATTCGGGCGAATCGGCCTTGGCCGGTTCGGCAATTTGGTGGGGATAGGCCAAGAAATGAAATGACGGACCTGAAATGACGGAAGATGCATTCCCCTACGATAGCTGGGTAAGCGACGCGCTACAGGGCGTATTGCGGACCGCGCTTAGCCATCTCCAGCGCCATGGCTTTTCCGGCGATCATCACTTTTATATCAATTTCGATACCACCGCGCCGCAGGTGCGCATGCCGGGCTTCCTGCGCGCCCAGTACCCGGAAGAGATCACTATCGTTCTCCAACATCAATTCGACGATCTGGTGATCGAAGTGGATTTCTTTGAGGTCACGCTCTCTTTTTCCGGCCAGAAACAGCGCCTGCATATTCCCTTCGATGCGGTCAAATCCTTCGCCGACCCGTCAGTGAATTTCGGCCTGCAGATCGGCGTGGTGGCCGCCGCCGAAATCCAGCCCAGCGGCGAAACGGCGCCGGAGGCCAATATCGAAGGCTCCACCTGGCGCGCCGGCTCCATCGGCGAGATCGACCGCGCCGAATTGGATATGCCGGCCAGCTCGTCTGCTGAAGAAGCCACGCCCAGCGATAATGACGAGGCCGGAGACGGCGGCGAGGCCGAACACGAAGGCGCCAACGTCATCACCCTCGACCAGTTCCGCAAAAAAAGCCCCTGAACCCGAGCCTGCGCCGCGCTGTCATGTTTCGGCGCTGAAGACGCCCGGCCAATCAGCGAGTGAACCGATGAGCAATGATGCCTTCCATCCCCTGCTTCCCGCCATGCCCGATGACACCGAATACCGGCTTGTCTCTTCCGATTATGTGGAAGTTGTCGAAGCCGCTGGGCGCCAGATATTGCGCATTGATGGGCAAGGCATCGCAGCGCTGACGGCGGCGGGTTTTTCCGACACCTCCCACCTCCTCCGCCCGGCGCATCTGAAGCAGCTCGCCTCCATCCTGGATGACAAGGATGCTTCCGACAACGACCGCTTCGTGGCCATGGATTTGCTGAAAAACGCCAACATCGCGGCCGGGCGGCAACTGCCCATGTGCCAAGATACCGGCACCGCCATCGTGATGGGCAAGAAGGGCGAAAATGTCTGGGTCGACGGCGACGAGGAAGCCGCAATCGGCGAAGGCATCCGGCGCACCTACGCGACCGACAATCTCCGCTACAGCCAGATGGCGGCGCTCAACATGTATGACGAGGTCAATACCGGCGACAACCTGCCGGCCCAGATCGAGCTGTATGCGGACAAGGGCGATGCCTACAAGTTCCTGTTTATGGCCAAAGGCGGCGGCTCGGCGAACAAATCGTTCCTCTATCAGCAGACCAAGGCGCTGCTCAATCCAGACTCGTTAATGGCATTTCTGGATAAGGAAATCCGCGGCCTCGGCACCGCCGCCTGCCCGCCCTATCATCTGGCCATTGTCATTGGCGGCACTTCTGCTGAGTTCACCATGAAGATGACCAAGTTGGCCTCGGCCCATTATCTGGATGGATTACCGACTGGCGGTAACGAGCACGGCCAGGCCTTCCGCGACCTGGAGCTGGAAGCCCAAGTCCACAAAATGACCCAAGATCTCGGCATCGGCGCCCAGTTCGGCGGCAAATATTTCTGCCACGATGTGCGCGTCATCCGCCTGCCCCGGCACGGCGCATCCTGCCCGGTGGGCATTGGCGTGTCCTGCTCCGCCGACCGCCAGATACTCGGCAAGATCACATCGGACGGATTGTTCCTGGAAGCCTTGGAGACCAACCCGGCCAAGTACCTGCCCGAGGTGACCGATGATCATTTGGACGCCGGCGTCGTCGCCATCGACCTCAACCAGCCCATGGACGCCATCCGCGCCGAATTATCCCGCCACCCGGTAAAAACCCGCCTCACCCTATCGGGTTCGCTGATCGTCGCCCGCGACATCGCCCACGCCAAATTGAAAGAGCGCATCGATGCCGGCGACGGCCTGCCCCAATACATGAAGGACCACGCCGTCTATTACGCCGGCCCGGCGAAGACCCCCGAAGGCATGGCGTCCGGCTCGTTCGGCCCGACCACGGCAGGGCGCATGGACAGTTACGTGGAGCAATTCCAGGCGGCCGGCGGCTCCATGGTGATGCTCGCCAAGGGCAACCGCTCCCAGGGCGTGACCGACGCCTGCAAAAAGCACGGCGGCTTCTACCTCGGCTCCATCGGCGGCCCGGCGGCGCGCCTGGCGCAAGACTGCATCACCAAGGTCGAGGTCCTGGAATATCCCGAGCTCGGCATGGAAGCGGTCTGGAAGATCGACATTGTCGATTTCCCAGCGTTCATTGTGGTGGACGACAAGGGCGGGGATTTCTTTGCGGAGTTCAGGGCGTAGCGGCCCTTTATTTGGACGGATGTGGCCGTATCATTTTGTCAATTTCGTTATCAGGAATTGGTTAAATCTAGACAATCGGAAGACTATGACTCAGGAAGACCCAATCAGCAGATGGACATCCGCCATTCGAGGAAGTGTGGATCGACCATTTACAAAACTCTCGATGGGATCAGGCGGTTTTCTACTTTCGAAGCCACCTTCGATGTGACGTTTAAAATGGGTCGTCAATTGGACTAGGTTCAATCTCAAATCATGCGGCATGCAGCACTCGGCATACCTCCGACTATTAGAGCCGCAGCCACAAAGTTCGTCGCTCTTACACTGCATACGCCGGTAAAAAGCTTGCACGAGTGGGTCAGCGTCTAAAAGGGCGTATTGTTTTCCCGGCCACCTACCACAAACTTCAAGATACAAATGGCGCAGCGTCCATCCACTGTAAATGTCCAGCAATCTCCTGAGATCGCCGCCCTCGGACCATACCTGGTCAATTTGGGCGAACGCGCAGATCGAACCGTCTAGAAAATTTGTGTGCCGGGGACCGATCCACCAAAATCGGTTGCCCGAAGACCAGAATCCCCATGCGCGAGGCCCCAGCCCAATTTTGTATGGAAGCGCCACCAAAAATATGGCTTTACGCGCCAAACCCGACAAAATTGAACTTTCGGCTTGAAGCCAAATTCCGTCATCATCGCTAAAGGTTTGAAGAGTGGGATATGCTTCCGCAAGACGAGTTAACTGGTTTTTATAATCTTCAGAGAGTACGTTGCCGCCGATCCGTGGCTCGGTAAAGGCCTGCCGCGATCCACGGGACGTCCTTTTCCGTCGGGCGGACCTTTTCCGCGGTCTGGTTTTGGGTCTTCTTTTGCGGTGTCGTTCATCAACTTTCTCCTTTTCATCGGTTATGGTCTTAAACCCATCATCTAAGACGACTAATCCGTTGTTGAAGACTCGAAGTGGTCGATCTTCATCTAAGGCAATACCAATTTCCTCCAACCGGACCAGTACATTTGATGCCAAAAGGCCTTCTCTTGATGGCTTATATGTGCGATTCTGGTTCACTCGCACACACTGTTTCGATTCCCTGAGTGTGTCAAGTTGTATTATTCGCACAGGTATAGATGCCCTCATTTGAAGATAAGCTAGTCAAAGCTGTCAAACGGAAGCGTGAAGCCGAGGGACTGAGCATTCGCTCGCTTTCTGCGGAAGTAGGCATTAGCTTCTCCACGCTAGCGCGCATTGAACGGCGAGAAGGACAACCCGACAATAATTCTAAAATCCGTCTTTTGGAGTGGCTCGGTCAGGACGCTGAAGATGCTGGGCTCCAATTCGACAACGTCGCTTTCGTTCATTTCCGAGCGGGAAAAAATATTCGATCCTCAACTGTGCGCACTCTCCTTAAAACTGCTGAATCCTTGCGCCAATCTTTGAAGAGCCACGGAGGCTCTCAAAACCAAGTCGATGGTGAGGACTACGGTCCATCTGGCAATGTATTTCGTTCAAAGGAAGAACTCGAAGGAATTGCAGAGAAGTTCAGATATGATCTGGGCCTAAAGAAAGGTGAACCATTAGATAGTCTACGAGTTAAAGTAGAGGGCGTGGAAGTGATTCCGGCTAGGAAAACGAATCACCTTGACGAGCAAACAATAAAGCGGCTTGGCGGAAATTCGGCTAGTGAGTGGTCCGCAATGAGCGTGCCTCTAGATTCCGAAAACGAGAATTGGGCAGTTCTCATGAACGACTGGCATAAGGTTGAGCGGCAGCGAGTTACGGTGATGGAGGAGTACTGGCACATTCTGCTCGGCCATAAACTCACTAAAATCGCTCGGGTCGCTGAAGCTTACGGCAGAACCTACGATAAGGCAGAAGAACACGACGCATTTTATCTTGCCGCAGCTGTGCTACTGCCAAAACCTGCAATTGTCGAAGCTGTAGGTAAAAATCGCACATCCAAACAAGTTGCAAAAGTGTTCGGAACGTCGCCTGATTTGGTTGAATACAGAATTAAGCGACTCGGCTTGTGGCGGGAACACACGGGTAAGCTAGTCCGGCTATCGCCCAACTGATAAATCCCTCAAAAAATCTCCAGCCTAGTGAATATTTTTAGGCTACTGGCCACTGTTATTGGTTAGGTGCTGGGCCGATCCCTTTTCCCCTTGATCACCCCGCCGCAATCGGGAACTCTGGCACCCAATTACAAATCCAAACACAAGGGAACGTAAACTATGGGTATCGTATCAGTCGGCCAATCTGTCCCGCGCTATGAGGACCCCTATCTTTTGCGCGGCGAGGGGCGTTTTACCGGCGACGTCATATTTCCGAACCAGGCCTTTGGCTATGTGCTGCGCTCGCCGCACGCCTTCGCCAAGATCAACGGCATCGATACCGCCAAAGCCCTGGCCGCGCCCGGCGTGCTGGCGGTGCTGACCGGCGCGGACATGGAGGCCGACGAGATTGGCCCGCTGCCCAACATCCTGCCGCCGTTGCCGAATATTGATTACGATCAGATGTTCGTCGCCAAGCGCTATATCCTGGCCACCGACATGGCGCGCCTGGCTGGGCACGAGGTAGCCTTCATCGTCGCCGAAACCCTGGCCCAGGCCCGGGACGCCGCCGAGCTGGTCGAGGTGGATTATGAGCCATTGGACGCGCTGACCAATTCGCTCGATGTCGGCGCCGGTGCGCCCCGCTATCAGGACAAATCCGACAACCTCGCCTTCGATAATAATTTCGGCGACCGGCAAGCTACCGACGCGGCCTTCGCCGGCGCCGCGCACGTGATCAAACACCGCCTCACGGTCAACCGGGTGGCGCCCAGCCCCATCGAGAACCGCACCACCAATGCCAGCTATGACGCCGGCACCGATCGCTGGACCGCCTATGTACCGACCCAAGGGCCGTTCGCCATGCGCGGCGTGCTGGCCGGGCAGATATTCAACACCGATGCGTCCAAATTTCATCTGATCACCGGCAATATGGGCGGCTCCTTCGGCATGAAGGGCTTTTCCGTGGAAAGCATCCTCGCCATCTGGGCCACCAAGCGCATCGGGCGCCCGGTGAAGTGGGAGAACGACCGCACCGACAGCATGCATTCCGACCAGCATGGCCGCGACAAGGTGGTGGACGCGGAACTGGCCCTGGATGCGGACTTGAATTTTTTGGGCCTCCGGGTTTCGTCCCTGGCCAATATGGGCGCGTTTTTCGGGCCCATGGGCATGATGCATACCCATTTGAGCCTGATCGGGCTGATCAATGTCTATAAGACGCCGGCCATCCATATCAATGTGAAGGGCGCCTATTCCAACACCTCGCCGACGGGGCCCTACCGGGGCTCCAACCGGCCCGACAGCACATTCATTATGGAGCGTATGATCGACGTGGCGGCACGCAAATTGGACATCGATCCCATCGAATTGCGCCGCCGCAACGTGATCCCGGCGGCGGACATGCCCTATAAAATGCCTCTTGGAACCGTCTATGATTCCGGCGATTTCGGCTCCAACATGGATAAGGCGCTGGCCGGCATCGATCATGCCGGGTTCCAGGCGCGCAAATTGGAATCCGAAAAACGTGGCAAACTCCGCGGCTTCGGCATGGCCAACAATGTGGAGCAGGCAGTGGGCATCGGCCAGGAATTTGTTACGTATAGATTTACCGAAAACGGTGATCTGACCATCATTGCTGGCACCACCGAACAGGGCCAAGGCCATCCGACCATGTACCGGCTTTTGGCATCAGACCAACTTGGCATCGATACCGACCGCATCACCGTGATAGAGGGCGACACGGACAGCCAGGAGGCCGGCGGTGGCACTGGTGGCTCCCGGGTTTCGGTCATGGGCTCCAACGCGGCCATGAACGCCGGCACCGGCATCATCAACAAAGGCCGCGAGGTTGCCGGCCATCTGCTGGAAGCCGCGACTGCCGATATCGAGTTTGATGCCGGCACCTTCACCGTCGCCGGCACCGACAAATCGGTGAGCCTGGACGCGGTTGTGGCGGCATCGTTCGATGCGGCCAATTTGGGCGACGGCATGGAGCCAGGGCTGGAAGAATACGCCAACTATGAGGGCAAACAGGCTAACTATCCGAACGGCTGCCACGTGGTCGAGGTGGAAGTGGACACGGACACCGGGCGCGCCGAAATCGTCAAATATGTGGCCGTCAACGATGTGGGCACGGTCTTGAACCAGCTGACCTTCCGCGGCCAGATTTTGGGCGGCATCGGCCAGGCGGTGGGCCAGGCGCTAATGGAAAACGTCGCCTATGACGACGACACCGGCCAGCTTATGACCGGCTCGTTCCTGGATTACGCCATGCCGAGGGGCAATGATTTCTGCGCCATTGAAATCATCGACAACCCGCACCCGACGGACAGCAACCCCTTGGGCGCCAAGGGCGCCGGCGAGGTGGGCTGCGCCTGCTCCATGCCGGCGGTGGTCAACGCCGTGATGGACGCCTTGGCGCCGCTGGGCATCAACCATCTGGATATGCCGCTGACCCCGGACAAGATTTGGGGCGCGATCCAGGCGGCAGAGTAAAAAGTAAACCGTCACCGAATTACACATTCTTCGTCATGCCCCGGCTTGACCCACTGCTGTCCGGTTTAAATTCGCGCCCATTGCATAGCCATTTGATTTGGGCAGAATTTCGGGTCTGGTTTTGGTTCGAGCAGTTGGTCGATGC
>Ga0233439_10002176_pt1 | contig 22614 bp, 21 predicted proteins | sample SI_123_September_6_FD_182713 | JGI IMG/M metagenome (GOLD analysis project Ga0233439, IMG submission 182713) | Seawater microbial communities from Saanich Inlet, British Columbia, Canada - SI_123_September2016_100_MG | ecosystem: Environmental > Aquatic > Marine > Inlet | place: Canada: British... | reverse complement strand
TCAGCTAACGCAATAAAACATGCGTCAAATGGCATCGAAACGGGCCTGTTGGATCAGAAAATTAAATGCTCCTTATTAAAAAAACTTTCCAAAAAAAATATGGATGTTACGGAGCGAATCATGCTTTTAAATCTCAATTTCTGACCTGTATTTCGAATCAAACCTTCTGCCCTTTTTTCTAGATGAGGCCATGTTATAAGGAATTTCAAGCATAATGTCAAGAAAATTTGGGAATCTAAAATTAAAGACAAAATAAGAATTAAAGCTTAAATAATGCTCCCCTTAAATATGAACCATGAGAATAAGATTTTCACCTGTTTTTTTTAAATATTTTAATAAATTCCAACTCCGAAACTCTTTGCATTTAAAGGGTTTTTCTGGATTCAAGCCGCCCAATTAAATTACAATTACCCTCACTTTTACATAATTTTACTACCAAATCCCCAAAACTTTTGAATTTTTGAGGAATATTTACCGAATGAAACGATATCTTATCCCTGTAAATTACCTTAAAAAAATGGGCTGTTAAATTTTTTTAAATTTCAAATGTTAGTTTCCGTTTTTATCTTATAGAAGCTAATAAAAAAGCTGATTTTAAAAAATTTGCCAATTTTTATTTTGAGGATATAATCCTGCTTTTTCCGCAAGGGTCTTTTAATGAAAAATAATCGTATCGCTCTTTATCCGGGAACTTTTGATCCCGTTACTTTTGGCCACATTGATATAATGCGGCGGGCTATGAAACTCTTTGACCGCCTCATCGTTGCGGTCGCGTTGAATCCCAATAAGAACCCTTTATTTTCTCTTGAAGACCGGGTGAAGTTTATTAAAAGCGCGACAAAAAGTCTCAGCAAAGTTGAGGTGATTCCTTTTGATAATCTATTAACTTCTCTGGCTCATTCCAAAAAAGCTTCGGTAGTGATAAAAGGACTGCGTGCTATCAGTGATTTTGAGTTTGAACTGCAGATGGGCCTGATGAATAGAAAGCTCGATGAATCTCTGGAAACATTATTTATGATTCCCAGTCAGGAATATTCTTTTTTAAGTTCCAATTTGGTCAAAGAAATTGCACGGCACGGTGGAGATGTTTCCGAGCTTGTTCCGCGCGGAGTTATGAAAGAGTTGAAAAATATTATCCGATGAAATTTTCTGAACGCATTCAAAATGTAAGCTCTTCAATGACATTGGCTATAGATGCCAAGGCCAAGGAAATGAAGGCCCGAGGCGAAGATGTTATAGGGTTTGGAGCTGGCGAACCTGATTTTAATACTCCGGAACGCATCAAGCAGGCGGGAATCAAAGCCATCGAAAATAATGAAACCCGTTATACCCCTGTGGGTGGAAGCGATCTTTTAAAAGAAGCCATCATCACCAAATTAGAACGGGACAACGGACTGCTTTATGAAAAAAATCAGATCCTCGCTTCCTGTGGTGCCAAACATTCGTTTTACAATTTAGCGCAGGTGCTTTGGCAGGCGGGAGACGAAGTCATTATCCCGGCTCCTTACTGGGTATCATTTCCTGAAATAGTGATCCTTTCTGGAGCCCGTCCAATCATTATTCATGCAGGAGCCGCGCAGGATTTTAAAATTACTCCCGAGCAAATTGAAAATGCGGTCACCCCGAATACGAAGGCAATATTAGTCAACTCTCCTTCCAATCCAACCGGTTCCGCTTATGACAAAAATGAATTGGAGAAGCTGGCAGAAGTTGCTTTACGACACAACCTATTAATCATCACTGATGAAATTTATGAACAGATTGTGTTCGATGGCTTTCAGCACACCAGCATCGCATCCATAAGTCCGGAAGTGCAAAAACAGTGTGTGGTGATCAATGGGGTTTCTAAAAGTTACGCGATGACAGGCTGGAGGATCGGCTATATAGCCGCCGGAGATCCTGAGATTGTCAAGCAGGCAGGAAAATTACAAGGCCAAAGCACATCCAATCCCTGCGCGATATCGCAAGCGGCCAGCATCGAAGCCTTAACCGGTCCTCTGGATGAAGTTCATGAAATGGTCCGAGAATTTGAAAAGCGTCGGAATATCATTGTGGCACAATTATCAAAAATTCCCGGAGTGACTTGTAATACACCGAAGGGTTCCTTTTATTCTTTTCCAGATTTTTCAGGGGTGTACGGCAAGAAGGATGGGAATGGCAACGAGATTAAAGGCTCACTTGATTTTACTGACTACCTGTTATCCGCAGAGAAGGTCGCTATCGTTCCGGGAGTTGCTTTCGGTGCCGATGCGCACGCCCGCTTGTCTTTTGCCACATCTTTAGAGAAAATTGAAGCCGGGGTCCATCGTATCAAAGAAGCTATCTCAAAATTGACAGATTAATGGCACATGCGAGCAATATCCTAAAGCTTAGTTTCTTTCCGGTTGGGTTGGAACGGTAGAAACCTCGGCATCTTTCAGGCTGGATTTATAATCGCAGATTCTTTCTTCGATCTTGGACCGACAGCGTTTGGCTTTGCAATTACCCGTTCCCACGCCAAGCTCTCTTCTTAAGGCTTCAAAGCTCAGCGTACCTCCACGAATTGCAGTCATGATGGTACCCGCCTTGATACTTCGGCACAGGCAAACCTTTTTCAGGTTTTCTAAAAGTTGTTTTTTTGCTTCCAAAATATATAGTCTTCCAGCTATGATTCTTACGCTGGATATTTTAACTGTAAAAATTTATATCTAAGGAAACTTCTAATCCATGAAAAATAGAATTCATCTTTTAAAAATTTCCTAAATTTTTGTTTTAACAAAACTTAAGCATTAACTTTGAACCTTAAGTTCCACCCTCTAATATAAACCAGTATTGGTGAAATACCTAATGCTTAAAGAACCGGGCCCCTTTCTACTCGCCGTAATCAGCGGAATATTATGGGTTCTGGTCTTCCCACGCTTTAATTTTGAAATTCTCGCGTGGTTTGCCTTTATCCCTCTTTTATCGGCAATTGAAGGAAAAACTCCGCAACGATCCGCATTATTGGGATTCATATTCGGGATGGTTTTTTATTCCTGGGGGCTGAATTGGGTCACCAACACCATGATTAATTATGGAAACCTTCTCCCAGTTGTGAGTTTCATGGTTCTGGGCCTTTTGGCGGCCTACCTTTCCTTTTACACAGCACTTTTTTGTTATTTGTTAAGAAGGTTCTGTAAAGATAATCGAAATTTGGTTTTCCTGCTCGCGCCAGTTCTGTGGACTTCATTGGAATATATCCGCTCCACCCATTCCGAGTTTGGGTTTTCCTGGCTGGGGCTGGGTTATTCCCAATTCCAAACCCTGCCGGTCATTCAGATGGCCGAGATCACTGGAGTCTATGGTGTCTCCTGGCTCATTATGCTGGTCAATATTGGACTCTATTTAGCCTGGAAATCGTGGCGGGAACCCGGTCAGATGGGAGTGCGGTTTTTATCCGTTACCTTTCTGGTTTTCGCCTGCTGGTGGGGATATGGAAGTATTGCGATGAACCGCCCTGGCGCAGAAAAAAAATCCACAATAACAGTGGGGCTGATTCAGGGAAATGTCGAGCAGTTCATGAAATGGAATCCTCTCTACCAGAAACAGGTCATTAATAAATATCGCGACCTGACTCTGAAGGCCGCCCAATCAAAGCCCGATCTAATTGTATGGCCCGAAACCGCTCTTCCGTTTTACTACAACCAGCATCCTGCAGGCACCCAATTTGTTAATGATCTGGCACAGCAAGTTCAAACTCCAATATTATTCGGAAGCCCTCACAAAGAAAACAAGGATGGAAAAATCATTCATTACAACAGTGCCTACCTGGTATCAGAAACCGGTGAAACGCAAAACCGTTACGACAAAATCCATTTGGTACCTTTTGGCGAATTTGTACCGTTTCGGAAACTATTGTTCTTCGTAGAAAAAATGGTGGAGATGATCGGCGACTTCGGGCGTGGGAAAGTAGCCACAATATTCGATGTGGCGGGGCACCAGGCTGGGGTTTCTATTTGCTATGAGCTTATTTTTCCCGACCTGATCCGGCAGGCGGTCAAAAATGATGCCGACTTTTTAGTCAACATCACTAACGATGCCTGGTTTGGTAAAAGTGCCGCCAGCTTCCAGCATATGAGTATGGGCGTTCTAAGGGCGGTAGAAAACCGGGTGCCCATAGTTCGTGCGGCGAATACGGGCATCTCGGGAACCATTGAAGCTAATGGCACCCTGCGTGATGAAACCGATCTTTTTGTCGAAGCGGCACAAATCACCCAAATCACCCCAAAAAGCGGAGGACTCACCTTCTACAGCGCCTACGGCGATGTGTTCAGTTGGCTGTGCCTGCTGGCTACGGGCCTGTTAGCGGTTACATCCAGAAGAAACCGGCGTCACCCTGAGGTACTCGAAGGGTGAGCTACCAAAATTTAGCCTACCTTCTTGCCCCAAGCTTAAAATAATCCCCCCTGACAAGGGGGGGGTTGCTTTTCCTCCACCTCTCCCCCACTACAACCCCTCACCCCTGATTTATTTCGACTAATTTCGATTTAGCCAATTTTTTATCTTGCCAAACTACCCCCCCCATATTAGGGTGGTCAAATTCATATTACATTGACAGTGGTCTGGTTTACGCCAATTTATCAAAAGGTTCTGGTTCCTCATGGAAAAGTTCTGTGCACCCACCATTTCATATTGGAAGAGAGCTTTTTTTGTTGCGATTGCAATCGCGGTGTTTTTTCCCGTAACCGTTGCGGCACAGATCACTGTGGACACCACTATATCCGCTGATACCACTTCACAGCAAGTTCTCGGTGCCAACAATGTAACCATCACCAATGATGCCAACATAAACTTTACCGGATCAGGTGCGATCAACATACTTACTTTTACCGGAGTCACCATCACCAATAACGCAGGCGCAAGCATCAACGCTCTGGGTTCCGGAAATGATCAGGCAATAGACGCATCAAATTCCGCCGTAAATAATCTGACGATTAATAACTCAGGAACCATCTCGGCAAACGACAATCAGGCCATTCGCGTTAATAATGATTCCAACTTTACTCTCACCAACAATGTTGGAGGATCGATCACTGCGGATCGAACGGCAATAAGTATCTCTACCGGCGGCGGTACCATCACCAACTCAGGCACGATAACCACTACGGGTGCTGGAAATGCTATTCGTACGGCAACATCAATAGGGTTAACGATCACCAATAACGCCGGAGGGGTGATCTCTTCAACCGGAACCAGTGGGGTAATAAGGTTAGACCAAAACAATACCATCATTAACAGTGGGTCGATTATTAATTCCACAAGTGTTGACAATAATGCAATCCGTTTAGATGGGAACAATAATACGATAACCTTAAAAGATGGGGGCCTTGTTGTCGGTGCGATTACTTTTGATGCTGGGACCACGGGAAACACCCTGAAACTCGAACAGGGCTTTGGTCAGGCTTATTTCTATGAAACATCAGGAACTGGGTCTTTTACCATAGAAGACCTCAGTGGCAATACGGCGGTGAAAGGCTCTGCCGGGTCCGTTGGGCTCGGGGCGCAGGAGAGTGTTGATGAGTTGCTGGGGCTACGGGCCTTCAACCTGCGCTCGGCTTTAAAACGTTATGCCGCCGCTCCCGCAATATTCAAAGAAGACAAACTCTGGGCCGAGCCTTTTTCCTACTACTCCAAACGTGGAACCAACTCCTCCGTACTCGGCTACAAAAACTATGGCTACGGCATCAACTTCCTCTACCCTCTCAAACAACACAAGCTCGACCTGATATTCACCGTTGAAAAAAGTGAACTGGAAATTGACCGGAACCACGATGTCTCGCGCACCCATTTGCTTGCCGGAGTGAACGCAACAGACTTTGCCGATTTAGGGGACTGGAAAGTCTGCGGGTTTTTTGTCGCCGGATCAAGCTGGCATAATGGAACCCGGGAGATTTTCACCAACACCACCAGCACCGGTAAGGACAACATCGTGGCTAATTTCAACAGTAAAGAGATCATCACCGGAGCCCATGTCAGCAACACGTTCAATCATAAGTCGGATCAATTAAAACGAAACACCTGGCATACCGAATTGGGGTTCACTTTCGGCTATTCATACATTGAGGATTATGATGAGAGCCAGTTCTTTTCTTTTGAAGAACGCCATCTGGTTCAAGGGAGTTTCCATGTCGGGGAACAATTCACCGCAAAAATCAATGACCGTTTGACCCTCACGGCTGGAGGCGAACTGGAACATCGTCGGGTACTCGCCGGCAGGGAACAGACCTATAAGGTCAGCGATACGATCGTTAACTATCGTCATGGCTCCTTTTACGAAAGTTCTGCGGCTGGCAATCTGGGAGCCAATGTCTCGCTGGACAACAACACCCTGGCTTACCTTCATCTCGACAGCCGCTTCTCGGATCAGACTCGCGGCACCTACGGCGCCAGCATGGGAATACAAATTCAATTCTAGCCACTAGGCTTGGGGCCAATGAGTAGAATAAAACACTGACTACTCTGGGAAGAAGAAAGTTTCCAGATACGGCGATGTGCTTAGCTGGCTGTGCCTGCTTGCTACAGGTGTGATTGCCATTGAATGGCAGTGAAAATACTCTAAATATCGAAGAGCTCAGTGAGAACCAGTACGAACCAGATGCAACTCGTTTCCTTCCACTTTATAGATCAGTAACCAGTCGGGATCAACATGACAGTCCCGATGTCCTTTCCAGTCGCCAATCAGTTTGTGGTCCTTAAGTTTTGGCTCGAGAAGTTTTTTCTTGGTCAGAGTTTGAACGATGGTTCGTAAATCGGTAAGGTCCTTGCCTTGCTTTTAGAGACGTTTAATATCCCGCTTAAAGCGGGTTGACTGTATTATCTCCAGCGACAATTATTTTTTATCCCAACTTTTAAATAAATCGTCTGCATTTTTAATACGTTCGCCACCGCCTTTTTCAAGTTCTTTCATAGCTTCCAGAGTTGCAGTATTGGGTTGCTTTGCCATGGGTTGAAAAGGCAAGCCTCCAGAATTTACGGCTTGCTGTAAAAAAAGACGAATCGCCTCGGATGTCTTGAGGCCAATGGCTTTAAAAACGGATTCCGCCTGTTCTTTAAGCTCTGGAGTGACGCGGACTTGCACAGTATCATTAGCCATGATAAAAGTTCCTTTGCAAAAATTCTAAGCTAATTATAGTTCAAATGCCTGCAATTGTCAATCATTTGCAATAGAACCTCACGGATCTAGTTAAATTTGTTTTGCGGTCCCCATTAGCCCCCTGTCAAATGATTCAAAAGTAACTGCACATTTTTATCACCGGGGTTAGCACCCACAAAACCCTCGATATCACCCGGACCTGCCCGTGCATCGCCGTCCACATCTATCCGCGCGGCAAGGACCATGGGGCCTTCAAAAACCGTTCCCGGAACCATGACATCTTGCGGCCCCAAAACAAACTCATAAGGAAACTGAAGTTCAGCCACACGTTTAACTGCTAATGGCGGGCCACGTTTAACCCCTTCAGACCGGGCAAAAATAAATAGCGTACCGTTTTTGGGAATCTTGTTTTGCAATGCCTCACTCACATTCACCGTCCCCTGTATATTGCTGGCAGACTCACTTATCTGGTTATCAAGCACAAGCTTAACGCCTTTTTGTCCTCCAACCACTTGGACTTTCCCCTCGACATCGCCGGGGCTTGACTTTCTGTTGCCGTCCTGATCCAAACGCGCTGTCAGGTTCATGGTTCCCTCAAACTGGGAACCCTCCATCATGGTATTTAATTGCCCGATCTCAAACTCAAAGGGAAAATTAAAAACACTATGGCGTTTAACTGCGAGCGGTGGCCCGGCATCCACACCTTCTGGCCGGGCAAAAATAAACAGGCCCGCACTGGGACTCAGGGCCACTTTAAGGGCAGGATCTAGCGAAATAGTACCTGTTACATCATTTAAATGAATATTCGGGTCGGCCTTACGAGCCAGCTCTTTTTTCAGGCTTTCAGGCAAGGGATGTTCTTTCAAGTCTTTATCACATCCTGATACCAATAAAATTGCTGAAAAAAACCAAAATAATGCTAAATGTTTCAAAATCTTCCTCCGATAAGAGCTTACAGGCCAATGAAATAAATCTTGGGTCAGGGACTTGACATCATAAATTACAGATATCATTAGTACTACAAGTACCCGATCCTATAAATCATTGGCCCAAGGGGCTAAACCGACCCAAAGATGTTGATCACCCGGGCGGAGGCACTTTAAATGTATCCTCCATACCAGGGCGCACATCACCCGAGTCGGACTTAAGTTTGGAGTGTATCATGTTTCATGAAGTCAAAATATTTGATAAAAAGGGTAATGTCAAAAAGGTTCTTTCCAGCAAAAAGCTCAGTAAGAACTACTGGAATTCGTTTTTTAACAACCCGTTTAGCGAAGCGATGGATAAAAAGAAGGGTCGCCCGCGAAAACCACAAAAAAATGTGGATTGTGATGACGAAAATCTGGACTCAACAAGTTGACTGGACCCTATTAACTCCGGCAACGGAGATAAAATAACAAATTTGGGGTAATTTCGATCACTAGCTAACTCCTAATCCTCCACCAAGGTTGAGTTGGAAAGTTGGAATTAACCCATTAACGCGGGAGGCAGATCCAGGAGGAAACGCCTCCCGCGTACCCTAATTCTTCCCCCTCACCGTATTTTCCCTAATTTTTTATCACCTTGGAAAATTGTAGTATTCCCCATTGATTCCAAAATCCACCAGAAAAATATAAAATGGCTCGATCTGCATGTAAGATTAAGTAGGAAGACACGACCCATCTGTAACCTTATTTTCTTAAGAGACGTCCATCAATTATTTCAGGATGCTTTCATCATGAAACCCATCAAACATTTTTCCTTCATCGCAATTTTTCTGGCGGGAATATTTTTTTCAAATTGGACCTGGGCACATGATAAGCCTGACCTGGGAAAACTCCTGCCAAAAATGTTCCCGGCCCCTGAGTTTACAGGACTGAAAAACTGGATCAACTCTTCTGAAATTCGTTCCATCCTTGAGTTAAGAGGAAAAGTGGTCCTCATCGATTTTTGGACCTTCGGTTGTATAAATTGCATCCACACATTGCCTCATGTGCAAAAATGGCATCAAACTTATAAGGATAAAGGATTAGTGGTCTTGGGCATTCACGCCCCGGAATTTAATTATGAGAAGAAGTTAGATAACGTAATTGCCGCAGTAAAAAAGTTTGGTTTAACTTTCCCCGTTGCCATCGATAATAATTTTCAACTTTGGCGAGCTTACAAAAACAGGTTTTGGCCAGCCATGTATTTGATAGACAAGGATGGAATAGTTCGGTACATGCACTTCGGTGAAGGACGGTATAAAGAAACCGAAGCGGCCATCGTACACCTGCTCAATAAGCAACATCCGAATTCATAAGCGAATAGTACCTCTACATTATTTTTTATATCCATGAGTAAAGGTTTAAATTCACTTTTAAGAGAAATAAAAGATTGCCGCCTATGCGAGGAGCATTTGGCTTTGGGTCCGAGACCCGTCCTGCAAGCGCATCCAAAGGCCAGCATTTTGATCGTGGGACAAGCCCCAGGCCGCAAGGTTCATGAAACGGGAATTCCATTCAATGATCCGAGCGGAGTGCGACTGCGGAGTTGGCTGGGAATTGATGAAAAAATATTTTATGACGCTAAAAAAATTGCCCTGCTACCGATGGGATTCTGCTATCCCGGCACCGGGAAGTCAGGAGATTTACCGCCTCGTCCGGAATGCGCCGAAGCCTGGCGTGAAAAACTATTGGCCCGGCTACCGAATATCCACCTGACCTTGATAATAGGACAATATGCTCAAAAATATCACCTGGGAGAGCAACAGAAAAAAACTTTAACCGAAACAGTCAAAACGTGGAGACATTATTGGGAGGACGGCATGATTCCACTTCCACATCCAAGTCCGCGAAACAATATCTGGTTGCGCAAAAACGGGTGGTTCGAAAAAGATGTATTGCCTACTTTAAGATCCAGAGTTCAAGTTTTAGTCAGTTAAGTAAGAATGGCTCACATTTTTCCCATATTTTTTATCGCTCCCAGAACTCCGGGAACCTGGCGAGCTTTGACTTGTTTCAAATTTTGAATATGAAAGTGGTGGTTTAAGAAATGGTCCAGGGCCTGCATAGATTTGTGGCGGATGCCAGGCCCGTGTTGCCATAAATACACGATCAACCCAATCTGCGCCATTGTCGCAGGCCCACTACCGCGAGAAGGAGGTGTGCGCTCACTTTGCCCACGGCCTACCCCATCCGTAGAGGGCGAATATTCATTTTCCCAACCTAGACTTTTAAAATGTTGGAGGAGTTCTTCAATTTGTTCATGGCTGAGATCTCTGGCAGAAGTTTCTCCAAACAAAACATTAATGAACCCGCGATACAAAGGATCACTAAGCTTGAGATCTCGTTTGGCAATATGAACTTTGGCAAGCTCTGCATGGGTAGGCATTTTTTCTCTCTCCTATCTGCGGTGCACCTGCAAGGGTAAGATCGGGAATTCGTTGGCCCTGGAGGAAGACTAAGAACCGGGCCAACTCTGGTTCTCGTATTCAATATAGGGCTCGGAGACGAAATCGGCAACCGGGGAGGGGTAAACTATGAACCTAAAAGGAAAAAATTAAACCTGGCGGAAGTCTTTGCCTTGCAGAGGGACCTTCTTGCACATCTCCATCAATCGGGAAAAAATACGCGGGCCAATTTTTTCCTCCAGTGTATATCGGATATTGGATAACCCACCTTTTTTACTCTCCCTGTCTTCCTGCCCTGCTCCAAGATTATCTTTAAAGTTGGTGGTGACCAGGGTCACCTTGTCGTCATCATTGTAGCGGGTGGAGATGAAATGATCGAGAACGGTCAATTCCCAATCCGTGTTCCGGCCCTTGGCTAACTCATCGATTACCAATACCTTCACGCCAACATATGGATTGATGAATTCGCCTTCCGAGATATCCTCACCATAACCGTGGCGGATGTCGCGCAGGAGTTCAAAAAAGTCGACAAATTTGCATTCGACTCCATGTTTTAATATCAGTTCCTTAATGATGGAAACAGCGAGATGAGTTTTGCCCAGTCCGGGGTCCCCCATGAAAATCAGGCCCTGACTATACTGGCCCTTCATTTGAATGAACTCTTTGATGAAAGTCCGTGCCCGTGTTAACGCATCTTTCTGGGTTCGGTGACGGTTGACTTCAAAATTGTCCAGACCCTCATGCACAAATTTTCCGGGAATTCCTGCCTGGTTGAAGAGGTTTAATTTTTTATAAAAATCAGCGCATTGGCATTCGCGGATTCGCGAGATGCCATCAGAGCCCTCTTCCAAAATTCTTCCCGTTCCCTGACAACTTTCACACGCCATACACTTACAAGCTTCAGCGCGAACTTTGCCTTTTTGGTTGGACACCACATACTGCTGGTCGCGGCAGGTACTGCAGTTGATTAAATTTACTGTTTTACTTTTCATATTCGGGATCGCTCCAATTCCTCTTCGACAAAAACTTTGAGGTAATTCAAACCCATCCGCGAAGATTGTCTCTGAGTTTCAAATTCGGCGACCCCGTTTTCAATGCCACGGCAAACAATATTGACCGGAATCCCCCGGTTTTCCCATTGCTGAATGAGGTCGTAGTCGGTAGCAGAAAGCGCCATTCCCGAATCTTTTAAGGAAAGAAAAAATCGTTCAACGGTGACTAGATAGTTTTGATGTTCCTGACTCATGCGGAGTAACTCCGCGGGAAATGAGCAACGACTAGCCGAAGGGGCAACAAGAAATAGTTCATAAGGCAGGTTTTCTGTTCGCCAAAAAAAGCTATGGCTTATTGGCCCCACGCCGAGTGGGGATTAGCTTTTGATGTCAAGGATGGTCCCTAACAATTCATCGTTGGTTTTAATGACATTAATATTGGCCTTAAATTCTGCCTTGGCAACAATCTGATCAACAATCTCTTCGGTAATGTCGACATTGGAACCTTCCAGAAAACCTGAGAGCACGGTGCCTCGTCCACCTTCTCCCGGAGCGCCCACAACCGGCGCACCCGATGCCGCCGATTCGTTCAACAGGTTACCGCCCGCCGCTGACAATCCGGATGGATTTTGAAAGTTAGCCAGCTGAATCTGACCGGCTACTTCATTTTGTCCGCCAACCTGAGCGGAAATTTGCCCACTGCTACCTACACTGATTCCGGTATTGTTTCCGGGAATGTTAACGGCTGGAGTCAAGGCATTGCCGCTGGCATCCACGATGTTCCCCGCCCCGTCCTGCTTGAAACTTCCCGAACGGGTGAAGCTGGTGCCTCCGTTAGGATTCGTCACCTGAAAAAAACCATTGCCGCTGATGGCCAGGTCCAATGGATTGTTTGTCGGAATCAAACCTCCCTGGGTATTGGATTTGGAAACACTACTAATCCGACTGCCTCCAGATTTTAACTCGGCACTGTTGACATCGCTTTTTTTGAAGCCGGGAGTGTTGATGTTGGCAACGTTGTTCGCGCTGTTTTGCAATCTTTGCGAGGCGTTTTTTAATCCTGTCAATGCATTAAAAATTGGACCTAACATAGCTTGGTTCTCCTTTAATCCTTTATCTTAGGAATATAGGACTTCTCCAGAATCTTTCAAGGCCTCCGGATTTTTGGAGGGCACTTTTTTCACAGGCAACAATGAAAGGCTCATGGCCGTTTCATCACAATTGTCTTTATGCAAACAGGCCTGGCAATCGTTCCACACCTTTTGCGGCAGTTCCATTTTATCAATGATTTGAAATCCGAATCGGGTGAACAATGGCACGGCGTAAGTCAGCACAAAGGCGGTGTCGCAGTTATCATTCCGCAAAGCCCGCTCCACACTGCCCTGAATCATTTTCGTAGCGATACCCTGCCGGTGAAAACGCGGGTCCACACCGAGAGAGCGAATCTCTACCAACCGGTTCCAGCCAAATTTCAGGCTACAAATACCAATGACTTCATGGCTTTTTTCGTACACCAGAAAATCAGCAATGTTCACTTCAATTTCTGCCAGGGTGCGGAACAACATTTTGCCATCTTCAGAATAAAAACAAATCAAATTCTGGATAGCTTGCGCATCCTCTATTTTAGCTTCTCGTAACATTATATTAGGAACCTTAATCAAAAAAACCCCCGCTTTCAACCGGGGATTTGATAAACATTGAAATTTCGCTTGTTAGTCAATAAAACTTTTTTTGTCTCTTTTATTTCATTAGGCGGTGACTCCACAGTATCCGAAAATATGAGGATTTAGTCAATGGCAATTAATAGAGCGGTCTACAGGGAGAACTGGAAGGAAAACCTTCTCAAGTCGAAACCAAAAAAGATAAAGCCAACCCTCCCTCTCTATGAAGGGAGGGATGAAAAAATGGCTACTGGCCTCACGCTGGGTTCACCACCAGTTGGTCTTTGAGTTGGTCGATGAGGAGGATGTTGTTGATGGAGATGGAGACTTTGTCGGCCATGCGTTCGAGAAACTCGGTGCCGAGGCCTTCGTGAAAATGAAATGGGTTGGGACTGCCAATCGCTATCGCCCCGACCAGGCCATCCTGCGCTACGATTGGGATCAAGGCTTCTGATTTAATTTCATCGTTCCCATTGAGACTGAACACATCGGATTCTTTAATTTCACTTCGCAGAACGGGTTTGAGTCCTTCCGCAAACCAGCTTCCGGCGGTTTCCTGACAAATGAATTTCACCGACTCATCCAGGTTACCGTTATAACGTTGCCGCAACCGGTCTTCCATACAAGGATCGGAACCTTTGACCAAACATACTTTAACGTTGGGGATGCCAAACCGGTTAGGAATTTCTTTTTTCAATTGACCCACCATTTGATCCAGGTTGGTGCTGGTCAAAACCAATCTTTCTATTTCAAACAAGTGATCCTGAATTTTTTCGTTAGAGCGCGAAATTTCGAACAGCCATTCCAGTTTGCTTTTAAGATGTTCTTTATCATCATGCACCCGTTTAATAATTCGATCGGCCAGGCTCAACGTACTCATAGGCTCGATGGGCAGATCTTCATCTTTTATTTCTTTTATTTTTTTCAACAGTTCCGGGTATTCGTTAAAAAACTCGGGATGCTCATTAAGGTAAATAGCAATCTGATCTCTGTTCATAAGATTTCCTGTTGAGTGCGTTGAAATAATTCGATTAGGCAATAAGATATCATAATCTCCGCCAATCTCATAGCAATAAAACCCATAAAATCAATATCTTATGAGATTATCGGAACCGGCCACCAGGCGTTGAGCCAACTAGCCATAGGTATTTTGCTGGTAAAAGTAAACTCGGCCCCAAAATACGGTGCTATTCCCTCTCCTTCAATGCGGCGGAGTACCTCCGGTTGCAATGTGTACGTGATATTCTTCCTCAGCTCTCGTGCCCCGGAGGGGTAATAACATTTATCTGCTAGCGGCCGTGTTCTCGGCTCAACGAGTCTTTGCCCACATTGCCTGCCTCGCTAGAGGTGTGGAACCAGTGGTAAAGAGCGGGCAAGACCACCAGGGTCAGAGCTGTAGATGAAATGATGCCGCCGATGACGACAGTTGCCAGCGGACGTTGCACTTCTGCCCCGGTTCCTGTTGCCAGAGCCATGGGAACGAAACCTAATGAGGCCACGAGTGCCGTCATCAAAACGGGTCTTAGACGCGTGAGGGAACCCTGGCGAATGGCTTCATTTAAAGGAATCCCCTGATCGCGAAGGTTTTCGATAAACGTAATCATCACCATGCCGTTAAGCACCGCAACTCCGGACAAGGCAATGAAACCCACCGCCGCAGAGATCGACAGGGGAATGCCTCTCAACCACAGAGAGAGAAACCCACCCGTGAGTGCCAGGGGAACTCCGGTGAAAACCAGCAGGGCATTTTTATTGGAACCAAACGCCGCAAATAAAAGTAGGTAAATCAAAATCAGAGTTAGAGGAATGACCACCCATAATCTTTGTGACGCCGAGATGAGATGCTCAAACTGGCCGCCCCACTCCACCCAGTAACCCGGTTCGCTGATTTTTCGCAAAGCGTTTTGCGCCTTTTCAACAAAAGAACCCAGGTCGCGGCCCCTTACATTAGCGGTCACGACCACCCGCCTCTTGCCATTTTCCCGACTGATTTGATTGGGCCCTTTGATAACCCTGAACTCTGCAATCGTACCGAGTGGAACGAATTGGGTAAAAGGCTTGTCCGGACTCATCACAGAATGCGGTTCTTTTTCACCTTGAGGTAACGGGATAGGAATTTCTTTGAGCAGATCAATATTGGTGCGGAGGTCTTCCGACAAGCGGACAATGAGATCAAACCTTCGGTCTCCCTCAAAAACCTGTCCTGAATTTTTACCCCCCACCGCGATTTCCACCACCTCTTGAACATCGACAACATTGATCCCCAATCGGGCCATTGCCGGACGGTCCATCTCTACCGTCAAAACCGGAAGCCCGGTCACCTGCTCAACTTTTACATCTGATGCTCCGGGGATATCGGCGAGAACATGCTCGATTTCATCGGCCAACTCAAGAAGCTTATCCAGATCATCCCCGAATACTTTAACCGCCACATCACTGCGCACACCCGAAATCAGTTCATTAAATCTCATCTCAATGGGCTGAGTGATTTCATATTTATTACCGGGAACTTCGGCCAGTTTTTCTTCCAGATCATGCACCAATTCAGCTTTTGCCCGTTTAGGGTCCTTCCATTGGTCGCGGGGTTTCACCATTATGAATACATCCGCCACACTGGGCGGCATCGGGTCAGTGGCGATATCTGCTGTACCGATCTTGGCAAAAACATAATCCACCTCCGGCAATTCCTTTATTTTTTTCTCCAAGGTATCTTGCATGGAAACAGCTTGGGAAAGGCTGGTACCGGGAACCCGGAGAGCATGAACAGCAAAATCTCTTTCATCCAGAGTGGGGAGAAACTCACTGCCCATTTTCTGGCTCAATAAAACACTTAAAACAACCAGAACTCCCGCAAACGCAATGACAGATGCGCGATTTTTAGAGGTGAAATCAAGCAGGAAAGAATACACTCCGCTTTTCAAAAAACCGTTCTTTTTTTCAAGGAAAGAAACGGACGCAAACTGAGCCATCATCGCCGGAACAAAGGTGATGGAAAGAACCAGTGCTCCGGCCAGAGCCGTTAAGACTGTAAAAGCCATGGGCTGAAACATTTTCCCTTCAATACCTGTCAGGGTAAGAATCGGCAAGTAAACAATCATGATGATGAACACACCGAAAATACTGGGACGGGAAACTTCGCAGGCAGAATTCTGGACAATTTCAAATCGCTCCTGCTGATTCAAAATCCTCCCCATGCTTTTTTGTTCTTCTGCGAGACGACGACAACAGTTTTCCACAATTATCACCGCACCATCCACAATGATGCCAAAGTCTATGGCTCCCAGGCTCAATAAATTGCCGCTGACCCGGTTGCTCACCATTCCCGTTACCGCAAACAACATGGAAAGAGGAATCACCAAAGCAGTGATCACGGCCGCGCGAAAATTACCCAACAACAAAAATAAAACAACGATAACCAGAAGTGCCCCCTCCAGCAAATTGTCGCGTATCGTTTGCAATGTGGCATTGACCAGATGGGTCCGATCATAGATGGTTTGCGCCTGCACGCCTTCCGGCAGAGTCAGGTTTATGGACTTCATTTTCTCTGCAACTCTTAATGAAACCGTTCTGCTGTTCTCCCCCTTGAGCATAAATACAGTACCCAGCACAATTTCCTGGCCGTCTTTGGTGGCGGCACCGGTCCTCAGCTCTTTGCCCAGACCTACGCTTGCGACATCTTTGATATAAATAGGAAAACCCTTATGGGTACCGATCACGATATTTTTTATATCTTCCACGCCTGATACCTGGCCGGGAGTTCTCACCAGAAATTGCTGACCACTGCGTTCAATATAGCCCGCGCCTTTGTTTTCATTATTTTTGCTCAATGCGGCGATGACATCCCTAAATGAAAAATCATAGGCGATTAATTTTTGCGGGTCGGGGGACACCTGAAAGTTTTTAATATAACCACCCAGGCTGTTGACCTCGGTCACACCGGGAATATTCATCAGTTGTGGTTTAATGATCCAATCCTGAATGGTTCTCAGTTCAAGGGAAGTGTAGGAACTTCCATCGGGTTTACGATATCCAGGTTCCGCCTGCACCGACCACATGAAGATTTCTCCCAGCCCTGTTGCAATGGGACCCATGGCTGGTTCCACATTATCGGGCAAGTTACTTTTTACTTCCTGAAGTTTGGAGTTGATCAATTGCCGGGCAAAATAGATATCTGTCCCATCCTCAAAAATCACCGTGACCTGTGATAGGCCGTAACGGGATATAGAACGGGTACGCTTCAATCGGGGTAGGCCAGCCAGGGTGGTTTCAATCGGAAAGGTAATGCGCTGTTCTACTTCCAGCGGGGTGAATCCCGGCGCCTCCGTGTTAATTTGCACCTGGATATTGGTGACATCCGGGACGGCATCAATAGGAAGGATCGTAAAATTATATGCACCCAGCGCAACAAGGGCCAAAGCCCCGACAATGACAAAAAATCTCTGCTGAATTGAAAATGCGATGATCTTTTTTAACATAGTCCTGTTCCTAATGGCTGTGGGTAGCGCCTGACTTTTCAATCTCGGCTTTTACCGCATAACTATTTATCGCAACATACTCTTCCCCGACTTTCAAACCTTGCAGAACTTCCACTCTATTTTCATCATTTTCACCCAGCTCCAAAGGCCGCGCCTCCAGCAGGGACCCATATTTAACAAAGACCACTGACCAATCGCGAATACCCTGAATAGCTTCTGGTTCCACTGCTATTGGAACTTTTCGTTCTCCAAGGATAAGTTCTACCGTGACATATCCACCGGGCCGCAATTTACGTTTTTTATTGGGAAGAACTACGCGTCCGGTTACGGTTCGTGTTTTTTCATCCATGACTGAACTGAGATAAGAGAGTTTGGCCTTGAGGGATTTTTCTCCCTCATTGAGGATTACCTTTTGTCCCAACTTAACTTTTTTCAGTTCTTTTTGCGGAATGGAAAAATTCACCCAGACTTCTGATAGGTCCGCCAAGAGAAAAATGGCATCGTCTTTATTGACCGCTTCTCCAATTGTTAAGTGTTTCTGGATAACGGTTCCATTTAAAGACGCGCGTAATTCATACTGGGTAAAATTCTGGTCATTCCGATCCAGTAATTGATCCACCTCTTCCTGGCTCAACCCCAGTGCCAACAGTTTTTGATTGGCGGTTTCAAGATTGAGCTGGTCCATCTCCAACGTTTTTTTCTTTTGCCGAAGAGACCACTCGCCATCGTAGGCAATTTTTTCACGCAAAGCGATATATCGAGCCTCAGCACTTTTATAATCCTGCAATGCGAGTAAGTATTCCGATTCGGACGAAATGCCTTTTTCAAGCAATCCTTTTTCTCGATGGTGAATAGATTTTGCCAGTCTCAATTTGGCATGGGCGGGGATGAGCAATTCCCGGCTTTGTCCAATCACCAGATCTTTGAGCTGATGATAAGTTTCTTCGGGGTCTAGATCCTGCTCAAGTAGATCCAGCATGCTCCGGGTATTTTCGAATACTCGTGTCTCCCGGTCAAAATCGGCCAGGGCCAGATCAACCTTCTTGGATGCGGTCAGAAAATTGATCTTCATTTCCGCTAATTCCCGGCTCTCCAAAATTGCGATGATCTCCCCAGTGGAAACTTGGTCGCCCAAATCCTTAAATACTTTTTTAACCACTCCATCGACTCTCGGAACAATATGAACCACCTTTTCCTCGTTAAGCTCGATCTCACCGGGTAAACGTATCGTTGTTACCAGTTTTGCTGGCCCGGCTTTTTTAAAAATCAGGCCTGCGTTTTTAACTGTCTCGGGAGAAAATTCTGCCCGACCTTCTATTTGAGCAAGTTCCCATTTAAAGTCCTGTCCCTTCAATTTCGCGTTAACAATCATTTCAAAGGAATGCGGTTCGGCAACCACCTTATCTCCCAACAAATATTCCCCCGAAGATTTAAAGCCGATGGTATCGACCCGATCCAACCTTTTTAAAACAATGTTCAGGCTAACTTCATTATGGTTTACCGGTTTACCGCCTGCATCCATTACATAGACTCTGAATTGTGGAGGCACTCCCTTTTCATATATTTTTACTTCTACCTGAAAATCTTTTTCCACAAAAAGCCAGCCTCCGTGTTTTCCTCGTGGGACGGATTCATCCTGAGAGGCCTCTTCTCCATGCTCACCTGGGCTTTGTTTAGTGGGTAGTTTTTCCATATTCAAAATGCCCCATCCCAGCACCGCTCCTATAACGAGAATGGCAATCGCGCCGAAAGATACTTTTCCATTCATGGCTAATTTCCCCCTTTCCCGAGTTCCGTGGGATTTTTCCTGGTAACCGGATCAACCCCGGCCAATCGTTCCACATCGGTAACCGCGTTATGGTAATTAACCAGAGCATCGAGATATTGGCTTCGAACTTGAAAAAATGTTTTCTGGCTATCCAGTACATCTAAAAGACTAAATTTTCCGAATCGATAGCCTTCGCTGATAGCATTGAGTGCTTTGCGCGCTCCTGGCAATACCTCTGTCTTGATTGAAATCACTTTGGCGTGAGAAAAAGATACTTCACCGTAGGCCTGCATCAAGGTTTCCTTCATTTTCAATGTTTCCGCTTTTTTTTCCTCCTGGGTTTTAGACAAACGGTGTTGGGCTTTGGCAATGCTTCCCTGATTACGGTTGAACCACTGCAAAGGAACAGTCACCCCAAATATCATAGTGTTATCACCGGTCTCCTCTAACCTGCGGAAACCTCCGCTGAGGGTAAGGTCGGGAATTGTTTTAGAGTTCTCAACATCCAATTCCGCCTGCCGGTGAGACAAAGCGGTTGACCATTTGGAAAGACGTGGGTTTGCGGATAACGTAGGTATTGTCTTCAAAACCTTATCTGGAACAGAAAACAGGTCTCCCTGGGCTGAGTCAAATTTAGGCTCTGTTTCTCCCCATAAGACAGAAAGTTTCCTTCGGGCATTTTCCAATTCCAATTTGGCCTGCTCTTCCTCAATTTGCATATTGGCAAGAGCCACTTCCATTTTAATTTTTTCTATTGCCGCAACCTTACCTGCTTGAATTCTCTCCACCACCGCATCTAAAAATTTCTGGGCCAATTGAACCCGTTCGTCTGCTAAAGCAATTAATTGTTGCGCCTTAAGCACATGGATGTAGGACTGGGAAACGCGGGCTAATACTTCCAGGCGCTTGACTTCATAATCCCAGCCGGCCAATTCTTTCGATAAGTCTGCTGAATTTTTTCGGAGATGCCGCTTGCCTCCCAGTTCGACCAACTGGCTCAACTGAACAGTGGTTTCGGATTGGTCAAAACTATTAAAATTTCCCGAACCCCCTACATTTTCCACCTCCACATTAAGTCGGGGGTTAGAGACCAATCCGGCCTGAAGAGCTTGAGCCTCCCGGGCTCGGACTTCATACGAAAAAGCCTGAAGACCCGGGTTTTGCAATAAGGCCATCTGTAACGCCTGAGCCAGGGTTATAGGCCCGGCTAATATGTTTGTTGGCTCCTGTTTTTCTTCCGCCAAAGCAATTAGCGGAAAAATAACAGCCAACACCAAGAAAACCCCCAGGGTTTTGAGGATGGAGTTCATTTTTCTAATCCTTAAATGGTATCCGGCAAACACAAATACGGATACAATGCATATCTCTACGAGTTTTTAAGCCGCAGGAAAATTAAAGAGGGAGTTACAGAATCACGTACGGAGGGGAACGCGAAGAATGAGGACTTTCGCTGGATCGTGATTTGAAGAAGGTGGGTTCTGAGCCTGAGGAAAAGGTAACCCGTGTATCAGGAATTAAAAAATGTGAGGCATATCCAATCTGATTAAAGGTCAGGCCTTGTTTGAAAGACTTGAAGTTCTTTGCCAGGATAAAAAACCCTGAATCGTCTTCATCCTGTTCTTCGGGTAAATTTGAATGATGAAAATGGTCATCCAGTTCATGATTGGAAAAATGTCCATTGACGAGATGGGCATAAGCTTCCAGGGTCGCAGAATGGTAGCGTCCCGGGTGCTGATGGACGTCCGCATCTTCACTGTGGCTATGCGCCGTTTCCGGGTGAAAATGTATAAACGGAAGTAAAAAGAACGGAATGATGACCCCCAAAAGGATCAGCTTCCGTAAACTCAAAATTTTTCTGCCCCGTTTAAAGGTCATCAACGCAAGCCCTGAATCGGTTTTAATCATTAACTATCGTATCGGAAAGTATAACTAATACTTTAAACGAAACTGGCAACAGATATCAAGCAGGTATTTTGTGTTAATTATGGCGCGGATGAATCTTTAGCGGACAAATCTTTAGGGGGGGTGGGAGGGCCTTTATGACCGCAACCAATTGGGCCGCTCAATAAAATCAGGGCCAAAAATAAAAGGAAAATAGTTTTAAATTTCATACTCAAACCTTAAGTGGATCTCTATATTATGTTTTTGCCCCGCACGGGTACCTGCCACCGCCGGCTCTATCGCAGTTTTTTCGTTAACCGGGAAATTTGCGCCTTCACCTGATTTTTTGCTGTTCCTCCATGAATATTTTTCCGGTCAACAGAGTTCGCCAGGGCTATGTGCTCCGAAACATCTTCCTCGAACCGCTTGGAAATTTTGCGGAGTTCTGCCAACGTAAGATTGCCCAGAGTTTTTTCTTCATCCAAACAATAGGCTACAGTTTTGCCGGTGATTTCATGGGCTTCGCGAAAAGGAACTCCCTTCAGGACCAGATAGTCTGCCATATCGGTGGCGGTCAAAAATCCATCGGCTTCCAGCTCTTCATTAGTAAGCGATTTGAATTTTGTCGATTTCATCATATCGTTAAAAATCTTCAGACAAACTTTGATCGTGTCCGCAGAATCGAATAAAGGCTCCTTGTCCTCCTGCAAATCTTTGTTGTAAGCCAGTGGCAATCCTTTCATCAGCGTGAGAAGAGAAACCAGATTCCCAAATACCCGACCGGATTTTCCTCGAATCAGTTCTGCCGCATCCGGATTCTTTTTTTGCGGCATGATACTGCTCCCGGTAGTGAAAGCATCGGACAATTCCACAAACCCAAACTCACTGGAATTCCAAATGACCAGTTCCTCGCAGAATCGGCTAAGATGCATCATTAACAAGGCCGACGCGCTACAAAATTCTGCGGCGAAATCTCGATCTGCCACGGCATCCATACTGTTATGGGAAATTTCCGGAAACTTTAAAAGTTTAGCCGTGTATTGCCTGTCTATGGGAAAATTGGTCCCAGCCAAAGCCGCCGAGCCCAGGGGCATGACGTTGATCCTTTTTCTAGCATCGAGAAAACGATCTTTATCGCGAAGCAACATTTCTACATATGCCAGAAGGTGGTGCGAAAGCAAAACGGGTTGCGCCCTCTGTAGATGTGTGTACCCTGGAATAAGCAGGCTCAAATTTTTTTTCGCAAGACTTACCAAAGTCTTACTCAACCGGTCGATTTCTTTTACCGTCTCATCCACTTCGTTGCGCAAATAAAGACGGATATCCAGGCAGACTTGATCGTTGCGACTGCGGGCA